>ENA-ORIC01001006-ORIC01001006.1-human-gut-metagenome-genome-assembly--contig:-NODE-1006-length-30400-cov-3.584705_pt1 | contig 30400 bp, 24 predicted proteins | sample MGYA00243023_ERZ508732 | MGnify/ENA primary metagenome ERZ508732 (study PRJEB26277, sample SAMN04329767) | human gut metagenome | biome: human-associated habitat | host: Homo sapiens | place: USA... | reverse complement strand
CGTCATCCAAAGGAGATTCATCATGGTCCATGCAAGACTCCGGCTCACTTTGCTTGTGCTTTTCGTTTTACTGCTCGCGCTCGGCGGTTGCTCCGGCTCCGAGCTGAACAGGAACGACCCGGTCACGCTCTCGCTGTGGCATGTGTACGGCGAGCAGGCAGACTCCCCCATGAATCGGCTGGCGGACGAATTCAACGACACCGTCGGACTGGAAAAGGGGATCATCATCAATGTCACCGCAATGTCCAACGCCTCCCGCATCGGCAGCATGCTGCTTGAGGCGCAGGCGGGGGCAGGCGGCGCACCCGAGATGCCCGACCTGTTCTTTGCGCATCTGAGCAACGCGCTGGAGCTGGGCACGGAGAATCTCTTGGACTGGAACACCTGTTTTTCCGCGGCGGAGCTTGCCGCCTATGTCCCCGCTTTTTTGCAGGACGGCACGGCGGACGGGCAGCTGTGCGTCTTCCCCGTCACCAAGTCCACGCATCTCCTCTTTATCGCGGGCGGACAGTTTGCGCGTTTTTCCGCCGACACGGGTGTGACCCGCGAATCCCTCGACAACTGGGACGGCTTCTTTGACGCCGCCGCCGCGTACTATGACTGGTCGGGCGGCAAGCCGTTTTGCAGTCTGGACTATCCGCTGCGCGCCGTGGAGCTTGCCGCGCTCGAGGCGGGCGCGGGCGACCTCTTCGCCGAAAACGGCTTCTACAATTTCTCCGATCCGATCTTCAAGGCGACCTTTCTGCGGTTTGCCGAGGCGCTTGCCCGCGGGCACATCGTCCTCTCCGACCTCTATTCCAACACGCAGGTCATGACCGGTGAGGTCCTGTCCGGCATCGGCTCCTCCGCCGCCATCCTGTACTACAACGACACCGTGACCTACGAGGACGGCACAAGCGAGCCGATGCAGCTCACGGTGCTGCCGCTGCCGCATGTCGCGGGGAAGCAGCCGCGCATCACGCAGGCGGGCGTGGGGCTGTGCGCCTACAAGACCACCTCGCAGAAGGCGGAGGCAGCCGCCGTCTTTGTCAAATGGCTGACCGAGCCGCAGCGCAATCTGGATTTTGCCTGCGAGGCGGGCTATATGCCGGTGACGAACGGCGCCTTCGACGAGATCGACGTGCACACGTTCCGCAGCGATGCCTACCGTGCGCTCTACACGGCGCTGAAGGCAGCCACGGCGGACGCCGCCGTTGTCTCGGAGCAGCAGAGCCCGGATTACTACAGCCGCGTCTACGCCTTCTATGACATGCTCCGCACCGAGCAGAAGTCGTTCGGTGCCGACCGCGACGCCGCCGCGACCGCCGCAGACCTGTGGCGCAGGCTCGGCGGCACATGAGCCTGAGAAGCCAACCGAAAAACCGACAGAAAGGAGATGCCGCCGTGTCCGCATCCGAAAACCACCGACGCCCCTCGCTCGGCACCAAACTGTTCGGCACCATGCTCGTGCTGGCGGTGCTCCTGTCGCTCCTTCTGGTGCTGCTCCTGTTTTTCTGCGGGCAGTTCAGCGGCACCGCGGACAAATATGCCGACACTCTCCGTTTGCAGGCGGAGTTTTTCGACCGGGAGATGACCTCCCTCTACAATGATCTCACACTGCGCACCGTTCGCCTGTCCGAGTCCGCCGCACGGCTGACCGCGAAAGCGGGCGGCGCGGCGAATGCCGCCGCGGATGCCGAGCAGCTTCGTGCGCTGGAGGCGCAGTACATCGACCTTTTGCAGACCGAACTGCTGAAGGCAAACTGCTCCGGCGCGTTCATCCTGCTGAACGCCGCGCAGCAGGACGGCGATGCGCGCAGCAGGGCTGGCGTCTATCTCCAGCGGGATTTCCTCGCGGCAAACGGCGAGACGCTGCTGCTCTACCGCGGCAATGCGCAGGCGGGCAAGGCTGCCGGTATCATGCCGCACCGCAAGTGGCGGCTGGAGTTCAACACCGCGAATTTTCCCTCCTTTGCGTCTTTGCTGTCGGACGACAGCGCGCAGGGCGACGCCTGCCGCATCTGCAATGCGGTCACGCTCCCCGGCACGTCGGAGCGCGCCATGCTGGTCGTGCTTCCCTTTGCGGGGGAGGACGGCAGCATGGACGGTCTCTGCGGCTTTGAGGTCAGCGAGAGTCTGTTCAAGCGCACACATGCACAGCCGTCCGTGCTGTCGCACATCACCTGCGTATTTTCCCCCGCCGCAGACCGCCGCATCGACGTCAAAAAGGGGCTATGCAGCGGCGCGCTGAACGGCTACTATCTGCCGCCGAAGGACGACCTCGCCGTGCGGGACTTCAAGGAGGGGCTGCTCTCGCTCTCCAATGCCTACGGCTCGTACATCGGCATCACGCGGACGCTCGACCTCAACACGACGGGCGCACCCTACGCCGTCACGGTCATGATGCCGCGCACGGACTTTGTGCAGGCGCAGACGCAGAGCACCGTGCAGCTCACGCTGATCCTGCTGCTGCTGGCGTTTGCCGCCGTCAGTCTGTGTCTGTTTTTCTCGCGGCGCTTCATTTCGCCCATTCGCCGCGCACTTGCCGAGCTGAAGCAGAGCGACCCCGCCGCGCGGCAGCCGGTGCGCAGCAATATTCCGGAGCTGGACGACCTCTCGGTCTTTCTCGCACAGCGGGATGACAAGCTGCGCCGGGCGCTGGACGCGCTGGCGACGCAGAACAAGCTGACGCAGGACAAGATGGCACGGGTGCAGTCGGAAAACGAGCGGCTGCTCGACGCGCAGCGCAATGTGGTGTCCGAGGACGATTTTGCCCACTTCTGCGCCGGCATCAAGCGGCTGACCGCTGCCGAAAAGCGGATCTTTGTCCTGTATCTGGAAGGTAAAAACGGCCCCGAGATCACGGAGCTGCTCGGCATCAAGCAGTCCACGCTCAAATACCACACCGGCAACATGTATACCAAGCTCGGCGTCTCCTCCCGCAAGCAGCTGCTGAATCTGGCGGCGCTCTACGCCGACAGGCAAAAGAGACAGCAGAACGCGCAGCCATAACAGTAAGGAAGAAAAGCGTTTTCAAGCCGGGAAACAGACGGCAGATATAAAAAAGGCGGCAGACACGCTTGTGTCTGCCGCCTTTTTGCCGTTTTGCCCGGACGAGCGGTTCTTTTTGGTTGTTGTTAATTCTGCGCGGTACGTCCGAGCAGCCAGATCACATCGGTGAGTGTAACGGAAGTATTGTAAAAATAATGCGGCATCTGCGTTTCGTCAAGCCCGCCGTTGACCGCGGCGCGCACCAGAAGCAGCGCGTCACGCACGGTGACGGCGCCGTCGCCGTCCAGGTCGCCCATGCGGATGGTCTTTGCCGCGGTCGTCAGCCGCACACTGCCGGTATTCTTCGTCGGCGTGTAGGGGACGATGTCCGAGCGCGCGCCGATGTAGGCAAAGTCGGCAAGCGCCAGCGCCGAATCCCAGCCGTCCACCGTGGCGTCAATGCTGCCGGTGAGGTAGTTCATGCCCGAAACGGCGGCGTACAGCGTCGCCTGTGTGGCGGCGGCGGTCATACCGGTGATCTTTGCAGCGCCGCCGACCGTCACGGTCATATGCCCGCCGTAGGTACCGATGGGCGCATGGTTGGAAATGCGGCGGTCGCCGCAGAAGAAGCGGGTCCAGGTGCCCGTGAGCACGCGAACCGTGCAGTCGCGGTCGCTCGACACGCTCTCGGCGCTGTCAAACTTCATGTTGGTCTTCACATCAATTTTCGAGCGGTCGCTCTGCACGATGTTGCCGAGGATGAGATCCCACTTGCCCGTGAGCGTCACGCTCTTGTCGATGTCGAGGTCGAAATACCGGCAGACCAGCGCCGTGCTCGCGCCGCGCCCGTTGACGGTGAGGTTTCTGAACGCCGTCGGGCAGCCGAGGCGGACATCCGCCGCCTTGGAAAGGTTGAGGACGGCATTCGTGCCCTCGCCGACGATCGTGAGCCGCTGCATATAGGTCGGCAGCGACACGCTGTCGCCGCCAAAGGTCAGTGTGCCGACGATGTGCAAAGTGACATCGGCGTTTGTCGCCATGCGGTCAATGGCGTTCGGCAGATAGGAGATGGGGTCGTCCTTGGTGCCCGCGCCGAACGGCGTGCCGCTGTCCGATGCGTAGACATCGGTGAGGCGGAAGCCCTCAACCTCGGTCACGCCATTAAAGATGGCGTCGTAGACCTTCTCTGCCATGTAGATGTAGCCGTCCACCGTGGGATGGATTTTGTCCTTCGAGATGAATGTGCCGGCCTTTGTGCCTTCATAGGTGAGCGCATAGAGGTCGATGAAGGTATATTTGCCGGGGTCGGCTGCATTCAGCGTGTCGGTGATCTTCTTCTGCGTGGGGCGGATGATGGACGAAGTGCGCAGCGTTGCCACATCCGGCGTCATGCGGTGCACCGCGTTGGTGATGAACACCTTCGAGGTCTCGGGGTTGTCACCGACCGTTTTGATAAAGTCGGTGTAGAGATCGACATACCACTTCTCCGAGCCGTTGGAATACCCGGTGGCGTCGGCGTCGTTGGTGCCGAGCGCGAAGACATACCAATCCGCGCCGGTCTCGGTGCGGGTCAGGCGGTCGGCAAGCGAGTCGGGATAGTAGACGCGCGCCGCTTTGCCCATCGTCATGCCGCCCGAGGAAAGCCCGTAGTTGGCAATGAGCGTGTCCTTGCCCTCCGTCATCAGCCGTGCCGCGATGCGCGCGGGATAGGACTGCGTGGCAAAGGAAGCGCCGTAGCCCTCGGTGATGCTGTCGCCGATGGTGACGATGCGCAGCGGCTCGGTGTAGCTCTGCGCCGCGCCGTTCACCTCGTCGAAGCGCCGCACGGTGACACCGCTCTGCGCCGCGGGCATGGTCAGCGTCGCCTTGGTGCTGCCGCCCGCGTAGGGCTTGACCGCCGTGGCGTCGAGAACGGTGCCCGCCTTGAACGCAGGCGTGCCGGTAATGGTCACATCAAAGTTGCCGCGGACGACCTGCGCGTGGCTGACCTGCTGCTGATACGCCGAGATCATGCCGCCGTCAAAACTGCCGCCGGAAATGTTGATTTTCAGGTTGCCGTCGATGGAATAATACTTTCTGTCGGACGCGGTCAGCGTCGAGTCGCGCGATGCCTGCACCGCGACAAGCCCGAGCCGCCCCTGCATGAAGACCGGCACATGGAAGGTGCCGCCCGAGATGTTCAGCGTGGCGTCGTCGGCGAGGATCATCTGCCCGGACACCGAGAAGCCGTTGTACTGCTGGTTGTTGGACTCGACATCGTAGCTGCCCGCCGTGCCGAAGGTGCCGCCCTCAACGGTGACGGTCAGCGGTGCGGCGATGGCACCGACGAGGCACTGGCCCGCGGATCGCAGATTGCCGCCGCTGAAGCGGTCAAAGGTGCCGTTTTTCACCGTAATGGCATAGGGAAGCTCAGTGATGTAATCCGCGTTGACGCCGCCCTTGGCAGCATCGGTGGTATAGACGCCGCCGTAGAACCAGAAGCCCGAGCCGGACGCCGCCTTCGTCACCGTGAACTTCTCGGTGAAGGTGATGCTGTTGAAGCTGCCGAAGACCGCCACGGGCGAGGACGCCGCAGCGTAAACCGGCAAATCGAAGGTGATCACATTGCCATTTGTGTTTTTGGCAAAGGTGATGCGCTGCTTCTGCACGAGGCGCGCGCCGCCCTCCGCCGTAAAGGTCAAATCGCCGCTCTGTTCGGGCAACGTGGTCTGCACCGACACCGTCACGTCGCCGACGAGGACGACGGTGCCGCCCGCACCATTCAGCGCATCGACCGCCGCCGCAAGGCTGCCGCAGGGGGTCGATGCCGACTTTCCGTCTCCCGTGCCGCCGTCGGCAACATAGACGCGCGTCTCCGCCGCGCCCGCCGAAAGCGCAAGGCCACACGCCGCAAGCAGCAGCGCACACAGCCAAAGCAGGTGTTTTTTCATCCTGAACCTCCGTGATTTTGCATAGTTACATGCATCATTTTCTATCATTATTTTAACAACCTTAACGAAGTGCGTCAATATAAATTTGCGTGGAAGGCCTGCGTCTTTGTTTGTCCTTTGTGCCGTTTCGTGCGCGTCGGCAGCGCGGGTGCGCGGCGGCGGAGGCATTTCCGCGCGCGGCGCGGATTTTTCTCATTGCGGACTTGCAAAGCGGGGGAAGATATTGTATAATAAATCTGTATGAAATCCAACTGCGGAGGGAGACTATGAAGATCATCGGCATCACGGGTCCGAGCGGCAGCGGAAAAAGCATGCTTGCCGCCGCGCTCACGGCGCGCGGCTATCTGCACGCCGACGCCGACGCGATCTATCATGACCTGCTCCGCACGAGCGCGCCGATGCGCGCCGAGCTGGTCGCCGCCTTCGGCGACGGCATTCTCAAAGACGGGCAGATTGACCGCACGGCACTTGCCGCCCGCGTCTTCGGCGCGCACGGCAAAAAGCCGCTCCTGCGGCTCAACAAGATCACGCACAAATACGTCTGCCGCGCATGTGTCAAAGAGATCCGCGCCGCTGCCGACGCGGGCGCAAAGGGCATTCTGCTCGATGCCCCGCTGCTGATCGAAGCACGGCTCGACCGTCTGTGCGACCTCGTTGTCTGCGTCACGGCGCCGACCGATATGCGCATTCGCCGCATTGTCGCGCGGGACGGTATTTCCGACGCGGCGGCGCTGCGGCGCATCCGCTCACAGCCGAATGATGCCTTCTACCTGAAAAAATGCGGCTATCTTCTCCTCAACGACGGCGACGCCGGAAAAATCGACGCCGCCGCATGCGAAATTGATCTTCTGCTCTCGGAGGAACACGCTTGAATAAATTCATCAAGACCCTTACGGTCATCCTCGTGATCGCGGGACTGTCCGTCCTCTGCGGACTTCTTGCCGCGCGCTTTGCCGACAAGCTCGACCGTGCGCGCTACCCGCTGAAATACACTGATCTGGTCGAAAAATACGCCGAGCTCTACAAAGTGCCGCGCGACATCTGCTATGCGGTGATCCGCACCGAAAGCGGATTTGACCCCACCGCCGTTTCCGCGGCGGGCGCGGTCGGTCTGATGCAGATGATGCCCGCCACCTTTGCCGACCTGACCGCCCGCACCGGCGACAACTATGAGACCGGCATGCTCTACGACCCCGAGACCAGCATCCGCTACGGCGTCTATTACCTCTCGATGCTCTACGACCGCTACGGCGTGTGGGACACGGCGTTTGCCGCCTACAACTGCGGTATGGGGCGCGTGGACGGTTGGATCGAAGAGGGCAAGATTGACGAGACCGGCAGGCTGACCGAAATTCCGATCGCCGAAACAAGAGCCTATGTCGGGCGCGTCAAGGAAGCGATCGGAAAATACGAAAAGCTCTACAACACCGAATCCGAATAAAAAATTTTTATATATCATTATATATCAAAGGAGATTTCAAAATGGAAGAACTCGTTTACAAGAAGAAAAGCTCCTATGAGCTTGCCCCCGAGAAGACAGAGGCAGCATTCGCCTTTGCCAAGGACTATATGCGCTTTCTCGACAGTTCGAAGACCGAGCGCGAGGCGGTGGAAACTGCCGTCGCCGCCGCAGAAGCAGCGGGCTTTACGCCCTACAAGCTGGGCGATGCGGTCAAGGTCGGCGACCGCCGCTACCTCAACAACCGCGGCAAGTCGCTCATCCTCTTCCGCGTGGGCAGCGAATCGCTGAACTGCGGCATCCGCATCACGGCGGCGCACATCGACTCCCCCCGCATCGACCTGAAGCAGCAGCCGCTCTATGAGGCAGACGGCATGGCGTTCTTCAAGACGCATTACTACGGCGGTCTGCGCAAGTACCAGTGGACGGCAATCCCGCTCGCCCTGCACGGCGTTGTGATCCGCGCGGATGGCGAGAGCGTGCGCATCTCGATCGGCGAGGACGCGGGCGACCCCGTCTTCTATATCAACGACCTGCTGCCGCACCTTGCCGCCGCACAGTCGAAGGAGCCGCTTGCCTCCGCCATCAAGGGCGAGGACCTCAACCTGCTCTGCGGTTCCGCACCGCTTGCGGGCGAGGACGACGACGCCATCAAGAAGAATGTACTGAAGCTGCTCCATGAAAAGTACGGCATCATCGAGTCCGACTTTGTCAGCGCAGAGCTGGAGATTGTGCCCGCGACCGGCGCGCGCGACATCGGCTTTGACCGTGCACTGATCGGCTCTTACGGCCACGACGACCGCGTGTGCGCATACCCTGCGCTGCGCGCCATCCTCGACACCGACGACACGACGCACACGCAGATCTGCGTGCTGGCAGATAAAGAAGAGATCGGCTCGATGGGCGTCAGCGGCATGCAGAGCGCCGTCTTCTGCGACCTTGTCGACGAGCTTGCCGCCGCCCTCGGCGCAAACCCGCGCGTGTGCAGAAGCGCCTCCATCTGCCTCTCGGCAGATGTCACCGCAGCATACGACCCGAACTTTGCCTCCGTCTTTGAAAAGCGCAACAGCGCGATCATCGGGGACGGCGTTGCAATGTGCAAGTACACCGGCGCGCGCGGCAAGAGCGGCTCGTCCGACGCATCGGCAGAACTGGTCGGCAAGATCCGCGCCATTCTCGACGGCGCAGGCGTCGTCTGGCAGACCGCCGAGCTCGGCAAAGTTGACGAGGGCGGCGGCGGAACGGTCGCGATGTTCATCGCCAACCGCAACATTGACACGCTGGACATCGGCGTGCCGGTCATCTCGATGCACGCCCCCTTTGAAGTCGTCTCCAAGGTCGACGTCTACAGTGCATACGAGGCATTCAAGGCATTCACGAAATAAATTCACCGACCGAAAGTCCGCCTGCGGGCGGCTTTTCGGCGTTTAACGGAGTTTCACACATGATCGAAAAGCTTGAAAAAGCCGAGGCGCGCTTTGACAAACTGGAAGAAAGCCTTGCCGACCCCGAAATTTACAAGGATCAGGAAGCCTATGCCGCGCTGATGAAGGAGCGCAAAGCGCTCACCCCCGTCATCGAAAAGTACCGCGCTTATAAAGCAGCCGTCGCCGCGCGCGACGGCGCAGCCGAACTGCGGGACGACGCCGCGCAGGACAGCGAGCTGCGCGAGCTGGCGGCGGCGGAATTTGCCGACGAGGCGAAAAAGTGCGAGGCGCTGCACGAGGAGCTAAAAATTCTGCTGCTGCCGAAGGACCCGAACGACGACAAGAACGTCATCGTCGAGATCCGACAGGGCGCAGGCGGCGAGGAGGCGGCGCTGTTTGCCGCCGTGCTCTACCGCATGTACACCATGTACGCAACCGCGAAGGGCTTCAAGACCGAGCGCATCGGCGCAAACGAGACCGAGCTCGGCGGCTTCAAGGAGATCAGCTTCATGGTGGAGGGCGAGGGCGCGTATTCCCGGCTGAAATTCGAGAGCGGCGTGCACCGCGTGCAGCGCGTGCCCGAGACCGAGGCGCAGGGGCGCATCCAGACCTCGACGGCGACCGTTGCGGTGCTACCCGAGGTCGAGGACGTGGAGATCGAGATCAACCCCGCCGACCTGAAGATCGAGACCTGCAAATCGAGCGGCGCGGGCGGGCAGCACGTCAACAAGACCGAGAGCGCCATCCGCATCATCCACATCCCTACCGGGATCGTGGTGGAATGTCAGGAGGAGCGCAGCCAGTTCAAGAACCGGGACAAGGCGATGAAGATGCTGCGCACCAAGCTCTACGACATGGAACTCACCAAGCAGACAGAGGCGATCGCCTCGGCGCGCAAGAGCCAGGTCGGCACGGGCGACCGCAGCGAGCGCATCCGTACCTACAACTACCCGCAGGGGCGCATGACCGATCACCGCATCGGGCTGACGCTCTACTCGCTCGAGAGCTTTCTCAACGGCAATCTCGATGAAATGATCGACGCGCTGATCACCGCCGACACGGCGGAAAAGCTGAAAGGCGCGGAGGACGACTGACGATGACCACCGAATTTATCCATACAGACGAAATCAATGACGACATTCTCGCCCGCGCAGGGGAGATCATCCGCCGCGGCGGACTGGTCGTCTTTCCCACCGAGACGGTCTACGGTCTCGGTGCAAATGCACTCGATGCCGAAGCAGCAAAAAAGGTCTACGCCGCGAAAGGCAGACCATCCGACAACCCGCTCATCACCCACATAGCGACCCCCGAGGACGCGGACAAATACGCCGTGACAAACGAGACCTACCGGCGGCTCGCGCGCGCATTCATGCCCGGTCCCTTAACCGTAATCCTGCCGAAGCGGGCCTGCATCCCGCTGGCAACAACCGGCGGACTTGACAGCGTGGGCATCCGCTGCCCCGAAAACAAAATTGCAAGGCGGTTGATCGCGGCGGCGGGCGTGCCGATTGCCGCGCCGAGCGCAAACCTCTCGGGCAAGCCGTCGCCCACGCGCGCCGAGCATGTGCGCTATGACCTCGACGGCAAGGTGGACATGATCCTCGACGGCGGCGACTGCACCGTCGGCGTGGAATCCACCATCGTCAAGGTGGACGGCGACAGGCTCACCCTGCTCCGCCCCGGCGGCATCACGCTCGACATGCTGCGCGCCCTGTTTGACGACGTTTCGGTTGCCGAGGCGGTCACGGGCAAGCTGCCCGAGGGCGTGCGCCCGCTCTCCCCCGGCATGAAATACCGCCACTATGCGCCGTCGGCGCCGCTCTATCTGGTCGGCGGCGACGATGCAAAGCGGCGCGCCTATTTCTCCGCGGCGGATGCGGACACGCTACTCCTCGTCTTTGACGAAGAAGTCGGTCTGTTTCCGACGCACCGCGTGATTGCGATCGGCGGCGAGCGTGACATTGCGGCGCAGGTCAAGCGGCTGTTTGCCGCCCTGCGCGAAGCGGATGCCGCAGGCGCGAAGAAGATTCTCGCGCCGCTGCCCGCCAAGACCGGGCTTTCGCTGGCGCTCTACAACCGCATGATCCGCGCTGCGGCGCACACCATCATCACGCTGTGAGCATCACCGAAAACGACCGTCTGCGCTTTGCCGCCGCCGTCTCGGCAGCCGAAGCGCGCGTGCGCGCCGCAGGCGGCATCGGCACGCTCGGCGAGCGCACGCTGCACGCGGCGCTCAAACTCTATTACGAGCCGGACACCGACCTGCACGAGGTCGGCGTGGGGCGCTATGTCGCCGACATCAAGAATGCCGACGGCATCACCGAGATCCAGACGCGCGGGTTCTCGTCGCTCGGCAAAAAGCTGGACGCTTTTCTGCCCGAGGGGCAGATCACCGTGGTCTACCCGCTTGCCGCAAAGAAGTGGATCGCGATGCTCGACCCGGAGACCGGCACGCTCGGCGAAAAGCACCGCAGCCCCAAAAAGGAGACACCGCTCGACGCGCTGTGGGAGCTCTCCTTCATCCTGCCGCACCTCGGTGACGCGAATCTCACGGTTCGCCTGCCGATGCTCGAAGTGCTGGAATTCCGACGGCGCGGCGGCAGGCGGTGGAAAAACTCCACCACGCGGCTGGAGCGTCTGCCGCTCGACCTCATCGACGAGACAGTGCTCCGCACAAAGGACGACTACCGCGCACTGCTGCCCGCGGAGCTGCCCGCCGTTTTCACGGCAGCGGACTTTGCAAAGGCGGCAAAAAGAAGCAAAAACTTCACGCAGAAGGCGCTGAAAACGCTCTGCGCGCTCGGCGTGACCGCGCGCTGCGGCAAGGTGCAAAATGCGTATCTATACCGAAGAAGTGAGGACTGAAAATGGCAAAGGCAAAAGCAAAGAACATCGACCGCGACCGACGCGCCACCGAACCCGCCGCCCCCGCGACACCGCAGCTCATCACCGACGTCATTGAGCAGAACTACATGCCCTATACCATGAGCGTCATCATCTCGCGCGCGATCCCGGACATCGACGGCTTCAAGCCCGCGCACCGCAAGCTGCTCTATACCATGTACAAGATGGGACTGCTCACAGGGCAGCGCACAAAGAGCGCCAACATCGTCGGGCAGACAATGAAGCTGAATCCGCACGGCGATGCCGCCATCTACGAGACGATGGTGCGCCTCACGCGCGGCAACGAGGCGCTGCTCCACCCCTTTGTCGACTCCAAGGGCAGCTTTGGCAAGCAGTACAGCCGCGACATGGCGTATGCCGCCTCGCGTTACACCGAGGCGAAGCTCGACCCCTTCTGCGCCGAGATCTTCCGCGGTGTGGACAAGGACGCGGTGGACATGGTGCCGAACTACGACAACACCACCACCGAGCCCGTGCTGCTGCCGACCTCGTTTCCCAACATCTTGGTTTCGCCCAATATGGGCATTGCCGTCGGCATGGCGTCCTCCATCTGCTCCTTCAACCTCGGCGAGGTCTGCGACGCGACGATCGCGCTGCTCCGCCACCCGAACACCACGGTTGACACGCTGATGGACATCATGAAGGCGCCCGACTTTCCCGGCGGCGCGTACATCATCTACAACCGCGAGGCGATGCGCCGCGTGTTTGAGACCGGGCGCGGTCCCCTGCGGATGCGCGCGCGCTATTCCTATGACAAGGACGCAAACTGCATCGACGTGACGCAGATCCCCTATTCCACCTCGATCGAGGCGATCATCGCAAAGATCACTGATGCGGTGAAGAGCGGCAAGATCAAGGACATCACCGATGTGCGTGACGAGATCGACCTCTCGGGCTTCAAGCTGACCATCGACCTGCGCCGCGGCACCGACCCGGACAAGCTGATGACCAAGCTCTACAAGCTGACGCCGCTGGAGGACGCCTTTGCCTGCAACTTCAACGTGCTGATCGACGGCGCGCCCCGCCAGCTCGGCGTGGCGGACATCCTGCGCGAATGGATCCGCTTCCGCATGGGCTGCCTGCGCCGCGAACTCAGCTTTGACCTCGGCAAGAAAAAAGAAAAACTGCATCTGCTGCTCGGACTCGGCAAGATTCTGCTCGACATCGACCGCGCGATTGCCATCGTGCGCGGCACTGCCAAGGAGAGCGAGGTCGTGCCCAACCTGATGCAGGCGTTCAACCTCGATGAAATTCAGGCAGAATACATCGCCGAGATCAAGCTGCGCCATCTCAACCGCGAATATATCATGGACCGCATCAAGGAGATCGAGAACCTCAAGGCGGAGATCGCCGACCTCGAGGCAATCATCGGCGACGACCTCAAGGTCAAGGCGGAGATCGCAAAGCAGCTCACCGAGATCAAGAAAAAGTACGCAAAGCCGCGCAAGACGCAGCTCATCGGCGACGACGAGATTGAGGTTGCCACGGCGGACGACTTTGTGGAGAACTACAACGCAAAACTGATCCTCACGCACGACGGCTACTTCAAGAAGATCACGCTGGTCTCGCTGCGCGGCAGCGACGAGCAGAAACTGAAAGAGGGCGACCGCATCACGCACACGATCGACTGCGACAACACTGCCGAGGTGCTGTTTGTCACCGACCGCTGCCAGATGTACAAGGCACGCGTGCGCGACTTTGACCCGGTCAAGGCGTCGGCGCTGGGCGACTTTCTGCCCGCCAAGCTCGGCATGGGCGACGGCGAGCGTCCGATCGCGATGATTCTCCTTGGCGAAGGGCTGGAAAAGTGCAACATGATCTACATCTTTGAAAACGGCAAGGGCGTGCGCGTCAGCCTATCGGCATATCAGCTGTCAGGTACGCGCAGGAAGTTCTCGGGCGTGTATTCGTCCGCATCGCCGATCGTTGCTGCGATTCTCGAGGACGCGCCGAAGGATATTATCCTCGTGTCCAGCCAGAACAAGGCGATCACGATCAAAAGCGCGCTCATCCCCGAAAAATCCACGCGCACGGCGGGCGGCGTGACGCTGTTCACGCTGAAGGCGGGAGCAACCGTCATCTATGCGGACGAGACCGAAAAGTCGATCTACCCCGACCCGCAGAACTACCGCAAGATCAAGATCCCGGCGACCGGCTCGGCGCTGTAAGGAAGGAGAACAATCATGAAAATCGCTATCGTTACCGGCGCGTCCTCCGGCATGGGGCGCGAATTTGTCTATGCGCTTGACCGCGAGGGCAAATATGAAGAGATCTGGGTGATCGCGCGTCGCGCCGATCGGCTGGAATCCCTGAAGACCGAATGCAAAACCGCGATCCGCCCGATCGCGCTCGACCTCGGCAAAGCCGAGAGTTTTGATGCCTACCGCACCCTGCTGGAGACCGAAAAACCGGACGTCTCAGTGCTGGTCAACTGTGCGGGCTTCGGCAAATTCGGCACCTACGCCGAGATCCCGACCGAGGTTGCCTGCGAGATGATCGACCTCAACTGCAAGGCGCTCGTCCGCATGACCGAGTATACCCTACCCTACATGAACACGGGCGCGCATATCGTCGAGCTGGACTCGCTCTCCTCCTTCCAGCCCGTGCCCTATATCGGCGTCTACGGCGCGACCAAGGCGTTTGTCCTCAGCTATTCCCGCGCGCTGAACGTGGAGCTGCGTCCACGCGGCATCAAGGTGATGGCGGTCTGCCCCGGCTGGGTGCGCACCGACTTCTTTGATCGCGCTAAGACCGACTGCACGAATGCCGTGACCTACTTCAACAAGATGTATGAGGCAAAGGACGTCGTCGCCACCGCGATGCACGACCTGTACAAGCCGAAAAAGGATGTTTCCATCCACGGCTTCCCCGTGCGTGCGCAGGTGCTCGCCGTCAAGCTGCTGCCCCACCGCTTTGTCATGCACACCTGGATGAAGCAGCAGAAGCATCTTTAAGCGGCATCCGCTTTTCCGTTTCGCATATAGAAAACCGCTGCCTGTGCACGCACAGGCAGCTGTTTTTTGTCTTTTGGGAGCTTATTCGGTTTCCGGTCGGATCTCCACGGTTCTGCCGCCGAGATTCTCATAGATGCGGTGCGAGATGGACAGCACGGTTCGCCCGGCGGAGGCGCGGCGCAGCGCTTCGAGCACGCGCGCCTCGGTCTCCGCGTCCAGATTGACGGTGATCTCATCGAGGAGCAGCACGGCGGGGTCCGCCGCAGCGGCGCGCGCGATGGACAGCAGCTGCCATTCGCCCTGCGAAAACATGCCGTCCGTGCACACGGTGTCGTAGCCGTCCGGCAAGGCGCGGATGGCATCGTCAATGCCCGCGAGCTTTGCCGTGTTTTCTACATCGTTGTACATACATCATTATACGCGGGAAAAGAGAGAAGTCAACAGACTTCTCTCTTTCTCTTATTGCTTTTCCCAGCCGGAGACCGCCTTTGCGTAATAGGTGTTGATGACCGTGAGCAGGCGCTCCGCCGAGGTCTTGTAGGAATCGTACATCGAGGTGAAATTCGTGTCGCGTTCCTGCACCATGCGGATCAGCTGCTTGTTGTACGGTCCGACCTGGTAGTAATACCCGATGTCGAACACGAGGTTGTCGAAGATGATTTCGAGCATATCCGCCGACTCCTCGTCGCGCGTGCTCTGCCCGACCAGGTTGACGTCGTAGTAGGCGGGGGTGACGATCTTCTCGCCGTAATATGCCAGCGCCTCGGTGATGATGCCGGTGCGCTCGATGTCCTTCTGGATCAGCGGCACGCAGACAAACTGCGAGTTATAGGGTGCGACGGTGGTGTAGTAATCCTGCTGCTCGGCATTCAGCTTCGGATACGGCAGAATACCGAAGTCGCTCTCCATGCCGCGCAGCTGCGGAATTCTGGTCATTGTGTTCATCCAGAAAAGTCCCTTGTCCGCCTGCCACATCTCCAGCGGATCGACTTTTTCCCGTTGATAGGTCAGTGCATACTGCGTGTCATAAATGATGGAGAAATACTTGTCGAGCGCGGCGAGCGTCGTCTCGTTGTAGAGCGTCAGCCCGATGGTGCCGTCCTCGGCAATGGTACAGCAGCGCTGCCCCGCGGCGTTGACGATGCCGACGACCGAGTCGTCCCACACGAGCACGCCGAAACGGTCGTTTGCGTCCATGATGCCGTTCTGATCGAGGTCTTCGGTCACCGTCTTGCAGAGCGCGCCGAAGGTGTCAAGCGTCCATTCGCCGTCATAGACCAGGCTGTACGGATCGTCGAGGTCGTATGCCTTCCGCAGTTCCTTGTTGAACAGGATGACAAACGCAACATCATTGTCCGACACCGTGATCTCACCCGTGGTGAAGAACATGACCCCGCGCACGGCAAGATTCTCGTTTGCGCGTTTGTCCCACCAGGACTTTGAGAGGTCGATGCCGGGAATCGAGGCAAGGTCATAGAGATAATCGCTGTAGGCAAGCACCGTGACGTCGTACCCCGCGACAAGCGCAAGGTCAAAGTTGCAGTCGCCTGCATTGGCGTCGGTGCTGAGGCGCTTGTAGCCGGGACCGCCGCCCGAGGAATAGGCTTTCTCCACCGTCTCGGCGATCTTGACGCCGTAGTTCTGCTCAACGAGGGCTTTTCGCCTGTACTGCGCGCTGTCAAGCGGGGTGGATGCAGTTTCATCCGCCGTGAAATCGGCATAGGCGACATTGCCCGCCGACAGGATGTTGAAGGCTTCGCCGCCGTAATCGGCAGTCTCAGGGATACCGAGCATATCTGCATCCGTCACGCTCGTATCCCCCGCCGATGTGTCCGTCGTGGTCACCGCGGGGGGCTTGTCGCCGCAGGCGGCGAGCAAAGCCGCAGCCGCCAGAGCGGCAACAAGGGTTAAAATCCGTTTTTTCATCTGCTCTGTGCTCCGCTTATTGCTTTTTCTTTTTGACAAGGACGATGCACAAAACAGCAGCTGCCAAAACGGCGATCACAATGCCGATGATCAGCCCGATCGGTGCGCCGCTGCTTTCCCCTGCGGGAGCGGCAGTCGTCGCCGAGGTCGCAGCAGGTGCGGTCGTGCCGTCGGTTTTCACAGTCTTCTCCGTCGACGCGGTTGTACCTGCGGGTTCGGTCTGCTTTGTCGTCACCGTCGTTTCGGTTGTCACGGCAGCATCTGTGCTTGCACCGGGTTCCGCAGAAGACGCAGACGAAGCTGCCGAGGTTGTCGCAGACTTTGTCGTTGCCTCCGTTGTTTTTTCGGTTGCCGAAGAGGAAGCCGTGGTCGCCACAGGCTCGGTCGCCTTCGTCGTCGCCGTGGTCGCCACAGGCTCGGTCGCCTTCGTCGTCGCCGTGGTTGCGGTCGTGGTCTCCGGCACCTTTCCGCCTGCGAAAGCGGCGAGCGTAGGTCCGTCCTTGCTGCTCTTCCAGGTGGATGCGAAATCAAATCCGGCAAAGCTGTCTGCCTTGCCCGCATCGGCAGCCGATACCGCCGATGCCGCCATCTCCGCACAGATCGGATTGCTTTCGCCGACGGCGGCATCCGCCGTACCGACGAGGTAAACAGAATTGGTCTCGCAGAAAATCGCGCCCTCCGCCTTGCCCGCGATGCCGCCGACGAGGCTGTCCGCCGTGACCTTGCCGCTGTTGTACGAGGTCAGGATGTCAAAGCCGTACCAGCGGCCGACAAGACCGCCGGCGCATGCCGAGGAGGACACCGCGCCGCGGTTTTCGCAGTTCTTCACCGCCGAGCGCACATCCGCGCCGCAGCGGTTCTCGGTGTACCCGGCGATGCCGCCCGCGTGGGACGGACCGTTGACTGTCGCGGTATTCAGGCAGCCGACGATCTCACTTGCCGTCTTTGTCGCTCTGTCCGAGCGGTTGATATATGCGGTGATACCGCCCGCATGATGCGAGCTTTCGATCGCGCCCGTATTCTTGCAGTTGAGCAGGCGCACGGCGCTTGTCGCGTCGGTGACAGCCTCGATACGGCCCGTGATGCCGCCTGCGAACGGGCAGTTCGACGCCTTTGCGCCGCTGTTGGTCGCCGTGATCTTGCCCGTGTTTTCACAATTCTCGATCACGACCTCGCCTGCCTCGGCGCGGACATAGCCCGCGATACCCGCAAGGCGGTTGCGATCCTCGGAGACGGACTGCACATCCGCATGGTTGGAGCAACCGCTGACCAGAACGGCGGGCGATGCCGACGAGCTGATCTGGATTCTGCCGAAGAATCCGCCCGCGTTGCCGAGGGACGAATCAATTTTCGCCTCACCTGTGCAGTTTTTGACCGTGACCGTGTGTGCGTCATAGTTGTAGATCACGCCGACAAGACCGCCGACGTTGCCCGGTCCCTTGACCGTCGCGCGGGTTGTGCACTTCTCGATGGTCGTGCCCGAAAGTGCAACGCCGCAGAGCGCGCCCGTGCCGGGGTACTTGCCGTCGATCTTGGTCTCGGCATCGGTTGCGGCGAACGTGTTTTCCACGCTGCCCGTGACCGTGAGATTCCGGATCGTCGCGTCCTGCGTGACGCCGAAAAGTCCGGTCGGACCGTCTGCCGTGATGTTGACCTTGACCGTGTGTCCGGCGCCGTCAAAGCTGCCGGTGAACGGCGTTTCATATGTACCGATGGGGTCTTGCGCCGTGCCGGTGAGGTCAATGTCCGCACCGAGCTTGTAGCTGCCGCCCCATGCGGCGGAGTTGCCCATCAGCGCCGAAAGCGACGCTGCGTCCGAGATGACCGTCTCCCCTGCTGCCGATGCCGCAAAGGCGAGCAGCAAAACAAGTGTCAGGACGGTCAGAATGCGAATGCCGGTTTTCATCTTCATTGTATGATCTCCTTTTTCAGGTTTGATTTGAACCGATACGTTTTGCGGCGGCACAGATGCGCGTGAAGATCACGCACGCCTCCGCGCGGATGATGCTGTCGCCGGGGCGGTAATTGCCGCTGCCCGCATCGCCGCCGACGATCCCCGCAGCATAGAGCTTCTGCACCGCGTCATAGCAGCCGAGCGATTTTTCCACATCCTTCGGCATGCCGTCTCTGCACGCCGCATAGGCGGACGCCGGCAGTACGGCGGCAAAGACCTCTGCCATCTCGCCGCGCGTGATATTCGCATCGTAGGATGCAAACTGCCCGCGCGTGATGATGCCGAAGCGGATGCAGTATTCGACATACGGCACATACCACGCTTGCCCCGCATATGCCTGCGGCACGCTTGTGCCGAAATACGCCGTATGAATGTTGACGGCGGCGGTCAGCGCCTGCGCGACCGTAAAGCTGCCGCGCGGCGAGAAGGCAGACGCACTTGTGCCGTTTGCCAGCCCGTAGGCGTAGGCAAGTCCGACATAGTCATAGAACCATTCATTCGGCTTCACGTCCGCAAAATTGTCCGTATAGGCGCGCACTCTGACAAAGCGCGCAGGGCTTTCCCGCAGCATGGGCGCCGATGCGCCCATCTGCCAAACGGTCTCAAAGTCAAAGCCCGCAAAGGATGCCGGGTTTGTAAGATCGCCCGCAGCGACCGCCGCCGCATCGGTCGGCGTGCCGTGCATTGTGCCCGCGCCGACGATCGACGCCGCGATGCCGTCCGCATAGCGCACATGCGTGATGCTGCACGCCGCTCCTTCGGTTTTGGCGGCAAGCGCACCCGCAGTGGGGGCTGTCACGCCGCCGAGCGCGATGCAATCCGCAATGTCAAATCCGTAGCAGCGCCCGATGATGCCGCCTGCGGATTCACCTGCCTTGACAGCGCCGGTGTTCAGGCAATTTGTCACTGCTGTACGGGGGGATGCTGCCGCCTTGCTTTCACTGTAGCCGAGAATGCCGCCCGCCCACTGTCCGCCGGTGACGGCACCGCTGTTTGCACAGCCATAGAGCGCTGTCGCCGTATCGGTGCAGGCAGCCGCACGGTTGACGTAGGCGGCAATGCCGCCCGCATATTTGCTGCTCTCCACCGCGCCGCTGTTTTTGCAGTTGACGACCCGGAGCGCCGCCGTGGCGTCGCCCGTCAGCTCCGCGCGCCCGAGAATGCCGCCCGCAAACGGATAATTGGCAAGCTCCGCGCCGCTGTTCTTTGCGGTGATACTGCCGGTGTTTTCGCAGTTTTCAAGCAGGACGAACCCCGCCTCCGCACGAATGTAGCCCACAATGCCGCCGAGGCGGTTGCGGTCCTCTGCGGTGAGAGTCTGATTTGCGGTGTTGACCGAATCCGAAACAACCACCGCAGGGAATGCGACCGACGCCGTGTAGATCCTGCCGATGAGCCCGCCCGCGTTGCCGCAGAGCGATTCGACCGACGCTTCACTGCGGCAGCCGTCGATGCGCACGGTTGCAAGCCCGAAATTGTAGACCACGCCGCAGAGCCCGCCGACATTGCCGTAGCCCTTGACCGACGCGCGGCTTGTGCAGTCTTTGATCGTCGTGCCCGAGAGCGCGACGCCGACGATGCCGCCCGTGCCGGAATAGCGTCCCTCGACGCGGGTCTCGGCGGTCGCCGCCGCGAAGGTGTTCTCCACGCTGCCGCAAACCGTGAGGTTCTGCACCGTCGCCCCCTCGGTGACGCCGAACAGCCCCGCCGCCTCGCCGGCGGCGATGTGCAGCCCCGAAACCGTGTGCCCGGCGCCGTCGAAGCTGCCGGTAAATGGCGTTTCGTAATTGCCGATGGGGGACTGCGTCTTGCCTGTGAGGTCAATGTCCGCCGTGAGCGTCCAGTCGCCGCTCCAGGCGGCGGGGTCGTTCATCAGCGAGACGAGCGCGTCCGCGCTGCCGATCTCCTTTGCCGCCGCAGGCAGCAGGAGCACAAGGCAGAGCGCAAGCAGAAGGGGGATAAACCCGTATTTTTTCATGCTGATTCCTCCGTTCTCACTTGACGTTCACGCGGTCAAAGCCCGAAATCTTCTTGCCGAGCGGGGTCTTGTTGATGTTTGTCGTATAGACCGTGTTGAGCGGCGCGGGATGCCCCGAGCGGTTGCCGATGGAAACCCCGCTTGCACTGACATAATACGGTTCGATAAAGGAATTGCGCTTGGATGAAGTGTCCTTGCCGAGGTATGCGTGGTAGCACGCCCACTTCGTGCCGTCCGCGTCGGTCATATAGGAGGCGTGTCCGCAGCCGTTGACCGTATCGGAGCGCGAGAAGATCGACTCGGGATTCTTCTTCCAGTTCTTCGCGTTGAGCGGGTCGCCGCCCAAGAACTTCAGGTAGCCGAGCTGGTAATAGACCGTCCAGTAGCCGCTGCCGGTGTACATGAGGTAGACTTCCCCGTTCTCACCGTAGACCGCAGCCGCGCCCTCGACCACCTTTGGATACCAGTTGCCGGGGTTTGACGTGCTCTCGCCGTAGCCGCCCATCTCCCATGTATACTCCGGCACGCAGATGACGGTCGGGTCGCCGACAGCCGTCCACGGGTTTTCAAACCGGATGATGTTGATGGTCTGATGGAAGTCCGCCGTACCGCGCCCCTCCTCGCTGACATAGGTCAGATAAGGCTTGCCGTCGATGCGGATGACCGAGGTGCCGCCGCAGAGCATGTCGCGGTTGATCTCGGGATGGCTCACAAAGTTCAGGCGGCGCGGCTTGTTCACTTCGCCGGTCACAGGGTCGCCCCAGCGCCCGAGCAGATTGTCGCCGTCGAGGCACTTGACCACGTGCTGCCGCTGGTTTGCCGTCGTGCCGTCGTCATAGGCGATAAACATGTACCAGCCCGCGTTCGCTTCGCCCACATCCGCAGCCGAGAAATAGTGGATCTCGGGCGACCAGAAGTTCTTGCCGTCGGTCGATTCCAGGATGGTATAGGGCGCTGCGGTCTTGATGTCTGCGATGTTGGCGACCTTCATCAGGTTGATGGTGGTCGCGCCCGTGCAGGTGTAATAATAGAAGCCGTTGTAATAGAAGATGTACGGATCGGCGTTGTTCTGCCGCAGGTAGTTTGTAAATTTCACCGTGCCGCTTTCCTCGCGGTCAAGGTCGATGCTCTTTGCCACGTTCAGCGTGCTCGTCATGTCGCCGCCGAAGCTCTGCGCGCCGCGCAGATCCGTCAGGTGCCCGAACGAGCCGCCCTCGATGTTCAGCGTGAAATTGCCGTGCAGCGTTGTGCCGAGCCCTTTGGCGGGCGCGATCGCACCGTGAATGACACCGCCTCGCACCGTGACGGTCACGTCGTAGTCCAGGCGATAGCCCGCGCCGTCCTCCTCGTAGAGTCCGAAGATGCCGCGCTGCAGCTCGCCGCCGGTCACCGTGATGTCCACGCTGCCGCCCGTGCTGCCGCGCGAGCCGCCCGCCACATAGCCGTGGATCGTGCCGCCGCCGATCGTCAGCGTCGAACGCACGCCGCGCGTGATGAGGCGCGTGCTGTTATAGCCCGCGCGGATGTTGAACCAGTTGCCGCTGTTCACCGTGAGGCTGGTTGTATAAGAGGTAAAGAGCAGGTTGTGCCCGCCGACCAGCGAAATGTAGCCCGCGTTGCCGTCAACCAGCGTTGTGTCCACATCGTCGCCGATCGTGAGCGGATAGCCCTTTGCGTAGATGGTGGAAGTGCCGCCCGCAGTGAAGGCAAGCGCTTCCATGCGGGTCTCCCCGCCGAGCGTGAGTGTGCCTTTCATCGCGATGCACGCGCCGGATGTGCGGTAGTCCGTTGTACGGTCCTTCGCCGTCAGGGTCAGCTTGCCGACCTGCGTCTTCACGGTATAGGCGCTGCCGGGCGTATAGCGCCCGCAGATCACCACCGTGCCGTCCCCGCCGAGCAGAGCAATCGCATGGTTCAAATCGCCGACGGGCGAGGATGCGCTCCTGCCGTCGCCCTTCCCGCCGTCAGCAAGGTAAACGACATTCGCCTTCTCACTTGCGGCAAATTTGGCTGCCACCGCTGCGGCAAGTGCGCTGTCCGCGCCTGCACCGATGACCAGTGTGCCCTTCGGAAGTGCGGATGCAACCGTGAGTGCGCCGACCTTGGCGGCACCCAGCTCCAGCGTGACGGCGGCGGTCTCCCCGCCGATCTGTACCGTGCCCACGCTGCCGCCGCTGAGCGTCATGGCGAGCGCGTCGGTCACGCAATTATCTGCCGCAGTAAGGCGTGCCACGCTGCCGCCTGTCACCGCGACCGTGACCGACTTTGCAGCCGTCGCCCCGGTGCAGTGCAGCGTACCCACGCTGCCGCCGGAAAGATACAGACTGTAGTCGCCGCTGCCAGCCCCGACCGTGACCGTACCGTAGCTGCCGGTGCGCACGACAAGCGCCGCACGCGTGCCCGCAGCGGCAAGGTTCACACTGCCGCCGGTCGCAGTCACGCCGTCGCCCATCGTCAGCGTGCCGTCCGTGACCGTCATATCCAGATTGCCGCTCTGCCGCAGCGTGATATTTTCAAATGTGAGATCTCCCGCAAAGCGGAGCGCCGCATTTGCGCCGAAATTCAGCGTGCCGCCGCCCGCGCCCGTCACGGTGACCGCACCGCCGAGCGTGCCGACATCTGCCGTCAGATCGGCATGGCAGTTCCCCGTCACCACAATGCTGCCGCCGGTCTGCCGCAGCAGTTCAAATGCGCGGGAGAGCGACGTGGGGTCATCCGCGCGCGTGCCGCTGCCGAATGCCGACGGCGCTACATAGGCGACCGCCAGGTTCTCCACGCTGTCAAAATCCTTCGCAAACGCTTCGCGCTGTGCCGCCGTATAGCGCAGCATGTTCAGCGCAAGCGTATTTTTGGCGCCCGCCGTCGCATGGAGCTTTTTCACCGCATCCGACGCATAGCTGATTGCGATGGCGCCGATCTTGCCGCCCGTCAGAGTGACGGCGGCGTTGCCGACAACGTTGTTGACCATGACGCTGCCGACCGTGCCGCCCGCGATCGTGATCGCGGCGTCGCCGTTCAGGCGTCTCGGACCGTCGCCGCCTGCCCACAGCGTGGTAATGCTGCCGCCCGTGACCGTCACCACGGCGCTGCCCGCATAATGGTTGTAAAGTGAGCCGCCGTAAAGCTCGCGCACAGATCCCCCTTCAAAGGCGATGTGCGCCGTGCCGGTATAGGTCATCGTGCCCGCGCCCTTGGTGCGCGTGAAGCCGCAGAGCTTGTAAAACGAGCCGCTCCGCACCGTGATGTGCGCATCGAGGTCGGCGGCAAGCCCGGTGTTTGCCGGCGTCTGATAGCCGCCGATGACAAAGGCATACTTTTCGCCGCCTTCTACCGTGAGCCCCGTGTCAAAGGTGAGGTTGTGGAACTGCGCCGTGAACATCACGAAGTTTTTCAGCGTGATGCCGAGGTCCCGGAAAGTCGTCGCGCCCGAGAGGCGGTAATGCGTCTCGCCCGTGACGTTGAAGATCAGCTTTGCACCGGTGTCGCGCGTACCGTCCTTCGCCGTGATGACGATTTCGCCGGTATGCTGCGGCTCGGTATAGTGTGTGCGGATTGTATAATCCGACAGCAGAATGATTTTGCCGCCGTCCTTTGCCGCGCCGATCGCCGCATCCAGTGTGGCAAGCGCCGCGCCGGCGCTGCGCCCGCTGTTTGTATCGCTGCCGTGCGCCGCGTCCAGATAAACGGTTTCCGCCGCCGCAGCAGAGACCGTCCATGCGGCAAAAAGCAGCAGAAAAGCGGCAAAGCAGACCGCAAAGCGGCGTTTTGTCCTTTTGTCCATGCGTGATACCTTCCTTTCGGATAAAAGCAGCCTGTCTTTCGGGTGTACTGCACAAAAAACGTGCAACTGCGCCCCGTTTTTTTGATCAGTTTCAGTATAGCAAATCCGTTCCGCCTCTGGCAATGACAATTCCGATTCAGTTTTTTGCAAAACCGATACTGTTTCGGGGCGGCAGCAGCGAAAAAAGCCCTGCCCGCGACAGGCGGGCAGGGCTGCCGTATGCACGGCAAAGAGAAAGGATTCAGAAGTCGGTCGGGCGCGGCACGGTCAGGTCGAGATTCTCGACCACGGTGTGCATCGCGCGCAGGAGCGGCTGCTCACGCGACGAAAAGGTATCATAGCGCTCCACGCACAGCCAGCAGCAGACGCCGAGATACGGTCCGATGGCGCGGTGCATGCGGCAATAGCGCCCGCCCGAAAGAAACAGGAACGGCACCTTCAGCTCGTGCTTCAGCGTGCGGATGGCGGCGAGGTTCTGCATCAGCTCCTCCTCGCTATCCGACCAGGTGACAAACTTAACGACATCGGCGCCGCGGCTCTGCTGTTCAAGTGCGACCGCCAGCACCTCCTCCTCGGGAAGAAACTTGTAGATGTGCGAGGACATCAGCACCTGCCCACCCATCTCATGGACCTCTTCGATGAATTTCTTCTGCTTGTCGATCGCCGTGGGATTCTTCGTCAGCTCACCGGGGGTCGGGTCAAAGGTGTCGCCCGTGATGTCCAGCAGCGATGCGCCGCAGCGGAGCGCCAGCTTCAGCTCGTCGAGCCGCGCCTCCTCGGTCATCTCATGGTTGTATGCACCGCGGTAATTGGTGATGTAGAGCGGGCGGTCGCCGAGATGCGAGAACATCTTCGTCAGCATCTCCTCCGTGCGGAATTCGGGCTTCAGCCGTTCCATCTGAAAGCCGAAGGCATCCGCCCCGTCATAGATAGCGTTGTGTACATTGGTGATAAACTGCGTCGGCGTCTCGACGATGATCATATCGACAAGCGGCGGACGCTTGAAATCTGCAAAACTCGGTCTCATTCCGGTGCCTCCGTGCGCGGCATGTGCGCGCTTTTCAGTGTGTAATGTGAAAATATCTTCTGCCGGGGCAAAGCGCTCCCAACATTTGCAGTGTAGCATTCCGCGTCCTGCCGTGGCAATGGGAAAAGCGACACTGTTTTGCAAAACATGATACTTTTTCGGTCATATCTGCCCGCATGGCTTGCGCTGCTTTATCAAAAATGATATAACGGTTTCAAGAGATTCCACAAACGAAAAGGAGTACGAGATGGACGCGATTGCAAACCTTGCCGTGACGGCGTTCGGCAGTGTGGTCACGGTCACAAACCCCTGCTTTGAGGAGCGGCGCATCACCAATCGCCGCGCCTATGCGCTCTGCTTTGCAAAAAGCGGCAGAATGGTCTACTACCACGACGGGCATGAATACGTCTCGGACGCAACCCACGCGCTCATCCTGCCGATGGGGGCAACCTACACCTCTGCCTGCACGGAAGCGGGCGAATTTCCGCTCATCAACTTTTACACAACCGATACTTTCGCGCCCACCGGCTTCATCAGCCTGGAGATCGCCGACACCGACGCCTATATGGCGGAGTATCAGAAGATGGAGAAGCTCGCACTCATCAAGCCGCCGAACGTTTTTCTCAGCAATATGAAGACTTTCTACGGCATTCTCAACCGGATCTACAAGGAGGAACTGCACGCCGCCGATGGCAAAAGCTATGACGTACTGCGCCCCGCCGTGCACTATCTGGAGGATCACTTCACCGACCCCGACCTGACCAACCGCATGCTTGCCGAAAAGGCGCTCATCAGCGAGGTCTACTTCCGCCGGATGTTCCGCGAGAAGTACGACACCTCGCCGAAGCAGTACATCCAAAATCTGCGCATCAAAAAGGCGGAGAGCCTGCTCCACAGCGAGTATCTCTCCATCACGGCAATCGCCGAGCAGACCGGCTTTTCCAGCGTGTATCACTTTTCCCGCTCGTTCAAAAGAGCCACCGGCTACACGCCGACCGCCTATGCCAAGCTGTTCGGCGGCAGCGCCGACTCGATCTGATATGCCTGTTTAATAAATATCCCCCCGTAAAACGGGGGGATATTTATTATAAGTGCATGGGGACGGGCAGCTTGCGGCGGACGCATTCGCAGCAGATTTCACCCTAAATCAAAGTGCCTTGCTTCTCTTTTTCAGCCAATCTCTTTTTCAAGCTCAATTCTCTTTTTGTCAAGAATCCCGATAGCCTCTTTGGTGAGCCTCGTATGGCAAACTCCGTATGCAAGTCCGCTTATACCATAGTACCAATCGCCGGAATCTGCATCGCGATGCTGCAGAATAAACGCATTCAACGCAGGCGTCAGTACGGTTTGATCCATCGCCTCCAACCGCAGTTCAACATATGCACTTCCCGGATCATTCAAAGCTTCCACCCACTGCAGCAGGTCAGGCAAATGCGGAGCAAGTTTCTCGTCTTCGATAAAAAGCAGCACCGCCGCGCAATAATCCCAGCTGCGCCAAAACGCAGCCGGTCGAATCAGGAAAGCAATGTCAGCCATCTCTGCGGCTTGATTCAATGCCTTTCTCTTTTCCTTTATGGGAGTTTCATAGGAAAGCATGGAAAGTATGGTTCGTTCCTGCTCAGTCATCTAAGTCTCTCGCTTTTTATTCACGCTGCTGTAAATGACCGCAGCAGATTGAACAGCGTACCTGCTAAAAGACATCCGGCAGTCACATATAAAACAAATCGAAAAGCCATAAATCGGCTCCCCTTATATTTCAGCATCAGACCAAAGCATATCATCGCAGCAGACAGCGGAAGGACATACAAGAATGCAGCAGCGCACAGCATGCTGTAATGCGCATCAAAGTATGCAACGATCGCTCGCAACTGTTCTACAGGCAGCTTTTGCACATATAAGAAGTAAAAAGCCAAAAACGCCATCCATATGAGCAGGGCGCACAGAAAAACAGTTTTCGAGACAAGATATTTTTTCTCGCTTTTCATTGCAACTTCTCCTACCATCATTTCTTCGTTCGCCTAAGGTTCAATTCAGGATTGAAGCCCAAAATCACATATCGTGCAATGCAAAAACGGCATAGCCGAAGAAAAGCCCTACAAAAAGAACAACTGTCAACAGGTTTCCAAAAACAAACTTATACCACTTGTTTTTGCACGGTTCCTTTCGAAAATCGTGATAGAAGTATATACAAAAAGATGCGAAAATGTTAATAAATGTATATACTGGAAACAATGCTTCGATTCCTATAGTGCTGAATATCGGCTTCCAAGTGGATGCGAGAAAATATAAAAATCCAAGAAATGCGTAAATCAACACCCACATGGAAATCACCTTTGTCCATTTATTTTTTAATGTATACAACAGCTTTCCTGCTCGTCCCGCTGTCTGCGGTGACGGTGACCGACCGCAGATCAGCGCTGTCATAATTATACACACTCTGCGCGGAATTGTCAAGAACAGCCCGCAAAATGTAAAAGAACCGCGCTTACGCACGGTTCTTTTTTGAATTTTGGCTTGTGCTTTTAGGGACTAACCGTTACAGAGGCAAGATAGGCGGTGACGGGGATATTCCATATTGCCGAACGACACGGTACGTCACCATCGGCGAAAACATAGATATCCGCCGCGCTTGCCGTACAAAGCAGCGCGACTATCGCGAGAAAGATGCAGAGTGCAAATTTGAATTTCCTTTGCATTTTTCAGTCTCCTGTTATTGAATTGTGAGTTTGGTGCGGTGTGGAAAATACACCGCCGCATTTGCTTCTCGCGGGCATCATAGGTATAGGCGATGCTGTCTTTGCCCTTGCGACAATCAGCCTATCCAGCCCGCATAGTAAGGTAAATGCGCTGGCAACGGAGGATTCACCCGCTGCGTTTGTCAGAATACTCGTTAATGGAATTGATGGTATTTGCGTCACTGTAGGTATACGCGACCGCAACCACACCATCGCGTCTGCTGTACACAATAGTGCGACTATTGCGAGAAAGGTGCATTGCATAAAATGGAGTTTACCATGCGTTTTTCAATCAATTGTTGCTTGGCTTGCATGATAACGATCCCATTATTTATGCGGTTTGACTTTTTCGAGCAATTCACGCACGGTTGCTGCTATGGTTATCCCATCTGCATCAAGTGGAAGATAGCTGTAAAGACCACGGCGGCAGAAAAAGGAATACCCACCGCCTTCTGGGACACCGCCGAAAATTTCAATCTGCGTGTCGGTTATCCTGACATCGACAAGCTTATTATGCCGCAGTTGCCCTCGCAAGCTTTTTACGCCGAACGCGCGATATAGCGGTTTTTTGTCCCATTCGTCTTCGTTCACATCCAATACCCGATTGCAATTCTGAAACCCTTCGGCAATCGCCTCGGCAAGCTGCTCATCCGTATAAGGAACTGAGATGATACTCACAAGCGGAGTTTCAAACAAGCCGCCTTTATCTGCAAATCGACTATGCGGGCAAACAATGATGCGCGCGGAATCAACATTCTAATATATAGCGAGCGCTTTATATATAAACTTTGTTTCGAGCGGAATCAACATTATCATTTATTTGGAGCGCTTTATAAATCATCTTTATTCTCCTTTACTGAACGATACGTGTAAATAATTCAACGCCGAGTTCTTTTAAACTTGCTGCCGCTCGACTGATTTGATCAAGTTGTGCAGCAGTTGCTCCGGGCGGAATAATTAACTCTAAATGGCGCAAAGCATTGCTTGAAACAGTATATATATTATTAGCATATTTCGTTCCATTGAATTCAAGCAGTTTTTGCCCGTAAGCCATTAATGTATTATACACTGTATTTCCAGTTTGGTAAGTCACAGTAGAGAGATCCATAGATTTGATGCTGGTCATATCGGTAATCACATGATTGCCAACCTCAGTAAATTTATCAATTGTGGGGAAATTATTGCACATGCCCCCAAATGCTCTCTCCAGCTCATATCCCCTTGTAAATGCGTCCAAAAGCCAAGGGCTGCTGTAAGAAGCGACGGCAACGCCAGAGGCACTAATGGAAATCGCTGCAACTCCGGTAAACGCAGTTACTGTGTATCCCCCAACCATTCCAAGTAAGGCGCCGGTTAAGGAGCCAACAACAGCTCCATAAGCCGCTGACTGTAAGGCTTGCTTATTTGTAGCTCCTGTACTTTTAGCTTTGGCATATCCGCTGACGCCACCTAAAACACCGCCAATAACCGCTCCCGCAATTATAGAAGCGGCCAGAACTGATATAACAAAATTCCCTGAATAATCAATATATGAGATTGGGTTGTTGCAGCAGTATGTATACAGATTCAGGCTTAGCGGGTCGCTGGTATCCATGAACGCCCAGGCATCCTGCTGGGTGAACCGCCCGTTTGCGGGATTGTAGCACCTTGCCCGGAGATAATATGTCTGCGTCTCGGCGTCAAAGTACTCGCCGCAATAGAGGAACGGGTTTTCGCTCTCCCCAATCTGCGAGGTCAGATTGCCGAAGGCATCGTAGGTGTAGCTTGCGACAACGGAATTGTCCTTGACGAGCTGCACCACGTCGCCGTGGGCATTGTAGACATAGATCTCGCCCTCGCTGTTGTGCGTGCAGTTCAGCCCGTAGAAGTAGGCGACACCGTCTGCGACGCTCTCGCTGTACTCGTACACAATGTTCATGCCATTGTAGACGAAATACTTTGTAGAGCCGCCGACCGTCTTGGCTTTCCGCAGTCCGCTCGGGTTGTAGGCGTAGGATGCTGTAGCTGTACCGTTGCTGTACCCGGTCTGCTGTCCGCGGTCGTTGTAGGTGTAAGTCTTATCCCCGGCGGTCAGCGTATTGCCGTTTGCATCGTAAGTGTAGGTGGTAACGGTATCGCCGACCGTTTCGCTGAGCAAGCGGTTGTTGGCGTCGTAGGCATAGGTGGTGACTGTGCCGTTTCGGTTCATGCCGACGCGGTTGCCGCTTGCATCATAGGTATAGGTGATGCTGTCCTCGCCCGTGGTTTCGCCGGTCAGCCTGCCCAGTCCGTCATAGACATAGGTGGTGGTGACCGGGTCGCCGCCGAGCAGGGTCTCGGTCTTGGTGCGCTGATTGCCGTCGGCATAGTAGGTAT
>ENA-ORIC01001001-ORIC01001001.1-human-gut-metagenome-genome-assembly--contig:-NODE-1001-length-30495-cov-4.047965_pt1 | contig 30495 bp, 28 predicted proteins | sample MGYA00243023_ERZ508732 | MGnify/ENA primary metagenome ERZ508732 (study PRJEB26277, sample SAMN04329767) | human gut metagenome | biome: human-associated habitat | host: Homo sapiens | place: USA... | reverse complement strand
AATTACAATGTTTACAATCATGAACATCACATTTAATTTTTTGATCTTTCATAATTCACCTCATCATTATTTTTGTCAAAAAAACGCCTTTTATACATAAAGACTAATTTTAAAAATAATATTATTTAGGTGAGACTATGAAAAAAATAAAAATTGGGATTCCTAGAAGTTTATATTACTATTATTATGGAGATTTATTAAAAAATTTTTTTGAAAATTTGAATTGTGAAATTATCATATCTCCACAAACCACAAAAGAAATTATGAATCAGGGAATAAAATATGCTTATGATGAAATGTGCTTAGCTTTAAAGAATTATATTGGTCATATCGATTATTTAAAAGATAAATGTGATTATATTGTAATTCCTAGAATTGATAACTTTGGAAGTAATGATCAAACATGTACCAATTTTTTAAGTACTTATGATATTGTTCAAAATTTATTCAAAGTATCTATTATTAATTATAATATTGATTACGATCACAAAGAAACAGAAGAATTAGGATTTATTAAAATGGGAGAAACATTAAACTTTACAAAAAAGCAAAGTAGATTAGCTTACGAAAAAGCAAAAATAGATACAATGAATCAATTAGAAAAAAGAATTCGAAAAAACTGCTATCAATTAAAAACCGATAAATTAAAAATTTTAGTAGTAGGACACGCCTATAATATAGAAGATAATTATATAGGAAAACCTATTTTAAAAATGTTAGAAGATATGGGAGTTAATTTAATTTATAGCAATCTTTTACCACCTGAAAAAACAAACTGTTATAGCAAAAAAATATCCAAAGACTTATATTTTAAATATAATAAAGAAAATATAGGCGCTATCGAAATGGTAAAAAGACAAATTGATGGAGTTTTATTTTTTACAGTATTTCCATGTGGCCCAGACTCTATTGCAAATGAACTTGCAATGAGAAAAATAAAATTACCATATTTAAATTTAATTGTAGATGACTTAGATAGTTTAACAGGGTTTGAAACGAGAATTGAAAGTTTTATTGATATTATTAAAGAAAGGAAGAAACAATGTCAAAAATAATTGCCTTTCCCCAAATGGGAAATTATAGTATTCCGATTAATTACTTTTTAAGACATACTGTTCATTCAAAAATTATGGATTCACCAAAAATCACAAGCAAGACCATTGAACTAGGAAATAAATATAGTCCTGAATTTGTGTGTACACCATTTAAATATACGTTAGGGACTATGATTGAATGTTTACAAAAAGGTGCAAATGTAGTGGTTCAAGCTGGAGGTGGATGTAGATATGGCTATTATAGTGAATTACAAGAAGAAATTTTAAAAGAATTAGGATATCAATTTACAATGGTAAACTTTGTAACAGAAGGAAAAACAAAATTTAAAAAAATCAAACAAGAATTTTTAAAAATAGAACCACATCCTAATATTTTTAAATTACTTTATTATGGATTCATTACACGTTATATGATTCGTTATATGGACTCATTAGATGATTATGTTAGACAAAATATAGGTTTTGAAGTAGAAAAAGGCACCTTTGAAAAAGAAATGAAAAAAATATTAAATCAGTTTCAAAAAGTAACTACTTTTAGAGAATTGAAATTAACGTATAAAAGAGGTTTTAAGAATTTAAAAAAAATAAAAATCAACAAACCTATAGACCGTTTAAAAGTAGGTATTATTGGAGAACTTTATACTACTATGGAACCATTTTCTAATTATTTTTTAGAAAAACAATTAGCAGAATTTCATATTGAAGTAAAACGATTTACAAATGTAGAATATTTATTATTCCAAAAAGGAAAGAAAATTAAAACTTATTTAAAACATGTAAAAGAATACATTCGATATAAAATGGGAGCAGATGCAGCAGATAATATTGCTAGAGCTAAGTACTTATGTCAAAACAATTATGATGGAATTATACATATCAAATCTAGCTTTTGTACACCAGAAATAGGAGCAATGCCCATCATTAATAAAGTATGCCATGATTATAATGTGCCTGTAATTTTTTTCTCCTTTGATGCAAATACAAGTGAAACAGGAATAAAAACGAGATTAGAAGCATTTTACGATATGATAGAAATGAGGAAGAAAAATGAAACCATGTTATCTAGGAGTTGATATTGGCTCCATCTCTACGAAAGGAGTAGTGATTGATGAAAAAAATCATATCATTACTTCATCTTATATTTGGACAGAAGGAAATCCGATTGGTGCAGTAAAAAAATTAATTGAAATTTTAAAAAATAATTTACCTAAAGAATATGTTTTAAAAGGAATTGGAACTACAGGTTCTGCTAGAAAATTAATTGGGCTAATGTTAAATGCAAATGTTGTAAAAAATGAAATTACAGCCCATGCTGTAGGAACAAGTTCATTATATCCTGATGTTCATACTATTTTAGAAATAGGTGGCCAAGATTCTAAAATCATCTTGTTAAATAATGGAATTATTACAGATTATTCTATGAATACATTATGTGCTGCTGGAACAGGAGCTTTTTTATCTAGTCAAGCAGAAAGACTGAAAATTCCAATTGAAGAATTTTCCAATATGGCCTTAAAATCAAATAATCCAGTTAAAATTGCGGCTAGATGTACTGTATTTGCTGAATCCGATTTAATTCATAAAGCTCAAATAGGATATCAAAAGCAAGATATTGTAGCAGGGCTTTGTAAAAGTATTGTCCAAAACTATTTAAATAATGTTGGAAAAGGAAAAAAGATCAAATCACCAATTGTTTTTCAAGGTGGTGTCAGTAAAAATAAAGGTGTAAAAAAATATTTTGAAGAAATCTTAGGAGAACAAGTAATTGTTGATCCAAATAGCCATCTGATGGGAGCTTTAGGAATTGCAATACTGGCTCATCAAAATGAAATTGGTAAAACGTATGATTTAAATTTAAAAGATATTAAATTTGAGACAAAGGGAATGGAATGTTCTAGATGTGCGAACAATTGCGAAATTTTGAAGATTTTGAAGAATGATGAACTAGTTGATGTATGGGGAAGTAAATGTGGCAGAAATTTCACAAAATAATCATTGTAAATCATTCAGCGTAAGCGTATAATGTTAAGTTGTGTGTGGGGTGATATTATGAAAAAAATAGATGTTAATGAGTTAGTATTAAAACAAGGATTTGAGGTTTTTATTCAAATTTCTAGTCAAAAACATGATAATTTTATTGGTTACGTTTGGGTAGAAAATACAGATGTAAATGCTAATAAAAGAATTGTTATTGACCAAGACAAATTAAACGAAGCCGGCTTAGAAAAAGAGTATTATTATCGTTATTACATTGCTTTAGCCCTTTCTTATTATCAATTATCAGGCAATGCCGAATCTTTCTATCAACAACTTAGAACTAATGTTCATGATATCGAAGTTGAGAATCTAGCTTCTGAAATGTTGATGCCATCAAAAGAATTTCAAAAGTATTCTAAAAAATATAAAAAAGATATTATTCGATTAATGGATCGTTTTGAAGTACCAAGCACTGTAGTAGAAGAGCGTTTATCCAAACAAGAGAAAAATAAAGTAAAGGTTTTAAAAAGATAATTTGACAATCAAAAATGAATAGTGTATAAGTATCTTAGAAAAGTGAGCGTGAATTATGACGAAATTAGTAATCGTGGAATCTCCAGCAAAAACAAAATCTATTGGAAAATATTTAGGTAGTGACTATTTAGTAGTTTCTTCAAAAGGACATATTAGAGATCTTTCAACCAGAGGAAAATATGGATTTGGTGTAGATATCGAAGATCATTTTAAACCAAATTATGTTACTATCAAAGGAAAAAAGAAAGTAATCGATGAATTAAAAAAAGATGTGAAAAAAACAGACTTTGTTTATCTTGCTACCGACCCCGATCGTGAGGGAGAAGCTATTTCATGGCATTTATATGATGTCCTTGGATTAAAAGAAAACGAGTATGATAGAATTGTATTTAATGAAATTACAAAAAATGCCGTAGTAGATTCTTTAAATCATGCTCGTAAAATTGATCAAAACCTAGTAAATTCGCAAGAAACAAGAAGAATATTAGATCGTATTATTGGCTTTCGTTTAAGTAAACTTGTTCAAAATAAAACAAGTGGTAGTAGTGCTGGAAGAGTTCAATCAGTTGCTTTGAAATTAGTTGTAGATAAAGAAAGAGAAATTGAAGCTTTTAAGCCAGAAGAATATTGGACAATCAAAGCAATTTTTAACGACTTTGAGGCAGATTTATTTAAATATAAAGAAAAAGATATAAAACCAAAAACAGAAGTTGAAACCAATCAAATTTTAAATCAATTATCAAACTCTTTTAAAATAGAATCTGTTGATAAAAAAGCAAAAAAGAAAAATTCAAAACCACCTTTTATTACTAGTACTTTACAACAAGCTGCTTCTAATATCTTAAACATGAGTGCGAAAAAAACAATGAGTGTTGCTCAGAAATTATATGAAGGAATTGAATTAGAGGATGAAACAGTAGGTTTAATTACTTATATGCGTACAGATTCTATTCGTTTATCCAATGATTTTATTAAAGAAACAATATCCTATATTGAAGGAAAATATGGAAAAGAATATGTTGGATCTGTTAAAGTCAGCAAAAAGACAGAAAATGTTCAAGATGCCCATGAGGCAATTCGTCCAACGAGTATTAAAAGAACACCTATTAGTGTTAAAAAATACTTAACAAATGATGAATTTAAATTATATAGCTTGATATATGCTAGAGCACTTTCTTCTTTAATGGCATCAGCGGATACTTTAAATACAACAGTTGTACTAGATAATAATGATTATAAATTTAAAACAACAGGTCAAATTATTACATTTGATGGATATTTAAAAGTATATCGTGATTATGAATCTGCAAAAGATGATGTACTTCCTCCATTTGATACCTATAAGTCTAATGTAATTGTATCTAATGATATAGAAAGTGAACAACATTTCACGCAACCACCTGCTCGATATACAGAGGCAAAATTAATTGAAGCAATGGAAAAATTAGGAATTGGACGTCCTAGTACTTATGCAACTATCATGGATAATATTAAATCTAGAGGATATGTCAATGTAGTGGATAAAAAATTTAATCCTACAGAAATAGGTATTGAAGTAACCGATAAATTACAAAGCTGTTTTTCGAATATTATCAATGTAGAATATACAGCTAATATGGAAACAGAGCTAGATGAAATTGCTGAAGGAAAACTTGTTTGGTATAAAACGCTAGAAGAATTCTATAAAGAATTTGAACCAGCTTTAGAAGAAGCATTTGATAAATTAGAAAAGAAAGAACCTGAAAAAGTAGGAGAAGACTGTCCAAATTGTGGACACCCATTGGTAAAAAGAAAAGGAAGATATGGTGAATTTATTGCTTGTAGTAACTTCCCTGAATGTAAATATATTAAAGCTGATGAATCTAAAATTGTAGAGGTTTGTGATTGCCCTAATTGTGATGGTAAGATTGTAGAGAAAAAAACAAAAAGAGGAAAATTATTTTATGGCTGTAACAATTATCCAACTTGTAAAACAGCTTATTGGGATAAACCAACAGGTGAGAAATGTCCAGAATGTGGTGGTATGTTGACTACTAAAAAAGATAAAATTAAATGTTCTAGCTGCGACTATGAAAAATAAATTTTGTTGAGAGAAAAATAAATGAATTTTATTGAATCGTTGCCTTTTAATAAAAATGTATTATATTCAGACGCATACAGCTATAACGGAGAATCTCAAAAAATTTATTTTCAAAAGTCTGTTTACAAAGGAAGAACACAATATTTCTTTAAATCTTTCTTACAAAAAGGAGATATTCAAGATTGCCAAGGTTATATATATTTTTACTTAGACGCAGGACAAAAAACAAGTGATTTTATAGGAACTTATGTAAAAGAGGAATATCGTAACCATGGAGTTGCTTCATTTTTAGTAGCTAATTGGATTCAGTTTTGTCTCAATTATGGTTATCATTTTTTGGGAACAAATAAAGCTCAAAGAAAACCTTTTCTAATTTATTTGCTAAAGACGTATGGATTTGAAATATTGGGAGAAAATGTTTATCAAAATTCTAAGCATGTAATTCACATTTGTCAAAGTAAAAATGACCTTCAAAAATATTTAATATTTGAAAATAAAAAACAGGAACAGAATTTTATGAACGGAAAAATTGCAAAAGAAGATAATTATGTAGCAATTGATTCTATTACAGAGGATTTTAGATATTTAGATAGCGTGATTTTATCTAGAATTTATAATTTAGAAGATGAATATTGTGCAAATGAAAAATCATCTCTTGTTTTGAAAAGAAATAGAAAATAAATATTAAAATCAAAAGAAAATAAACTTTTGATTTTTTTGTTAATACTTAAAACTTAAAATATTTTTTAAATAAATTGATAAAAAATGAAAATTTGACAAAATAGAAAAAACAATTATAATAAGCAACAATTCAATTCAATATTTGTTTTGAAAAAAGAGGGGGTTAGTAGTGTGAATGAAAAGCAAGATTTAAAAATCTTATTAGGTTTTCATAAAAATGATTTTGTAATTATTGATTTAAGCAAAGAAGATTATCTAATCGGATTAATGCCGTATTTAGATGAAAATATTAAAATGATGGCATTTAAAACAAAAATGTTAGAAAATCAGGTGAAAGAATATCATTTAGAAAATAAAGTTTATTTTTTAGAGGATAATGAAGATTATTTTAAAATATCAAATTTAGGAATTGTTACAGATTCTAGTGACGAAGAATATTTAAAAAAGGCAATGTCTTTACAAATACCATTGTTAGCTTTAAATTGTAAAAATAAACAACAATTTATTAAAAATGATGTAACTGGTTACGTTATAAATAGTCAAAATGAAATGATTAATATGATACATTTTTTAAAAAATAATAAAAAATATAATTATAATTTAGGAATGAATAGTTATTATTATTTAGAAAATAGTATCGCACAAGTTTAAAAAAGGGGGATTATCATGGAAGAAAGAGAATTAGATTTTTCTGATATTTTATCAGCAATTAGAAAATGGTTTTTATTAATTTTATTATTTATTATTTTAGGAGGGTCAGCAGCAGCTTTTTATAACTATGGTGCCCCAATTCGTTATCAAAGTACAACAACATTATATGTGCAACCACAAGTAACAGCAAGTGAAGTAGATTATCAAGGAATTTTAACCAATCAACGAATGGTTAAAACTTATGTACAAATTATGAAAAGTCGTAAAGTTGTAGAAAAAGTAATCAAACAATTAGAATTAAATCAAACTTATGAAGAATTTTTACAAAATGTAACAATTACTTCTTCTGATGATACTCAAATGATATCTATTTCGGTGAAAAATTTAAATAAGGATTCGGCTGCTTTAATTGCTAATGAATTTGCTAGTACATTCATAGAAGAAATTAAAGAATCTATGAATATTACTAACATTGTAGTAGTAGATGAAGCAATAGCCAATGGTAATCCAGTAGAGCCAAGAATTATTTATAATTATGTTATCGGAATTGGACTTGGAGCTGTTATAGGACTTATTTTAGCTTTCTTATTAGATTCTATGGACAATAAAATTAAGAATCACGAAGATGTTAAAAAATATTTAAAAATTAAAACTTTGGGAGTTGTTCCTGATCATTCCATAGATGCTGAAGTAAAGAATAAAAAGAAAGTTTATGTAAAGCCAAATGAAGTAGATATTAAAATTTTAACAGATCCAACAAGTGTTATTTCAGAATCCATACGTATGATTCGTACGAATTTAAATTTCATGGATTTAAAATTAATTAATATTATTTCTACTTTGCCTAGTGAAGGAAAATCAGAAGTAGTAACGAATTTGGCAGCAGCTTTTGCTCTTTTAGACAAAAAAGTATTGGTAATGGATTGTGACCTTAGAAAACCAAAAATTCATAAAAACTTTGGATTACTTAGAAGAAATGGTGTTTCTGACATTGTATTATCAAAAGGAACAATGGACTATAGAACAGCAATTCAAAAATATGAAAATAAAGATGTAACGATTGATGTCTTAACAGCAGGAAGTAAAATTTCAAATCCATCAGAGTTAATTAATAGTAAAGGCTTTGCTGCTTTATTAGAAAAGGTAAAAGAAGATTATGATTTAGTACTAGTAGATTGTCCACCAATCTCTTCCTTAACAGATGGAGTACTTGTTTCTAAATTATCTGATGGTACAGTTTATGTAATAGAATCAGATCGTATTGATCATCCTGTAGTTGAAGAATGTATTGAAGAATTACAAAACAATAAAGCTTTTCTTTTAGGTGCTATTTTAACAAAAGTAAATATTAAAACACAGAAAAAATTATATGGATATAAATATGACTACTATTATTCAAATTATCACAATTAATGATTGATATTCATACTCACTTATTATTTGATGTAGATGATGGTTCTAAATCTTTAGAGCAATCCATTCAATATTTAAAAGAAATTCAAAAAATAGGAATGAATAAGGTAGTTTGTACACCACATATAAAATCAGGAAATCGAGAAAGAGCTTTAAAAATAGTTAACCATTTTAAAGTTTTAAGAGAAGAAGCAAAAAAATTAGAAATTGATCTTTACCTTGGTAATGAAATTATGTACTCTAATGAAACTGTCGATTTATTAAATCATAAAAAAATTACAACAATTAATCATTCTAAATATGTTCTAGTAGAATTTAAAAGAAACGAATCTATGGAATTTGATCAAATATTATTGTTTTTAGAGGGATTAATAGAAAATGGTTATTTTCCTATATTAGCTCATCCAGAATTATATCCAAATTATCGTGATATTAATAAAATGAAAAAAATTAAAGAAACAGGTACAATGCTACAAGTTGATGCAACTAGTTTATTTAGACACTATAGTACTCGTAAAATTCAAAAATTTACCAAAAAGTTATTTCAAGAACGACTAGTTGATGTTGTAGCAAGTGACTCTCATTGTACTAAAAAACGTAATTTTAAGGTTTTTAAAAAAGCATATCATTTATCAAATAGAAAATATGGAAAAAAGTATACAAACATTATTTTTTATAAAAATCCATTCGATATATTAGAAAATAATTAGATTAAAAATACTGAAAGTTGAGGGGATTGAATGAATTCTGAAAGAATTACCGAAGCATGGAAACAAAAATATAATTTAGCTAAAATTTATTATGAACATTATGGTGATATAGAAATTCCTAAAGACTTTAAAACGCTAAATGGCTATGAATATGATGAAAATGGTATTTGTTTAGGAAGGTGGATATTAGCACAAAGAAATGCTTATAATAAGACAAATACTTGTGTTATTAATCAAAGACAGATTGAATTATTAAATATGCTGAAAATGCGTTGGAATTGTCTTAGTCCAATGGATAAATGGAATAAGCGTTATAATTTAGCTAAGATTTATTATGAACACTATGGTAATTTAGAAATTCCTAGAAATTTTAAAACATTAAATGGTTATGAATATGATAAAAATGGTTTTCGATTAGGAACTTGGCTTATAGCACAAAAAGAAGCTTATAACGATAATGAAAAAAATATATTTACTCCTAAACAGATTGAATTATTAAACCAAATTGGTATTGTATGGGATAATGTACGTCCTGTTCAAACTTGGATGGAAAGTTATAATTTAGCAAAAAAATATTATGAACATTATCAAAACTTGCATATTCTTAAAAAATTTAAAACTTTGAATGGTTATGATTATGCCGAAGATGGATTTAAATTAGGAGTTTGGATAACTACTCAAAGACAATATTATAAAGGGGTAGGAGGTCAACTTACCTCCGAACAAATTGAATTATTAAATCAAATAGGGATGATATGGGAACGTATGGATATTTGGTTAAAAAAATATGAGTTAGCAAAAAAATATTATGAATATCATGGTAATTTAGAGATTCCTAGAAAATTTAAAACATTAAATGGGTATACTTATGATAAAAAAGGAGTCAATTTAGGCGTTTGGTTAGTAGTACAAAGGCAATATTATCAAGATATAGAATGCAAACTTACTTCTGAACAAATTAATTTATTAAATCAAATTGGTATAAGATGGTATAATATACGTACTAATTTGCCATGGATGGAAAGTTATAATTTAGCAAAAAAATATTATGAACATTATCAAAATTTAAATATACCTAAAGCCTTTAAAACTACAAACGGTTATGAATATAATCAAGATGGAATGAATTTAGGAATATGGTTAGCAAATCAAAGAAAACTTCATAAAGCTGCCAATAAATCAGAAATATGGAAGCAACAAATTGAATTGTTAAATCAAATTCATATGGATTGGAAAGCTGATGATGGTGAAATGAATTGGATGAAGCATTATGCATTAGCTAAAATCTATTATGAACACTATGGTAATTCTAATATCCCATCCACATTCAAAACATTAAATGGCTATGAATTTTGTGAGGAAGGGTTCTTTCTTGGAAAATGGTTATCAAATCAAAGGCAATCTTACAAAGGAATAGGAACATTTGGAATAACAGAAGAAAAAATAAGAAGATTAGAAGAAATTAAAATCAGATGGTTTACTGAAAACTGCGATTTAAAATTACAAAAAGAAGATGTTAATCAAAATAATAAAAACCAAAAGCAAATAGAAATTTTAAACAGAGTTCGAAGTTTTTTAGTTCAATATGATTCAGAACAACTTCCGTCAAAAGAAGAAGTTAATCAAAAATTTCTAAATGAATTAGATAAAAATTTAGTCAAAAGAAAATAAAGTAATTCAAAAACTAAAGAATCATCTTTAGTTTTTTTAAATCTATTAATAGACTTTCATTATACAATTTGTTAAAATAAAACTAGGAGATTGATAATATGGGAAAATATAATTTAGTAGCCTCTTGCTATAATTCCAGTCGCAATTGTTTTACTGATGAAATAGAAATAAAATTACAAGATGGTCCTAAAAACGAATTGGTAAGAATTGATTCTTATACCACTCTTTATACAAAACATGAGTTTTTAGAAAAATTAAGACAAAATAAAATAATTGAAAATCAGGATACACTTTCTATTCGATATTTAAAGTCGAAGAATTCACAGCCAATCTATTACAGCACCATTTTTGATCAACCAAAGTTAGCTAGTAGTATTCAGCATTTAATAGAAAAAAAGCATTCACAAAATCCTAAAAAAATTTTTTTGGCAGTTCGTTTAGATGATCCATATTTTCAAGCAGAATGGTTAGAATTAAATAGATTAATTCAGCAAAATAACTTAAGTCAAATTCAACAAAAATATAAAAATCAAAAAGAATTGGTGTTTTTAATTGAACGTTATTTAGAATCATTTTATGATGAAGCAATATCAAAAGAACAAGATTTAAAAGAAATTCAATTAGAATTTAGCCGATATAAAACATTTAGGGGATGGGTTGCTTCAAAATCAAAAAGAAAGACAACTCCATTTTCAGTAAAAAAAGAAATAGTAACTCCTAGTCCTAGCTTCAATTCAAATCAAGATTTTGAAACTCTATTTCAGAAAAAGAAATTAGTGGAATATAAAACATATTTATTAAATCAATACAACCGTCAAGATATGGAAAAGGAAGAATTTATTGAAGAGGATGAATTAGAGCAAATGGGATATTTAATGGAAGATGAAAACAATGCTAAAAGAAAATAATTTATTATGTCATATTATAGAATTTTTAAAATATTTGAAAGAAGAGAAAAACTATTCAAAATTCACGATAATAAATTATGGAAAAGACCTAAAATTATTTTTAGATTTTTTAAAATGCCAAAGTATCGAAAAAATAAACCAAATAAATTATTCAGTATTAAGAAAATATTTAAGTTTTTTATATGAAAAAGATTATAGTAAAAAAACAATATCAAGAAATATTAGTACACTACGCAGTTTTTTTAAATATCAGATGAAAAAAAAATATATTGAAGAAAATCCCATGCTTTTTATAGAAAATCCTAAATTAGATAAGAAATTACCAAAAATTTTATATAGTAATGATTTAGAAACTTTATTAAATATTCCAGATTGTAATACTACTTTAGGACAACGCGATAGTGCAATATTAGAAATGTTTTATTCTACAGGAATTCGTGTAAGTGAACTAGTCAATTTAAAAATAACAGATATTAATTTTGCTGATAAAAGAATTAAAATTCTAGGAAAAGGTTCTAAAGAACGCTATGTATTATATGGCAGTGTTTTAGAAAAAAAACTAGCCTTATACTTGGAAAATGGTTATCAAAAATTAAATAAAAATAAAGTTGATTTTATTTTTTTAAATAAAAATGGAAATCCTCTGACTACTAGAGGAGTAGAAACAATTTTAGATCAAATCTTAAAAAAAAGTGGCTTAAATTATCATATTAGTCCCCATGTGCTTAGACATACATTTGCTACAGATATGTTAAATAATGGTGCGGATTTAAAAATCGTTCAAGAATTACTGGGACATGAAAATTTGGCAACTACTCAGATTTATACGCATGTTTCTAATGAACGATTGAGGCAAGTATATTTAAATAGTCATAAAAGATAGAATTTTATCTTTTTCATATATAATTATTTTCAAATTTTAAAAATAGAGTGGTAAAATTTTTATTTGTGTATGAAATAGATATTGAATTTAAAAAAATATTGATTTGTATTTTCTTATTAATTTTGTTAATTTATCAACTGAGGTGAGTTGATGAAAAGAATAACAGCCCTAAAACCTGGAGAAATTATCCCACTTAATTTTGATTTTGTATTTACAGAAATTTTTAATAATCCAAAGAATATAGATATTATAGAAAATTTTTTGCCCGTTTATTTAGAAGTTCCTTTGATAGAAATTAAAAATCATGTAAAAATACAATCAAGAGATTTAGAACTAACACATAAAAAAGAAGCGAAAAAACATGTGGATTTGTTACTTGATTTAAAGGGTAGAAAATAAATATAGAAATGTCTAATAAAAAGTCGCCAGGAGTGATGGATAGAAATGTAGTATATGTATGCGCAATTCATTCAAAACAAATGAAGTATGGAAAAAAAGATTATACAATGATTCATAAAACACTTCAAATTAATTTAAATAATTATTCTTTGGGATCAGATGAATTAAAAGAAAGTTATTATCTAACAACGGAAAAAGGAAAAATACTAACCAAAAAATTACAAATTGATATGGTAGATATGGTAAAAGGAAGAGAAATTTGCTATACTGATAGTGAAAACAAACTGGCAAGATGGTGTAAGGTGTTTACATCAACAAGTGAAGAAGAATTAAAAGAGGCTCTAGGGGATGATTTAATGGAACGGGAACCAAAAGAAAAATTGGTAGATGAAGTAACAAAATTAAGTAGCGATGAAGATGCCGTTATTTTGTATACCAAGTTGACAAGACAAGAATTAGAACAAAATACCTATATTGCAGAGGCAAAACAACGAGGAATTGAAGAAGGAATCGAACAAGAAAAGTTGAAAATGGCTAAGAAAATGCTAGAACAAAATTTTAAAATAGAAATAATCGAACAGATTACAGGACTAGAAAAACAACAAATTGAGAAACTATAGTTTCTCAATTTTTAAAAAAGGTGGTGATAAAATGATTGCAGAAGTATTAGTAGAATTAAAACTTAAAAATATAGATAAAACATATAGTTATAAGATACCATCGAAGTTAAAAAATTCTATCCAAGTTGGAATGCGTGTATTGGTACCATTTGGAAAACAAAAATTAGAGGGTTTTGTTTTAAAAATAACAGATACAATACCAGAATATGAATTAAAAGAAATTATCGACCAAATTGATGAAGAAGCTGTTTTAACAAAAGAAATGTTAGAATTAGGACATTATATTGCAAAAAAAACACTATGTAATTTAATACAGGCCTATCAGACTATGTTACCTACTGCTTTAAAAGCAAAGCATGGGAAAATAATTTCTAAAAAGATTAGTACTTATCTTAGTCTTTTACAAAAAGACTATGAGCCAATGAATTCTAGTCAAGAAAAAATAATCACTGCATTAAAAATAAAAGATATTAAAAAAAGTGAAGGAACAAAATTATCTGTATCTGCCGTTCAAACATTATTAAAAAAAGAGGTAATTAGAGAGTACCGGAAAGAAGAATATCGTCTAAATAATGATATCTCAAAAGAAGAATCTCATGTTATCTTAACCAATCAACAAAAAAGAACACTAAATGAAATTCAGTATCACCAATTTGATCCTCATTTAATTTATGGGGTAACTGGATCTGGTAAAACAGAAGTATATATGCAAGCGATAGAAAAAGTTTTAAAAGAAAAAAAAGAAGCAATTGTTCTTGTTCCAGAAATATCTTTAACACCACAATTAGTTTCTATTTTTAAAAAGCGTTTTGGAAGTGAGGTTGCTATATTACATAGTCGATTAAGTGATGGAGAAAAATACGACGAATGGAGAAAAATAGAAAGAAAAGAAGTTTCTATTGCAATAGGGGCTAGAAGTGCAATATTCGCTCCATTTACAAATCTAGGAATCATTATAGTAGATGAGGAACTTTCTAGTCCTAATAAACTAGATAAAACTCCAACTAACAATGCAATTCAAATTGCTCAATTTTGAGCAATAAAATATAATATTCCTGTTTTATTAGGAAGTGCAACACCATCAATTGAAAGCTTTACAAGGGCAAAAACAGGAATTTATAAATTATCTATTATGAATAAAAGAGTAAATGAGATGCTTCCAAAAGTTACTTTGATAGACATGAAAGATGAAATAAAAAAAGGAAACCGTATTTTATCAGAAATTTTAAGAAAGAAAATAATAGAAACATTAAAAAGAGGAGAACAAGTTATTATCTTACTGAATCGAAGAGGTTATTCTACAGTATCTACTTGTAAAAACTGTGGTTTTACAGATAAATGCCCAAATTGTGATATCCCCCTTACTTTTCATCAAAGCTCTAATACAATGCGATGTCATTATTGTGGCTATGGTTCCAAAAAATTAACGATTTGTCCAGAATGTGGAAGTCATGATATTAATTCTTTTGGTATGGGAACAGAAAAATTAGAGGAGTATTTAAAAACAGAATTTGAAAATTCTTCTATTATCAGAATGGATATCGATACAACGACAAAAAAAGGAAGTCATGAAAAAATTGTAGAAGATTTTAAATTGGAAAAATATAACATTTTAATTGGAACACAAATGATTGCCAAAGGTTTGGATTTTCCAAAGGTAACATTAGTAGGTGTTATTAACGGAGATGCTTCTTTAAATATTCCAGATTTCAGAAGTGCAGAAAGGACTTTTCAATTATTAAATCAAGTCGCGGGGAGAGCTGGAAGGTCTGATCTTCCTGGTGAAGTAATTATCCAAGGTTTTAATATTGATCATTATAGTATTGTAAGAGCCAGTCAAAATGATTATCTAGGGTTTTATCAAGAAGAATTAAATATCCGAAAAATATTAAAATATAGTCCTTACTATAATCTTTGTTTAATCAAAATAAAAGATAAAGATTATGATGTAGCTTTGAAAGAAGCAGAAAAAATTGTAAATCATTTAAAAAGTAAAAAATTAAAAGACGTTATTATATTAGGCCCAAGTTCTAGTACAATTCCTAAAATCAATAATATTTATCAATTACAAATTATTATAAAATTTAAAAATACAAAGCAAATAATAGAAGAACTCATTTTTATTCGTGATTATTATAGAAGTAGCAAAGTAATTGTTGATATTGATTTAAATCAAATAAAACTATAAGTGTTACAAGATTATTGTAACTTTTTTCTTTACATAAAAACAAATGTTCGGTATAATGAATTAAGAATAACAAGTTGACAAAAGTGTTATAATAAATAATATTGAGGTGTTAATATGGATAAAATTATAATCAAAGGTGCGAGAGAAAATAATTTAAAAAATATATCAATTGAACTTCCTAAAAATAAGTTAATTGTAATGACTGGAGTATCTGGCTCAGGAAAAAGCAGTTTAGCATTTGATACAATTTATGAAGAAGGTAGAAGAAGATATGTAGAAAGTTTGAGTGCTTATGCAAGACAATTTTTGGGAGGATCTGAAAAACCAGATGTCGATAGTATTGAAGGATTATCTCCATCCATTAGTATTGATCAAAAAACAACCAATAAAAATCCACGTAGTACAGTTGGAACTGTAACAGAAATTTATGATTACTTAAGACTTTTATATGCTAGAATTGGGATTCCTTACTGTCCTGTTCATCATAAACCAATTACAAGTCAAAGTATTGAAGAAATGACAAATCAAGTATTAAAGTTAGAAAATAATACGAAAATTAAAATTTATAGTCCAACGATTCATGGTGAAAAAGGAACTTTTAAAGAATATCTAGAAGGTTTAAGAAAAGAAGGTTATGCTAGAGTAAATATTGACGATATAGAATATGACCTATCTGAAGAAATTGAACTTTCTAAGGCAAAAAAGCATACGATTCAAGTACTAGTTGATCGTTTAGTTATAAAAGATGGGATTCGTTCAAGATTGTATGAATCTATTGAAACTGCTTGTAATTTATCAAAAGGTAGAGTTTATGTAGAAGTAATTGATGGCACTAATTTTATGATGAGTGAAACTTATGCTTGTCCTGATTGTGATTTTAGTTTGCCAGAATTAGAACCTAGAATGTTTTCTTTTAATGCTCCTTACTGTGCGTGTCCAGAATGTAAAGGGTTGGGTGTCAATTATCACATTAATGAAGATTTAGTAATTCCAGACAGAACTTTATCCATTCATGAAGGAGCAATCAAAGTGATTAATTTGGATGATCCGAATAATATTATTAGTACCCAACTTCATACTGTAGCAAACTATTTTGATATTGATTTAGATCTTCCTGTAAAAGAATTAGATAGAAAGAAATTAGATATTATTTTATATGGAACAAACGAAATATTAGAATATAATTTTAAGGCTAAAAATGGAAATACAAGAACTACAAAGGATACCTTTGAAGGAATTATAACAAATTTACAACGTAGATATATTGAAACAAAAAGTGGTTGGATTCGTGATTGGATCGAAAATTATATGGTAGAAGATACTTGTTATATGTGCCATGGTGCTAGATTAAATAGTGATGTTTTATCTGTTTTAATCGGTAAGAAAAATATTTACGAAATGACATGTCTTAGCATTAAAGATTTATATGATTTTTTAAATCAACTAAAATTAACAAAAGAACAAGAAGAAATTAGTAGATTAATTATTAAAGAAATTAAAGAGAGATTACATTTTTTAATTAATGTTGGATTAGAGTATTTAACTCTTTCTCGTAATGCTTCTACTTTATCGGGAGGAGAGGCTCAAAGAATTCGTCTAGCCACTCAAATTGGTTCTCATTTAAGTGGAGTATTATATGTATTAGATGAACCTAGTATAGGTCTTCATCAAAGAGATAATATGCGCTTGATTAATTCTATGAAAGAAATGCGTGATTTAGGAAATACTTTAATTGTCGTAGAACATGATTCGGATACTATGCTTGCAGCAGATTATTTAGTAGATATAGGTCCAGGTGCGGGAGAACATGGTGGACAAGTAATGGCTGCTGGTACTCCAGAAGAAGTTATGAAAAATCCAAATAGTTTAACTGGTAAATATTTAAATGGAACATTAAAAATAGAAGTACCTGAAAAAAGAAGAAAAGGAAACAAGAAATATTTAGAAATTAAAGGTGCCAAAGAGCATAATTTAAAAAATATTAATGTGAAAATTCCTTTAGGAACATTTACTTGTGTAACAGGAGTATCTGGCTCTGGAAAAAGTAGTTTAGTAAATGAAATTATTTATAAATCGGTTGCTCAAAATATATACAAATCAAAAGAAAAACCTGGTTTATTTAAATCTATTAAAGGATTAGAAAATATTGATAAAGTAATCGATATTTCACAAACTCCAATTGGTAGAACACCAAGAAGTAACCCAGCTACATACACAGGAGTATTTGATGATATTCGAGATGTATTTGTTGAAACGAAAGAAGCAAAAATGCGTGGTTATGATAAAGGAAGATTTTCTTTTAATGTAAAAGGTGGAAGATGTGAAGCGTGTTGGGGTGATGGTGTAAAAAGAATTGAAATGCACTTCTTACCAGATGTTTATGTTCCTTGTGAAGTTTGTGGAGGAACTAGATATAATAGCGAAACTCTAGAAGTTAAATTTAAAGATAAAAACATCTACGATGTATTAGAAATGCGAGTAGAAGAAGCTTTAGAATTTTTTGAAAATTTTCCTAAAATTAAAAATAAATTACAAATGTTATCGGATGTAGGACTTTCTTATATTAAACTAGGACAATCTGCTCCAACTTTATCTGGAGGAGAGGCTGCTCGTGTAAAATTAGCAAAAGAGCTTCAAAAGAAACCTACTGGAAAAAGTTTATTTATTTTAGATGAACCAACGACTGGATTACATACAGATGATATTAAAAAATTATTAATAATTTTAAATCGTATTGTAGAAAATGGAGATACTGTTTTAGTCATAGAACATAATTTAGATGTCATTAAAGTAGCAGATTATATTATTGATTTAGGACCAGAAGGTGGAGATATGGGAGGAGCTATTGTAGCAACTGGTACTCCAGAAGAGGTTTCTAAAATAGAAAATAGCTATACAGGGCAATTTTTAAAAGATTATTTAAAATAATTGCATATTTTCTGTAATATAGTATATAATAATATTGATTCATGGGAATAATGAGATTGATTAATATAATATCTGTTTTTAATACTTTATCTTGTTAATTATTAAAATGAATCATTTGAAGGCACTAATATTAGTGCCTTTTTTGTTGACAAAAGCGATTGTAGGAAGGTATACTATTCTTATAAGTAAGATAGGAGAAGTGTGATGAAAAAGAACGGTTTTACATTAATTGAGTTGTTGGCAGTAATTGTCATATTGGCGATAATTGTTTTAATCTCAACTCCAACAATTTTAGAGATTATAGAGAAATCTAAATTGAATGCTGCTGAAATTAGTGCCCAAAATTATGCAGATGCTTTAGAGCAACAAATGGTAGCAAATGAAATTAATGGAGGTGTTTCTTTAGAAGATGGAAATTATTCTGTACAATATTTAAATAGTAATTTAAATATAGTTATGGAGGGTGACCAACCTGACGATGGTACAGTTATAATTTCTAATCAGAAAGTAAAGGGATTTAGTTTTACCTTCAATGATATTAGTGTACAAAAAAGTGCTTTAGATGGAAAAATAAGTACTACTAAAGAAACAAATAAAAGTTATAAATCATATAAAGCAGGCGACATTGTAACAATAACAAACCAAAAATGGTATGTAATAAAAGACAGCGACAGTAAAACTTCTGAAGTAAGAGTAATGTTATCAAGCAATATAGATAATAAAACATATCCATATGATAAAACAGAAACTTGTAAGCTAGGAAATACAAGTAATTGTCAAAAAATTTATCATAATGCTACAATTAAGAATATAATTACAAATTATATAAAATCTTTAAATATTAGTGGAATTGATCAAAATGATTTAGAGTACGATAGCTTGATTGATTTAGAAGAACTAGAAAATTTAGGATGCAGTGTAGTAAATAATGGAAATTCTAATCCAAACTATGATTGTACATCTGCTCCAAGTTGGTTAAAGAATTCTAACTATTGGATTAATAGCGTATATGCAATGGATGGAAGTAATAGTATTGTGTCATCTGATACAACAGAATATAATGACACTACTTACGGAATTCGCCCTGTAATTACAATTAATAAAAATAACGTAACAAAAAAATACTAGAAAAAACCTAGTATTTTTATAAATATTTTTTTAGAAATTCAATCGATTCTTCTTGAAATTTTAGAAATTTTTTAGCTAAAGCTAATATATCTTTATCAGCATCTCTTTCATAATTTTTAATCTTAGAAGAAATATCAACTGTTCCCATCGTCAAACCTTCAATCATCATATGTGCTATGGCAGCATCACTATTATCTTCTTTTACTTCTTTTTTAATTCCCATAGACGCTCCCATTTTAGAAAAAGTGCTATTTTCCTTTATTTCAGTTTTCTTTTTTTCAAGCATTTTTTTGGAATCCTTTAAGAAATTTTCATAGCCTTTTAGAATACCTTCTATTACTTTTTTAATTTTATTTTCTTTTCCATTGATATCTTCTATTAATTTCGTAGTACTAAAAACACCCATTTCAGCAGTTTGATAAATATACTCTAATAATTCATTATTCTCATTCATATGATTCCTCCTAAAACTATTATGAGAAAAAACTTAAAAAATATTCATAGTAAAAGTAGTGTTCTATGATTTGAAATGGTATAATACATAATAGGTGAGAATATGGATAATCAAGTAATTAATAATATTAAAACATTAGGAATTGATATGATTAGTATAGCTGGTAGTGGACACCCAGGAATTGTTCTTGGAGCAGCTCCTATTTTATATACTTTGTATGCAAAACATCTCAATGTGAATGTTAGTGATCCAAATTGGATCAATCGTGATCGTTTCATAATGTCTGCAGGACATGGTTCAGCACTCCTTTATGCTACATTATTCATGGCTGGTTATTTGACTTTAGAAGATATAAAGCAATTTAGAAAAATTCATTCTAAAACGCCAGGTCATCCAGAACTAGGAGTAACACCTGGAGTAGATATGTCAACAGGACCTCTAGGTCAAGGATTTGCTACAGCAGTTGGAATGGCTTTAACTAGTAAGAAATTAAATCAGGAACTCAAATTTCCTAGAAAAAATTTTTTTGAAGCTGAAGAGTCTTTAATTGATCATAAAATATATGTTTTATGTGGAGACGGCGATATAATGGAAGGAATTACTTCCGAAGCAGCTAGTATTGCTGGAAATCTAAATTTAAATAACTTAATTGTATTGTATGATTCTAATCATGTTACATTAGATACTAAAACAACTTATACCTTGAAAGAAAATACTTTAGAAAAATTTAAGTCAATGGGATGGAATACAATCTATGTAAAAAATGGAAATGATATAAAAAGTATTGATCATGCAATCAGTAAAGCAAAGACATCTTCTAAACCAACTTTGATTGAATTTAATACCATAATAGGAATAGGAACAGAATTAGAGGGAACAAGTCAAATTCATGGTGGTCCTCTTTCTAATATTGAAAGAGAAAAATTAAAAATGAAATTAAATATTCCAAATACAGATTTTTATGTAAATAATGAAGCTAGAGAATATTTTCAAAAAGAAATTGCCAAACATACTGATATTGCCTATAGTCGTTGGTCAGAGCACTATCATAAATTTTCTTCTAATCCAGATAAAGATAATTATGACTTTTTATTAGGGAAAGATACAAATTTTGATTTATTACATCATGATTTTCATTTAGAACCCGATTTAAAAGAGGCAACTAGAATTACAAATCAAAAAATTATGGCAGAGATATCATCAATTTGTAATTATTTTATTGGTGGATCTGCTGATTTAGCTTCTGCTACAGGTACTTATTTAGAAGGACAAAAAGACATTACTGCGGAGGACTATACTGGGAAAAATATTTTATTTGGAGTAAGAGAGCAAGCCATGGGCGCTATTCTAAATGGTATTAGTACTTATCACTATCATGTATTTGGCTCAACTTTTTTAAGTTTTTCTGATTATATGAAACCTTCTATTCGTATGTCAGCTCTTATGAATTTGCCAGTTACGTATATTTTTTCTCATGATTCTATTAATATAGGCCAAGATGGCCCAACTCATCAACCAATCGAACAATTAGCGTCTTTAAGAGCAATACCTAATGTAAATGTTTATAGGCCATGTGATGCTAATGAACTAATAGGTTGTTGGAATACAATTTTAAAAAATGAAAATCATCCTAATTGTTTAATATTATCTAGAATAGATGTTCCATGTTTAAATATTAGTAGAAAAGAATTCGTTGAAAAGGGAGCTTACACTATTTTTACTGAACGAAATCAATTACAAGCAATATTGATAGCTACTGGAACAGAAGTTCATACAGCTATTCATATTGCCTACGATTTATATAAAAGCAATCAAATTGGAATTCGTGTTGTTAGTATGCCATGTATGGAAGATTTTTTAAATCAACCAAAGGAATATCAGGAAGAAATATTACCTACAGGCTATAAAAAAATAGTGATAGAAGCTGGTTCTCCATTTGGATGGGAAAAATTTGTATATAATGAGAAATATTTAATTTGTTTAAACCGATTTGGTTTTAGTGGAACTAAAGAAGAAGTATTAAAAGAAATGAATTTTGATTATGATTCTATAAAAAATAAAGTGATTAGCTTATTATAATAGTTAATCTTTTTTAATTTGACAAAATCAAAAAAATAAGTAAAATATATCCTCGTTAGGGGATGATAGTGTGGAAGAAGTAAATTTTTCAAAAGAACAAATGAACTGGAAAGTCAAATATAAATATGTGGTTGAATATTATAATGAACACGGAAATTCAAAAATTCCTCGAGAATATATAGTAGGTGGTTATCAAATTGGTAGATGGTTAGATTATCAAAAGCAAAGAAAAAATGGTGTAGGAAAACCCCTTTCACCAAAGGAATTGAATTTATTGGAAAAAATCGATATTCCATGGGATAGTTATGATAGAAAATGGCAAATTATGTTTCAATGTGCGAAAGAATATTACCAAAAAAATCATCATTTATATGTACCAAGACAATTCAAAATCGATGATAAAGATTTAGGAAACTGGATAAATCGTCAAAGAGCCTTATATAAAGCAGGTCTTTTAGATGAATATAGAATTAAAAAGTTGAATTCTATTCAAATGATTTGGGATTTAAAGAAATATTGTTTTTTAAATAAAAAAATTACTCCACAAACAAAAAAAGAAGTTAAAATAAAATTATTAAAAGAATTAGAGCAAATCTTAAACGAAACTAACAAAGTAGATGAAGTAGAAAAAAATTTCGTCAAAAAATTGAGTCTGTAGGTGATAGTATGGAAAAAATAGATTACAAAAATTTAGAAGCAACGGATTTAATTTGTCGAAGTAATAAAGCTTATATTTATAAATTGAAAAATGGAGATATATTAAAAATATTTCATCCATTTATTTTAGATCTTTATAAGAAATCTAATTTAAAATTAGAAGAAAAGATTATTTCGGCTAAACCATTTAAAACTGTTCCTGAAATTATAGTTCCTAAAATATCAGTCTATGATGATAATCAATTTATAGGCTATACTTGTAAAGAAGCAACAGGAATAGACTATAACTCTTATGATGATACTTTATCAGAAAATGAGTTTCATAATTTAAATAGATATGCTAAAGAATACGAAAAATTAGAAGATATTATAAAAAGAGGAAATAAGGAAAAAATTGTTTTTCCAGACTTTTGTACCTGTGATAATATTTTTATTGATAAAAAAGGCAACTTTAGTTTAATTGATTATGATGGATTACAAATTGGTGACCTTATTACGCCTGTTTTATCTAGTTCATTAGGAAATCAAGAACAATATAATTGCTTCAAATATCAGAGAAATAACTTATTTACTCCAGAACTTGATAAAAAAAGTTTAATTACATTATACTTTCTATCGGCTTTTAATATTGATATTAATAAGGCTGGGACATTAAATCCTATTACAAGAGAAATTGTAACTTTGGATGATATTTTTGAAATGATTGGATTAGATGATTATGATGTTCAAAATAAAGTATGGAAACTTTTTCAAGATAATAAACAGAATGAATTTTTAGGAGAAGATGTTTTTAGAATCGCAGAAAACTATGATTTATTAGCAATTCCTATAGCAAAAAATACCTATATAAAGCGATTAATTAAAAAATAACAGTTCAAAGTAACTGTTTTTTTGTGAAATTTATTTCTTTTTCGATTATATATGAAAAATATCTGCTATAATATTACTAGAATAAGGAGGGTAACATGACAAAATATGTTTATGCATTCCAAGAAGGAAATAAGGATATGCGTGATTTATTAGGAGGAAAAGGTGCTAATTTAGCAGAAATGGTTCATATTGGACTACCTGTTCCAGATGGCTTTACTGTAACAACAGAAGCTTGTAATGAATACTATCAAAATGCTGAAACAATTAGTGAAGAAGTTAAAACACAAATATTAAAAGAATTAGAAAATTTAGAAAACAGAATTGGTAAGAAAATGGGATCCCTAGAAAACCCTTTATTAGTTAGTGTAAGAAGTGGTGCTAGAGCCTCTATGCCTGGTATGATGGATACTGTTTTAAATTTAGGATTAAATGACGAAGTTGTTGAACATTTAGCGACTATTACCAATAATAAGCGTTTTGCTTACGATTCTTATCGTAGATTTATTCAAATGTTTGCTGATGTTGTAAAAGGCTATGATAAAAGTAAATTTGAAAGATTATTAGATCAAATCAAAAAAGAAAAAAATGCTTCTTATGATACTGATTTAACAGCAGAAGATATGGTGGAAGTAACAACTAGATTTAAAGAAGTTTATAAAAATATTGCTGGAGAAGATTTTCCTCAAGATGCAAAAACTCAATTAATTGAAGCTATTACAGCAGTATTCCGTTCTTGGAATAATGAAAGAGCAAATATTTATCGTAAGATGAACGATATCCCAAGTAGTTGGGGAACAGCTGTTAATGTTCAAGAAATGGTTTATGGAAATCGAGGAGAAAATTCTGGAACAGGAGTTGCTTTTACTAGAAATCCTGCTACAGGAGAAAATAAATTATATGGAGAATATTTAATCAATGCTCAAGGAGAAGATGTAGTTGCAGGTATTCGTACCCCACAATCAATTGAAACATTGAAAAATGTAATGCCAGAAATTTATGAACAGTTTAGTGAAATTGCTAAAAAACTAGAACAACATTACCGTGATATGCAAGATATGGAGTTTACAATAGAAAGCGGAAAACTTTATATGCTACAAACTAGAAATGGAAAGAGAACTGCACAAGCAGCTTTAAAAATTGCTGTGGATATGGTAAAAGAAGGACTAATTTCAAAAGAAGAGGCCTTAATGAAAGTAGAGCCAAAACAACTAGATCAATTACTTCATAAAAACTTTGATCCAGAAGATTTGAAAAAAGCAGAAATTATTACAACTGGTCTTGCAGCATCTCCTGGAGCTGGGACTGGAAGAATTTATTTTAACGCAACAGATGTCAGCAATGCTAGAAAACGTGGAGAAGAGACATTACTTGTACGTTTAGAAACTTCACCAGAAGATATTCAAGGAATGAATGATGCAAACGGAATTTTGACAGTTCGTGGTGGTATGACAAGTCATGCTGCAGTCGTTGCGCGTGGTATGGGAAGATGCTGTGTATCTGGTTGTGGCGAATTAGAAATTGATGAGGAAAATAAAACAATCAAAACAAAATCAGGACTTGTTTTTAAAGAAGGAGATTACTTATCAATTGATGGATCTACTGGAAATGTTTATGGTAGAGAAATTAAAACAGTAGAGCCTTCTATTAGTGGTGATTTTGAAACGTTTATGAATTGGGCAGATAATACAAGAAAACTAGAAGTTAGAGCGAATGCTGATACAAAAGAAGATGCTGTTCAAGCTAGAAAATTTGGTGCAGAAGGAATTGGACTTTGTCGTACAGAGCATATGTTCTTTAAAAAAGAAAGAATTTTCTCATTTAGAAAAATGATTGTAGCTGATACTTCTGAAAAAAGAGAGGTAGCTTTAAAAGAAATCTTACCTTATCAAAGAGAAGACTTTGAAGCTTTATTCGAAGCAATGGGTGAATATCCAGTCATTATTCGTTATTTGGATCCACCTTTACATGAATTCTTACCACATACAGATGAAGAAATAGAAGAATTGGCTTCCTCATTAGAAATTTCTTTTGAGCATTTAAAACAAAGAATAGAATCTTTGAAAGAATTTAATCCAATGATGGGACATAGAGGGTGCCGTTTAGCGATTACTTATCCAGAAATTGCTAAAATGCAAACAAGAGCTGTTATAGAAGCAGCTATCAATGTAAGCAAAAAAGGACTTACTGTAGTTCCAGAGATTATGATTCCTTTGACCGATGATAAAACTGAATTTAATTATGTAAAAGAACTTGTTGATTCAGAAGCAAAACAAGTAATGGAAGAAAATCAATTTACTGTTCAATATAAAGTTGGTACGATGATTGAAACTCCAAGAGCAACATTAATGGCTGATGAAATTGCTGAAACAGCTGAATTCTTTAGTTTTGGAACAAATGATTTAACACAATTAACTTATGGTTTTTCTAGAGATGATGCTTCTAAATTTTTAAATGATTATTATGATAAAAAAATATTAGAATTTGATCCATTTGCGAAGATTGATCAAACAGGTGTTGGTGAATTAGTTAGAGTTGCTATTATTCGTGGAAGAAGAACTCGACCTGATATAGAAATGGGAATTTGTGGAGAACACGGAGGAGATACAAGTAGTATTGAATTCTGTCATAAAATAGGATTAAATTATGTATCTTGTTCTCCATTTAGAGTGCCACTTGCTCGTTTAGCTGCGGCTCAAGCAGTAATTAAAGAAAAAAATTAATGATAACAAACTAAGATAAAAAATCTTAGTTTTTTTGAATAAAAAAATATAGACTTTTATATATCTTTGGTGTATTATAACTTATAACTTTAGAGGGGGAAAAAGAAAATATGAAAATAGTAAAAGAGGAAGGAATTCAAATAAAAATTAAACAGGAATATACATATATTGGTGAATTTTGTGAAGGTTTAGCATGTGTTCTATTAAATGGAAAATGGGGTTTTATCGATAAAATAGGAAAAGAAGTTATTGAGTGTAAATATGACTATGTTTCTGATTTTCATGAAGGTTTAGCATGTGTTCACTTAAACGATAAAAGGTTTTTTATAGATGCAACAGGAAAAAAAGTTATTGAGCGTAAATGTGATTATGCTTCTGATTTTCATGAAGGATTAGTAGCTATATGTCTAAATGATAAATGGTTCTTTATCGATAAAACAGGGAAAGAAGTAATCAAACTTAAGTATGAGAATGTTTTTGATTTCCATGAAGGTTTAGCAGCAGTAAAATTAAATAGAAAATGGGGTTTTATTGATAAAAACGGAAAAGAAGTTATTGAGTGTAAATATGATTATGTTTCTGATTTTCATGAAGGTTTCGCAATGGTACGATTAAATTGCAAGGAGTTCTTTATAGATAAAACGGGAAAAGAAGTCATCAAACGTAAGTATAAAAATGCTCATGATTTTCATGAAGGTTTAGCAGCAGTAGAATTCAATGGGGAATGGTATTATATTGACCATAAAGAAAATATTGCCCTTAGATTTGATCTTACCCGTACTAATAAAATTTCAACTGGATATTTGATCTCATCTGACTCAGAAAATTTAAAATCAATCTTAGATACAATCAGAAAGTCAGACTGTGTTAGCTCATATTATGATCTTATCATAGACGATAATAGAGTGTCATTTTCAACATTAGAAGAAAGAGACCAATTTGAAAAAGAACTATTTATTGAAGAAGAATTGAAAGAAGATTTTGAAAAACAATATATTTTAAGCAAGAAATAATTCTTGCTTTTTTTGTTGCTAAAAATAAAGAAACATGTTACAATAAAAATGTATTCATAAAGTAGGTGATCATATGGATCAAACAAGATGCTATGATGTTTCCAAATTAAATGATGAAATCATTTTGAAAACATTAAGTGAAGTAAAAAAAACATTAGAAGAGCGTGGCTATAATGCTAATAATCAAATTGTAGGATATTTGATTAGTGGTGATCCAGGCTATATCACTAGTTATAAAGATGCTAGAAATTTGATGCTATCTTTAAATCGTAGTAAAACAATTGAAACACTTTTGAGGAATAGTTTAAAATGAGATATTTAGGACTTGATTTAGGAACTAGAACATTAGGTGTTTCCTTAAGCGATACAACCCTAACGATTGCCTCTGCCTATGGTACAATTCGTTTTGAAGATTCTGATTATGATTCTTTACTTCCTAAAATAAAAGAAATAATAGAAGAATTTAACGTTCAAAAAATTGTATTAGGTCTTCCTAAAAATATGAACAATTCTTTAGGATTTCGTGCGGAAGAAACAATGGAATTCCAGAAAAAATTGATGGATTACTTAAAAATGGAAGTAGTACTTCAAGATGAAAGATTATCAACTGTAGAAGCCACTAATTATATGATTCAATCAGATATGTCAAGAAAAAAAAGAAAAAAGAAAATAGATAGTTTAGCGGCTAATATTATATTGCAAACCTATTTAGATAAAATGAAAGGATGAATATCATGAAAGAAGAAAAAATTACATTTAAATTATTTGACGAAAACGGAAAAGAAGTAGAATATGAAGTATTATTCACATTTGAATCAAATGAAACTAACAAAAATTATATTGTTTACACAGATAACGAAATAGATGAAGAAGGAAACATTAAAGTTTATGCTTCTATTTATGAACCAAAAGAAGATGGAACAATTGATGAAAATACTACTTTAAAGCCAATTGAAACAGATGCTGAATGGGATAAAATTCAAACAATATTAGATGAATTACAAAAGGATGATACTACTGCAGAGTAGTTCTTTTTGAGATGAAAAGAAAAAAAAGAAAACTTAAAAAGAAAGTCAAAATTATCTTAATTTTAATTTCATTAATTTTGTTACTATATGGTTGTTATTTATTAGGAATTGGTAAAGTTAATAATGATAATACTGAAATTGTGTTTGAAGTGACAGAAGGAAGCAGTTATAATTCTTTAGCAAAACAATTAAAAAAACACAAATTAATAAAATCTGAGCTTTGTTATAAATTGTATTTAAAACTACATAAACAAGATTCTTTAAAAGCTGGAAAACACAAATTACGAAAAAATATGAATGTTACAGAAATTATTAAAGAATTAGAAGGAAAAACAGTTCAAGATTCTTCAATGATTACGTTTAAAGAAGGAATTAATTTTGAAACACTCATTTCATTAATCACTTCAAATACAAATATTACCAAAGATGACATTTTAGATAAAATATCAGATACTGCATATTTAGATAAATTAATTCAAAAATATTGGTTTTTGACCGATGATATTAAAAATAAATCAATTTATTATTCCTTAGAAGGATATTTATTTCCAGATACTTATCAATTTCATAAAGATGGAACAATAGAAGATATTTTAGAAGCAATGCTGGATAATATGTCAAAAAAACTAGAACCATATCGTAATTTAATTCAAAAGAGTAAATATTCTATTCATGAAATTATGACAATGGCTTCTATTGTAGAATTAGAAGCTTCCAATAGTGATGATAGAGCAGGCGTGGCTGGAGTCTTTTATAATCGTTTAGAAAGTGGTTGGTCATTAGGTAGTGATGTTACTACCTATTACGGATTGAAATTAGCTTTAAGTGAACGTGATTTATATCAAAATGAATTAGAAGAATATAATGATTATAATACAAGAAGTAGTAAAATGGCTGGCAAATTACCAGTAAGCCCTATTTGTATGCCAGGGCTTGAATCGATTGTAGCAGCGATTGAACCAGAACAACATTCTTATTATTACTTTGTGGCAGATAAAAATGGAAAAACTTATTTTAATAAGACAGCATCTGGTCATTCAAAAACTATTTCTAAATTAAAGAGTGAGGGTTTATGGTACGAATATTAGAAGAAATGGAAATTTATGCCAAAGAAAATCATGTTCCTATTATGATGAAAGATGGTATTGAATTTTTAACAGATTATATAAAAAAGAATCATATTAAAACGATATTAGAAATTGGTACAGCAATTGGATATTCTTCTTGTAAAATGGCGTTAGTAGATTCTAATATAAAAATAACAACAATTGAAAGAAGTCCAGAAATGTATGATTTGGCGCTTAAAAATATTTCAAGTTTAAATTTAGAAAATCAAATTGAAGTAATATTTGAAGATGCATTAAATGTAGAATTGAAAGATAAATATGATTTAATTTTTATAGATGCTGCGAAAGCTCAATATATAAAGTTTTTTGAAAAATTCAAAAGGAATTTAAAAGAGAATGGTGTCATTGTTTCTGATAATTTGAATTTCCATGGATTAGTTCATAGTAAAGAACCTATTGAAAGTAGAAATGTTAGAGGATTGGTTCGAAAATTAAATGATTATATTGTATTTTTAAAGGAAAATAAAGAATTTGAAACCACCTTTTTTGAATTAGGCGATGGTATATCCATTTCAAAAAAAGTGGAAAAATAATATTGAAAAGATATAAATAAAATGTTACAATGTGGATGAACGAAAATAATAATATAGTTTGCTGAGAGCAAACGAGAGGGGGTAAAAACCTCTCTTTTTTAGTATGTAAGAAAGGAATGAACACAATGAAAAGAAAAGGATTTACACTAATAGAACTATTAGGAGTGATTGTAGTACTAGCAGTAATC
>ENA-ORIC01000996-ORIC01000996.1-human-gut-metagenome-genome-assembly--contig:-NODE-996-length-30645-cov-15.199915_pt1 | contig 30645 bp, 27 predicted proteins | sample MGYA00243023_ERZ508732 | MGnify/ENA primary metagenome ERZ508732 (study PRJEB26277, sample SAMN04329767) | human gut metagenome | biome: human-associated habitat | host: Homo sapiens | place: USA... | reverse complement strand
TACCAGTAGCCGTCCATGCGCGTCGGCACGGACATGTCGGTTTCCTGCACATGCGATTTGAATTCCTCGAACAACGTCTTCCGCAGTGATTTGAGCGGTGCCATACGCTGTTCGCAATAGCGGTTCTGTGCCGCCACGTAGTCGCGTACATCCTGCGATTGCTTGTCCCGCAGCCATTCGTATTGATCGATGAAGGTGTCGCCATGGAAGACGCGCTCCTTCGGCACCCGTTTCGCGCGCGGAATCGCGCCGAACCCATCCTGCTCCGATGCGGACGGGTCGTTCATGCCCCGAAATTCACTCATGCACGCGATTATACCGGCCTGCGCCGCCTAACTTTCCGACGGCGATGTGCGCCGATGCTTCCGGCAGCCGCACCGTGCAGCCATGCATGCTGCCGGATTCCGGGCCGGTCAGTCGGTTTCGCCATCCGCGGCTTGGGTGGCGCGCAGGTACGGCAGCATGGTTTTCATGATGTTCGACCCGGTCGCTCCCGTAAACACCGGTACGTCGGTGACCGGCATCGGCTGCGTGTTCGCGCGCCCCGCAACGGAACCGATGTTGCCCGCCACCTCGCGCGGCGTCAGCTGGCGGATGCAGATCGCCAGCACGCGGCCCGGATAGCGGCGTGCGATCGTGGCGTATGTGGTCGGATCCTTCTGCCCGTCGTCGCCGATGAGGATGAATTTCATATCCGGAAAATCGGCCATGAGCTGTTCGGCGTATTCCAGCTTGTGCTGCACGCCGGACGGCACGAACGTCTTCGGCCTCGGGTCAAGGTCGCGCAGCAGCAGCGGACCTTCCGGAAAACCGTGGTTCGTAATGAAATGGCGGATCGAGCTTTCCACATTCCATGGCGAAGTGGACAGGTAGAAGAACGGCGCGTCCGTGAACATGTCCGCGATGCGGTTGAACAGCAGGTTCATGCTGGCCACCGGCGCTTTTTTGCGCGGATTAAGCAGCAGCAGATTGTAGGCGGCCTTCATCAGACGCGGCGCCTGCGTGACCATGATGGTGTCGTCCACGTCGGAGATCACGCCCACTTTGGTGCCGCTGGGAATGGTGAAAAGATTGGCGTTGACCGGCTTGCGGCTACGCACTTTGTACGAGACGTTGTGGATGCCCGGTTCGAGCGAATGCTCGGCGACGAGGTCGAGGTAGCCGGCATCGTCGGATGCCGCGAATTCGCTGGAAATATCAGGATTGCTGTCGATCGCGTCGTATACTTCCGACGCACCCACCTGCACTGTTTCGATGGGCACGTCATCGATGGCGATCCGCACTTTGGTATGCGGGGACGGCACCATCAGCATGCCACGGATGCCGCGAATCAGGCGGCCGGCCTGCCGTTTGAACGGGCCGTATACGGTACGGCAGATCAGTCGGGAGTAGTGTTCGGTGCCGTAGCCGACGTAGGGTTCGACACGTGGATACCAGTCGAGCGACCGTACCAATGCGGTCGAGAATTTCAGCCAGACGCTGAATGCTTTGGTGATCGTGCGGCGGAACAGCCTGGTCAGCGGCGGTTTGACTTCAAGACGCTCATGTCTGGAGGCCGCGTCGAAGGTGGTGACCACCTTGCGTGCCGGAATCGGCACGGTGGGCATGTCATCGCAAGAATCGTCCATCCGCTCCCCCATACGCTGCTGTTCGCGCTGCTGGTCGTGCTGCGGCGCACGCTGCGGCGGGAACTGCGGCAACGGCTGAATTTCACTCATATGCCCACTATAGAGGTCGCGTTCGAACAAACAGTAACGCCACCGAGAAAATCAGGGAACTTTCAGGGCCCCGCAAGGCACTTCCCATAAAAAGGCTGCGGCCGGCGGGTACGATGCGCGACCGTAAGCCCGGCCGAACGGCCTTGAGTGTGCCGCGCATCGCACCCGCCGGCCGCAGCCGTAATTAAAACTAGACGTCCGTGCTATTCAGTCAGCCACAATCTTGGCATACTCGTCAGCGCTAAGCAGGTCAGGCTCGTCATCCTCAAGCTCGATCTTGAAAATCCAGCCCTCGCCGTACGGATCGTCCGTCACAATGCTCGGATCGTCCGCAGCCTCGTTGTTGACGTAGCGGATGGTGCCAGCCACCGGCGAGACCAGCGCGGTGACCGCCTTGGAGGATTCGAATTCCGCCACTTCGTCGCCAGCTTCGACCTGCGTGCCGACTTCAGGCAAATCGATGTACACGAGTTCGCCGAACTGTTCGGTGGCGTATTCGGTGACGCCCACCATGGCGGGTTCGACGGAGGAATCCACCCACACGTGCTCGTCGGAGTATTCGAGGTGCTCGGGCACGTCGAGGTTCACTTTGCTATCGTTTGCTTCGCTCATGCCGCCCATTGTACGGCGTATGCGAACGCCGCGCACCCGCGCCACGCGTAACGGGTCAGCGCACCGGTCCGGATGGCATGGCGCCGACTACCTGCACGATGGTGCCTTCCGGGCAGTTGTCGTAGATCCACTTGGAATCGGCTTCGTACATGTTCACGCAGCCGTGGGAGCCGTAGTGCGCCGGGTCGCCGTGGGCGATGCCGTAATTGTTCCAGCTTGCCGTGTGGAAGCCTTCGCCGCCGTAGAAGTAGCTTACCCACTTCACACCCTTGGACAGGTAGCGCGAGCCGTCGTCGTTCAGGCCGGTCATGTCCTGGATCTGATACTTGAGGTAGATGTAGAAGGTGCCCAGGTCGGTTTCGTGCTTGCCGGTGGTGCCCGTGCACACCGGGAAGGTCTTGACGGCCTCGTCGTTGTGGTACACGGTGGCGGTTTGCGCGGTGCGGTCCACCACGATGCGGTATTCGCTCTTCTTCTGCACGGTTTTGAAGTTCTGCACGTCGCCGTCCACCGGAATGGTGGCGCCTTGGCCGTTTTTGAGCGCTTCGCCGATCTTCGGTGCGAGCGCTTCCATGTTCTTGACCTTCACGCCGTTCACGCCTTTGACGATGGTGGCCAGCACTTTGCCGCTGTTGTCGACGGCGTCTTCCTGGTCGACCGCGTCCTGGTTGAGCTGGGCTGGGACCTGCTGCTGCACGTAGTTGGTGATGGCGTTGTCATCGTAGGACAGCGAAAGCGTGCCGTGTTCGAGGTCGGCATCGGTTTTCAGCCATGAGGCCACGACTTCGGCTGGAATCTGGAAGGTCTTGCCTTGTCCGTTGTCCAGCACGATCGGCGCGTTCAGTCGCGCGTTTGCCTGGTCGGCCACGTTTTGGGCTTCAGGCAGTGCGACCGGCACGTCGATGGTTTCGTACGTGATCGTCACGCTGCCGCTGTGCCCCGGGTTCGCGATGGCTTTGGCGACCGCGTCGATCACGTTGTCCACCTTCGGGGACCTGCCGCCGCGGCCTTCCACTGCGACGAAGGCGCGCGCGTTGGCATCGTACGATGCGGTGGACGGTACCGCGCGGTCGGTGTCCTGCACGAATTTGTCGGTGACGAACGTCCTGAGGGCCAGCTTGTTGGACTTGGCGTTCAGCGGCACGTTCTTCTTGACGAACGGGTTGACTTCGTTGATGTATTCGAGTGCGCCGTTGGTCTGGTGCTTGGCGGCGAGCAGTTCCGTGACCGTCTTGTCGACGTTGTAGCTCACGCCGAGGTCGCTCAGGCTGCCGGAAGCGTTGTTGCCGTTGCCGTCCTTGATGTTCACGGTGGTGTTCTTCACGGCGGCCGTCACCGTGTTTTTCAGCTGGTCGGCGGTCTGTCCGGCCACACTGGTTCCGCCGAAGGTCACGCCCGGCGCGGCCTTGTCTTGGAAGTACCAGCGTGCGGTGAAGAAGCCGGCGATTGCGGCGACCACCAGCACGGCGAGCACGATTCCGGTGATGATCAGCGGCAGTTTGCGTTTCTTGGCCACGACGGCTTCTCCTTCGACCGGCATGGTGAGCACGGGAATGGCGGGAGCGGGCGTGGATGAGGGCATGTCACCGGTAGGAATGGCACCAGTGGGAACAGCTCCGTTGGGGACAGTTCCGGCAGGCGTGGTTTCGGCGGCACCGGCCGTCGGGAATGACTGGAACGGCTGGGTCTGGTCCGATGCGAAATTCAACGGCGGCATGGTCTCGGTGGCGGCGTTGGACACGTCGTCCTGTTCGGACACATCGGCCACGTCGGCGAGATTGATCGTATCGCCGTTCTCACCAGACTGCGGCGGCACGGCATTCACCCCTTCAAACGAGATGCCGGCGAAACTGTTGTCCGTATCGTTCTGCCCACTTCTATCAGACATGTATGTGGTTTCCTCATTCACTCTCTTCACGGTACATACCATGCAGCATGGTACGCAGACGAGTGCCCAAACGAATACCTAAACAAGCTCCCCCGGCAACCGCCCCGAAGACAGGCTCAGCCGATACCACCTTTTAATGGCAGGTCTTGTCACGGCAGGTCGTGGCCGAGCCATTCCTCAATCATGTAGCGTGCGATCGTGGCTTTGCCCGGAGCCTCCATACGTCCCGAAACCAGTTCGCTCATGTATTCGTCGCGTGTGACCCAACGCGCCTGCAACGTTTCCTCGCCGTCCACGTGCACGTCGGTGGTGACCGCCACGCCTTTGAACGCCATCATGAGAGACGAGGGGAACGGCCACGGCTGGGAGCCGAGGTATTTGAGTTCGCCTATTTCGATGCCGACTTCCTCTTTGGCTTCGCGCCGGCATGCGTGCTCCAGGTTTTCGCCAGCCTCCACGAATCCGGCCGAAACCGAGTACAGGCCGTTGTTGCGCCACGCGCTGTTGTGCTGCAGCAGCAGACGGTCATCATGGTCGACGATCGCGGTGATCACCGCTGGCTCGATTCGGGGGAACAGCAAACGATTGCCATCCTCGTCGTTCGTGCAGTGCTGAGCCCAGCCGCCGAGCGCCGGTTCGACGGGCGCGCCGCACGTCGGGCAGTGACGCTGCCGGGCGTGCCACATGCTGAGCGAGATGGCGGAGGTTGCCTGTCCGGCTTCGCGTGCGCTGGCGTGGGGCGCGAATCCGCGCAGGTCCACCCAGTCGAATCGGGTTGCCGCGCTTTCCAGCAGCGATTTCGCGTTTTCCTGCGATTCGTGCGCCGGCACTTCGGCGAACGCGTCGTCCGCTCCCCCGCTGCGAGCCGTCGCAGCCGTAATCGTCGTATCGTTCGGCTGGACGTGCGTCACGTCCACGGCGACGACGTGCTCGCCCAATCGTCCGCCGTACGAGCCGAGGAATATCGCGAGCGCCGATGGGTGCGATTCGAGTTCCGCGGCAACGTACGCGCCCGGCAGTTGGGCGAGGCGCATTTTCACGTTGGCGTAGTCGGCGATGGCGCCTTGGCCGTGCGGCACGGCCACTTTGCCGTCTTTGACGAGGATGACTTTCGTTGCCGGTTCCGCCAGGACTTTGGCGAACAGGTCGGGTTCGCCGCGTCGTGCCACTTCGTAGTCGATGTCTCCTTGGGCGAGTGGCAGGAACGGCAGGGTCTGCGTCAATGCCAGTGGTGAGAACACGCTCATGGTTGTGTTGCCTCTTTCATGCGTGTTATATACGGAATATATTCGTTATACATACGTAGTACATATTTCGTATATACGTTTTATATATTTTCTCTATATCTTGTCGATACGCCGGATGGTCTGCCACAGATAATCGTCGCAGCCGGCTCAGCCGACTCGCTTCACCAGTTCCAGCAACGCGGCGGCCACCTGGTCGGGGTGTTCGTACGCGCTGAAGTGGCCGCAGTCGTCGATCACCGTCATCGTCACGTCGGTTTTCGTCATCGCGTCGGCGACCGGCTTCATCACTGCCGGCGGGCTGGACGGGTCCTTGTCGCCGCAGATTACTGCGACTGGCACGTTGATGTTCGGCAGCACATCGTTCAGGTCGGGACGGCCAGCGGCCATGCGTTCGCGCCAGGCGATGCCGTCGGCGGGCTGTTCGTTGATCCACGTTTCGAACTGCCTGCAGTAGGCGTCCGACTGTTTCACGGTGGAGTCGGCTTCCGACGGCACGGCGAATCCCATGACCGGCTCGTGTGTGCCGGTCGTTTCGCAGTCGGTGGCGATTGCGACGCGCTTCAATCGCATGTCGGCGGAGTCGGCGTCGGCTTTCGTGTCGCACAGGGCGAGCGCCGCCACCGCTTCCGGATGCAGGCGTTGGATGTCGAGAATCAGGTAGCCGCCCATCGACAGGCCCACCCAGATGGCTTTGCCGTAGCCGGCGGCGTGCAGCAGGTCCACGTACGCGTCCGCCATGCGGTCCAGTCCGTATGGGAACGCGCCGTCGGCGTCCTTGCCGCCGCTGTCTTCGTCGGACGGAATCGGCCCTTCGCCGGCGCCGGGCATGTCCGGAGCCCAGATCGCAAATGGTTTCACGCCTTGTTTCACAGCTTGGTCGCGTAAAGCCGCCGCGCACTCGTCCCACATGCGGTGGTCCACCGGGAAGCCGTGCACGAGCACCACCGGCGTGGTTTCGGTATCGTTGCCGCCGTCCGTATATATGTTGTTGTTCAGTTCAATCGCCATATTTTTTTCTAATCCTCCCCTATCTGCCTGTTCGCCTAGTTTGCTTGGCTTTTGCCCCGCTTGCGCGGCTTGTCCTACTTGCCGGTCCATGCGAGCGCCTGCCGCACGATGGTGCCGTAACCATTGGCCATCTGCCCGACGAAGGTGTCGAGCATGTCTCCGGACGGGTCGACCCATTCCACATCGAGCGTCTCGTCCTGCGGCTTGCAATCGCCGGCGATCGGCACCACGTAGCACAGCGCGATCGCATGTTGGCGTGGATCGTAATAGTCGGACAGGCCGGGTGTCGGGAAGAATTCGGCCACGGTGAACGGCTGCAGGCTGATCGGCAGCTGCGGCAGGGCGATATCGCCCAAATCTTTTGCGACGTTGCGCGCCACCGCTTCACGCAACGATTCGTGATAGAGCACACGTCCGGCGATCAATGTGCGTTCGATACCGCCGTCGTCGGTGACGCGCAGCAGCGAGCCGATTTGCGCCACCCTGCCGAGATCGTCGGTGCGCACCGGCACGACCACGACGTACGGAATCGGTATTTCGTGGCGCATGCGGTTGATTTCGTCCGATGGGAGCCATCCCGGAGGGTTGCCCATTCCGCGGATGAAATCCTCCGGCGTAATGTCGTCGAATTCCCCGCGATGGCGGTTGGCGTCGAAATCGCCCTCGTCGGGCACTTCATCATTCATCACTGGCATGGTTCCATTATCACGCACGGCATGTGAATGTCACGTGCTTCCGATTCTTCCCATAGCGCAATCGGGTGCGGCAGTGTGTTTGCGTGGCGTGCGGCTATATACTTTTCGCAAACGGGCTTTCGCAATATTGCGCAGCATTGCACGATATTGTTTTTTGAAATCGGCTTATAGCGTAAGCCGGGAAATGGGGAACGCATATGGCAACGCATGCAGTCACTTCGCAGGATTTCAACCAGGTCGTCGAATCCAATGATCTGGTGTTCGTGGATTTCTGGGCCACGTGGTGTGGTCCGTGCCGCGCGTTCGGCCCAACGTTCGAGAAGGCAAGCGAGGCGAATCCGGACGTCTATTTCGCGAAGGTGGATATCGATCAGAATCCCGATCTGGCCGCCGCGGCCAAGGTTCAGGCAGTGCCGACGCTGATGGTCGTCAAGAAGCAGCAGATCATCTTCCAGCAGGCCGGCGCGTTGCGCGCTTCCGATTTGGATGATCTGATCAGCCAGGCCAAGGCGTTGGATATGGATGCGGCCGCTTCCGATGGGGACACCGCTTCCAGCGGAGACGCCAAAGTGAAAACGCCAAGTAGTCAGTCGGAACGATGATTCGGCCCGTCGCCTGCGCGTTGCATACGTTATCTTCAAGTTCCTTGGGGTGCGGTAGACTATATGCAGTTGCGCGCATTCCGGCGGAACCCTAGCGGTTGTGCGCCGTGCCCTAGGCACGGAATCCGCCGAGGAATTGTACCCGATGTAGGAGCAGAATGGCTAGCCATAAGAAACATGCCCAACCAACTACGTTTGCCTTGCCGGGCAAATCTCAGATGGTGAAGATTGTCGCAACGGTTGCGGCAGTGGGGCTGTTGGCCACTGGCGGCATCGTGTCGCATAATCTGTACGCCACCGCGGAGAAGTCTCCTGCCAAGCAGGTCACCGCGTATTCCGTCACCGACAGCATCGAAGCCTCCCGTGGCAACGCCCGTGAGGCGCTTTCCGGAGATACTTCGTACGTCACCGTGAAGATCAACGGCAAGACCCGCGTGGTTCCCGGCATGCATTTCACCGACGTGAAGTCCGTGCTTGACGCGGGCGACATCACCCTTGATACGGAAGACACCGTTTCCCCGTCTTTGGATACGAAGGTGAACGAGAACACCGTCATCAAGATCGAACGTGCCGGCGCTTCCGTTGAGGTGTCTGATACGGATATCGCGTTCAACACGGTCAAGAAGGAGACCTCCAGCCTGCCGAAGGGCCAGGAGAAGGTCGAGACCGAAGGCGCGAACGGTGTTATGGAGACCACGAACCTCGTCACCAAGTCCGGCGGCAAGGTCATGTCTTCCAATATGATCAGCTCTTTCGTGAAGAAGGCTCCGACCGACAAGGTGATCCTCGTCGGCACCGGCTCCTCGTCCACGCCGTCCGCGGCCGCAGCGTCGATCGGCACCACCGTGCCGGCTGGCGAAATGCAGCAGTGGGCTCACGATTATCTGCTGTCCAGCGGCTATTCCGAAGCCGATTTCACCGCCACCGTGTACATCATTTCTCATGAGTCCGGTTGGAATGTCGCAGCCACGAACCCAAGCTCCGGCGCGTACGGTCTGCCGCAGGCGCTGCCCGGTTCGAAGATGGTGAGCGCCGGTGCCGATTGGGCCACCAACTACCAGACCCAGCTTAAGTGGTTCTGGGGCTACTGCGCACAGCGCTACGGTTCCATCCAGGGTGCCTACACCTACTGGCAAGCCCACCACTGCTACTGAGTTTTAGTTTTTCAGACAGGAGAGGCTCCGCACACATTGTGCGGAGCCTCTCCTGTCTTATACGCCTTTTTATATTTCATATGGAAAGATGCAGGCCATTCATGGCGTTACGGTTGTTTATGCACGCAATTCATTCATCGCTTTTATCGCGGCCCTTTTGGCCATCTTACGCGTGAGCGAACGGCCAGACGCAACGGGCTCGAAAAAGCCGTCATGCTCTTTTTCCACCGTCCATCGCCAACCAAGCACGTTATTTTGAGCGACTCGAATACTGAACGAAGATCCTACACGCCCACTACCTGCCACATTCATTCCAAGCTCCCTTTTCAGGATTTTTGGGCTGGATGCATACGTACTCATTATTAGCGTTTATGAACGTTTCGCACAGCCTATCAAGATACTGCATATAGTACAGCACTCACATCAAGAGAACTGTACTATATGCGATTTTTCAAGCTGAGCGGAATATTGTTCACTTACTCGCCATCTTTGGCTGTATGATGCGAACCTTTGCGGGGACCACGCTTGCCGGACACACCTTTTGCGGCATCGGCCACAGCAAAAATGACAACCTTCTCATCCGGGTAGGACTCGCCATTCATGGCGAAATAGGCGATCTGGTCGTCTGCGACCGGCGGGAAGGTGAAATACTTCTGCACCGCTACCAGCACATCGGTGGTACGCACGGTCACGGAAGAAGCCTTTCCTGCAGCGTCAGAGTCGACGCCATCGGCCTTGCTTCGCTTGGTCTTGCAGAACTTGATGGCGTTCTCGTCTTTGGCGTCGCATGCCTGGACTGCGATCTTCTTCTGCTTGTCATTCACCAACAATTTCACGTATGCCGGGCATCCGAGCGCTTCGGTCACGCCTTTGGAAAAGCGAACGGATGATTCCATGACCGTCATGGTCATCTTATTGGTGGTGATCTTTTCTCCCACTGCTTCAAATCCGTCAAGAACAGACATGCCAACCCCTTGAAAATATAGGATATTAATTACATGCAATATAATACAACAATTCGCATAAATACACCCTTTTTTCACTAATAAAATAGGGGGTATCTCCGCTTTCCAGCAGAAATACCCCCTGTATTTCCAAGAATATAGCAATAATTCATAGACTTCATTGAACAAGTTTTCATTGAGATGAATTCAAGGAAATCATGCACCAATAATGTCGAGAATTACCGCGCCATATTTCAATAGTTGTATTTCACATCATTGGTCATTTTGCCACACGGCGTCTGATCGAGCTTCATATCAGCCGTGGCCTTGTCAGACACGGTCACGTCGAACTCGTACGTCACGCTCTTGCCAGGTGCGATGTACGCCATACTGGAGTTCAATGGCTTGCCGTCCATGGTGGCATTGCTACGGTCACGCACATCACCGGTCACGGCGATTGATCCAATCGAACCACCTGCAGGCGCGTAAATCAGCACACGCTGCGCGGATGTGCCACTCGGCGCCACGGGCACGCCACCAACGCCCTTCTGCTCACCACCGAGAATGTAACTCGTGCAGGTAGCCATTTCCGTGGAAGTCATACGGTTGGTCAGCGTGTACTTCACGTGGTAGGTCTTGTCACCTGTCTTGGTCACTTCGCTGGTACGGTCGATATACCAACCCATCTTCGAAGGATTCTGCTCGCTGATGTAAATGCCCGTTTCCGGATTGGTCTCGCTCTCAGGCGCATTCTTGGCGAGTCCAGCACCTTGGAAGTACTTCGCTTCGTCATCGTGGAACGTGTAGGCGTAGAAGTGGCGGTTCTCGGCCAAATCACCGATGCTTTGCGCCACCTTCATCATCTTGTCCACAGTCATGTTGCCAAAAGCGCCGTCCATCACCGTTTTGGCAATGTACTCGAAGTATTCGTCCTGCTGTGCCACAGGAACGTCTTTGTAGATGGTGTTGAGCATGTATTCGGCGGTGTTCTCGCCGGTAAGCACAGTGCCGTTGGACAAGGTGACTGGTCCGTTGATTTCCACCATTTTCTGGATGAACACCGGATCCACGGAAATCAAACCGTCGATGTTGCAGGCATATTGCGAACGCTGCCATGAAGCGTTGAGCATTTCCGCGTTGCGGGAAACATCCGGCACCGCGAAGGTGTCTCGCACGTCGAAGGAGAAACCCAACGGCCTGTTGAATACCGCATGTTCCTCAGCGGTGCCGTTGTTGCCATTGACGAACTCACCATTCGGGTGGAAGTCCCCCACCGCGATTTTGCCATGATCCGCAGTCATGGTGCCGAGAGAGCCAACCAAGCCGCCGCCGGAACGTGTTTCGGATGTGGTCTGTGCCGCCAGCAAGTATGTGCGGGCACCGTTCTGGCCGAGGAAGGAAGGCAGCATGTGAGTGGCGTTGCTGACCTGCCCGACCAGATCGACGATATTGTCAAGCTGGTCCTTGCCCTGCTGATAGGCTTTCTTCACCATGCCGATTTTCGGCTCGGCAAGACTGTTATACTGCTTGTTCTGCTGCTGCACCTGCTGGTTGAGCTTGTCGAAGTTACCTTGCGCATCGGCGATTGGCTGCAGGTTGAGTTGCCCTTCCGCACCGGAAAGATTGGCCCCGGCAAGCTGTTGCACCGCAGTGGTCAACGATGGCAGTGTCTGCTGTGCAAGGTTGTCCACGACTTCCGTCATGCCTTGCACAGTGGCGATGTCACTGCCGACGAACGGCATTTTCGCAGCCACGTTCCATAGTGAACCGTGCGCAATCTGCTTGGCCTGCGCCGTCTGCTGCTGAGCCTGCGCGATGTACGCCTGCGACGCGGCGGCATCCTTGAGCTTTGCAGGGTCATTGATTGCGGATAGTGAGGATATGGCTTGCGATTCGTGCGCCTTGACGCTTTTTGCCTGCTTATACAGTTGCATACCGAACACTGCGGCAATGGCGAGTAGCACGATCAGCACCGCAAGTACAATAAGCGTCACATTCCGTGCCGTATGTTTTTCCCGTATTGCTTGAGCATGTTGCCCCATGCTTTGCTCCTCAAATCATTAAGCACTCAATTTGACTATTCCAGCGCATTATTGTGCCACATGGCACCCCTTTTTTCGGCCGCCAAATGAAATTTCCCTCTGTTCCATCACAAGAACAGAGGGAACATCACAGAAAACCCACTTATTGGCTCAGTACGATCCACGGCCAGTGAAGATTACCATCACGGTTTTGGCAAGAATCGCAAGATCTCCAGCGATGGACCAATTCTCAATGTAGGAGACGTCCAAATATTCGCTTTGCTCCTGTGAAAGATCGGACCGGCCGGACACCTGCCATGGACCGGTGATGCCCGGCTTGACCAGCAGTCGGGCGGAATATAGGGAACCATAGCGGGCCACTTCTTCCGGCAATGCCGGGCGCGGACCGACCAGAGACATATCGCCCTTGAGCACATTGTAGAACTGCGGGAACTCATCCAAAGAAGTCTTACGGATGAAGTGACCTACCTTGGTGATACGCGGATCATCTTTCATTTTGAAGATGAACCGGTCTTCCTGCCCAGTTTCCTCAGCGAGTTTCTTCTTCAGCTCCTCAGCATTGGTGACCATGGAACGGAATTTATACATTTTGAACGGCTTGCCGTGCAGTCCGATACGGGTCTGAGAGAAGAACACCGGACCGCCATCATCAAGCTTGATGGCGATGGCGACGCCGAGAAGAATCGGAGAGGAAATAATCAGCGCGCACAGTGAGCCGATGATGTCCAGCAAACGCTTGATTACGTTCGCAGCTCCCGTGTACTGCGGCAGGGAAGCCAACAGAACCGGCTGTTCCGTGGTGTTTCGCAGATACAAACGGTGACCGCTCACATCCGCCAGGGAGACCGCCAAGGCAAGTTCCATACCCAGCGACTCCACCGCAAGAGAAAGACCATGCAGCATTTCGGAATCACGCGAAAGCACGTCAGCCACATAGACTTCCTGTACACCAAGGCTTTCGCAAATACGTGGGAATGCCGAGTTGAAAGGAATCACCTTGAGTTTGCTGGAGCCTTCGATATTGGCATCCGGTGTGTATGAGGTAACCACATAAGCGTCTTTTGAAGCTGGATCCGCTTCAATTGGACATACAGCAACTGGTTCGTACCCCCAATTCATGCAGTTGCGCATGGTCTGCAAGGCTTTGTTGATGCCATCGGAAGATCCGATGACCACCGTTCTGTACTTGCAAGAGCCTTTGCTGCGGTGACGATGCAACGCTTGACGCATCTGCCAGCGTGCGATGATGTCCAAGAAGAAGGCGATGACTGGCGCGATAATCAACGCAGTGCGGGGCAATGCAAGTTTGAAAATAAATGCAAGGCTGCAGTATGAGATGATGGTCAGCAACGACGCATTGATGATTTTGGCATACAGCTCATAGCCGTCCGCCATAACATGGCGGTGGTATGTGCCCGCGAATGCCAAGCACAGCAACCAAATCAGGCTGAACAGAATGAGGAAAAGCCAAAACGGCATCACATCGCCGATGGCATCGAAAGCAGCACCGTTGATTACAAGGCTGACGGTCAACGAAAGCAGCATCACTGCCAAATCGATGGCGATCAGGCTGGCGACGAAGGCGAAACGCCACCGGGGAGTCGATTCAGCCTTGCCGCGCCTATGTCCTTCCTTTTCCGCAGGAAACGGGGTATTGGAAAAAGTCATCGGCTCGAACTGCTTTTGCAGACGCTGATTCTGCATGGACGCGTATGCCTGTCGATGCGCATTGGACGAGACGATATGAATCTCTTGAGTCCTCATACCTTGCTCGCCGTTTGGTGCGCCGGATTCACCGGTATTCACGCCTTGCATGTATCTCCCTCCCCTTCAGCTGCATACGGCAAACAATTTACCACAGCCCCCCCCCGAAATTAAGAGGGACCTATGGGGGTACCATTCGCTATATCCAAATCCTTCTCCGGTATGGCTTATTCGCCAGCAGTACCTGTATCTGAGTTGTCGTTACCGCCGTCCGAACCACCATTGCCGTTGTCGTTCGAATCGCCATTACCACCGTTACCGCCGGTTGAACCACCGTTGCCGTTCGAATCGCCATTACCACCGGTCGAACCGCCATTACCGTCGTTAGAACCGCCGTTACCGCCGGTCGAACCACCGTTACCGTTGCCGGTCGAATCGCCATTACCACCGGTTGAGCCACCATTGTTATTGCCACCGGTCGAACCACCACCGTTCACACCGTTTCCAGAGCCCGGACCAAATTGCCACGTATATGTGTAGCGCCGGTTCGTAGTGCCGTTATTGGTATTCGAATTGGTATTCGACTGGGCATTAGCCGCAGTTTGCTCCGCCACAGACTTGTTCACGCCGTCAGAAGTCGAGGAAATCACCTTCGAAGCGTTCTGCATGGCCATAACATCAGTGCTTTTGCCATCAAGGAGTTTCTGAGCAGCGTCAATCGCCTTGGCAAGCGCGTCACGTGTCGACTCGTCCGCGACCTCGCCTGCAGAACCGTCAAGCAACGTCTTTGCGTCAGCAATGGCCTTCTGCAATGCGGCAGTCGTCTTATTCACTTCCAAAGCTCGCTTGCTGGCGTCCACAGCTGTGGCTGCTGCGGTAACGGCCTTGGTCTGTTCTTTGATATTGCTGATCTGCTTGCTCATGCTACGGGCGTGCGCACGCAGTGTGGTTTCGGACAGCAACACCGAGCATCCGCCGACCGTCTTGAGGTTTTGCGCCTTGGTCACGGCCTGAGTGAGCTGGTCGATTGTGACGGCATCCGCCACCTGGTTTGCCGCAGTGCCCTGCAGACTAGTTGCCTGTTCGATGGCGTTTTGCAGTTTTTCGTTGGCTTTGGAGTATTTGGATTTCGCCTTCTCACATACCACCACTGCCGCACGCTGTTCTTTCGAATTGATACGATTGCGTACCACGATGACACCGGCAATAGCAACCGCCACTGCCGCAATCGCAGCGACAATGGCAATAATCTTTCGCTTGTCCGCAGACGGCTCTTTCGGTGCGACCGGAATGGTTTTCAGCGGATCATGTTCCGGATCTTCCGCGGCCAGCTCCTCTAGGTCGGTTATGCCACCTGATGTATCAAATGCCTGAGTTGCTTCGACGTCCTGTTCATCTGTCGAAGAGACGAGGGGTGGCAGAGTAGCGGTTTCCTCGGCATCGGCTGGTGCAACCGCATCATCGAAATCGATGGTGTCGAGCGGCATACTGGGTATATCCGCGATTGTTGGCGCAGCCGAAACCGGCTGTTCCGTTTGCGCAGGTACGGAGGAAGCGATGGTGCGGGGCTCAGCAAGCGAAGCCCCATCCGCACCATCGGCTTCTTCCGAATCGGTAGGCTGCAATTTGGGGAAGGTCAGCGGAGGAATATCCCAGCTGGTGTCCACCACATCCCGAGATATGTTGGACAGAATACCGTTCATAGACCGGGAATCATCGTTCTCAGTTGCCATACACCCCTCATTCCATGGAGAAGGGAACCATCAGTGCCGCTTCTTCCCCTTCGCGCGATGGCTGCTGCGCGGCGCACCATCCTCATAGTAATAGTAATAATTGGAATGCGTATTGGTCTTCTTCGGATCTGCACGATTGAAGATGAAGCCAAGCACCGGCACCTGCGCGGTGGCGAGCGTGTCGGACGCCTCCTGCAGGGACTTCTTCTCGCACACGTTACGGCTGACCACCAGCAGAAGGCCCTTGGCCCAACGGCCGAATACCGCTCCATCGTTGGACACCGTCAACGGGGCGGTATCAATAATCACGTAATCGTATTGGGTGAGCGCCTGCTCCACCATGAGCTTCATGGTTTCGGAACCCAGCAGCACGCCAGCGTTCGCCGGCCTCTTGCCGCCAGGCAGAATGTGCAGGTTCGGCTTCCAGTAGCTCTGCACCACGTCCTTCGGGCCCATCTGTCCGGACAGCACGTGCGCCAGACCGGCGGCACCTTCAATGCCCAAGTGGTGAGCAACGGACGGGTGGCGAAGATCAGCGTCGATAAGCAGTACTTTCGCACCATCTTCAGCAAGGGCCACCGCAGTGTTGATAGCCATGGTGGTCTTGCCTTCGGACGGCTGCGCAGACGTGATGACAAGCAGCTGGCCCACGCCTTCGGTGCGGTCGGTCTGCAGGAAGTCGATATTCGTGTGAATACGGCGGAATTCCTCGGCAATAGCGCCGTTAGGCTGGCTCACCAGCACCGGACGCTTATCATCAAGCGAAGCGTCCATCGGAACGGAGCCAAGGGAGGATGCTCGGACGATGCCGCGCACGTCGGAAGTCTCTTCAACCTTGGTGTTGAGGAGGTCTTTGATGAGTGCGGCGAACACGCCGATGATGATGCCGAGCACCACACCGACAGCCAAATACAGGGCAGTCTTCGGCGAAGACTTAGATGTCGGGACCTGTGCCTTCTGCACGATGGAAAGCTTCACCGGGGACTTATCTCCGGAGTACAGGTCGCTTTCAATGACGTTCTTCAGCGATTCGGCAACGGAATTGGCGATGTCCGCAGCCTGCTTCGGATCTCCATCCACCACGGCAATGTTCACGAATGCGGTGTTGGTCGGATTGGTGACGGTGACCTGGCCGGCAAGATCCGTCACGGTTTCATCCAAGCCAAGATCATCGATGACCGGCTTGAGCACCTTCGAAGTGGTGGCAAGCGTCGGGTATGAGGTGATTTGGTTGGAAATGTAGCTGCCGCCAGCGGACTGCTGGTTAATGTCGACACCATTTTGAGAAGCATTGTAAGTAGCCATGGTCTGAGCCGTAGCCGTATACTTCGCCGGAGCGAGGAAGGTATAGGCGCTCACGCCTGCCACTACCACCACGAATGCAATAATCGCGGTGGCCAGATGCTTACGAATGATTTTGAGCAGATCCATCAGAGTGATGCCGTCATCCGCTTCCTCAACTACCCCTTGCGGTGCGGTAGGCTGCTGCACATTAGCGTTCTCTACAGAAGTCACTGAACTTCCCCATCTCACGTTGACAATATCCTTTCCAACAATAATCTTCCCCCTCGAACTATTCGGGCACTACCGGGAGAACGACAAGGCAAGCTGGAAGAATACGCTGTCCCGTCAGCAAGGCGTGTATGTAATTACCAATACCGATAACGGGAAACTGTATGTGGGAAGCGCCACCGGAAGGAACGGCATATACCAGCGTTGGCAGGACTACATCCGCGATGGTCACGGAAACGATACTGGGCTGATTGCCATTGTGAAACAGCACGGGTTGGAGTACGTGCAGGCGCATTTTCGCTACACGCTTCTGGAACATTACGACTTCACCGTGCCTAAAGACGTTGTTCTCGCCAGGGAATCCTATTGGAAGGAGACTCTGGATACGCGCAAGCATGGGTATAACGGTAACTAGATATCTCCAATACGGCAACAATAAGCACAATGAAACCACCGCTTTTAGCAGAAAATTGCAAAACGCGTATATTTCTGGATATAATCTCAGTATCAAAGGAGCAAAATATACTTACGAGGCAACCAGATGCTGATTGATTTTAGTTTTTCGAACTTCAGGAGTTTCCGAGACGAGCAGTCTTTCTCCATGACTCGCGAAAAACGGTTCATGGAATCTGATGAGTCTCTCCATTCTCCAATCGCAGCCATATACGGCGCCAATGCATCGGGAAAGTCCAATTTTCTGAAGGCATTGCGCGCTATGCGCAACATGGTGGTAAATAGCTACAGCCAAGGGGATGCAAGCAGTCCTATTCCCAGGGAACCTTTTCTGTTACGAAAGGATCCTTTCTCGCATTCGTCCATGTTCTTCCTTGCATTCATCGCGAACGATGGACTGAAATACCAGTATTGGTTCCGCTATGACAATGAACGGATTCTTGAGGAAGATCTCATCTTCTTCAAAAAACTGCAAGGACGTTTTTCCACGCACTCCTCTCTGCTGTTTTCCCGTTCCTCAACGGATGGGGTGAAATTCGGTCCTTCCTTCAAAGGACCTCGCTCACAAGTACGCAAGACCATAGAACTCAGGCCGAATGCACTTCTGCTTTCCGCAGCCGCAGCTGCCGGTATTGAGTCCATTCGGCCGGCATTTTCATTCTTCCAAAGTGGCATAGCCTATTACGAAGCAAGCGCTTTCGAACAGGAGCAGCCTACACTGTTGGATGAGTTCAAGAAAGAGACACCGCTTTCGAAACATCTGGCCACATTGATTAGGTATGCAGACTTCGGCATCAGTGACGTGAAAAGCGTTCCTGTGGACGTCCCACCGGATCTCTGGGCTCAGTTCAAGGAAGAGATGCATAAGCAACTCGGCATGGATGAGAACAAAGTGGATGAGACATTCAATGTCAAGAACGCTTCCCAGCTGATGTTCACTCATACCGGCGAATCATCTTCCGCAGGATTCGGTCCTGATGATGAGTCCAGGGGCACCGTTGCTGCGCTGTCATTCTTCTCGCTTGCTCTTCGCCAGCTGTCGAAGCAGTCGGTGACGCTTATCGACGAGATCGATACCAGTCTGCATCCGGCTCTGGTGAAGGAGCTGGTGGCGCTGTATGCCGACGCGGAAACGAATCCTCACGGTTCCCAGCTTATTTTCACGACTCATGACGTGTCGCTGATCAATCAGTCCGGTTTGGCAAAGCGTTTACTGGCACCAGATCAGATCTGGCTTGTGGAAAAGAACAAGGAAGGCGTTTCGGAATTGTTCCCGGTGACCAATCTGGGTATTCGGAATATGGAAAACATCGGTAAGAACTATCTCAACGGCGTGTACGGCGCCATACCACGGCCTGATTTTCATACCGCTTTCGCCCAGATCGTGAATGTGGTTGATGCCTGATGTCGAAAAAGCGAAACGTTCCTGCACATGGACGTAAAGCCGCACGGTCGCGCCGACCGCGCAAGAGACGCTTTCTTGTCGTGGCCGGCGGAGCAGTCACTGAGAAACAGTATTTCAAGCAGCTTGAGTCCCTATACGATGTCATCATTGACTATCAACAGAAGAACAACAGCCCTAAGCAGCTCGCGAAGCTCGCTGTTAAGTTGAAGAGGGAAGACAAGCGAGATACTTCTACAGATTGTTATGAACGAATCTGGGTGGTGGTCGATGTTGACGATTTTCACGACCACGGCGAAGCAGCGAGAATCTGCAATGACAATGGAATCGAACTCATCATTTCCAATCCTTGCTTCGAGGTCTGGCTGCTCGACTATGTGAAGGCTTGCCCGTCAAGCTATACACTGACACCTGATGTCGAGTCAGCTGCAGCAGAAGCTAAAGTTGTCGGCGGAAACCGTAACAAATACATCAACACCGAGCTCATTGACAAAGAACATCTCGATGCCGCCATACGCAATGCAGCCCGGCACAATACAACGGAAAACCGCCAGGGGCGTAACAGACTCGCGCCTAATCATGAGCAGGAATACGCCCCTTGGACCGATATGCCAAAAGTAATCGAAGTACTGCAACAAGCTTCAGATAACAGCAAGTAACAGCTCGCCCATGGCATGAGCAAGGAACTTTGTTGCTGTTGTCTTCCCGTGCATGATACATAAGACCATTCATTCAGCGAGAGTACAAACCCCACGAACCGATGTTAAGTCAGATTGCTGGTCTCCGCACAAGACCTGCTTTGAAGCATTGGATTAGAAACACTGCGGAATAAACGGCCACCTGAGCCTTCTCCTTAGAGACCACTCCAGAATCCGGACCGCCGTGACGGTCGGGCTGACTGTTCATCAGACCACTCATAAGTAATTGGATGACACCGCCAGGAACATTGTTTTCTTCCCGCGCCTCGATCTGGAATTCCCAATGTTGATCCCGCATGACCCGTGACGCCTTGCTCAGGGTCGAGTCCTTGTTGTTCGGCTCCACCATGGGCAAAGCTATCGACTCGACGGCCTTGATGGCGGCCGCGTACGCAGCGGAATAGTTCGGTTCACGGCCAAACATGTAATGCCACGCTTCGGAAAGCTGCTGTCCGTATCCGCTCGATGAATCCATGGCATTATCCACCATCTGCTGCATAGCCGGGTCCACACGCTCTTCCAGTCCACAGATTGAATTCCGCTCCCCCACCTTCCATTTGGAACCAGACTGATATGAACTGATTTTTGTTCCGCATTTCCCCTAACTCGATGGGAGATGATGGAACCATGGCAAAAGGAACGAGATACACGCCGGAGTTCAAGGCGAAGGCCGTCAGGCTGTTGACCGAGTCGCGCGGCTCGTATTCGTCGGAGACCAAGGCGATCGAACAGGTCGCCAAGGATCTGGGGGTCGCGCCGGAGACGCTGCGCCGTTGGCGCGACAAGACGGACGCCACGGTCGCGGCGGAGATCAAGCAGTCGGCCGAAGACGCGATGGCGGAGTTGAGGAGTTTGCGGGCCGAGGTCGCGCGATTGAGGCGGGCGAACGAGATATTGACGACGGCGTCGGCTTTTTTCGCGGCGCGGCTCGACCCGACACGGCGTTGATGGTCGCTTACATCGACGAATTCAAGGACCGTTTCAGGGGCGGGCCGATCCGCAGGGTGCTGGCCGCTTCGCTGGACTGCGGGTTCATCACGCCGCGCGGCTACCGCATGTTCAAATCCAGGCCCGTCAGCCGCATGGCCGCCAGGCACGAGGCGCTGGCCCGCGACATCCTCGAGATCCATGCCGATTTCTTCATGGCCGTGTACGGGTACCGCAAGACGCACGCCCGGTTGTTGGCGCGGGGCCGGGATCCGGCCGAGATCGGCCGCGACCAGGTGATGAACGTCATGCGGGAATCGGGAATCCGCGGCGTGCGCCGCGGCAGGACGCCCGTCACCACCAAACCGGCGAAGGGCACGGGCGGCAGGCCCGACCTCGTGGAACGCGGGTTCGAGGCGGAGGCGCCGAACCGGCCGCACGTGGCCGACATCACCTACGTGCGCATGGCCAACGGCCCGTTCGGCCACACGACGTTCGTCACCGACGTGTTCGCCCGCAGGATCGTCGGATGGGCGTGCGCCACCACCATGGACACCGGGGAGCTGCCGCTGCAGGCGCTGGAACAGGCGATATCATGGGCCGCCTCGCATGGCGGCACGGACGGTCTCGTGCACCATTCCGACCATGGCGCGCGGTACATCAGCCTCGTGTGCACCACCAGGGTCGGGGAATTCGGCATGCTTCCCTCGACCGGCACGGTCGGCGACTCGTACGACAACGCCATGGCCGAGAGCGCCGACGGCGCGTACAAGACCGAGCTCGTCTGGCGACGCAAGCCCTTCCGGGATTTGAGGGACCTGGAATTGGCGACGTTCCGGTGGGTCTCGTGGTGGAACTCGAAGCGTCTGCACCGGTCCTTGGGCTACAGGACACCGGGACGGACCGAAACCGAGTATTATGCAAACCAAGCGGCGCAAGCCGCCCCACTATAAGGGCGGAACAAAAATCAGGCCATATCACCTCTGCAAGAAAATAAAAGGTGATTGGTGCGAATTATTGTTTTGCTATGACGTGCCTTTGGAACGATTTAATATTCGGTAGAGTAAGAGCATGAAAGTTTTAATGTCCATCAAGCCGCTATATGCAGAGCAAATTCTACAAGGAAAAAAGAAGTACGAGTACCGGCGTCGAATATTTAAACGTAGCGATGTGTCTTCTTTAGTGATTTATGAATCTGCGCCGGTATCACTTGTAGTCGGTGAAGTAAAAATATGCGGAATCGTTTTTGACTCGATTGATGAGCTTTGGGCGAAAACAAATCAGCACGGTGGCATAACGTTTGAGGCTTTCGAAAAATACTTCAAAGGCTGTGATTCGGGATATGCGATTGAGCTGAACAATCCAGTGTTGTATAATCGCCCAATACCGATTTCTAATATTGCGGGTGCTTCTGGTAGACCTCCGCAATCATTTATGTATATTTAGCGGTAGTCTATTCTGAGACGTTTAGGGGTTTAGTAAGGGGCGCGTTCCGTATGAAGAGTTTTGCTCTTTAGTGTGATGCGAAAAATGCCGGCGAATCGACCGGGGTCAAGGTATTAATGAATTTCAATCTTTGGGCCGAGGCGGAAAAAGGGGAATCTCATACAGTCCTTGACGTTGGTGTGATGCTAATCCCAGAGGAAAAGTCGAGCAAAAGGAAACAAATTTGCGAGGTAGTCAAAAGCATTTCATTTTATTGCCCTTTTCCTTTAGAGAAGAAAAATTTTGAAAATCTTTTCCCTAAAATGGATAATAAGACAGTTGGCGCTATCTTTAATAGTCCTTGCAATTATACTAAGAATGATATCTATTCTGTTGGTTATGTGACACTATATGGTGATGATGCATATCCAAAATTTGCAATATGTAGTTGTGACAACGTGCAATTTGAAGAAATTGACGATAAAGGCACAATCGTTAAAATTATGCTTACAAATACGATGTTTCCTCCGGAATCGGATAGGGAATATGAGCCAATATATTATCGTTTTAGACTTTCTGGAATGTTTGTGTCAAATCTGGTTGCATCATCGCATTCGAAAGATTGGTTGCTTACGAGTGCTTTTTCCCGAGAAGAAGTTATTGATTTTCGTTTTAACGATTATCGATCCTTGGATGACGAGCGGATAATTGCAAATATTTATGGTAAAAACAAGGATTGTGTTCGAATTAATGAAATAAAAGTTCATTTTTTGCTAATGTCATTGATGTCTATAGATGTTAATTCAGATTCTAATGAGGGGAAAGGGCGTCGTTTACTCGAAAAAGATATCTGGAATGATTATGCACCATGCGTAAAAGACTTTGACAACGTGGCTGCATGGCATTGGACAAAAAAGCTTGAAAAAAATGATGGTTACAAAATTAACCTAATGCTTCGAAGACATATTTGTAATTGGAAGACAATTGTTTTATATATACTTGTTTTATTTGTGATTGATTGTTTTTTTAATTTTTCCGAAACAGTCATTATGTCTTTGCCTGTGGTGGAGAACCTGCTCACGCATCTGAAGGAGGCTCTGGTAAGTCTATCCCTAACGCTATTATAATAGTTTAAGTGTTTGAAGAATCGAGGGGTATGATGTCTGATGGGATTAAAATTTTTTCACTTGAGACTATCTCTGGTGATTCTTTATTGAATGCATATCTGGATGTTTTTACGCGGTTTTATCCAGATTTTGATGAATGGTTTATGCGAAAAGTGGTACCTAATTTGGGTGTCACTCGTGAGATTTTTCTGGCAAAAATTGGAAAAGATATAGCGGGAATTTGTATAATTAAAAATTGCGAACAGGAAAAGAAGATTTGTTCTTTGCGTGTTTTTGAGCCATACCGTGGACAAGGTGTCGGTACGGCTTTAGTTAAACATGCGTTGGATGTTCTGAAGGATGATTATCCTCTCGTGACTGTGCCAGAGGAGTCTCTAACGCAGTATAAGCCTTTCTTTCGAAAGTTTAAATTTCAATTAAAAGATTCATATGATGGCTATTATCGCCTTGGTAAAAAAGAATATGCCTTTAATGGCTTTTTGGAGCCTAAAAAAACTTGTCGCAAAAAAATAGAAAATAAGGATTATTTAGGAGTGCTACTCTAGTCGTTTAGTTATTGGATGATTGCCTATATTCTGAGTCATTTGGGTGAAAGCGTATTGGGCTTAATCTGGGTTGTCATCATATTGCACGTGATTTAAACTGGAAGCACGAGCTTGATTTTTGTGCGCGACAATGTTGATCTCAAGTGGATAAGGGGCTGCGGACATTTTCTTGGAGATGATCACGCAGCCATTCCCTGGCTTTGACGGTATTGTACCGGACTCATCCAACCGAGTGATTGCTCGATGCGCTCGTGGTTGTACCAGCGGATGTAATCATCGATCAGGACGAGCACCTCGTCACGGGTACGCTCCTCCCAATGCTCGGGATAGACGGACTTCGTCTTCATACGCCCGAAGAACCCCTCCGCGGCGGCGTTGTCCGGCGAACAGCCTTTGGCTGTGTTTCTGCAAGTTGGCGTCCACAGTATAGGCACTATTTTTCGGCAGCATAGGCGGCTGGTTTCCAGCAGGAACCGCGCCGTCGGAACCCGCCGCCCCTTTTTCCTTGGTTATCTGGTCATGAGGGCGTGCTCGCTGCGGTAGGAGCCTCCCTCGAATCTGACGAGCCTTCCGTGGTGCACGGTGCGGTCGATCAACGCGGCGGCCATGTTCTTGTCGCCGAGCACGCGCCCCCAGCCGGAGAACTCGATGTTCGTGGTGTAGACCACGCTCCGGGTCTCGTAGGAATCCGATATGACCTGGAACAGGAACCTGGAACCCTCCTCGTCGACCGGCATGTAGCCGAACTCGTCGATGATCAGGAGCCTCGCCCTGGCGATCTGCCGGAGCTCCGCGTCGAGCCGGTCCTCGCGCTTCGCGCGGCGCAGCCGCATGAGCAGCCCGGTCGCGGTGAAGAACCTGACAGGTATCGCGCGCATGCACGCGATACCTGCCCAACGCGACCGCGAGATGGGTCTTGCCGGTGCCGACGGGCCCATAGAGCACGAGGTCCTCGCAACGGTCGACGAAGTCGAGCGTCTCGAGCTGCGCGCGCCCCCAGTCGGCGGGCATGCGCAGGTTCGACCAGTCGTATCCCTCGATGTCCTTCGCGTTCGGGAATCCCGCGGCCTTGAGGAGCCTGGCGCGTTTCGACCGTTCCCTGGACTCGATCTCCGCGTCGAGCCAGCCTTCCATCAGGTCCAGCTGGGCGGGCGTCGCCCGTTCGATGGCCTCGGCGAGCACGTCCCGTGTCAACGGCAGCCGTCTGGCCGTCTCCATGATCCTCTCGCATCTGGCGATGGTGTCGGCCCTGCGTCTGCGTGCCGTGTTCCGGCCGTTCGCGCCGTTCATCGTCCCGCCTCCTTTCCGCCGTCCCCGGTGATGAACCGGTCGTATCCGGCCAGGTCGGGCCCGTCGTCGGTGATGGCGCCGTCGTCGGCGTCGCGTGCGCGCAGGGCGAGGGTGACGAGCGTGGATTCGTCCAACGCCGAGCCGGGCCTGTCGGCTATCGCCCGGCTCGCGGCCGCGACCGCGTTGCCGAAACCGGCGGCGGCGCATGCCGCGCCTATCGATCTGAGGCTCTGCGCGAGGCGTTTGGAATCGGCCTCGTCGAGCCATGCGCGCACGTCCTCGGGGAAATCGGGGCGTATCGACGATTCCCTCCAGGATCCGGGTTTGGCCGCGAGCACGGGCATGGCCAGTTCCGGGTCCTGCAGCGTGGACGGGCTCCGCCCGTATATCCGGGGGTATCCAGCGACGATCTCCCCGGTGCCGGGGTCGGTGATCTGCACGCTGTCCCAGCGGACCGCGGCCAAGAGCCTCCTTCCGTGCAACGCCGGGCCGGCGAGATACCGGTTCGAGTCGATGTCTATCTGCCCGTACTTGTCGGCCCTGCGGCTCTCCCATCTGATCGGGTCGAACGTGGTGGAGGGCAGCGGCATCAGCGCCGCGCGGTCCTCCCCGAACACGTCCCCGATGGCGGCGCCCCTGCGGTAATGCCTCGACGAGGCGGCCAGCGCATCGCATCTGTCGAGCATGATCCGTCCGAGCTGCGTGTGGGTCTCGGCCTCCAGCGGCGGGACCATGAGGTTGCGGCGGAGGAACCCGACCGCGTTCTCCACCGCGCCTTTCTCCCAACCGGAATGGATTGGCTACAATGTATTAGACAGTCCGATGAGGGACGAATGACATGAGATTGGAGGCCGACGATGGCCGACCCGAAGCATCCCCGCCACTACGAGGAGTCGTTCAAGCGGCAGATCGTGCAGCTTTACGAGAACGGCAAGCCGGCGCGCGAGATCAAGGACGAGTACGACATCTCGCATTCCACGCTGCACCGTTGGGTCCAGGGCATCCGCAACAGCGGCTCCACGAAAGCCGCCGACAACCGCACCCCTGAGCAGAACGAGCTGATCGAGCTGCGCAAGCGCAACAGACAGTTGGAGATGGAGGTGGACGTTTTAAAACAGGCGGCGCCGGTATTCGCACGAAAGTAGCAGTGATACGGGCCAACGCCTCCCGTTATCCGATATCGGCGCAGTGCAGAATACTGGGCGTTCCCCGCTCCACCTACTACTGGATGATCGAACATCCCGAAGCCGAGCGGGTGGACCCGATCGCCGGCGACGTGCACGCGATCTGGCGCGACAGCCATGAGCGTTACGGCGCCAGGAAGATCAAGGCCGCGCTGGAGCGGAGGGGCGTCACCGCCTCCAGAAGGCGCATCGTCAACATCATGAAACGGCGGGGCATGACGAGCGCGTACGCGCGCAGAACGTTCAAACCACACAAGACGCGGGTTAACGAGGCCAGGCTCGCGAACATCCTCGACCGCGAGTTCGACGGCTACGAGCCGCGCACCCACCTGGCCAGTGACCTGACGTACGTGCGCGTCGGCGGCAAGTGGGCGTACGTGTGCCTGCTCATCGACCTGGCGAACAGGAGCATCGCCGGCCACAGCGCCGACACGGGCCGCACCGCCGACCTGGTCATGGCCGCGTTCGCCACGCTCGACTTCCCCCTGACCGAGGTGGAGGTGTTCCACACGGACCGGGGCAGCGAGTTCGACAACGCGAAAATCGACGAGCTGCTCGACGTGTTCGACATCAGAAGATCGCTGTCAAGGAAGGGCAACCCGTACGACAACGCCGTGGTCGAATCCACCAACAGGCTCCTGAAGAAGGAGCTCATATACCGGAACCACTACACCAGCCTGGAACAACTACGCTCCGACCTCAACGACTACGTGTGGTGGTCCGACAACCAGCGGCTCCACTCCACCCTCGGATACCGGAGTCCGAAGGAATTCACCGAACAGGGACTCGTCCTCTAAGAACCTGTCCAACACACCGTTGCCAATCCAAACAAAGTGTTACCGGCCCCCGACACGCAAATTTATTTGACGAAAGACACCGGGTTCAGCCCCAACGCGGAGCTCGCCAACAGGATGCTCGTCAAAGCAGCGGAGGGCTTCTTCGGGCGTATAAAGGTCGAGGCCTTCTACCCCGAGCATTAGGAGGAGCGCAACCGCGGCGAGGTGCTCGCCCTTGTCGAAGAATACATCTACTGGTATAACCACGAGCGTATCAAACGGTCGCTTGGTTGGATGGGCCCGGTACAATACAGGCAAAGCCGAGGAATGGCTGTATGATCATCTCCAAAAAACGTCCGCAGCCCCTACCCATGATTACATGAAAATTCATCAGACTTTCTTCACATCAGCTTTGTCAGCTCAGCAAGACAATCGATGAATCGCTTTTCCACGCTATGGAAAAGTTCATCGGAAAGATTGAGCGTATAGCGACCATCGCCATTTGCGCTATTTAACACTTCCATCTTACAGTCCAGCAATGTTTTCAAAGGAACAGTTCCGCTTTCACTTTGACCGATAACTTCATTTTCCCAAAGTCGAATTTCTTTATCTGAGGAGCCATTCGAATTATGTCTTTTTTTGAAAATATGGCGATTATCAGCATTGGAGAAATCAAAGTAAGCCACAAAAACACTGCCTACGTAGCTCTCAGAAATTTCATTCAAAGCAATGCAAATCTTACGAATCTGCACTTTTTCTCGTTTTTTCCTATGCGACTCATTTTGCAGAGAACAAATAATTTTTAGATACGAAGCAAGTAAACGCTGAAATGTTCGCATTTCTTCCATTTCTGTTTGCAATAAAGAAAAGTTCTTCTGTTCTTCTTGCGCTTGAAGTAGACATTCATTATACGTTAAAGAAGCAATTACATCCTCTTCGCTTCCCTTTAACTCCGGATTCCGAGATAAATAATACTGGGCAGCGGCAAGTTCAGCATTACCACAAAAAATAGGAGCATATCCCCAAAATCTAGACGAATGTTCCAGCATTTTCTGACAACAAGCAATACTCCGTTCCAGATAAACATCAATTAACTCGCGCTTATGCAAGCAGTACTCAGAGAAAGCCACTATGAATGCCACCACAGCCAACAGGGCCATAACACAGTTAGCAATTGTGTCAATTGTACTCAACCATCATTCCCCTTTCCCTGAAAACAAATACTAGATTGTTTCAGTCAGTCACATCATCAAGTATTCCGAAATATACAGAAATACCGCAATGCACGGCAAATTCAATTAAACGCAACTCTTCATAGGCCACTTAAACAAACCACCACCCCATCAAATTGGATAGAGCATATACAAGCCCACATCCAGCAGCACCCCCGTACCCCTACTTGCGCAAATGAGAAAGATTTGCAGGGTTGACGCATCGACAACAACTGGATTGCATTTTCAGGGCATCGCCGAATATACTCCCACCACACAACAAGTTAGGGTGGTACAAAACACCATCAATTAAGTACCACCTTTGCAAACATTTTCACAAATGAAAGAGTTGTTTCAGCAACGATTTTCATTGTTTTTTCCAAGGCTTTTCGCACTTTAGCACCCTAGAAAAGGTATAAAATAAACAGCATACGTTCGCAATAGTGCAAACGCTATCAAAGAAGATGAACCCCCGTTAAAGGGATTGAAGAAAAGGAACAAAGGAGTCATGAAACATCGGAAACCCGCACCGACCTGGCATAGGCTGGGGCTGAAGATTAGCAAGAAAGTGGTGGTCGGCATCACCGCCGCGGCGACCGCCTTCGGCGGACTGGCAATCGCCAGCACCGCAGCACAGGCCAGCACCGATCGCGACAGCTACGCCGACACCGTTGAAAACACCACGTTCGAACAGGCGCGCAAGCATTACGGACTGGCGCAGCAAATGAGCGAGGGCGCCACCCTGCATGCATGGGAGTGGAGCTTCAAAACCATTGAGGAAAACATCCCCGCTATTGCCGAAGCCGGTTACACCTCCGTGCAGACCGAGCCGATTTCCGCTATTCATAACGGCGGTAAGGGCATGATCTTCACCGAGAACTGGTACTACGTGTACCAGCCGACCGACACCACCATCGGCAACTGGGTAATGGGCACCGAGTCGGACCTGAAGAGCCTGTGCGAGACCGCGCACAAGTACGGCGTGCGCATCATCGTTGACGTGGTGGCCAACCACATGACCGCCACTTGGGGCGCCATTTCCGACCGTTGGAAGAAGTCCGAATACTACCATCACGATTGCAACAATGGTGACGTGCAGGATTGGAACAACCGCTACCAGGTGACCCACTGCAAGCTGCTCGGCCTATATGACATCAACACCGAAAACACCGAAACCGCCAACATGATGCACGATTTCCTCGTGCAAGCGGTCAACGACGGTGTGGACGGGTTCCGTTTCGATGCGGCCAAGCACATCGAACTGCCGGACGAGTATAACGGCTCCCAGTATTGGAACATCATTCTTAACAATGGCGCGCAGTTCCAATACGGCGAAGTGTTGCAGGATTCCATCTCCCGCGATAGCGACTATGCAAAGCTGTTCTCCAGCCACAGCAAGAACGGCGGCGGCGTCACCGCATCCTCCTACGGCAGCAAGCTGCGCGGAGCCCTGAATTCGAAGAACCTGAACGCCGGCACCCTGTCCGATTGGAGCAACTCCGCCAGCCCGAGCAATCTTGTCTCTTGGGTGGAATCGCATGATAACTATTCCAATAGCGATAGGGAATCCACCGGCATGAGCGAGTGGCAGATGACCATGGGCTGGGGCGTCATCGGCTCCCGCTCCCAGACCATGCCGCTGTACTTCGACCGCCCGGTCGGTTCCGGCGGCAGCCAGCCGCAGTTCGCGGAGAAAAGCAAGCTCGGCGATGCCGGTGCGGATTCTTGGAAAGATGCGCAGGTTGTGGCGGTGAACCACTTCCGCAATACTATGAACAACAACAAGGCTTCGGAGTATCTGCGCAACTGCGGCGCGAATTCCTGCCTCATGGTGGAACGCTACATCAAGGACGGCAACTTCAAGAACGACGGCGTGACCATTACCAACATGGGTGATACGCAAGAGCTGTCCGGCACTGCTACCAACCTTGACGACGGCACCTACAAGGACCAGGTCTCCGGCGGTACCATCACCGTTTCCGGCGGCAAGATCACTTCCGGCTCTGCTCCTGGCGGCAAGATCAGTGTGTTCTTCACCGACAATTCCGGTTCGGTCTCCGCAACCCCGGGCGACAGCTCGTTCAAGACGGACACCACTACCGTTACCCTGAATGCGAACAATGTCACCGATGCCACCTACACCACTTCGGAGGGCAAGTCCGGCTCGTATCAGGATGGCGACACCATCACCATCGGCGCTTCCACGGCGATCGGTGACACCATCACCGTGAAGCTGCAGGGCAAGGATGCGGATGGCCAAACGGTCTCCGCAACATACAAGTACACGAAGAAGGATCCGGCCGCCACCAGCACGGCTTATGCGAAGAAGCCGAGTGCGTGGAGCAACCTGTACGCCTATGTGTATGTAGACGATTCGAGCGCCACCACTTTGAAGGAAAATGCGAAGTGGCCGGGCGAGCCGATGACACAGGTCGCTTCGGGAGACACTTGTGGCAAGGATGGCGAGTACAAGTATGAGATTCCCGACGATCTCGAGGGAAGTAATACGCGCATCATCTTCAACGATGGCAATGCCACGAATACCCAGAAGTACCCTGCCGACACCACCGAAGGCGTAGATGCCGCTGGCCTTAAGATCGATGGCAATTACGCTTGGGACGGCAACACTTCGTCCGGCACCTGGGAGGCCCGCAATTGCGTGGTCACCCCGACCAAGTCTGTGAGGATTGATCAGTCGGATTACAGCGTGGACCTGTCCAATGGCGTGACCACGAAGCAGTTGACCGC
>ENA-ORIC01000993-ORIC01000993.1-human-gut-metagenome-genome-assembly--contig:-NODE-993-length-30753-cov-3.458534_pt1 | contig 30753 bp, 29 predicted proteins | sample MGYA00243023_ERZ508732 | MGnify/ENA primary metagenome ERZ508732 (study PRJEB26277, sample SAMN04329767) | human gut metagenome | biome: human-associated habitat | host: Homo sapiens | place: USA... | reverse complement strand
GAGAATGAGCCTGTGCCCGTTCTCCCTCGCCGCGGAGAGCGCCCTCTTCGCGCTCTCCGGCATTCTTCCTGAGTAGTCGACAAGAGTTCCGTCGATGTCGAGAAAAACATACTTCTTTGTCATGCGAGGGCAATCTCCACCGAGGAAATTCTGTACGGTCCGACCGCAAACGTTACTGTATTGCCAGAAACCTCAGCCGCGCCGGTCTTGTGTCCGGACAGGTCGACGAGCGCCGCGCTCTTCACGTTCTTTGTGAGACCGAGAGTTATCTCCGCGTTCTTTCCGGCAAGCTCGTTCAGCCTTACAAGCAGCTTTCCATCATCCGTGAGAGTTATCGACGTTATCTTCGCTGAGCCGGTCTCAGCCGTCATAAGCGAGCCGGACGGAGCGAGAGCGCCCTTATGCGGGTTCGTCGACGCGTATCTCACCGGGAAACGGAAGATCTCGGATATGTCCGCCATCCCGCGCGGGCAGGAAACACCGATGCCGACAGCTATCGTTATCTCGTGCCGTCCCCGCTCAGGGTCAAAGTCAGGATTGTGCGCCGTGTTGATGAGAGTCGAGGTCAGAATATTGTCATAAGCCCTGTAGCCGTATTTCGAGTCGGTCATCAGGTAGAGAGGCGAGCCGCCCCCGATCGCCGCCGTGTAGCTCTGCGCCGGAATGTCGTGGTTCTCGCTCCCGGTCATCGCAACGCCCATCGGCACGTCGCGCATATATCCGCTCACCGCATAGCCGACCGGCATTCTCAGCGCGAGCATCGGGGCGAATCTCCCCGCCGTCTCGTTCCAGTCGACGTTTATGTGATAGTTAAGAGCCTTCGCGCCCTTGTCGAGGGTTATCTCGCAGTTCACGGTCGAGTTGTAGATTCCGGCGTCAAAACGATAGCCCTGCCTCAGTCCGCCGAAACCGAACCTGTCAACGCGCCGTATATCCGTGAGCGGCCTTATCGCGTGATACTTTCCGATAACCCACGCGCTGCTTCCCTCGAGCTGAGTGTCGATGCCGACGATGCCCGCGAACTCGCTTCTGTTTATTTTCTCGCTACCGTCCTTCTTGTCGATGAGCGAGACAAGGCTCATCGTCTGCTGGTCGAACTCGGCGCGGATGTGCTCGTTCTCGAGGACATAGCTGTTTTCATATGAGAGCACGTTGTGCGTTCCGCCGTAGTAGTACGGGTACTTCTCAACCTCAGCCTGTCTGACGACGACTGTCGTGTAACCATAGGCGGGCAGCTTCACTCTGACGAGCAGGCGGTTGAACTGATGATCCCAGTACCTCTGGAAGGAGCCGTCAATGACCGCGAACTCGAGCGGTTTTCCCTCCGCGTCGGTCACTCTGAGCCGCCTGATATCGCCTGTCCAGTCCCAAATTCTAAGTTCGGTGACGTCCTCCCGCTCAGTTCCGGCGGGATTGTAAAGGGTGAACACACGAGTCAGCCCGACGCCGCGCTCCGGGTTCGGAACGCCCGCGAAGCTCGTCACGCCGAAGCCCGCGCCCGCACCCTCAGACTGCGAGCCGCGCTTTATCTCCTCGTCGGAGAGCTCAACCATAGAGCTGTCAACCGCCTCGGAGAGAGCCCTCAGCGCGAGCGTCTCCTCTGTCTCCGCGTGAGCCGCCGCCGTCTGATAGAGCCCCATCGCGTACTCGCGGCTGTCCTGAACGCAGGAGCCGGTCAGTATATCGTGGAAGTGAGTGAAGAGCGTGTCCCTCCATCCGGTCTCGTATGCCTTATAGTTATATCTCGCGCCGAAGATATCGTGTCCGAGCGCGGAGAGAGCCGACGCCTCGATGAGCTTCGCCTCGGTCATGCGGTTGGCTCTCTTTATCCTCGACTGCGTGGTGTAGCAGCCGTCGAAGAGGAAGTTCAGCTCGTGGTCGACGACGGGCAGCTTTTCGCGTATCTCCGGCTTGTCGGCAATCGAGAAGAACTCACGGAAGGTGCCGAATCTCATCTCAGGCCAGATCTTCCAGCTCTTCATCTCGATCGCGCGCTCAATGTCGCGTCTCGTGACGCCGCCGCCGTGGTTTCCGACACCGTAGACGATAAGCCCGGTCTTAAGCCCGCCCATGCGGCGCGACAGGTCGATAAGCCCCGGACCGACATGCGGCGTTATCGCGGAATTGTACCAGTAAGGCTCGCGGTACATCAGTATCTCAGCCCCGGACGGAGCCTTGTAACGATAAAGAATGTGATCCCCGTCAAGCCCGCGGCAGTGATAATAGTACTTTATCCCGGCGTACGAGTCGATCTCCGGAATATGCGCGCTGTGCCCGAAGGTATCGGGTGAGAAGTCGATCTTAAGCGATTCCGGGTCAACGCCCCATGTCTTCTCGAGGTAGTCGCGCGTGTATTTCACGGTGTTAAGGAGAGATTCGCCGGACGGCATATTCTTGTCGGTCTCGACCCACGCGGTCGAGGTTATCTCCCATCTGCCCTCGTCGATTCGCGCCTTTATACGCTTCATCATGTCCGGGTCGTACTCCTCGACGAGCCTGTAGACCGACGTCTGCGACTGCGAGAAGGTGAAATCCGGGTACTCGTCCATAAGGTCGAGCATCGTGCGGAAGGTAGCGAGAGTCGCCGAGACAGTCTCGTTCCAGCCCCACATCCAGTTCATGTCGATGTGCGCGTGACCGCAGAGGATCAGCGAATACTCCTTCGCGGCTTTTTCGAGCGGAAGGAGCTTCTTCTCGGTCTCCTCACACGCGGAGAAGGTCAGCACACCGTCCCTGTCGAGCGATTTTTCGGCAACGTCAAGCGCCGCGGAAATGTCGTCCGTGAACTTTCCGTCATTCGCGTCGTCGAGCTTCAGGGCGAACTCGAGCTCGGACACCACGCGCCTTATCGTGCCGTTCGGCGGCGTTATGTGCCACATGGTCTCCTTCGGCATACCGAAGGTCATCTCGTAGCCCATGATCTCCCGCTCTCCGCCGACGCGCTGCCTCAGCGCGGAAAATCTCGCGTCATTGTTGTTCATCAGGTTATTCCTCCCGTAATTCTGGTTCTGATGATACTATTCTACCACACCGCGGCGGTATTGTCAATGAGCAGATCGGATTTTTCCGAAAAAAAGAGTGAGCGTTTCCGCACTGCGAAAACGCTCATGTATGTCACTCCTCAGAGCGGAGAACCTCAATCACCGAGTTGTAATAGCTGTCCATAGCGCTCTTTTTCTTCTCGATCGTCGAGGATATCGCCGACTCGTTCTTTATTATCTCGGTCAGATTCATGACCCAGCCCTTGAAGCCGTCGTACAGGTACGCGAAGTCCATCACGCGGGAATCCAGAATCTCGCGCATTATCTTTATCGACTCCTCGTCGCGTGTGCCCTTCTGCTCGACCGCCATGCCTATGTATTTCGGTATAACGTCGGTGTACGACATCGCGCTCATAGCCTCGACGACCGCTCCGACCATCCCGGTGTTATCGTGGTTCGCCGGCACGACCATGACAGAGGCTCCGCCGTCGACGACCGTGTAGTACTCCTCCTGCTTTTCGTCATACTTCGGGAGCGGAAGGACGCCGAACTCGTCGCTCATGTTGCGAAGCCCGAAATCCTCGCGCAGAAGGTCGTTCACCTGCATCGCCTCGAAAAGAACTACTCCCTTCGGAAACAGCTCGCGCCTTGTCTTCGAGAGCGCGTCGGTTTTCGTTATTGTGCCGCTGTTAGACCAGAAGAGCTTCGAGAGCTTTCCGAGCACGTCGAGCGTCTTCTCGGACGTTATCAGGTGCTCCACATGGTCGCCGTCGACTTTTGCGACCCGCCCGTCCGCGCCGTACAGGAACGCCGCGAGTAAACACCCGGCGGAGGTTCCCGCGAAACCGTAGAAGTCTTCCGCGTCCCGCTTCGTGTCGCCGTTAGTGTCGCGGTAGACGTCGGAGGTCAGGCTGTTCAGCTCGTCGAGCGTCCATGTGCCGTCCTCAACCGCCTTGTAGAGATCCGGGAAACCGCTTATTTCCTCGGCTTTTGTCTTGTTGTAGAGTATCATCCACGTCTGCTGGAAATACGAGATCGACAGCTCGCTCTCAATCATATAGAGCTTCCCGCCGACCATAGCGTCGTTCAGCGACTTCACATACCACGGCTTCGAGAAATCAACGTAAGGTATGTCGTTCCAGTCGGCGAAAATACCGCTCTGCGCGTCCGAGCCCGACTGATACATCTGCCCGAAGACGAGATCGTAAACCTGATCGCCGCTCATAACCGACTGCTTCACCACCGAGGATATCCTGCCGTAGTCATCATAGACGGTCGGGGTGATCGTAATGTTGAACCTTTCCTCCGCCTTCCTTGCCCGCTCATAGACCGCGTCGTTTATTATATCCCCGTTCTGCTCTTCCGGCGCGAAGCCGTACATCACGCTTGTCTGCTCGACCGTCCTGAACTCCCTGCCCTCAAAATCAAGGGGCGGCACATCGTCGGTCAGCGCCGTGTCTTCCGGTGCTGTTGTCTCTTCGTTTGTCGTGTCGGTATTCCCTGTCTCCGGCGTTCCGGCGGCGCTCCCGCAGGACACCGCCGTCAGAACGGCGAGGAGCGCGCATATCGCTCTTATGCTTTTGCTTGTCATGATAATCTTCCTTTCGGTCGGTAAATTCAACGTTCTGATAATATTATAGCACATCATGACATTATTTTCTATCAAATCTGTGGCATTCTGTATTGATTTTGTGACCTGATGTCTTGACAGAAAGCGCGTTTTGTGGTATAATTCAGATATCGCGCGAAAAGAACGGAGGCTGAGTATGTCCGCGCAAAGCTCACATATCCAGGGTAAAGTCTGGCTCACCTGGCAGACAGACAGCGAGCTCACCGGGGAAAAGCATCACCACCCGCACGTCCACCCCTTCTGCGAGCTGTATTTCTTCGTCGAGGGCAAATGCAGCTACATGGTAGAGAACGGCATCTACGATATGCCGCCCGGAACCGTCATATTCACCCGCCCCGGAGAGATTCACTCGGTGCGGATAAACGAGCCCTGCCTGTACACGAGGTTCTTCTACCAGATAGACCCGGATTTTCTCACCGGGCTGATCGGCAGGACGCATATGCGCTGTTTCTTCGACCGTCCCTTCGGTGAGCGGAATGTCCTGGTGCTCCCGCGAAAATCCTATCTCGCGTGTCAGGAACGCGTAAGACGCGACGTGACGATGCCCGCGGACTCCCCCGACCGGGCGGCGACACTTGTGGCGGACCTGCTGCTGAACCTTTCAGAGATCAACGCGGCGTTCGACCGGCCGGATACGACAGACGCCGGCGAAAGGTACGGAACTCTCGTCAGCAACGTGCTCGCCTACATAAACTCACACCTCGGGGAGATACGCTCGACATCTGACATAGCGTCCGCCCTGTACGTCTCGCGCGAATACCTGTCGCGCAGCTTCTCCCGTGAGACCGGAATGCGTCTCGGAGAATACCTGACCGAACGGCGTGTCTCCGCGGCGAAGGAACTGATACTCGGCGGCACCTCCCCTGACGAGGCGGCGGAGGTATGCGGCTTCGGGAACTACTCATACTTCATAAACGTCTTCCGCAGAAAAACCGGAGTGACCCCGGGCGTAATGCGCGCGTCAGGAGCAGGAAAAAGCGTCATCCGGATGGAACCCGAACAAACCAACCCTCTATGAGAAAAGGCGTCAGCCCGTGTGACTGACGCCCCCATTTTATTTCGCGGCTTCCGTCTTCACCGCGTTTATCGCGGCTAAAAGCCCGAGCGTGTAGCTGTACTCCCCGAACCCGGCGATCTGCCCGCGGCAGACCGGCGCTATGACCGAGGTCTCGCGGAACCCTTCCCGCGCATGTACGTTCGAGAGATGAACCTCGATAACCGGCAGCTTTATCGCCGAAATGGCGTCGCGTATCGCTATCGAATAGTGAGTGTAAGCGCCCGCGTTCAGCACTATCGCGTCGAACTCCCCTCTCGCCGCGTGAAGATGGTCGACGAGCTCTCCCTCGTGGTTCGACTGGAAGAAGTCGATTCCGACGTGGAGCTTTTCCGCCTTCTTCGCAAGCCTTCTGTTGATCGCCTCGAGCGACTCGGAGCCGTAGATTCCCGGCTCACGCTCACCGAGAAGGTTAAGGTTCGGACCGTTCATTATCAGTATGCGCATTTTTCTTTTCTCCTTTTTCCTGATTTTCAACTTGAATACCGAGAACATCAGTGTAAAACTCCTTCGCGAAGTAAAGCGTTGCGGACGACATATTGCCGTATTTGCGGTCGAAGAGACGATAGCCCGAAACGTCGGTCACGATTCCGTCCGCGGTGACGGTGTTTTTCCGGTTGTCGAATACGAACGTCTTTCCGTGAAGCTCTATCTCCGTGACCTTTTCAGCGGAGTTGTATGTGACGCTCCCGTCCTCCGCCTCTATCATGTTCCGGAACGGGTAGTAGTCCGCGCCGTTCACGGTATAGACCGGGTTCTCGCAGTGGACGCCGTTCCGGTACAGGTCTCGGAAGTCGTTCCCGCGGATGAATATCTTCACGCCGTCCCGAACCCCGTAGACCTCGCGATACGCGGCGCGGTAGCCGTTTCCGTCGCTGACGAACTGGTTGTAGGAATATTTCGGGTCGAGGTCGATGTTGTAGTAAAAATCTTCCGTCCCGTTTCCGAGCGCCGACAGATTTTCGTTTATTATCTTCCGATTTGCGGCGTACCCTGAAAGCACCGGCAGGAACGAAACCATACCGAGCGCGAAGACGACCGACACGACCGCGATACGCTTCGGCTCCGACACCCCGCAGAGCACATCCGCCGAGACCGCGATGAAAATGAGCAGTCCGGGAAGAATATTCCTGTATCCGAAAGTGACCGAAAACACAAGCATCCCCACCGAAGCGAGCCCCGCCAAAAGCAGAGCCGACCGCTCAGCCTTCCCGGAAAACAGACCGCACAGACCGGCACAAACAAGCGCGACTGTCAACACAAGCCCTGTCGCGGTATACCTGCCAAGCGTCCATAAAATCACCGCCGCGACCGCCGCCGAACCGAGAAGCGCCGGGAACAATTTGTTCCGCCTGAACCCGTCCGCCGCGAGCAGTGCGAGCGTTCCCTCAAACACCAAGAACGCCGAATCCTTCCCGACCGAATACTCATAGACGTTTTTCAGCCGGTCGATCATCCCGAGCTTTTCCGAGACCTCCGCCGCGGCTCTCCCGGACGTCGCGGGCGAGAGCATGACCGTCGCGTATCCGACCGCGAGGAAGAACAGCATGACGCCGCACCCGAGCAGCTTTTTCCTGTCCCTGACGCGAGCCAGCGTGAAGAGCAAAGCGGCAATAATCGCCGCCGCGCCGCCCTGTTCGGTCGAGGCTCCCGCGAGGAACATGACCGGTATTGTCAGGACGCTTATCCTGTCCTCAACACCTCTTCTATACAAGTAGAACGCCGCGAAAACCATGACCGTCGGGTAAATATAATTCACCGCCCCCGACATCCAGAAAACGCCCTCGCGAAACACCGTCCACGGCAGAAACAGCGTCCCGGAAAGCCCGAGCGCGAGGAACAGCAGCCTGTTCTCCGCCCTCACAGCGCGCGCCGCGAAGAAATACACGGCAAATATCATCAGCGGTATCACCGCGAAAAACAGCCTGTCCTTCGGTATCAGCACGAGCTCGAGAAGCAGATGCACGATGGCGCGACCGTTTATATTCAGATAATGCGAGACGGTAAGATCCCGGAAATTCCGGAGCCCGTCCCTGAAATACAGCGCGTAATTGAAATCATCGCCGTAAAGCGTCGACGCCGCCGCGGTAAACGAATGGACAGCGGCGCAGAGTATCGTCACAATGACTGTCAGATAAAACAGCGCCGCGCGTCTCTTTGACGGCTTTTCAATGCGTCTCTCCGTATTGTCCACAGAATTTGCCACCGGAGCGTCTCAGCCCTTGTCGAGCAGAGAATCGTAGTAATCCTTCATAGTTTTCGCGTCCTCAGCCATCGTCCCTGCCGACTCGCTGATGAACCTCGGCGCAACTCCCTCGCGGACGACCGCCTCGAGAAGCGGCTCATACGCCGGCTCAAAGCCCTCGTCTTCAAACCTCACGTGCTTCTTCTCTCCGCTCTTTGTGTACTCGATTTTCGAGAAGTGGCAGTGGAGCGTCTTCGCGTACTCATCCCCGAGCTCGTTCGCTATCCGGTCGAAAACCTTGCGGTAATCGTCGACCGTCACGAACACTCCGCCGGTCACGTCCGGCTCGTCCGGATTGTCAAAGACACCGCTCTGAAGCCTTCCGCGGCAGTTCAGGTGCCCGAAGTCCACGACCGGGTAAAGCCGCGACTTATCTATCTTGCATAGCGTCAGAACCTCAGAGAGCGTCCCGAGCTGATTCAGCTTTCCCATTGTCTCAAGCCCGACGCGCACCTTCGAGCCGGTGCTCTCAAGCAGCTTTATAAGGGTGTCCGACGCGTACTCCATCGCCGTTTCGCGCGAAATCTTCGCGGCGCTTCCCGTGTGGACGACTATTATGTCAGCCCCAAGCCATTCCGCGGCTCTCAGGCTCTCTGTTATATATCCTATGCTGTTCTGCCGCTTCTCCGGCTCCACGCTTGACAGCGAGATGAAATACGGCGCGTGAAGCGACAGCGCGATGCCGTTCTTCGCCGCCTCCTCGCCGACACGGCGCATAGACTTCTCACTCGCTCTGAGACCGTTTCCAGCCTGATACTCATAAGCGTCAAGCCCGCGCGCCTTCAGCCACGCCGGAGCCTGCCATGTATCCTTGTTTCCCTCGGCGTAGAAGCTCTCCGAGTTTCCGCCGGTTCCGAATAATGCTCTCAAAATATGACCTCCTCAGCCTTTTATAACGTCAAAGGCTCTCATGCAAGCGTCCTCGTCCGGGAGATTGCCCGTCCAGTTTCCGAACGCCAGCGCCCCCTGATAGACGAGCATCCACAGTCCGCTCGCTGTCTTAAGCCCGAGTTCCCCGGCTCTTTTCAGAAGCTCAGTCTCGAGCGGCTCATAAACCGCGTCAATGACAAGCGAGCCCGGACAGAGAGCCTCAAGAAACGAAAGCGACTCAAACCCCGCCTTACCGGTCATCCCGGCAGCTGTACAATTGACGAGTATATCCGTCTGTTCAGCGGCGTTCCGCAGCTCCGGCAGAGTCAGACCGCCATACGACACCCCCGGCGCTCCCGCGTCAGACAGCATCGCGCAAAGCTTCTCCGCCGATTCCACAGTCCTGTTGAGTACCGTAAGCTCCGCGCCGCCGAGCGCCATCGAAAGCGCGACGGACCGCGCCGCTCCCCCCGCTCCGAGCAGAAGCACACGCTTCCCGCGCACAACCGTATCAAGCGAAGAATCAACCATCCCGAGCGCACGTCTGACCGTCAGCAGTATCCCCCGCCCGTCAGTGGTATCGCCATACAGACGCCCGCCGCGTATCGTCACCGTATTGACCGACCGCAGAATCTCAGCCTCACGCGTTATCTCGTCGCAAAGCCCCGCCATGTCGGTCTTCAGCGGCATCGTGCAATTGAAGCCGGAATAACCCTCCGAAACAAGCCTGCCGACCGTCTCATGCAGAGTATCGCAGGTCGTTTCAATCTTTATATACGAAAACTCAGGAATCACCCCGCGCGCGAACTCCTCCTGAAGCCGCGGCGACCTGCTGTGGGCGATCGGCGAACCCAGAACCGCGCACCTCATCATATCTTCTTCGGCTTGTCTGCCATGACGTTGGGCGCGACGTTTGCCGCGTTCCGCGCCGCCTGCGCGGCAGGCGACGGAGCGTTCGGTCTCACGGCGATCTTTATACCGTAGAACTTCAGCATATCCCCGATGCCCTCCTGTATCTCCTCACGCGAGAAATCAGCCTCTTTCAGCGCCTCGTCGGTGAACTCCGATATCCGCGCGTAAAAATCCAGACCTATCGCAATAAAATAAGGCTTTTTCTTGTCAAACGAATCAAACAGCAGATTCTCCGCCGTATTGACCTTCCCCTCCCCGACAAGCTGACGGAGCCGCTTCAGCACTATCCCCGGCTCGCTCGTCTCCGGAAAAGCGTTATCCGGCACAATCGGCGAATCCTTCTTGAAAAGCGCCTTCGCGAGAAGCGCTGTAAACTGATACAACTGGTTCATAATATTGTCTCCTTTTTATTTATGTGAACGATAATAAGCGTGTAAAACCGGACGCTCGAGCAGACGCTTGAAACGGAAGAACAGCGTCGTCTTATCCTTGATCGGCGGAACAAGAAACGAACGCATACCGCACCGCTTCGCCGCCCACACATCCGTAAAGACCTGATCGCCGACCGCCGCCGTCGAGGAAACGTCAGTCCCCATATGCTCCATAGCGGCAAAAAGCCCCTTCCGCGAAGGCTTCCCCGCGTCGGAAAGCCAGAAACAGTCAAGGTTCCGGCAGAACTCTTCAACACGCTCCCGATGATTATTTGACACGAAAGCCGTAGAGATACCGGCGTCGTGCATAGCCTCAAGCCACCCCGCGACCTTTTCGGTCGGAACCGGGTCGTCGTACGTCACGAGCGTATTGTCAATATCGAGTATCAGCCCCCTGACCCCGAGCGACAACAGAAACTCCGGCGTTATCGCGTATATATCATCAAATATGCCGTCCGGCATGAATCCACTGAACATCTTTATTTTCCCGTCAATAGTCGATATATTGTCCCGCATGCCGGCAAAAAGCCCCCGAAACACACGGTCATAATTATTTTATCACATCACAGCCAAACAGGCAAGCGAAATTTGTAAATAATTATTTGAGAACACGGTTGACAAGACGCGGATTTCGAGGTATAATATTATATATGAGTTTTTTATGATGCGGAAGTGTGGCATAAACGCACCGGTCGCGTCAGGTTCATTTTTATTATTGTGAAAAAATTCTAAAGAGCAGTTTTTCGGAGGAATATTATGAAATACATTTTCGTCACCGGCGGAGTCGTCAGCGGTCTCGGCAAGGGCATCACGGCAGCGTCCCTCGGACGTATGCTCAAAGCCCGCGGAGTCCACGTCAAAATCCAGAAATTCGATCCCTACCTCAACATCGACCCCGGCACGATGAGCCCCTATCAGCACGGTGAAGTCTTCGTCACCGACGACGGCGCCGAGACCGACCTCGACATAGGTCACTACGAGCGCTTCACCGACGAATCCATGTCCCGCCACTCCAACGTCACGACCGGCAAAATCTACTGGTCGGTACTCAACAAAGAGCGCCGCGGCGACTACCTCGGCGGCACCGTTCAGGTCATCCCCCACATCACCAACGAAATCAAGAACAACGTCTACATCGTCGGCAAGACCGACCCGTCCTGCGAAGTTCTGATCACCGAAATCGGCGGCACCGTCGGCGACATAGAGTCCCAGCCCTTTCTCGAAGCCATCCGTCAGGTAGAAAACGAAGTCGGACACGAAAACTGCCTCTTCATACACGTCACCCTCATCCCCTTCATCTCCGGCTCCCGTGAGCTCAAATCAAAGCCCACCCAGCACAGCGTCAAGGAACTCCTCTCCATCGGAATCCAGCCCGACATCCTCGTCTGCCGCACCGAAATGGAGCTCCCCGAAGAAATGAAGCAAAAACTCGCACTCTTCTGCAACGTCAAAAAAGAGTGCGTAATCCAGAACCTCACCGCCGACAGCATCTACGAAGTCCCGATGCTCCTCGAAAAAGAAGGTCTCGGCCACGTCGTCTGCGAACGCTTCGGCATCAACGACAACCCCGACCTCAGCGAATGGACCAACATGCTCGCCTGCCGCAAAAAAGCCGACAAAACAGTAAAAATCGCCCTCGTCGGCAAATACGTCGAACTCCACGACGCCTACCTCTCGGTAGCCGAAGCCCTCACCCACGGCGGCTTCGCGAACGGCGCCAACGTTGAAATCGGCTGGATTCAATCCGAAGACATCACCGACGACAACGTAGAAAGCATCCTCGGCGGCTACGACGGAATAATCGTCCCCGGCGGCTTCGGAGACCGCGGAATCGAAGGCATGATCTCCGCCATCAAATACACCCGCGAACACGACATCCCCACCTTCGGCATCTGCCTCGGTATGCAGATGATGGTAGTCGAAGCCGCACGCCACCTCGCCGGCATGACAGACGCCAACTCCGCCGAATTCAGCGACACCACCGATTTCCCGGTCATCGACATCATGCCCGAACAAAAACTCATCGACAAAAAAGGCGGCACCATGCGCCTCGGTCAATACCCCTGCCACATAGCAGACGACAGCTTAGCCCTCAAAGCCTACGGACAAAACAACATCTCCGAACGCCACCGCCACCGCTACGAAGTCAACAACGACTACCGCGAAAGACTCGAAGCCGCCGGTGTCCGCTTCACCGGCCTCTCCCCCGACAACCGCCTCTGCGAAATCGCCGAAATCCCCGGCAAACGCTGGTTCCTCGGAACACAATTCCATCCCGAACTCAAAAGCCGCCCCAACCACCCGCACCCGCTATTCAGATAATTCATCTAAGCCGCTGTTGAGTACGCAGGGGGAAAGAAGGACCTTTGAAAAGGTCCTTCCCTCCCCCTGCACCCCCTCCCTTCCCTAAACTTTATACAAGTTTAGGGAAGAAGGCTCTGCGATAAACCAACCCGTGAACGACAAAAACATCGTTTGCGGGGTTTTTTTTGCCAAATTTCTAAATACCTCTTGACATATGATACTATGCGTGGTATAATATTATGCGTAACGCAAAGAAAGGTGATGTAATGGATACTCAACTCAAACGCGGACTCATCGAAGTCTGCGTCCTCGCCACCCTCCTCGACGGCGAATCCTACGGCTGGGCTCTCATCAAGGAAATCTCAAACCACGTAGAAATCTCCGAATCCACCCTCTACCCCATCCTCAAACGCCTCGAAGCCGCCGACCTCTTAACCGTCTCCTCGAAAGAACACAACGGCAGACTCCGCAAATACTACCAAATCACAGAAAAAGGCGCCGCGCGGATAAACGACTTCATAGACGAACAACGTGAAATGCAAAAGATTTTCGCCTACATCGAAGAAAAACAACGAACAAGAACCGAAGGTGAAACAAATGACCAGAAATGAATTCATCTCCTCCCTGTCAGCCCGTCTCCATAGCATCCCCGGAACCGAACGGCAAAAAGCCCTCGACTGGTACTCCGAACTCATCTGCGACCGCATGGAAGAAATGCCCGAAGCAGACGCTGTCTCCGGCATCGGCTCAGTCGATGAAATCGCGGACGAAATACTCTCCCAATACAGGCAGAACACGACAGCTGTACATTCAAGCGACAGCACAGAACCGCAAAGCAGACGCTCTCCCGACAAAGGCGTCAACACCGCTCTTGTGATATTCGCGGCGGTGGTACTGTCTCCGATATGGCTTCCGCTGCTGATTGTCGGGCTGTCACTCGCGCTCATCGCGGTTGTTCTCGTCTGGTGCGCCGTCGTCACGGTCGGCGTAATGCTTGTCTCCGCGGCAGCTGTGGGTGTTGTCGGGCTCTTCTACGGGTTCTGGGCGATGTCCGTGATTAACCCGGCATATGGGCTTCTCGTCCTCGGCACGGCTCTTGTCGCCGCGGGGCTGACGCTCGCGCTGATTCCGCTTATCGTCGTCACGGTGAAGGGCGCGGCTGAATTCACCGTCTGGTCGGTCGGAAAGATATGCTGCCTCGTTCACAGGAAAGGAAAATAACATGAAGCTGAGACCATTATTCATAACCTCCGGAATACTCATAGTTCTCGGCGCCGCCTGCGCTATAGCCGGCGCGGGGATGAACGGCGGGACTATAAAGAACATCGAACAGGAAACCTTCGACGACAGATCACGCACCTTCGATAACTGTCGTGAAATAACGATATCCGACTTCGACACCGACGTTGAGATAATCACGACAAATGGCGAAATGCGCGTCGACTACACCGAGTCCGATAAGGTCAGGTACGAGATATCCGAGACCGACGGCAGAGTCGGGATAAAGAAAAAAGCCGACCTCCGCCTCTTCGACTTCTCTGTCGTGACCGACAAACGCAAGCTGATTCTCTACGTCCCCGAGGGCTACGACGGCGTACTCGACATATCAACGTCGAACTCGAAGCTGACAGCCGAAGGAATATCCGCGGGCGAGACAAAGCTTGACAACTCAAACGGAAACGTGACGCTGACCGGCTGCTCTCTCGGGGATTTCGACGTCTCATTATCGAACGGAAGATGCGATGTTATCTCCTGCGGCGGCTCCGGGGCGGTGATCGGGAACTCAAACGGCGACATCGTGATAGAGGAGCTGACCACGTCCGGAAAGCTCACGGTCGACTCGTCGAACGGAACCATAAAGCTCGACGGAATCACCGCGAAGGAGCTGAGGGCGGAAATGTCGAACGGTCAGATAACCGCCGGAACCATCTCGGTGCTCGGAAAAGCGGAGCTTGAGAACTCGAACGGCAGGATAACGATAGGCTCAATAACGGCGGAAGAGCTCGAGGCGGAAAACTCGAACGGCGGGATAAAACTCGACTACGCCGACTGCCTCAGAATAAAGCTCGGCACGTCGAACGCCGACGTGACCGGAACCCTCGCCGGGACCATCGCGTCCTACAGCGTCCGCTCCGAGGCGACGAACGGGAAGAGCTCGCTGCCGGACGAGATGAAGGGCGGAGACAGAACGCTCGAGGTCGAGGTCTCGAACGGGAATATCGCGATTGAGTTCGACGGGGCGGATTTCTGCTTTTAAGTCAACAAATAAATAAAAAGATTCCTCCGTGCGGATTGTTTCACACGGAGGTTTTCGTTATCGCTATATAGCCCGGCAGACGAACTCTTTGTCGGTTCTCCTTATCTCTTCCCCGGCGTCGGACGCGACGTTTCTCAGAACCACCCCGCCGTCAGACCACTCTTCTATCAGCGCTCCGTCCTTTCCGATTCCACAGACGCTCACGTTCTCGAGCAGCACCCGGTCGTGGTTGCAGAGTCTCAGGAAGGACTCAGGTCTCTCAGAGAAGCGCACCCTCACGTTTCTCAGCGTCATCGTCAGCTTGTCGTCCTTGTCCCCGTAAGCTGTGAGCGGCATTCTTACGCCTTCAGCGTCTATGTCCGCGAAGGTTATCGACGAGAGCGGGCGGTGCTTCTGCCACGTCTCGTTGCCCGAATAATTGTAGTGCAGGAACCTGTCGACGTTTCTGAAGCGGCAGCTCTCGACGACTATGTTCCCCGGTCTCTCCTCTATCGGCAGGCTGTAGTCGGCGTAGTATGTGAAAGCCGAGAGCATATTCCTGCGCCCGCCCTCCTTCGGCGACGGCGCCGAGGTCATCTTTTCCTCCCTCGAGAGCGCCCCGCGGAAGCCGTACTCGCCGGGACCGCAGATCTCACAGTCGCGCACAAGCATATTCGTCCCGCCAAACCTGAAGGCGCTGCACGATGAGTTTATGTGACACCTTTCAACGAGCGTGTTGACATTCGCAAACCCGGCTATGCAGTCGTCGCCCGTGCGGAAGTCTGAATCTGAAATCCTGATGTTCCGGCAGACCGACATATGTATCCCGTCGTGCCCGGCGAGGACAGTTACGTTCTCCATCGTGACGTTCTCGCAGCGGTTCAGGTTGTGCGCCCAGTTGCCGGTGTTTCTTATCGTGTAGCCCTCGAAGCGGACGTTCTTGCAGTCGTGGAAGGTGATTCCGTGCGGTCCGCGGTAGTCCTCCTCGCCCTCCGGGTCGAAGCAGTCCGCGCCGTCTATTATCGAGTCCTTCTCACCGATGACGGCGACGTCCTCGGCGTTTATCGCGCGGATGAGAGCGTTGTTCCAGCGGCTCGACTGACGGCGGACGTATTCGTACTCGACGCGCGTCGGGTCATAGTTCGTGTTGTTCTCAATGGTGTGGAAGCTCACGAACCGTCTGTCGGTCATCTCCGCCTTATCGATCGGCTGGAGCGTGTCGCTTCTGTGGTTGAAGTAGTCCATCGGATCGCGGCTGCCGAGCAGGACCGCGCCGGAGAGAAGCCTCAGCGTCACGTGGTCGCGGAGGCGTATGTCGCCGCTCATGAATGTCCCGCGCGGGATCACAACCTCTCCTCCGCCGTCAGAGAAGCAGCGGTCAATCGCGGACTGGATGAATTTCGTCTGGAGCGTTCCGGCGTCCGGCGTCGCGCCGTATCCGGTTATCGGGTATTGTCTTGTCATTGGCTTTCACCTCATGATATTATTCGGAAAACGCTTTCCGTGCGGTGGTACTATGTATTATAGCACGTGAGAAGATAGTTTGTCAAGAAGGCTGACGGCACATGGTTGTTTTACTATATGAAGGTCCGGAATCAGTGAGCTTTTTGTTGGGAAAACGGGTGAAAACATAAAATGAGAGCCCCTCGCGGAGCTCTGCAATTTATTTACTGACGGTAATACTCAACCGTTTTCTCTATCTCCGACTGAATCCTCGGCGTGCTCTTCGCTATGTCCGACACGATGTTGTCCGACGTTCCCTGCGCCTTCTGGTTGAGCGTTCCGGAGAGTCCGCCCCAGTCGAAGATCGTCAGCGGGTTCAGCACACGGTTCGCGAAAATGATGTCGAGCATCTCTATCGATTCATCGTCCCGCACGCGCTTATTGTTCAGCACCGTCTCAAAATACGCCGGTCTCAGTTCCTTGTACGACTCCGCCGACAGATTCTCGAGCGCGGCTCCGATCAGCTTCGTGCTGCCATTCACCTTCGTCACGTACATTGTGTGGACGTACTGGAGAACCGGAGTCAGGTATTCCTTCTGCGCCTCGTCGTACTTCGGCATCGGCAGGACGGCGTAATCGAAATCAAGGTCGCGCATCAGCTTCGTGTACCCGAGCGGCTCAAACATATACAGCGAGCGCCCCTCGAGGAAGGGTGACTGCCATATTTTGTCAGACGGGACAAGCCTTGAGCCCTCGACTATGGTGAGCGTCTTGTCGAACATGAAGCTCTTTATCTTCCCGAACATATCGACCGCCTTCTCGCTAAGCCCGTCAAAGTACGGAAGACCGTCGTCCCCAGTCCGCACGACAGGCTCCTCGCCGGATATCATCAGGTAGGTCATGACTCTCGCGGAGGTGCAGGCGCCGAATCTGTCCTCAAAGTCGGTCTCGCTGTTTCCGTTCAGATCGAGAGCCGCGGCGCGCACGTCCTCTCCGAGACGGTCGAGGGTGTATTTCCCGCTTCTCACAAGCTCATAGTGGTCTTCAAGCCCGAGAGTGTCCGCTATATCCTTGTTCAGGTACATGACAAGGTGCGCCTCGCCAAGCATCAGGCTGACGTCCCCGAGAAGCGAATAGCACTTGCCGTCAAAGGTCAGGGTCTCGCGGATGTTCTTGTCCCACCACGGCTTATCAGAGCTTATTCCCTCAAGCTCGCTTATCGGACGGAAGGAGTCCTTGAGAATCAGCCCGGTCGCGATGTGTGAAGGGATATCGTAGACGTCATACTCGTCGTCGCCGGACATCATGGCGGTGTTTACGACGTCGCGTAACTCGCCCGAGGCGGGACGGTACTCGGCGGTGATCTTTATGTTCAGCTTGTCCTCGACACGGCGGTCAATCGCGTACATCGTGTCGTTTATGAGGTCGCCGTCAAGCTCGTCGGCGCACAGCTCTATTATAGCCCATGTCGTCATGTTCTCGCCGAGGAATTTCAGCGTCTCGCCGCCAAAGTCTCCGGTCGGCAGGTCGGCGTAGAGCGGGTTGGTTGTTTCCGCCTCGGTTCCTGTTCCGGTATCGCCGTCGGTTGTTGTCTCATTTTCCGCCCCGCCGGATGCGCAGGATGAGAGGAGCATTGTCATCAGGAGAAGCGTCGGGAGGATGCGTTTGTCGTTCATTTCGTTATCCTTCTTTCCGGGAAATCCCGTTTTCTTATGATATGATTATATCAGAAAAATCCCGGCGCGGCAATCAACTATCTTCGGCAATAATACTCTTATATTCGGATTTTTTTTCGGTCAGGGGTTGAAATGCTTCTTTGTTTATGCTATAATGCTGTGGGAGGTGGTATTATGTTCAGAACGGCGCTGTTTGAGATATCGTTCCAGAACGACGGGGATTTCTGGTTTATCGAGCACATGAGAACGCCTGAGGAGCGCGGGCACGGCTTCATGACCCTGCCGCATTATCAGGACACGGCGGAGTTCGTCCTCACAAACGGAATAACCGGAAGCGCTTGCGTGAACGGCAGAAACATCACGCTGTCAGCTGAAACGATCATCTACGCTCCGCCCGGACACGTACACTCTATGACATATGAAAGCGGAGACGGCGAAATACTCTGCGCGAAGATCGACACGGGGATACTGTCGGAATATCTCGACCTGAAGGCGGTTCTCGACGCGGACGGGATATCTCTCGAAAGCTGTAGCGCACCGGACGATATTGACGCTTACAACAGGATACGCAAAATAATAACCCGCGCCGAGAACTGCCGGTTTCTGAGTGGAAGAATCTCAGCCGCGCTTGACCTTATAACGGCGCTCGACCGCGGAAGCCCGGATGTCGGAACGCCCCGCCGCACCGACGAGCTGCGCGGGATAATCGACTGGACAGAGAACGAATGGAAAAACGGAATCACCCTCGATACCGCCGCCGCGAGGTTCGGCTACTCGAAGAACCACTTCTGCGAGAAATTCAGACGCATGAGCGGAATCACGTATATCGACTACATAAACCACCTGAGAATATCAAACGCCTGCCGGATGCTGTCGAGAGGAGATACATTGTCGAAGGTATGCGCCGAGTGCGGGTTCGGTAATCAGTCGTATTTTATACGGTTGTTTTCGAAGATAATGGGGATGACGCCCGCGAAATACAGAATCGCGCATACGGACGGAACGAGAATATAAAACGGAGAGCCCCTCGCGGAGCTCTCCATATATGTTACTGTCTGTAGAAATCAACGGTATCGTTTATAGCCTTCTGAATCTGGTTCAGCTTCTTTTCGACGTTTGAGACAATGTTGTCTCTGCCGTACAGCGCGGCTTCGTTGAGGATGGTTGTTATCTTCCAGTCAAACACGACGGCTGGATTCAGTTCGCGGTTTTTGAAGATTATTTCGAGCATCTCAATCGATTCGTCGTCTCTTACGCGCTTGTTTTCGAGTACTGCCTCGTAGTACGCGGGTCTGAGGGTTTTGTAGTATTCAGCCGCCATGTTCTCGAGAGTCGCGCCGATAACGTCGGTTTTCTGGTTCGCGACGGTGACGTACATTGTGTGGACGTACTGGAGGATGGGCGTCATGTATTCCTTCTGGTTCTCGTCGTACTTCGGCATCGGGATTATAGCGAAGTCGAACTTGGAGTCGCGCATCTTCTTCGAGTGTCCGAGCGGTTCAAAGAGGTAGAGCGAGCGACCCTGCATGAACGGATCCTTCCAGTCCGCGCCCGCGGGGACGTTCTTCCCGCCGATAGTCGTGTGCTCGGGGTCGAACAGAATCGTGCGTATCTTCGTGTACATATCCGCCATGCGCTCGTCGATGCCGTCAAAGTACGGTATTCCGTCGGAGTCGGTTTTGACTATCGGGTTCTCACCGGCTAACATGAAGTATGTCATCGCTACCTGATATATACCGAGACCCCATCTGTCCTCGAAGTCCATTTCGCCGTTGCCGTTTGTGTCCTGAGCCGCCTTTTTGAGGTCTTCGCCGAATTTGTCAAGCGTCCACTTGCCGCTCTTAACGGTGTCGTAGATGTTGTCGAGTCCGATGTCCGCGGCGATATCCTTATTCTGGAAAATCACGTAATGGCTCTCGCCGAGCATGAGGCTCACGTCCCCGAGAAGCGAGTAGCATTTGCCGCCGAAGGTCAGGCTGTCGCGAGTGTTCTTGTCCCACCAGACCTTGTCGCTGATGCCGGTGAGGTCGGAAATGTCGCGGAAGTAACCGCCGGGGATAAGTCTGCCCGCGATATCCGACGGCATATCATATACGTCGTACTCGTCCTCTCCGGCGGCTACGGCGTTCTGAACGATTGCGTTGACGTCGCCCGAATTCTCGAGATAATCGGATTCTATCTTCACGTTCAGCTTCTTCTCAATAAGTCTGTCGGCTTCATACATCTTGTCGTTGATAATCTCGCCGTTTATCTCGTCGCTTGAGAGCTGGATTATCGCCCAGTTGGTTCCGCACTCGCCGAGGAACCTCACGGTCTGCCCGCCGAAGTCGCCTGTCGGGAGATCGGAGTATATCGGATCCATAGTCACTTCAGGCTCTGTGCTGTCACTGTCTGTGACGCTCGTGTCGTTAACGACCGCGCCGGAGCCGCAGGAAGCGAGCAGCAGACACGAGAGCAACGCTGAGACAAATCTTCTTTTGTTGAACATAATCGTCATCCTTTCAAAAACCGGATATCGCCGGCTGATTTTCTTGTATAGATTATACCATGAAAATATTCAGAAAGCAAGCTCAATTATTACGAAAATATAGTACGATGTTAAGATTCCCACTTGAAAAAAGGACGCTTTTATGTTATAATAGTTACAGTACAAGCAAAGGATGTGGTGTGCCTGAAAAACAGAAACTCATTTCTTGAGTACGCTGACTTCCCGGAAAAAGCGTTTATAAATCTTTTGTATAATAAAACTCCCGCCGAGAACAATGCCCCTGTGATAACTCCTCCGCACTACCAGATGTCCGCCGAGCTGATTCTCTGCGACGGCATACGCGGCACCTGCACGGTCAACGGCTTCAGCTTCGGGCTTGAGGACAGGATGGTTATCTATATCCCGCCGGGATACCTGCATTCGGTTTATTACTCGTCCGGAGACGGCACTGTGTTCGTCGCCAAGATAGAGCCGGAGTTCATCGCGAAATATATCGATCTCACGAAGGTGTTCGCTTTTGACGCGCTGGGCTTTGAGAGCTTTGACACGCTGGGAGGGGATTATGACAGAGTGCTCGCGGATATCAGGGGAGCGGCGGATATGACAAAGCCGCTGTATGAGCGGCTTGCGAGCGCGCTTGACATATTCTCCGCGCTGAAGCGGCTTGAGGCGGGGAACCGTTCCGCCAGAATGAGCGACGATCTGATGCGGATTATCGACTGGACAGAGGAGAACATGGACAAGAGGATACTGCTCGCCGACGCCGCGGCGCATTTCGGCTACAGCCGGAATTATTTCTGCGAGAAGTTCCGCTCCGCGTCGGGGGACTCGTATCTGCATTACCTGACGCTTCTGAGGGTTTCGAAGGCGTGCCGGCTGCTGTCGCACGGGAAGACGATGGCGGAGATCGTGTCCGAATGCGGATTTTCGAGCGAGTCGTATTTCATCCGTGTGTTCAAGAGAGTGACCGGCATGACCCCGGCAAGGTACAGATCAGCGCACACAGACGGATCGAGAATATAAAAAAGGCTGACGCGACAGTCAGCCCTCTTCTCAGTATTTCTCCCGATGAAACGCGTACCCGAGCAGTGACCCGACGAACGCCAGCGCCGCGTACTCGAATATATAGTGTATATCTCCCTGACTGTAGTTAAGCACCATTGACGGCGCGAATATAAGCGCGGTGACGGCGAAGTAGTACCACACCCATCCGTGCATCTTCCCGAAAATCACCCCGCTCCCGAGACAGCACGCGGGCGTGAACACCTTCAGCGCGAAGCCGAAGAACCGCGTATTTCTCAGTACCGGCGGCAGGACATAGAACACGACAAGCATCGCGGCGATGAACGGGAGCCAGCCTTTTGCGCCGATTTTCTCGTCCTCGCTCTTCTTCTGTTTCCAGTATTTGGGGTCGGGAGTGTTATTTCTGTTTTCTTCCGGCATTGAAAAATCCCTCCGAAATGTTGTCGGGCGCTGTCAGTTCCCGCTTTCGGCTTTGATGGCGGCGCGTCTCGCCATGGCCTTTTCGTATTCTTCCTTTTCCTCGTCGGTTTCGGGCATAAGCGGCGGGACGGGTGTCGGTCTTCCGTTTTCGTCTATCGCTACAAGCGTCAGATAAGCGAGGTTTATAAGCGTCCTCGTCCCGTCCTCCTTCTCGACGTAGCTCTTCACGCAGATGTCCATCGACGTGCGCCCGACGCAGACTATCTTTCCGGTCAGGACGACGAGGTCGTTTGCGAACGCGGGCTTCTTGAACTCCAGCCGGTTGACGAGCACGGTCGTGACGTTCTTTTTCGAGTGGCGTCTGGCGACGACGGCGGCGATGACGTCTATCCACTCCATGAGCTTTCCGCCGAAGAGCCGGTCATAGCCGTTCATCGTGCTTCGGTTGCGTATCTGCACCGACTCGGTGTCGGATTCGCTTGGTTTCTTTGGTTCCATGAGTTCTCCTTTTTACTGCCTGAACGTGATATTGCCGTTTTCGTCAAGCTCGACGATGGCGAGAGACTCGACCCTGACGCCGCTCTCACGGAGAATCCTTCCGCCCTCCTGAAAGCCCTTTTCGATGCAGATTCCCGCTCCGACAAGAGTAGCGCCCGCCTGCTCAACGATGGATTTGAGCCCGAGCACAGCCTTTCCCTTGGCGAGAAAATCGTCGATTATGAGCACTCTGTCTTCCGGTGAGAGGAACCGTTTCGCGACGCGGATGATATATTCCTTCCCCTTCGTGAAGGACAGCACGGGCGCCGTGTAGATGTCGCCGTCGAGATTCTTCGACTCGGACTTTTTCGCGAAGACGACCGGAACTCCGAAATACTGCGCGGTGATGCACGCGATGCCGATGCCGGACGCCTCGACTGTCAGTATCTTCGTGACCTTCTCGTCCTTGAAGAGTCTTGCGAACTCCCTGCCGATTTCGTTTATCAGCGATATGTCCATCTGGTGATTTAAGAAGCTGTCGACCTTCACGACCCCGCCTTCCTTTATGACTCCGTCCTTAAGTATTCTGTCCTCGAGTAGTTTCATTGCAGCATTTACCTTTCCTGTTAATCCCGATACGCCGGATATTTTCTATATTATATCACATCCGGAGCCGATATTCACCCGCATATTGTTAATTTATGTCCGACGCGAGGATTTTTGTCATTTTTCAAGCCCGCCGCATATGCTGACAGCGGGGTGATGGTATGAGACGAGGGCGAAGAAAGAATATACCCGCGCGTATCGGGATAATAGTCCTGATTCTGTCGCTTCTTTCAATGGTTTTCCTCACATTTGCCGACCTGAGACTGAAGCCGGTCGTCATAAACGCGGCGAGAAGCAGAGCGAGACTTTTCGCGTCCGACGTCATCTCCCGCTCGGTAGACGCGGCTGTCGCTGAGAGTACCGGGAACTTTATAAATGTCATATACGGTGAGGACGGCATATCAGCCATAGAGACGAACGTGACGGGGATCAGCCGCCTGCGCGCCGACTCCATCCTGAACATCCGCGGTGAGATATCCGACATAGACCGCATGACGCTTGACATTCCGCTCGGAAACCTCGCCGGAGGGATGCTTCTGACCGGACGCGGAATCCCGGTGAGAATAAAGCTCGTTCCGATAGGCGACGTCTCGGGAGAGATATACAGCGAGTTCTCGGAGACCGGGATAAACCAGACGCTGCACCGGATATACCTGCGCGTGAGAGTCTCGATGAACATGATAGTGGCGTCGGACACCGTGAGGCTCGAGCTCGCGGACGATATTCTTGTCGCCGAGACCGTGATAGTCGGCAGAGTCCCGGACGCGTACACAGCGATAAACCGCTTCGAGATAGACGAGAACGAGGAGAACGACCTCAACGACTACGCGGCGCAGTTACCGTGACTTTATGTAAGCCATAACCGGATAATTTATAACTTATTTCGGCAAAGAAATCAATAGATAACGTAAATTTAATAATTTCCCACTTGTCAAATAAGTCGTTTTGTGATAGAATATAAGGGAATGACCGCAAGATAAGGTTAAGATTTTTCCGGGAGGACAAAGCCGATGGATAACGTCAAGGCCGCTTTCCGCACCGCTATGGGCGGATACAACAAACAGGATGTCAATAATTACATAGCCGGGCTCTGCGAGCGCTTCGAGTCAGAGAAGAAGACCCTCGAGGAGCGCAACGCCGAACTCGAGAAAGAGCTGTCGGCTTTCAGAAAGACCGACGGCACGACAGAGACCGTCTCCGAACAGCCAAAGCCGAAGAACCCGAGGGCGGTGCTTGCCGCGCTGCTCTCCGCGGATAAGAATGACGGCGCTGAAACTCAGGCCGCGAACACTTCCGACCGCGAGATGCTCGTCAAGGCGGAAGCCCTCGTCAGCGCGCAGAACGCGAGACTCGACGAGCAGAAGAAGACAATCTCCGAGAGAGACTCGGAAATATCGGAACTGAAAACGCGCGTATCCGATCTTGAGCTCGAGCTTGAGTCCGCGCGCGAAAAGCTCGACAGCTTCAAGGACGTGAACGAGAAGATAGCCGACTACGACAGAATGTCCGCGAAGGTCGGCGACGTGCTGATCAAAGCCGAGGCGGACGCCGACAGAATCCGCGCCGAAGCCGAGGAAAAGGCAGCCGAACGCATGAAAGCCGCCGAGCTCGCCGAAAAGGACTTCTCCATGAAGGAGACCGAAATGAAGGCTGAGCTCGAACGCCGCCGCGAAGCCGCCGAGAAAGAACTCGACGCGCGGATCGCCGGGCTCTCGGAAAACAGGTTCAGAGAGCTGAACGACACGCTTGAAAGCGCGTCCGCCGAGATCGGAAAGCTGCTCGACAAACTCAAAGCGGATATAGCGTCAAAGTCTCAGGTCGCAGACAGCACTGTCCGGACGGTGGATGAAAAGTGAGCAGACGACGTATCGGCGCCATCCCGCGTGAAGCGTCTCCGGACATGACAACCGACACCGCGGAAACCGCCGCTCCGAAGAAGCCGTCCCCGGTTTCCCACGCGTCCCGCGACGCGCTCCAGAAGCTCGGGGAAAGAATCCGCGAGGCAAGACAGCGTATCGGCATGAATCAGCTCGAGCTCGCCGGGGACGATCTCACGAGAAACATGATAAGCCGGATAGAGACAGGCTCCGCGCTCCCGTCGATCCAGACGCTGTGCATCATCGCGGACAGGCTGGATGTGCCCGCCGGGGCGCTGCTCTCCGACCTCGACGATTATTTCGCGTACAGGATGGCGGGGGAGATGCGCTCGCTGCTCGAGAGACACAGGTATCAGACTCTGATCGACCGTGTCCGTGCCTCGACCGAACGGGACAGAAAGATAAAGAACCCGGCGCTCGCGGCGGTCTTCGCCGAAGCCTGCGCCGGCAGAGCCGCGGAGCTCTTCACGGACGGAAGACTCGCCGAGGCAAGATCTCTCGCGGAGGAATCGATATCCGTCTCGGGACAGTGTCTCACGTCCACAACGGCGCCGGAGCGCGCGTGGCTTGTCCTCGCCCTGACAGACCTTGCCGCGGAACCGCTGAGACCTGAAACTCCCGATGGCACCGATAATCAGACAGATACAACAGATACAACGGAGCGCCGGAAGGAGCTCGATAAAATCATCTTCGGTGAAAACGAGACCGCGATATATCTTCTGGCGCGCGATATGCTCGACGAGGCGGCGTCAAAGATTTACTCTTCCCCCGCCGAAAATTCAGCGGAGCTTGAGGGAATCCTCTCCCCGCTCGTCACGTCGATGCCGGACGGGTTCATGCGCACACACGTTGAGGCGAAGCTCGATATGCTGCGCTCTGACTATCTCGACGCGAAGGCGAAGCTCGTCCGGATATGCGGCCCGGACGACGAAAAGAACGCTGACAGGCTCCCGCCGTCGATAAGGTACGATATCCTGAACGACCTCGAGCACTGCTGCAAGTGCTGCGGCGACTTCGAGAACGCGTACAGGTTCTCGACCGAAAAGATAGCGCTGCTGCAAAAAATACGCTGAGAAAGATACTGTAAAAAAAATACAGACAAAAAAATAACTAAATTCCGGGTCGGTCAGGGCTACGACGTCCACCGGCTCGTGACAGATCGGCGTCTCATCCTCGGCGGGGTTGACATTCCGTATGAGAAGGGGCTGCTCGGTCACTCTGACGCGGACGTGCTCGCACACGCGATTATGGACGCTCTGCTCGGGGCGGCGGCGCTCGGGGATATCGGGAAGCTCTTTCCGGACAACGACCCGGAATACGAGGGAGCGGACAGCCTGATGCTGACGCGCCGTGTCGCGAGGGTGCTTGAGGAAAACGGATACGCGATATCGAATGTTGACGCTACAATTATAGCACAGAGTCCGAAGTTAGCGCCGTATATCGATAAAATGCGGGAAAATATCGCCGCCGCGCTGAATATACCGGTCACCGACGTCAGCGTCAAGGCGACGACCGAGGAAAGGCTCGGCTTCACCGGCAGAAAAGAGGGTATCGCGGCACAGGCGGCGGCGCTCATATATATGGGAAACGCTGATTAATTCGGGCTTTTGTAGAAAAATTCTTGGATTTATGGGACTTTTCCGTAAAAAACAACCTTGTCAGTGTTTCCTTGTGACGTGAGGGGAAGCGCAAAAAACTGTTATTTCCTTCAGAATCAACATCCGCGGCGCGTTCCGCACGTCTTTCTCTGTTATCATAATATGTGGATATCCCCGGATTGTTCCGGCGTTATATGCCATAAATTTTATAAAAGGACAAATTGATAGATATGATCAAGATCTCACCATCCCTGCTCGCAGCGGATTTCTCAAGACTCGGCGAAGAAGTGAAGCGCGTCGAGGACGCCGGGGCGGAGATGCTCCATCTCGACGTGATGGACGGCATTTTCGTGCCGAATATCAGCTTCGGCGGCTGCGTCATCTCGTCGCTCAGAAAGAAGTCGAGGATGCTCTTCGACGTTCACCTGATGATAACCAACCCCGCGCGCTATATAGACGATTTCGTCAAGGCGGGCGCGGACATAATAACCATCCACTACGAGAGCTGCGACGACCAGATTTCGGTACTGAGGCAGATACGCGAGGCGGGAGTTAAGGCGTCGGTTTCGATAAAGCCCGCGACCCCGGCGTTCGTGCTCGAGCCTCTGCTCGACTATGTCGACATGATTCTCATCATGACGGTCGAGCCGGGCTTCGGCGGACAGGCATTCATCCCGGACACGCTCGAGAGCGTCCGCGCCGCGTCGGAAATGGTCAAAGCGCGTGGTCTTGATATCGATATCGAGGTCGACGGCGGAATCAATCCGTCAAACATCAGGGACGCCTACGACGCGGGAGCGCGTGTGTTCGTCGCCGGCTCGTCTGTCTTCAGGGCACAGGACGCCGCGGAAGCGATATCTTCTCTCAGAAACGCGGTCAACTGAAAAAACAGAATATTCTCAGTTCAGCCCGGTGGTTCGTCCGCCGGGCTTGTTGCGTTGCCCGTCTGTATATCATTTGACCATCAGAAATCCGCGCCGCGCGGCGAATTTATTTATTATAGGTATTGAAATCACAGGAAAAAAATGCTATAATATATGGTGAATAAATATGCTCTCCGGAAAAAGAAGGGCAACCGACGAAGGAGTCCGCCAAGTGGTATTTTCATCAACCGTCTTCCTGTTCATATTCCTCCCCGTAGTCTGGATCGCGCATATGCTGATCCCGCCAAAAATGCTGTGGCTCAGAAACGCGCTGCTCGCCGTCGCGAGCCTTGTCTTCTACGCTTACGGCGAACCTGTATACATCGTCGTCATGATAGCCTCTGTCACGGTGAACTACTTCGCGGCGCTGATCATCTCAAAGCTGTCCGGGAAAGCGAGAAGCGCCGTCTGCGCTCTCGCGGTGATAATCGACATCGCCTCCCTCTGTTTCTTCAAGTATGTCCCGTGGCTCGTCAGGGTCATCGACTCCGCGGCGGGGCTGTCGATACCGGTTCCGGGCTTCACGATACCGGTCGGAATCTCCTTCTACACCTTCCAGATACTCTCCTACGTCGTCGACGTGAACAGCGGGAAGACCGAGGTACAGAAGAGCTTCGGCGCGCTGTTCCTCTACATCTCCTTCTTTCCTCAGCTGATCGCCGGACCTATTGTCAAGTACGGCGACATCTGCGCGCAGCTCTCATCGCGTGAGGTAACGGTCGAGCGCACGTCGCTCGGCATACGCAGGTTCATCTTCGGTCTCTCAAAAAAGGTCCTCGTGTCGAACACGGCGGCGATACTCGCGAAGGCGGCTTTTGAGGCGTCCTCTCCGTCCTCGCTGATGGCGTGGTCGGGCGCGATTGCGTATTGTATACAGTTATATTTCGACTTTTCCGGCTACTCGGACATGGCGATAGGGCTCGCGTCGATGTTCGGCTTCGACCTGCCCCAGAACTTCAACTATCCGTATTTCGCGGTGACGATACGCGACTTCTGGAAGAGGTGGCACATCTCGCTGACCTCTTGGTTCCGCGAATACGTATATATACCGCTCGGCGGCAACCGGAAAGGCAGGGCGAGAGCTATCGTCAACCGTCTCGCCGTCTTCTTCCTGACCGGTCTCTGGCACGGGGCGAACTTCACGTTCATCCTCTGGGGAATGTGGCACGGGCTTCTCATGATGCTCGAGCAGACAGCCGGATTCGACAAATTGCGAGAAAAGAAGGCTCTCAGACCGGTTCTGCGTGTCTACACGCTGCTCGCGGTCCTGCTCGGGTTCGTCGTGTTCAACTCGGCGAGCGTCTCGTCGGCGTTTTCGTATATCGGGCGGATGTTCTCGTTCTCGGGGAACCCGTCGGACGCGCTCGGGTATTTCTCGCCTTATCTTGTCATAATGATGATCGCGGGGATAGTTTTCTCACTGCCTGTCGTGCCGAAGCTCCGCGGTATGTTCTCGCGGGACGGGAAGCTCGTTCCGGCGGCGGAGTTCGTCTCTTATGCCGTGACGATACCGCTTCTCGCGATGTGCGTGATGTCGCTCGCGTCCTCGTCGTTCAATCCGTTTATCTACTATACATTCTGAGGAGGGCGAAAAATGAACAGAACACTCAAAGTGATATTTTGCATATTCTTCTTCGCCGTCTGCCTCTTCTTCTCGCTCGCGACCTTCATTCCGGGCGCGTCGAAAATAACCGAGGGCGGGATAGAGCGCCCGTCGCTCGTGAAGGACGGGTTCATAAACGACGACTTCGGGACAGATTACGAGGAATATTTCTCCCGTGCGTTCGCGTATCGTGGATATGTGGTCGATCTCTGGTCACAGACGCGCGCGGCAATCGGCGAGGGGAACGATCAGGTGGTCGTCGGAAAGGACAATTTCCTCTTCTTCGCCGAGACAATCGACAGCTACACGGGCAACCCGATGAGCGACGACGAGATAAAGCTCGCCGCCGACGCCATAGAAAACTTAGCGAAGACCGCCGCGTCGAAGGGCGCGAGATTCCTCTTCGCCCCCGCTCCGGACAAGAACACGATCTATCCGGAAAAGATGCCCGCGAGATACATAAGAAACGAGAATACCGACCTCGACCGTCTCTTCGCGGAGCTCTCGGCGCGCGGGCTTGACGACATTTTCATCGACCTGAGACCCATACTCACAGACGCCAAAAATGAACGGCTCGTCTATCACCGCCGCGACACTCACTGGAATCAGGATGGCGCGCTCACCTCTCTCGGAGCTATCGCGGACAGGCTCGGTTTCAGTCTTCCTGATATGAGTACCGTCACGCGCACCGAACCACGAGACCTTCCGGGCGACCTCGACGCGCTTCTCTTCCCGGGAAAGACGCTCTTCGACGTGAATCCCACCTACGACCTCTCACCTCAGCCTACTCGACGCCGATGGATATGCAGATCTCGACGCGCGGCGCGGGCAGCGGAAAGGCGCTCGTCTTCCGCGACTCGTTCGGAAACGCCATGATACCGCTGATTTCGTCCTCCTTCGCCGAGACGCGCTTCGAGCGGGCGAACCCGTACCGGATCGATCTGCTTGACGAATTTCAGGCTGACGACGTCATTCTGATAATAGCCGAAAGAAACCTTCACACCCTCATCGGTTCCGATTCGCGAGCCGGTGCCGGAAACGCCGGTTAATCAGACCCGGTCATCCGGCTTTTGGAGCCTCATGGCTTCAGAAAGGAAGTTTTCATAAATGAAAAGAAAATATATGCTGACAGCGGCGTTCCTCGCCGTGACTCTCGGTTCAGTCTCCTGCGGCTCGGCGTACTACGTCGACAGCGGCGCTTATAAGAACTTCGACGTCGAGGCTGACGCCGGTGTCGAGTTCCCCGCCGAGGCGTTCGATTTCGGCGACTTCGCGGAGTCCGCGCCGGATGAGGAGACGTCTGTATCAAACTTCGTCGGTGACGAGAACAGCTTCGAGATGCGCGTCATCGACAAAATGCCGGTCTACAAGGCAATAGGCGATACATCACCCATAAAAACGCTCTACAGCGGCTCTACAGTTATCCTCGGGACGACAGACGACCCAGACTGGTGCTCTGTCACCGCGACCTCCGGACAGCTTGTCGGCTACACGAATGAGGGCTTTCTCCGCGCGATAAACGAGGACTGCGATGCTTTCGGCGAGCTCCCGATAGAGTACGGCAAGGCGCGCACGCTCCAGAACACCTATGTCGACGCGTACTCCCACCTTGTCGACGTCGGAAAGTACCTGAAATGCTACTATTCGACAAATCCCTCGAACGAGGGCGTAGACCTCTCGCAGTACGACCTCAAGATATCGATGAAGCTCTCGACCAACGAGACCTCAATCGGCGAGCCATTCTATCACCGCAATCTCTGTATGCTCCAGTACGACACCTTGCAGATGCTCAAAAAGGCGATCGAGAAGTTCCGCGCTGACGGCTACACGATAGTCATCTACGACGCATACCGCCCTACAAGTGTACAACAGCGTTGGTTTGACGTTGTCCGCGTACATAAATGGGTAGCTGACCCGTCGCGCGGCTACGGCGGAGTTCATGACCGCGGCGTCGCT
>ENA-ORIC01000984-ORIC01000984.1-human-gut-metagenome-genome-assembly--contig:-NODE-984-length-30928-cov-10.259765_pt1 | contig 30928 bp, 19 predicted proteins | sample MGYA00243023_ERZ508732 | MGnify/ENA primary metagenome ERZ508732 (study PRJEB26277, sample SAMN04329767) | human gut metagenome | biome: human-associated habitat | host: Homo sapiens | place: USA... | reverse complement strand
GTTCATCTCTGAAATGGCTAATTAAAAAAGCGAAAAAAATAGGCGTGCAGGTATGCGGTTTTGAATAAAAACCGTATATTTGCACGCAATAATTTTTAAACGCATAGCCCTATGTCATTTATTGCTGATAAGATTGTAATGGATGGGTTGACTTACGACGACGTATTGTTGATCCCCGCTTATTCTGAAGTTTTACCGCGCACTGTCGATCTCTCGACTAAGTTTTCAAAAAACATTGAGTTAAAAATACCTTTTGTGACGGCTGCCATGGATACGGTTACCGAAGCGAAAATGGCGATTGCCATTGCTCGTGAAGGTGGTATCGGTGTGATTCACAAAAATATGTCTATCGAAGAACAGGCAAGACAAGTTGCTATCGTAAAGCGTGCCGAAAATGGTATGATTTATGACCCTGTAACGATTAAAAGAGGTTCTACTGTTCAGGATGCACTGGACATCATGGCGGAATATAAAATCGGTGGTATCCCTGTGGTAGATGATGAAGGTTATTTGGTGGGTATTGTAACCAACAGAGATTTGCGTTTCGAAAGAGACATGGCAAAACATATTGATCTTGTCATGACTCCGAAAGAAAGATTGGTGACTACTAACCAGTCTACTGACTTGGAATCTGCTGCACAGATTCTTCAGAAACATAAGATTGAGAAACTTCCGATTGTCGGAATGGACGGAAAGTTGATCGGTCTTGTCACTTATAAAGATATTACAAAAGCAAAAGATAAACCGATGGCTTGCAAAGACGCCAAAGGGCGTCTGCGTGTAGCTGCCGGTGTAGGTGTTACTGCCGATACGCTGGAACGTATGCAGGCATTGGTGGATGCCGGTGCAGATGCAATCGTGATTGATACAGCTCACGGACACTCTAAGTTTGTGATTGAAAAACTGAAAGAAGCAAAGAAACGCTTCCCGAATATTGATATTGTGGTAGGTAACATTGCTACCGGAGAAGCTGCCAAAGCTTTGGTGGAAGCTGGTGCAGATGCTGTGAAAGTAGGTATCGGCCCGGGTTCTATCTGTACCACTCGGGTGGTTGCCGGTGTAGGTGTTCCACAGTTATCGGCTGTCTATGATGTAGCAAAAGCGTTGAAGGGTACAGGTATTCCTTTGATTGCCGATGGTGGTTTGCGTTATTCGGGCGACGTGGTGAAAGCATTGGCTGCCGGAGGATATTGCGTAATGATCGGATCATTGGTTGCCGGAACAGAAGAATCTCCGGGTGACACTATTATCTTCAATGGTCGTAAATTCAAATCCTATCGTGGTATGGGTTCATTGGAAGCAATGGAGAACGGTTCGAAAGACCGCTACTTCCAGAGTGGAACGGCTGATGTGAAGAAGCTTGTTCCCGAAGGAATCGCTGCCCGTGTTCCTTATAAAGGTACGCTTTTCGAAGTTGTGTATCAGCTGACTGGTGGTTTGCGTGCAGGTATGGGATACTGTGGCGCTGCTAACATTGAGAAACTTCATGACGCTAAGTTTACCCGCATTACCAATGCAGGTGTAATGGAAAGTCATCCGCACGACGTGACGATTACCAGTGAATCGCCTAACTATAGCCGTCCGGAATAATAGATAGATACGGTGAACTATTAACGGTGAACGGTGAACAGGCTGTATAATCAGCAGGGTGTTCACTGCTCACCGTTTGTTGTTTGAAAAATAAAAAATGATGATGAAAAGAAGCCTGTTGTTGGGATGTATTTCTCTCTTTGTAGTCGCGGTCTTTGCACAGGAAGATCCGGTATTGATGCGTGTTAACGGAAGAGAGATACTCCGTTCGGAATTTGAATATGCATACCGCCGTTATGCGGAACGTTCAAATGCCAGACTTTCGTCCAAAGAGTATGCGGCACTTTTCGCTCAATCGAAGTTGAAAGTGGAAGCAGCCAGGGCTGCCGGACTTGATACGACCTCTGTTTTTCGTAAACAACAGGAGAAATGCCGGACCGAGTTGGTGGAATCTTATCTGATAGACAGGCAAGTGATGGATAGTTGTGCCCGTGCTATCTATCAGAAGATGGGATTGAAAGCACGTAGCGGCAGGGTACAGGTGATGCAGATTTTCAAACGTTTGCCACAGACAATCACTTCCCGGCATTTAGAAGAAGAAAAAACGCGGATGGATTCTATATACCGGATGATACAGAATCAGCCGGATTTGAACTTTAACCGTTTGGTCGAAATATATTCGGATGATAAGCAAAGTAGATGGATCGAATGTCTGGAAACAACGAGCGAGTTTGAGAATGTTGCTTTCTCTCTGGCAAAAGGTATGGCATCGCAGCCCTTTTTCACTCCTGAAGGGATTCATATCTTGAAAGTGATGGATCGGGAGGAAACAGCTGCTTACGAAAATGTCAGTGCCAGGTTAATGGAACGGTTACGGCGCAAGGAGATTTTGGACAAAGGTACAGGCGCGGTGCTCGAACGCTTGAAAAAAGCATGGCAGTATGCTCCCAATCAGGCGGCAATGGAAGAACTGCTGGCGAAAGGCCGTACAGAACAAACCCTGTTTACGATTGACGGACAAGCATACACCGGAACTATGTTCACGCATTTTGCCTCTTCTCATCCTCAAGCTGTCAAACGGCAGTTGGAAGGATTTATAGCTAAGTCATTGCTGGATTATGAAAGCCGGAATATCGATAAAAAGCATCCGGAAATTCCTTATGCCTTGCGGGAATCTGATGAAAACTATTTGGTGGAAGAGATAACACGTCAGAAAATAGATTTGCCCGCAGCTAATGACCGGGCGGGATTGGCTACTTATTTTAAATTTCATTCGTCGGATTATCGGTGGGAGAGCCCCCGGTATAGAGGAGTCGTGCTTCATTGCGTTGATAAAAAGATGGCAAAGCAAGCCAAAAAAATGCTGAAGAAAGTGCCGGAAAAAGAGTGGGCGGACAAGCTTCGGCAAACTTTTAATACATCCGGGGAGGAAAAGATACAAGTTGAACAAGGAATTTTTGCCGACGGAGACAATAAATATATAGATAAACTGGTTTTTAAGAAGGGTGATTTTGATCCTTTGATGTCTTATCCTTTTACTATTGTAGTAGGCGAAAAAATGAAAGGTCCAGATGATTATCGGGAAGTAATTGATCGGGTTCGAAAGGATTATCGAAGCTATCTTGACACGTGCTGGATGCGGGAATTGAGTGAGTCCGGTAAGGTTGAAATAAACCAAGAGGTTTTAAAAACAGTTAATAATAACTGATGTAACCGATTATTCACTATCTTCGTACCTTAAATAAGTAGATTTTAGTTGCCGATGCGAATATTAGTCCTCTTACTGATTACCCTTCTTGGTTGTGGAGCGTGCAAGGAACAGCACGACCACAAAGGAAAGACTCCTTTGGTAGAGGTGGACGGTAATTTTTTATATAAAGAAGATTTGATGTCCGTGCTTCCGGTCGGATTGTCAAAAGATGATAGCATTCTCTTCACCGAGCACTATATTCGTAGTTGGGCGGAAGAGATTTTATTGTATGAGAAAGCTGCGAACAATATCCCCGATAATGTGGATGTAGACAAGCTGGTGGAGAATTATCGAAAAGCGTTGATAATGCATACTTATCAGCAGGAGTTGATTAGCCAGAAGTTGACGAATGATATTTCCGAACACGAGATAGCAGAGTATTACGGCAAAAACAAGGAATTGTTTAAACTGGAAAGTCCGTTGATTAAGGGATTGTTTATTAAAGTGCCGTTGACAGCTCCCCAGTTGAACAATGTGCGCAGATGGTATAAGTCGGAAAAACAGGATGCTATCGAGAGCCTGGAAAAATATAGTTTGCAGAATGCGGTGAAATATGAATATTTCTATGATAAATGGGTGTCCGTGACCGATGTCCTGGACATGATTCCGTTGAAAGTAGAGGCACCGGAAGAGTACGTAAACAAACACCGTCAGGTAGAATTGAAAGATACGGCTTATTATTATTTCCTGAATGTGAGCGATTATCGCGGAGTTGGTGAGGAGAAACCGTATGAATTTGCCCGCTCGGAAGTGAAAGACTTACTGGTAAATCAGAAACGGGTGAGCTTTATGGAACAGGTAAAGAACGACTTGTATCAGCAGGCGGTAAGTAAGAAGAAGATTATATATAATTATTAAATACAAAGAATGAAGAAGTTTGTGAACTTTAGATTTGTTGTTACCCTTGTCCTGGCAATATTTGCTAATGTGGCAACCTATGCACAAGATAATGTGGTTGATGAAGTAGTTTGGGTAGTAGGTGACGAAGCTATTTTAAAATCAGATGTAGAAGAGGCCCGTATGGATGCCTTGTATAATGGACGCAGATTCGAAGGCGATCCTTATTGTGTAATTCCTGAAGAGATTGCTGTGCAGAAGTTATTCCTGCATCAGGCAAAGTTGGACAGTATCGAGGTTTCCGAAGCGGAAATCATCCAGCGTGTGGATATGATGACCAATATGTACATCCAGCAGATCGGTTCCAGAGAGAAAATGGAGGAGTATTTCAATAAAACATCCACCCAGATTCGTGAAACTTTGCGTGATAATGCACGTGACGGATTGACGGTTCAGAAGATGCAGCAGAAACTGGCAGGAGATATCAAAGTGACTCCGGCAGAAGTACGCCGTTACTTCAAAGATCTTCCACAGGATAGTATCCCTTACATTCCTACACAGGTGGAAGTGCAGATTATTACTTTGCAACCCAAAATACCCGTTTCGGAAATCGAGGATGTAAAGAGGACACTGCGTGATTATACGGATCGTGTGACAAAAGGAGAAATCGACTTCTCTACATTGGCCCGTTTGTATTCTGAAGATAAGGCTTCTGCCATTAAAGGTGGTGAATGTGGATTTATGGGACGTGGTATGATGGACCCCGCTTATGCGAATGTGGCATTCAGCTTGCAGGACCCGAAGAAAGTTTCCAAAATTGTAGAATCGGAATTTGGTTTCCATATTATCCAGTTGATTGAGAAGCGTGGTGACCGTGTTAATACCCGCCATATCCTGTTGCGTCCGAAAGTCTCGGAAAAAGAACTGACCGAGGCTTGTGCCCGTCTGGATTCTATTGCAGATGATATTCGTGCTAACAAATTCACATTTGATGATGCCGCTGCCGTTATCTCACAAGATAAGGATACCCGCAACAATCACGGTATCATGGTGAACATCAATGAACATTCAGGTATCACTACTTCTAAGTTCCAGATGCAGGATCTTCCTCAAGACGTTGCTAAGGTAGTGGATAAGATGAATGTTGGCGAGATTTCCAAAGCTTTTACAATGATTAATGAGAAAGATGGAAAAGAAGTATGCGCTATCGTGAAATTGAAAACTAAAATCAATGGTCATAAAGCAACCATCGCGGAAGACTATCAGGATCTGAAAGAAATCGTAATGGATAAGCGTCGCGAAGAGGTGTTGCAGAAATGGATTCTGAACAAGCAAAAACACACTTATGTACGCATCAACGAAAACTGGCAGAAGTGTGACTTCAAGTATCCGGGTTGGGTCAAGAATGACTGATATAACCTTGCTTTGACTTTATATGCTGAAAAAGAATAAGAAAAATAAACAACAAGACAGGCATAGATGGCTCCTTATAGGCTTTCTATGCCTGTTTGGTGTATGTCTTGTGGCACAAGTGAGGCCGACGGGACAGAAACCCACGGCAGGGGCTTCGACAAAATCGACTGCGGATACGTCTAAGACGGCTCCCAAAACCAAAACGCCGGCGGGTAATAAGAAACAATCGGACAACAAGAAGCAACCGGAGAATAAAAAGACCAAAGTTTACTTGCTCCATGCTGACGAAGGACAGGCGGATAAGCTGGCACGTCCGGATGTGCAGGTGTTGATTGGTAACGTGAAGTTGCGCCATGACAGTATGTATATGTACTGTGACAGTGCACTGATTTTTGAGAAAACCAACTCCGTAGAAGCCTTCAGCAATGTGCGTATGGAACAGGGAGACACCTTGTTCATTTATGGTGATTATCTTTATTATGACGGAATGACGCAAATTGCGCAACTTCGTGAAAATGTGAAGATGATTAACCGGAACACGACCCTGCTGACGGACAGCTTGAACTACGACCGTCTCTACGATCTCGGATATTATTTCGAAGGGGGAACTTTGATGGATGAAGAGAATGTACTGACCTCCGATTGGGGCGAATATAGCCCTGCAACAAAACAGTCGGTATTCAACCATGATGTGAAGTTGGTGAACCCTAAGTTTGTGTTGACCTCCGATACATTGAGGTATAATACCGAAAACAAAATAGCAGTAATTCTCGGACCTTCCAATATTGTCAGTGATAATAATCATATCTATTCGGAACGGGGATTCTATAACACATTGACCGAACAAGCGGAATTGTTGGACCGTTCGGTCCTGACCAATCAGGGGAAGAAACTTGTAGGCGACAGTCTGTTCTATGACCGGATAATCGGTTACGGAGAAGCATTCGATAATGTGAAGATGACAGACTCCATCAATAAGAATATGCTGACGGGCGATTATTGTTTCTATAATGAATTGACGGACTCCGCGTTTGCAACAAAACGTGCTGTTGCTATCGATTATTCACAGGGAGACAGTCTTTATATGCATGGGGATACTTTGCAGATGGTGTCCTATAATCTGAATACCGATTCTTTGTACCGGTTGATGAAGGCTTACCATAAAGTACGTATGTATCGTACAGATGTTCAGGGAGTATGTGACTCACTGGTCTATAATTCGAAAGATTCTTGTATGACCATGTATACTGACCCTATTCTTTGGAATGACGGACAGCAACTGCTTGGTGAGCAGATCAAGATTTATATGAATGACAGCACGATTGACTGGGCGCACATTATCAACCAGGCGTTGACAGTGGAGATGAAAGACTCTATTCACTATAATCAAGTGTCCGGCAAGGAGATGAAAGCCTATTTCGTTAATGGAGATATGCGCCATATTGAAGTGATCGGTAATGTGCTGACAGCTTTTTATCCTGAAGAGAAAGACAGTACGATGACCGGATTTAATTGTCTGGAAGGTAGTATGCTGCATCTTTATATGAAGGATAAGAGAATGGAAAAAGGACTTTTTATCGGTAAATCCAACGGAACGATGTATCCGATGGACCAGATACCGCCTGATAAACTGCGTCTTCCTACTTTTGCCTGGTTCGATTATGTCCGTCCGCTAAATAAGGACGATATTTTCAACTGGCGCAGCAAGCGTGCGGGAGAAACATTGAAGCCGACTACCGACCGGCGACCAAAGACAGAAAAGCGAAACTTAATAAATATGAAGTAGTATGGGAATGTTTAACTCAATGAGAAAGCCCCGGGGCTTTAATCATCAATACATTTATGTAGACGAGCGGAAAGAAAAGCTCGCTAAGATGGAGGAGAACGCCAAACGTGACTTGGGGATGCTGCCGGAGAAAGAATTTAATCCGGAAGATATTCGCGGTAAATTCGTCGAAGGTACTACACATTTGAAAAGAAGAAAAGCAAGTGGCCGCAAACCGGTTTCTTTCGGAATCATACTGATAATCATTGCCTTCCTTCTCTATCTGTGGCATTATTTAGCAACAGGAAGCTGGAGTTTTTAATTGTTAATTTACGAAGTATGAGCGATATCATTCATTTGTTACCTGATTCGGTAGCTAACCAGATTGCTGCCGGTGAAGTGATACAACGTCCGGCATCTGTTATCAAGGAGCTAGTGGAGAATGCGATTGATGCAGATGCGCAAAATATACATGTGTTAGTGACTGATGCGGGTAAAACCTGTATTCAGGTGATTGATGATGGAAAAGGAATGTCCGAAACGGATGCCCGTCTCTCTTTTGAGCGGCATGCTACTTCCAAGATACGGGAAGCTGCGGACTTGTTTGCTTTGCGTACCATGGGATTTCGTGGGGAAGCATTGGCATCCATCGCAGCAGTGGCGCAGGTAGAACTGAAGACGCGTCCGGAATCGGAAGAACTGGGAACGAAACTGGTGATTGCGGGTTCTCAAGTGGAGAGCCAGGAGGCTATATCCTGTTCTAAAGGAAGTAACTTCTCTGTAAAGAACCTGTTCTTTAATGTGCCTGCCCGTCGTAAATTTTTAAAGGCTAATTCCACTGAATTGAGCAACATCCTTGCCGAATTTGAGCGTATCGCTTTGGTGCATCCGGAAGTTGCCTTTTCGCTTTATAGTAATGATTCGGAACTGTTCAATCTTCCGGTATCACAGTTACGCCAGCGTATTCTTGCTATTTTCGGTAAGAAGCTCAACCAGCAATTACTGAATATAGACGTGAACACTACCATGGTGAAAATCTCCGGATACGTAGCCAAACCGGAGACTGCCCGTAAGAAAGGAGCCCATCAGTATTTCTTTGTCAACGGACGTTATATGCGCCATCCTTATTTTCATAAGGCAGTCATGGAGGCTTATGAGCAGTTGATTCCCGCCGGTGAACAGATTTCCTATTTTATCTATTTTGATGTAGATCCGGCTAATATTGATGTGAATATTCACCCGACAAAGACCGAGATCAAGTTTGAGAATGAGCAGGCCATCTGGCAGATACTTTCAGCATCCGTTAAGGAATCGTTGGGTAAGTTCAGTGCTATCCCTTCCATTGATTTTGATACGGAGGATATGCCTGATATTCCGGCATTTGAGGAAAAGATATCTTCCGAACCTCCGAAGGTACATTATAATACAGATTATAATCCGTTTAAAGTCTCTGCCGGTGGCGGTGGTGGCGGATCGTATAGTCGTTCGAAAGTAGAATGGGAGGATTTGTACGGAGGGCTGACAAAAGCCAGTAAGATGAATAATCCGCAGCCGGAACCCGAAATGGATTGGGAGGATTCTTCTATTGGAGGCGAACCGGCCTTCGTGGAAGAAAAGATAGAGACGGTGACATCCGCCGCTTCTTCTACTTTGTATGCCAACGAACCGGTGATGGAAAAAGGAAATCAGCATTTGCAGTTTAAAGGGCGGTTTATTTTGACTTCAGTTAAATCGGGTCTGATGCTAATCGATCAACACCGGGCACACATACGGGTGCTTTTTGATCGCTATATGGTACAGATTCAACAGAAACAGGGAGTATCTCAGGGCGTTCTCTTCCCGGAAATATTACAATTACCGGCTTCAGAAGCTGCTGTTCTTCAAAGCATTATGGATGATTTGTCGGCAGTCGGCTTCGATTTGAGCAATCTGGGAGGCGGTAGCTATGCCATCAATGGCATCCCTTCGGGTATTGAAGGACTGAATCCGGTCGAACTGGTGCGTAATATGCTACATACAGCGATGGAAAAAGGGAATGACGTTAAGGAAGAAATCCAAAATATTCTGGCATTAACATTGGCGCGGGCAGCGGCTATTGTCTACGGACAGGTGTTGAGTAATGAAGAAATGGTAAGCCTTGTAGACAACCTTTTTGCCTGTCCCTCACCGAATTACACACCCGATGGGAAAACCGTTTTGACAACCATTAAGGAGGAGGACATCGAAAGATTATTCAAATAAAACAAATAAATTCATCTTTTCCTAAAACCTTTTAGTTCAGTTCGTGTTATTTAAATAGTTCAACAAAGAAAAAGATTTAAATAACCACTTAACTATTAGGTATATGAAAAAGATTCTGATGTTGCTGGCATTTGCCGGCGTTGCGTCTGTCGCTTCTGCGCAGCAGACAATGACTGTAACTGAATACGAAGTGATTCAGGTGCAAGATAAATATCAAGTAATAACTAATCCTTTCTGGAGTAACTGGTTCTTCTCTGTAGGAGGAGGTGCCCAGGTATTGTATGGAAACAATGACCATATCGGTAAGTTCAGAGATCGTGTTGCTCCCACATTTAACGTGTCTGTTGGTAAATGGGTAACTCCGGGATTCGGATTGCGTTTGCAGTACAGCGGATTACAAGCCAAAGGATTTACCACCAGCGAAAATGCTAATTATGTGGTTGGCGGTCCGAGAGAAGATGGTTCTTACAAACAAAGATGGGACTACATGAACTTGCATGGTGATTTGATGATTAACCTGAATGCACTTTTCGGTGGATACAATCCGAACCGTGTATATGAAATTATCCCTTATATTGGTGCCGGTTGGGCTCATGCTTATTCTCGTCCTCACACTAACTCCGCTACTTTCAATGCAGGTATTATCAACCGTTTCCGTTTGTCGAATGCTGTTGACTTAAATCTGGAGTTGAGTGCAACAGGTCTGGAAGGCAAGTTTGACGGAGAACATGGAGGTAAACCCGATTATGATGGTATTTTAGGTGCTACCATCGGGGTGACTTATTATTTCCCGACTCGCGGATTCCAACGTCCGGTTCCACAGATTATCTCTGAACTTGAATTGAACCAGATGCGTAACCAGATGAATGCAATGGCAGCAGCTAATATGCAATTACAACAGCAGTTGGCAAATGCACAACAACCGGTTGAAGTAGAAGATACTGAAGAAGTTGTTATAACAGATACTAATATTGCTCCACGTACTGTATTCTTCAAGATCGGTTCTGATAAATTGTCTCCGCAGGAAGAAATGAACTTGTCATATCTTGCCAGCAAGATAAAAGAATCTCCGAACACTACATACACAATCAACGGATATGCAGACTCTGCAACAGGTACTCCGGCTTTCAACCAGAAGTTGAGTTTGGAACGTGCACAAGTTGTTAAAGACCTGCTCGTTAAGAAGTATGGCATCTCTGCCGATAGATTGAAAGTTGCAGCCGGTGGTGGTGTTGACAAATTCGGTCAGCCGATTCTGAACCGTGTAGTATTGGTCGAATCAGCACAGTAATCATATAATTTCAGTATTCGGCGATTCTTTGTGATCGCCTGCTGAAAGAGAGAAGGCGGCTGAAAGCGAATCCTGAAATAAGGTATTTTCGCTTTCAGCTGCCTTTTCTTTTCTTATTTTAGGACCATTAATACTTGCCTGGGCTTTTGATTATGAGTTTGAGGTATATGGAAGCGCTTACACTGATTATAAATGTAGGTTGTTTTACCTTGAAGAAGCATAGCTTTAGGGAACGTAAAGCATAGCTTTTGCCTACCTAAAGCTACGCTTTAGAGGGGGAATAAGAGGTACTCCACACTTCCTCTGCAAATAGCTATTTTTTCAATCCTCTTCACCTTTCTTCTGAACTCTCGATGAATAAACTGTTTGCGGGTGAAGGGAGGACTTTTCATTACCGTATTCATCACATTACATATCGAAAAATGTCATTACAGTGCTTTCTAAAATCATTGCATTAATTGTGGCAAACACTGCAATGTTTTTTTTAATCATCCCAATGAAAAAAATAATCTATTAGCATATTTGTTTTTGCTATTAGCATCTTCCTTTTAGCTATAATGATATTCTGATTAGCTATAATGAAATTACATACAAAGCAAAGTGAAAGGGCTTGAATCTCTGTTAATTCACTCTTGATTTGAATCATTCTTACTGGAATAATCGCTCTGTGTAGCAATATTTTATATATTTGTGATATGGAACTCAAATCTAAAATATTATGGACGATATAAATACCGTATACGCACTACTCGTTTTAATTATGTTTTTTGTTTTATTGAGTAGGCTGGATAATCGTTTTGGGAAGATAGAAAGAGAACTGAACGAGATAAAAAAACGGATGGATGATTATCTCAAAGTTCAGCAAAGAGGGGTTACTGAAAAGGTAAAGCCTGAAGGAGAAGCATTGAAAAAGGAAAACGAAGATATCTCTGCATCACCTCAAATAATAGAAAAAACTTCGACACTAGAGACTAAACAGCAAAAAGAAACTGTACCGGAAAAACAGAAGCCGGTTGTTGAAACAGTTATCCGTGAGGCACTGGAAGGAACACGTGAAAAGACGGTTGAAACAGAATTGGAAGATGTTTGTGTTGAGGCTGTTCCAAGACAAAAGAAACAAGTGAACTATGAGAAGTTCATCGGTGAGAATCTCTTCGGAAAGATCGGTATCCTTATATTCGTCATCGGTGTAGGTTTCTTTGTGAAGTATGCTATTGATAAGAATTGGATCAATGAGACTTTCCGTACCGTACTTGGTTTCCTGACGGGAGCTGTATTGCTGGCCGTTGCCGAACGGTTGCAAAAGAAATATCGTACATTTAGCTCGTTACTTGCGGGTGGCGCTTTTGCTGTATTCTATCTTACGGTTGCCATTGCATTCCATTATTATCATATCTTCTCGCAGACTATGGCGTTTATCATTCTGATAGGCGTCACTGTATTTATGTCTGTTCTGTCTGTGGTGTACAATCGGCGTGAACTGGCCATCATTTCACTTGTCGGAGGATTTCTTGCACCTTTCATCGTAAGCAGTGGAGAGGGAAGTTATCTGGTACTGTTCACTTATGTAAGTATCCTGAATCTCGGTATGTTCGGACTTTCCATTTATAAGAAGTGGGGTGAGCTTCCGATGATCTCATTTGTCTTTACCTGGCTGATAATGGGAATCTTTCTTTTATTTAGCTATACCTCCAGTTCTACAGTTATTTCGGGGCACTTGTTTTTGTTTACCACTCTGTTTTATTTTATCTTTCTACTTCCGGTGTTCTCTATTCTTCGTGGGGAAGATATGCGAACAATGAGTCGGGGGCTGGTATTCGTCATTATAACGAATAACTTTATTTATCTGCTTTCGGGAGCTTTGTTCTTGCGGAATATGGGATGGTCTTTCAAAGCAAGCGGTTTGTTGAGCCTGTTCATTGCTCTTGTTAATTTAGGACTGGTGCTTTGGTTATGGAAGAGCCGGAAAGACTATAAATTCCTGGTGTATACCACTCTGGGGCTTGTGTTGACATTTGTCTCTATTACCGTTCCGATTCAGTTGGATGGAAACTATATAACATTAGTTTGGGCGTCAGAAATGGTGTTATTATTATGGCTTTATATCAAGTCGAGAATCCGGGTATATGAATATGCGGCAAAGATACTGGTGGGACTCACCTTTATTTCTTACCTGATGGATATATATAATGTAGTAATGCATGAGCATCATGCTGTCAGCACTATTTTCCTGAACAGTTCATTTGCCACCTCTTTGTTTGTAGGGCTGGCTATGGGAGCATTTGCTCTGTTGATGGGGTATTATAGACCATTCTTCTCTACAGCCCGTCAACTGAAATATGGTTTCTGGAATCCTTTCATGCTTTTTGTCTCTGTAGCCATACTTTATTATACATTTATGATGGAGTTTCACCTGCATTTTGAGGGAGCTACGAGGAGCGGAGCAATGTTCTTGTTTACTGCCATTGCCATTTCGAGTGTTTGTTATGCTTTTAGAAAACGATTCCCGATCACCCAATATCTGACTTTCTATATGTTAGCTATTGGGATAAATACGCTTGTATACATCATAAATATATGGGGGGATCAATGGGAGAACATGGCTTTTGTGCCTGTTGTACTACGATGGTTCACGGCAGCATTTGTAATAGCGAATATATGCTATGTGGCACGCCAATACTATCTATTAATCGGCATCAAGAGTCGTTTCACTATTTATCTCAATATTCTGGTCACTCTTCTTTGGGTGACAATGGTACGCTCTTTCCTCTGGCAGGTAGGAGTGGATGATTTCAGTGCCGGACTTTCGCTTTCATTAAGTATTGCCGGATTTGTTCAGATGGGACTAGGGATGCGTTTGCATCAGAAAGTCATGCGCATGATAAGCCTTTCGACTTTTGGAATCGTTCTGCTTAAACTTGTATTTGATGATTTGTGGGCAATGCCTACTATCGGTAAGATCATTGTATTCATCATTCTCGGACTGATATTACTGATACTTTCATTCCTTTATCAGAAATTAAAGGATGTATTATTCAAGAATGATGAAGATGAAGTTAGCTAAATCTTAAATTATATATTATAATAAAGGCTGCCATTCTTTCTTAGAGTAGGCAGCCTTTACTTTATATGATACGTTTTTATGCAAACTTCCTTATTCCTGTGAGAAACGTTTTACCTGTTCCTCGATTAACTCCTTGTCATCGAAATAATTAATCTTCATTGCTTTTTTCACATCTGCCAAAGTCTCGGCAGCAGCAGCTCTGGCTACTTCGCATCCTTGCTGAAGCATGTCATAGATAGCTGGAATATCTTTGCTGAACTCTTTACGACGATTACGAATCGGTTCGAGTATTTCTTGCATAATAGAATTCAGGAAACGTTTCACTTTTACGTCGCCCAGTCCGCCGCGTTGATAATGTGCTTTCAATTCTGCCAGATTCGGATAATCCGGTAAGTAGCGTTCGAAATGTTCGGGGAGGCAGAAGGCGTCAAGGTAAGTGAATACGGTGTTACCTTCAATCTTTCCCGGGTCTTGTACACGGAGATGTCCCGGATCGGTATACATACTCATGATCTTCTTCTGGATTTCTTCCGGTTCTTCCGAAAGGTAGATACAGTTTCCGAGTGATTTACTCATTTTAGCTTTACCGTCAGTTCCCGGAAGACGCAGGCAGGCTGCATTGTCCGGCAACAGGATTTCCGGTTCTACCAATGTCTCACCATATATATAGTTGAAACGGCGAACGATTTCACGAGCCTGTTCAAGCATTGGTTCCTGGTCTTCACCCACAGGGACAGTTGTTGCACGGAATGCTGTGATGTCCGCTGCCTGGCTGATAGGATAAGTGAAAAAACCTACAGGAATACTTGCTTCAAAGTTGCGCATCTGGATTTCCGATTTCACAGTCGGGTTACGTTGCAGGCGAGATACGCTTACAAGGTCCATATAATAGAAACTAAGCTCGCATAATTCCGGAATTTGCGACTGTATGAAGATGGTAGCTTTAGACGGATCTATGCCACAAGCCAGATAGTCAAGGGCTACTTCAATTACATTCTGACGCACCTTCTCCGGATTGTCTATATTGTCTGTCAATGCCTGCGAATCGGCAATGAAGATAAACATCTTGCTATAATCACCTGCATTTTGCAGGTCAACTCTGCGTTTCAACGAGCCTACATAGTGACCGATATGAAGTCTTCCGGTAGGACGGTCGCCCGTCAATATGATTTTTTCTTTTCCCATATTTTATTACCTTATTATATAATGGCGACAAAGATAAGGATAAAAACTGAAAGATACATCAAAATGTAGTTACTTCATGATTTGTGCTTACTATGATAAAAAAGTATTCATTAAAAAGCTAACGGAAAAAACAACCGTTTCATTGACGCGGTAAACTATTTCAGTAAAAAATGAACGTTTCTTTTTGTCATTTGCAAAATATGTCGTTACTTTGCACAAATTTTGATATTAACAATGAATCAACAGGAAATCAGAAGTAAGTATTATCTACATTCGGATGTTTTGCACCCGGAAACGGCAGACTTCTTCTCTTTTCTCCAAAAACGATATTTTAGTTCTTTGGTAATGCGTTAATCCTTTTTTGAGGGTAACGCATTTTTTTTATGGACGAACTTAGAAATAACAACTTATTATAACAACAAAAGAAATGGAAAAGGAAATCAAGAAAGTTCTCGTTTTGGGTTCTGGAGCACTCAAAATCGGACAAGCCGGAGAGTTCGACTACTCTGGTTCACAAGCACTGAAAGCTTTGAAAGAAGAAGGTATCAGCTCAGTATTGGTAAACCCGAACATCGCAACCATTCAGACTTCTGAAGGTATTGCCGATAAAGTGTATTTCCTTCCCGTAAATACTTATTTTGTAGAAGAAATTATCAAGAAAGAACGTCCTGATGGTATCTTGCTGGCATTCGGCGGACAGACTGCGTTGAACTGCGGTGCGGAACTCTACACACAGGGTATTCTTGATAAATACGGAGTAAAGGTGCTTGGTACATCGGTAGAAGCTATCATGTATACAGAAGACCGTGATTTGTTCGTGAAGAAACTGAACGAAATCGAGATGAAGACTCCGGTTAGCCAGGCAGTAGAAAACATGGAAGATGCCATTGCTGCTGCACGCAGAATCGGTTATCCTGTCATGGTACGTTCTGCTTATGCATTGGGTGGTCTTGGTAGCGGTATCTGTGCCGACGAAGAAGAATTCCTGAAATTGGCTGAAAGCTCCTTTGCTTTCTCTAAACAGATTCTGGTAGAAGAATCGTTGAAAGGCTGGAAAGAAATCGAATTTGAAGTGATCCGTGACGCTAACGACCATTGCTTCACAGTAGCCAGCATGGAAAACTTTGACCCGCTGGGTATCCATACCGGTGAATCCATCGTAGTGGCTCCTACCTGTTCACTGGATGATAAAGAATTGACTCTGTTGAAGGAACTTTCTACTAAATGTATCCGTCACCTCGGTATCGTGGGTGAGTGTAACATTCAGTATGCTTTCAACTCTGATACGGACGACTACCGTGTGATTGAAGTAAATGCCCGTTTGAGCCGTTCTTCTGCATTGGCGTCTAAAGCTACCGGTTATCCGTTGGCATTCGTTGCTGCTAAAGTAGCACTCGGCTATACACTCGACCAGATTGGTGAGATGGGGACTCCGAATTCTGCATACGTAGCTCCGCAACTTGACTACTATATCTGTAAAATCCCTCGTTGGGACTTGACGAAGTTTGCCGGTGTATCCCGTGAAATCGGTTCAAGCATGAAATCGGTAGGTGAAATCATGTCTATCGGTCGCTCTTTTGAAGAAATCATCCAGAAAGGTCTTCGTATGATCGGTCAGGGTATGCATGGTTTCGTAGGTAATGACGAACTGCACTTTGATGATCTTGATAAAGAGCTTTCTCGTCCGACAGACTTGCGTGTTTTCGCTATCGCACAAGCAATGGAAGAAGGTTATACCATCGAACGTATTCATGACCTGACAAAGATTGACCCATGGTTCCTTGGCAAACTGAAAAATATCGTAGACTACAAAGCGAAACTGTCTACCTATAATAAGGTAGAAGATATACCTGCCGATGTAATGCGTGAAGCTAAAGTGTTAGGTTTCTCCGACTTCCAGATCGCCCGTTTCGTACTGAATCCAACCGGAAACATGGAGAAAGAAAACCTGGCAGTGCGTGCTCATCGTAAATCTATGGGTATCCTCCCGGCTGTAAAACGTATTAATACAGTTGCTTCCGAACATCCGGAACTGACTAACTATCTGTATATGACTTATGCAGTGGAAGGTTATGATGTAAACTATTATAAGAATGAAAAATCAGTAGTCGTACTGGGTTCGGGTGCTTACCGTATCGGTAGCTCTGTAGAATTTGACTGGTGTTCGGTAAATGCCGTTCAGACAGCCCGCAAATTGGGTTACAAATCTATCATGATTAACTACAACCCTGAAACGGTTTCTACTGACTATGATATGTGCGACCGTCTGTACTTCGACGAGCTTTCGTTCGAACGTGTACTCGACGTAATCGATCTGGAACAACCTCGCGGTGTGATTGTCTCTGTAGGTGGACAGATTCCGAACAACCTGGCTATGAAACTTTACCGCCAGTCGGTTCCTGTATTGGGTACTTCTCCGATCTCTATCGACCGTGCTGAAAACCGTAACAAGTTCTCTGCTATGCTTGACCAACTGGGTATCGACCAGCCGGCATGGATGGAACTTACCAGTCTCGAAGAGGTGAAAGGATTCGTAGAAAAAGTAGGCTATCCGGTATTGGTTCGTCCTTCTTACGTTCTTTCAGGAGCTGCTATGAATGTTTGCTACGATGACGAAGAATTGGAAAACTTCCTGAAGATGGCTGCCGAAGTTTCTAAAGAATACCCGGTAGTTGTTTCTCAATTCCTTGAAAATACAAAAGAAATTGAATTTGATGCTGTTGCCCAGAATGGTGAAGTGGTGGAATACGCAATTTCTGAACATGTGGAATTTGCCGGTGTTCACTCCGGTGACGCTACACTGGTATTCCCGGCACAGAAGATTTACTTTGCAACGGCACGCCGTATCAAGAAAATCAGCCGTCAGATTGCTAAAGAACTTAATATCTCCGGTCCGTTCAATATCCAGTTCCTGGCTCGTAACAACGAAGTGAAAGTAATCGAATGTAACTTGCGTGCTTCTCGTAGTTTCCCGTTTGTTTCTAAAGTACTGAAACGTAACTTCATCGAAACAGCTACCCGCATCATGTTGGATGCTCCGTACTCACGTCCGGATAAATCTGCATTTGATATCGACTGGATTGGTGTAAAAGCATCTCAGTTCTCTTTCTCTCGTCTGCACAAGGCTGACCCGGTATTGGGTGTGGATATGTCTTCTACAGGTGAAGTTGGATGTATCGGTGATGATTTCTCTGAAGCATTGCTGAATGCAATGATCGCTACCGGATTCAAGATTCCTGAAAGAGCAGTAATGTTCTCTTCCGGTGCTATGAAGTCGAAAGTGGATTTGCTGGATGCCAGCCGTATGCTGTTTGCTAAGGGATATCAGATTTATGCTACTGCCGGAACTGCTGCATTCCTGAATGCTCATGGAGTAGACGCGACTCCGGTTTACTGGCCGGATGAGAAACCAGGTGCAGAGAATAATGTTATGAAGATGATCGCTGACCATAAGTTTGACCTGATCGTAAACATTCCGAAGAATCATAGCAAACGTGAATTAACGAATGGCTATCGTATCCGTCGTGGTGCAATCGATCACAACATTCCATTGATTACAAATGCTCGTCTGGCAAGTGCCTTTATCGAAGCATTCTGTGAATTGAAATTGGGTGATATTCAGATCAAGAGCTGGCAGGAATATAAATAAACTGCTTTAGCTGTTTATCAAAATAAAAAGAACTCCCTCTTTGGAATGCCAAAGGGGGAGTTTTTTGTTTAAGTTGTCTTGTTGCGAATAGATGTTTTCTGTTATTTGCTTACACGATAATTGTGTACTTTCAGATTCTCTATCCGGCTATTGAAGTTTCCGGCTTTCTCGAGCGGGAAAAACAATGTGCGTATATAACTCATAGAATCTTTTCCTGCATTGAAATAACATTTCTGTATGTTCATTTCTTCAACAACCTTTCCGTTTACTCTGAGTGTGGTACTACGATGATCGCCTTCAATCTGAATGGTCGCTTTCTCTCCCGGATTCACTTTATATGGGAACGTATTCAAATAACCATCGCGTGCAAAACCCATCATCCCTCGAATTGGATCTGCTAGATAGAATACGGCATTGGGTGAACGGAACAATTCTGTTCCGCTTTTCTCTGGTGCTCCGGTAATGTCGAAGCTGACTGTATAATTATAGCCGATTTCCGGGTAAGTGGAAGTGCTGCCGGGAGCAACGGTAGAACGCTCATATACCAATGCCGGACTCTTGCCGATTCTTCCCAATTGATTGACTCCGGGGGCTTCACTGATAGCACTACGCTTTTCATTATACACTTCGAATGGCAGACTGGTTTCTTTCCCTGTCCATGTCTTCACTGCTAGAGTTTGTAACGCAGGGAATACACGGTGATGAATGTCTTTCACGGAAATTCCATTACCTGCATGGTCGTTCCAGATGGCAAACATGCCACCGAGAATAGCAGGGTGCTTTTCTTCGAATACGGCTTTCCCGATATGTGCCGGTGTCCATTCTTTATATAAAAATACCTCGTTAAGATAATCCTGATAGTAACCGGCTAATGGAACAATGTAAACCATTGCATCCGGAATGCTGATTAGCTGGTAGCCGTCTTTTATCATGGTTGCTGGGTCGGCATATCCGTTATACCAGGTATTCATAATGATATTTTCTGATTTGACAGGGGTGTCTCCTTTAGCATGAGTGAGAGCGCCCCATATCACGGCTTGTTTGCCAAAGCCTTCTACCAGCCGGATATAATGGTCGGTGAAAGCCCGGAATTTTTCTACTACCTCTTTCTTGGCATTCGAGTATTCGTCGGTACCGATATGCACACGCTTGCCCACGAATACAGGGTCGTCACCTTTCAGGTATTCTTTGAACAGATTGTCTGCAAATTGATAGGTTTCCGGTTTGAATAAGTCAAGATGATCCATTCCGTACTCCTTGCTCCCAATTTCCGGTTTGTAATGAGTGAATGCTAATGAATGTGCCGGAATATCAATTTCCGGTATAATCTCTACAAAGTTGGTTGCAGCTTGTTTCTGAAAATCAATAAATTCTTTTTTAGAATAAGAACCGTCGCGGGCTGTGAGTCCCGGATAAGTTTCGGACTCCAGACGGAAAGCAGCATAAGTCTTGTCCCAGTTGTTATCAAAATATTGCTTGAATCCATTATCATTCAGATGGACTTGCAGGGTATTCATCTTGTAATAAGCCATTATTTTTACCAGATCCTGAAGATAGCTCATCGGAATGAATTTACGACCGCAGTCTATCATGAATCCCCGGATGGAGTAGTCGGGATAGTCGCGGATTATTCCTTTAGGAAATGAGTGCTCCTGGCTTTGTTCTGCTATTTGCAAGAGGGTACGTGTGCTCCAGTAAAGCCCTGTCAGGGTGGGGGCAGAAGTCGTGATCCGATCGGTAATCTTGATCTCATAACCCTCTTCTCCCAGCTTTTTGTCAGCTGACAGTGATAGGATGAAGTCTCCGGGTGTGGCTTTGCCTTGAGTTACGCTTAATGTTTTTCCGAACATTTGCTGATAATCGTCGGCAAACATTTGGGCTATTCTCAGCAATTCTGGATTTGCAGAGGTGCATACTATCTTTGCATTTGTTCCCGGAGTGAAATTACCATCTTTTCCTGTCCATTGTTTGAGCTCGGGGACAACAAAAGGTTTAGAGTTTACGCTGGCATAGGATAAACTGCCATACAAACAGAAGATTGTCAATAAGCATAACACTTTCAGGGGGATTAGTGTGTATGTCATAATGGGGGTGTTTTTGTTATTAATAAATGATTAAAGTTAATTATTGGCTGAATTTAGGGATAATCTGTCTATTAGCCAGCAAGAGAAGCGATTTATTTTTTATTTTTGTTTTTCGAAAAGATAAAATCAGATTTAACAATGTTAGTACTTCTATCTTGTGCCAAGACTATGAGTGAAACTTCAAAGGTGAAAGTTCCTTTGAAAACGGTTCCACGATTTCAAAAAGAAGCTTCCGGGATTGCTTTGCAGATGTCACAGTTTTCGGTGGACGAACTGGAACGCCTGTTGCGTGTGAATGCTAAAATAGCTGTGGAAAATTACAAGCGTTATCAGGCTTTTCATGCGGAGGGTACACCGGAACTGCCTGCTTTATTGGCTTATACCGGAATTGTGTTCAAACGGTTGAATGCAAAAGATTTCTCGAAAGTAGAATTTGAATATGCGCAGGAACACTTGCGGCTGACTTCTTTTTGTTATGGACTGTTGAGGCCTTTGGACGTTATTCGTTCCTATCGGTTGGAAGGAGATGTAGTGCTGCCTGAACTGGGTAATCAGACGATGTTTTCTTATTGGCAGTCCCGTTTGACGGATGTGTTCATTGAAGACATCAAGAAAGCCGGCGGCATACTTTGCAATTTGGCCAGTGACGAGATGAAAAGCTTGTTTGATTGGAAGCGGGTGGAAAAAGAGGTGCATGTCATCACTCCCGAATTTCAAGTATGGAAGAATGGAAAATTGGCTTCGATAGTGATATATATCAAAATGTCCCGTGGTGAAATGACACGGTTCATTCTGAAGAATCGAATTGAAAATCCGGAGGATCTGAAAAGCTTCTCTTGGGAAGGGTTTGAATTTAACGAATCTCTTTCGAACGAAAAGAAGTTTGTATTTACTAACGGCAAAGAAATATAAGGTATGACGGAAGTTGAGAAGATGCGTAGTAGCCAGTTGGCTGATATGTCTGCACCGGAGTTGCAGGTACGTTTTGAACATGCCAAAAAACTATTGGCACGTATGCGGGGAATGAGTACGTACGATGAGGGTTATAGAGAATTATTGGATAAGTTGGTACCGGGGATTCCTGAAACTTCCATTATATGCCCGCCTTTCCATTGCGATCACGGAGACGGAATCAAGTTGGGTGAACATGTGTTTGTTAATGCCAATTGCACTTTCCTGGATGGAGGATATATCACAATTGGTACTCATACACTGGTCGGTCCTTGTGTGCAGATTTATACGCCTCATCATCCGATGGATTATCAGGAAAGAAGAGGCTCTAAGGAATATGCTTATCCGGTGACGATTGGCGAAGACTGCTGGATTGGTGGCGGCGCTATTATCTGTCCCGGTGTGACGATTGGTAATCGTTGTGTGATAGGAGCGGGGAGTGTTGTGACGAAAGATATTCCCGACGACAGTGTTGCAGTCGGGAATCCGGCACGGGTGATTCGTAAATAAGTTGCTTTATCTGGTAGACAGACTGGACGAAGTGAAAGTTGTGAGAAAAAAAACTTTTTTGTATTATTTGTTGATAATCAGAGCTTTTCTTTATTGCGCAAAAACTTTCTTGAAAAATAATACATGAAATGTTTGCAGAATTCAAAAAATGCCGTACCTTTGCATCGCTTTTGAAACGGAAGTGTACGGGCGTTTAGCTCAGCTGGTTCAGAGCATCTGCCTTACAAGCAGAGGGTCGGCGGTTCGAATCCGTCAACGCCCACTATAAAACAGAGTCTTACGAAGAAATTCGTGAGGCTTTTTTTATTTCTTACCGCTTTTATACAAACTTTCTCTATCCTTTTGCTCTATAACTCAGGAAAAAGAGTTAATTTTGCAGTCTGATAATTATCTAAGAAAACGTATGGAACTTGATGTATTAACGGCCATATCTCCGATTGATGGTCGATATAGAGGCAAAACTAAAGCTTTGGCAGCTTATTTCTCTGAATTTGCACTGATTAAATACCGTGTACAGGTAGAGGTGGAATACTTTATCACCTTGTGCGAACTCCCTTTGCCGCAATTAAAAGGAATCGATAGCAATGTGTACGAAACTTTACGGAATATCTACCGTAACTTCTCTGAAGCAGACGCACAGCGCATTAAAGATATCGAAAGTGTAACTAACCACGACGTGAAAGCTGTAGAATACTTCCTGAAAGAAGAATTTGACAAGATGGGCGGAATGGATGACTACAAAGAGTTTATCCACTTCGGATTGACTTCTCAGGATATTAACAATACGTCTGTTCCTCTTTCTATCAAAGAAGCATTGGATCAGGTTTATTACCCGTTGATTGAAGAGCTGATTGCACAGTTGAAAACCTATGCGACAGAATGGGCTAACATTCCGATGCTTGCCAAAACTCACGGTCAGCCGGCTTCTCCTACCCGTCTGGGTAAAGAAGTGATGGTATTTGTTTACCGTCTCGAACGTCAGTTGGCTATGTTGAAAGCATGCCCGCTTACCGCTAAGTTTGGCGGTGCTACCGGAAACTACAATGCGCATCACGTGGCTTATCCTCAATATGACTGGAAACAATTCGGCAATCGGTTTGTTGCAGAAAAACTGGGACTGGAACGCGAAGAATATACAACGCAGATTTCGAACTATGATAACCTCTCTGCTGTTTTTGATAGTATGAAGCGTATCAATACGATTATGGTCGATATGAATCGTGACTTCTGGCAGTACATCTCTATGGAGTACTTCAAGCAGAAGATCAAAGCCGGAGAAGTGGGTTCGAGTGCCATGCCGCATAAAGTGAATCCGATTGACTTTGAAAATGCGGAAGGTAACCTGGGTATAGCAACGTCTATCCTGGAACATTTGGCTGTGAAACTTCCTGTTTCCCGTTTGCAGCGCGACTTGACAGACTCGACAGTGCTGCGTAATGTAGGTGTGCCTTTCGGTCATATCGTGATTGCTATCCAGAGTTCTTTGAAAGGATTGCGCAAACTGTTATTGAACGAACCGGCTATTTATCGTGATTTGGATAATTGTTGGAGTGTAGTGGCAGAAGCTATTCAGACCATCCTGCGCCGTGAGGCTTATCCGCATCCGTATGAAGCTTTGAAAGCGTTAACCCGCACCAACCAAGCTATTACAGAAAGTTCTATTAAAGAGTTTATCGAAGAATTGAATGTAAGCGAAGATATTAAAAAAGAGTTAAGAGCAATCACTCCCCATACATATACGGGGCTTTAATTGTTTACTTATATAATAAACGTGTTTTTTAAATAGGCCGTGAGGCCAAAGTCTAATTTTATTCGAATAAAAAAATGAGCACAGAAAACGAAGAATGGCGCGAAAATTCTTTCAATGAAGAGAATACAGGTGCCGGCCGTGATGGTAACAGGTCTTACAACAGAGAAGGTGGAGAACGTCCGTATCGCCCTTCTTACAACCGTGAAGGCGGGGATCGTCCGTATCGCCCGCGATTTAATGCCAACAATGAAGGAGGCGAACGCCCGCAGCGTTCGTACGGTGACCGCTCTTATGGCGACCGTCCCCAACGTCCTTCTTACAATCGTGAAGGTGGAGATCGTCCGTATCGTCCTCGCTTCAATAACAATAATGAAGGAGGTGAACGTCCTCAACGTCCTTACAACCGCGAAGGTGGTTCTTATGATCGTCCTCAACGTCCTTCTTACAATCGTGAAGGTGGTTCTTATGACCGTCCTCAACGTCCCCGTTTCAATAGCGGCGAAGGTGGAGAGCGTCCGTCTTATGGCGACCGTCCTCAACGTCCTTCTTACAACCGTGAAGGTGGTGACCGTCCGTATCGTCCCCGTTTCAATAACGGCGAAGGTGGCGGCTATCGCAGCAACAACGGCGGTGGAGGTTATCGTCCGAGATATAATAACGATCGTCAAGGAGGATATCGTCCTCGTCCGCGTACCGGCGATTATGATCCGAACGCTAAGTATAGCGTAAAGAAACAGATCGAGTACAAGGAACAGTTCGTTGATCCGAATGAACCGATTCGTCTGAATAAGTTCCTGGCTAACGCAGGTGTTTGCTCCCGTCGTGAGGCTGATGAATTTATCACAGCAGGTGTGGTTTCTGTAAACGGTGAAGTGGTAACGGAATTGGGTACGAAGATCAAACGTTCGGATGTGGTTAAGTTCCACGACGAACCGGTAAGCATCGAACGCAAGGTATACGTATTGCTGAATAAACCGAAAGATACCGTTACTACATCGGACGATCCGCAGGAACGCCGTACAGTAATGGATTTGGTGAAAGGCGCTTGCAACGAACGTATTTATCCGGTAGGACGTCTGGACCGTAACACGACTGGTGTACTGTTACTGACGAATGACGGTGATCTGGCTTCCAAGCTGACACACCCGAAATTCCTGAAGAAGAAAATTTATCATGTTCATCTGGACAAGAACCTGACTAAAGCAGATATGGAGCAGATTGCAGCTGGTATCCAGTTGGAAGATGGCGAAATCCATGCAGATGCGATCAGCTATACAGATGATTTCAAGAAAGACCAGGTAGGTATCGAAATTCACTCCGGTAAGAACCGTATCGTTCGCCGTATTTTCGAATCACTGGGTTATAAAGTAGTAAAACTCGACCGTGTGTTCTTCGCCGGACTGACCAAAAAAGGTCTGCGTCGCGGAGACTGGCGTTACCTGTCGGAAGCAGAAGTAAACTATCTCCGCATGGGTTCGTTTGAATAATAAGTCAATAAATAACAACTTGACAGAGGACGGGGAAAGAAAGCAGGAAAGAATTCATCCTGCATTTGAAACCTCGTCTTCTTGTATCTAAAAAGAAAAAGTTAAATGGAAAAGATTGGTAGAACAAAAATTGTTGATCTGTTGAAGCGCACGGATATTGGCGCTATGGTCAATGTGAAAGGATGGGTTCGCACCCGTAGAGGTAGCAAACAAGTAAACTTTATCGCACTGAATGACGGTTCTACAATAAATAATTTGCAGATCGTAGTAGATTTGGCTAATTTCGATGAAGAGATGCTGAAACTGATTACTACCGGCGCTTGTATCAGCGTGAACGGAGAAATGGTAGAATCAGTGGGTTCCGGACAGAAAGTGGAAGTACAGGCTCGTGAAATCGAAGTGCTGGGTACTTGTGATAATACATATCCATTACAGAAGAAAGGCCATTCTATGGAATTCTTGCGCGAGATTGCTCACTTGCGTCCGCGTACCAATACATTCGGTGCAGTGTTCCGCATCCGTCACAACATGGCGATTGCTATTCACAAGTTCTTCCATGAAAAAGGCTTCTTCTATTTCCATACGCCGATCATTACGGCTTCCGATTGTGAAGGTGCCGGACAGATGTTCCAGGTGACTACCATGAACCTGTATGACTTGAAGAAAGACGAGAGAGGTTCTATCTCTTATGAAGATGATTTCTTCGGTAAGCAGGCAAGTCTGACTGTTTCCGGTCAGCTGGAAGGTGAACTGGCAGCTACTGCTTTGGGAGCTATCTACACATTCGGTCCTACGTTCCGTGCCGAAAACTCCAACACTCCCCGCCACTTGGCAGAGTTCTGGATGATTGAGCCGGAAGTTGCTTTCAACGACATTACAGACAACATGGACTTGGCAGAAGAGTTCATCAAATATTGTGTGAAATGGGCGTTGGATAACTGTGCGGATGATGTGAAGTTCCTGAACGATATGTTCGACAAAGGCTTGATTGAGCGTCTGCAAGGTGTATTGAAAGACGATTTCGTACGTTTGCCTTATACAGACGGTATCAAGATTCTTGAAGAAGCTGTTGCGAAAGGACATAAGTTCGAATTCCCGGTTTACTGGGGCGTGGACCTGGCTTCCGAACACGAACGTTTCTTAGTGGAAGAACACTTCAAACGTCCGGTGATTCTGACTGATTATCCGAAGGAAATCAAGGCCTTCTATATGAAGCAGAACGAAGACGGTAAGACAGTGCGTGCCATGGACGTTCTTTTCCCGAAAATCGGTGAAATTATCGGTGGTTCCGAACGTGAAGCCGACTATAACAAGCTGATGACCCGTATTGAAGAAATGCACATCCCGATGAAAGATATGTGGTGGTATTTGGATACCCGTAAGTTCGGTACTTGTCCTCACTCCGGTTTCGGATTAGGATTCGAACGTCTGTTATTGTTTGTAACAGGTATGGCGAATATCCGTGACGTGATACCGTTCCCGCGTACACCAAGAAATGCTGATTTCTAATATTTCGGTATATTTATGTAAAACTCGCATGATCTTCAGGTTATGCGAGTTTTTTTATGCTCTGAATTGCTGTATTTCCAAAATAAATCTTTATATTTGGAAATACGCATTCGAGAGTATTAACTAAAATAATACAACAATGAAAAAGCTCTATTTCTTTACCATGCTTTCAATAATGTTGTTAGCGGTAACAGGTGCGATGGCCCAGAAGAAAACCAAATTCAAAGCGGCCGATTTGAAAGGTATTTGGCAGCTCTGCCATTATGTGTCGGAATCTCCCGATGTTCCGGGAGCGTTGAAACCCAGTAATACATTTAAAGTATTGAGTGATGACGGGCGGATTGTGAACTTTACCATTATCCCTGGTGCGGATGCGATTATTACGGGGTATGGTACGTACAAACAACTCACGGACGATTCTTATAAGGAAAGTATCGAGAAGAACATTCATCTCCCGATGCTGGATAATCAGGATAATATTTTGGAATTTGAGATTAAAGATAATGATTATCTCCATCTGAAATATTTTATCAAGAGTGATTTGAATGGAAATGAGTTGAACATCTGGTATTATGAAACCTGGAAGAGGGTGGAGATGCCGGCTAAATTTCCGGAAGATATTGTGAGATAAGTGAATTTGCCATTGTATTAAAGTTACGCACATCTTCTTCAAAAAGAAGATGTGCGTAACTTTTTTTGGCTCGTTATACGAAAATAGATAGAAAAATAGGTAGTCTTAAAGAGGATATACCAAAATGATTTAAAGATGTAGCAGAAACAGACTTATAGTCTGCTTTGTATGACATAGCAATTAAAATCTGTGCCAATATTATTGGAATTATTTTAATCTTATGCTTTCCTTGTCTAAGTCACTGCTTCACTGATGTTTAGAAATCCTTTTAAAGTGGACTGGGTTAATCGTTTTGTTATAAGGGGAAGATTATATCTTTATAAGCGCCTTCCCAAGCTTTTTTATATGAGTCAACGGAACTGGCCGGTACATAGAGTTTCTTTAGTGTGAATGGAGCTGGTGAAGAAGGAGAAGGAGGTGATGTTGGTAAACATTTCACAGTCAGTTGGTCGTTACTGAATGCCCATTGTCCAATTTCCATCACGCTTTGGGGAATTGTAACGGAGGTCAATGCACGACAATTATAAAAAGCTCCTTCACCTATCGTTGTCACTCCTTTCGGAATTGTGATGGAGGCCAAAGCTGAACACTCATAAAATGGGCTTAGCGGGTAGTCGTCACTCCCAAAATCTCTAAAACCAGTCATTTGTCCATCATAATAGATTCTGACTGTATGCAAACCGCTAGTCTTGAACCAGTGTGATATCTCGAATTTCTCCAGACCTGTTCCTTCTCCGTAATCCACACCTATGATCTTGAATTTTGAATCGCCTAAAAATGCGTCGGCTGATGTGCAAATTCTTGTTAATTCTTTAGCTACAACTTGGTATTGCATTTGGATAAAATTGTTGCTGGGTGTGGTGAACGTGCAGAAGTTGTCCGACAAAGTAATTCCGTCGTCGTCTTTGAGATAAGTCCAATATTTATAACTGCTCTTCGGTTTTAATGTCGGTACGGCTATGTTCAGTGTCCCCGAAGCGACCATCTTGTCATATTCCTTATAATCAGATATTGTTGTGTTGTTTTCAGTAAATGCGATGTAATCGGCTTCATTTGTTTCGGTATTCATCAGATAGATTCCGGTTTCGTAATCCTTGTTGGTTATTTTTTCAACAGGTGCTCTGAAATAAGCTTTAACACAGTCGATAAAATCATTCAAATGGTCAGACCATGATTTTGGTTTTACTCCCCAACAATAAATGCGGTCGTTTCTAGTTCCATAACCCGAAAAACTATAGCCTAGTAGACTGCCTTTCGGATAATCATATACGTAAGATTTGTATCTTGATGCTCTGTAATCTGCCTCTCCATTAAACGCATCCCGTGCACTAGCTCCTAGATAAAACTTGGGTAGAAACCTTTTCAGACACTCATAGGGACCTGTTATGTCGCATAATTGATTTGCGCCAAAAAATACCGGTACATTTTTATCCATAGTTGCTTCGAAAAAACCTGAGTGTGTTGAGTGGCACATGCATGTCCAAATAATGGTGTTACCTAGATCAGGCAATAAATTGTCAAAAACCGCTTTGCTTAAACCAATGCCTTCTTTTTTTGCACCAATATACTCCCCATCGTATGTATACTGTATCACTCCAAACGATGCTTGTCTCTTCGATAGGAAATCCTGAAATGCATTACTAGAAATAGGAACTGATAAAAGGCCGTTCTCTGCGGATAAGCCATTGGGGCCATTAGTTGCCTTGGTTCCATGAGTCCGGATTAACACTAAATCGTAATTACCAAAACTTCGAATAACTTCTGGAGTGGCTTCAGTTTTTATAGTACATGTTATTCCGAATTTCTTTTCACACGAGTGTAATAATTCAGAAAAAAGATGAATCTTTTTGCCATCGTAATCTGGCCAAGGATCCCAATAGAGGATGTTTTTGCGTTTTAGGATTACATCGGAACTTCCGACGCTATTGCTGGTTATTGATCGTGAGAGATTATCGGAAGCCTTATCGGGTGAAACAGGAGCGGAAGAGTTTTCTTCTGTAACTATCGAATCCCCCCCAGGCGATACGTAGAGAGTCTAGTTCGGCTTGTAATTGCGCTGGGTCAATAGAATAATCAGCTGGTGCGGCTACAGACAAGCCATACATGTCATAGAACCACTCGTAACCGCCTTGAGTGTAGACATAAAGGATGCTGTCGATGACTTGTGTCGAGTCCACGCCTGGAATCGCTTCTGCATAGCGGATCAGGGCATCATACTCTTTCTCTTCGTAGGTCTTAACATAGGTACTCAAATCAGTACAAACATTCTCGTAAAGTTCATAATTTAGTTTGTCTGGTGCTGGGTCGGGTTGGGCTGTCTCTTTGTGGCAAGCAGTTGTCAACAGGGATAGTAATAATACTTTTCCAAGGAGATGTAATAGTCTATTTTTCATGTGCTTATAGTTTGTTTGTTGTAAATAGTTTGATTTATTTTTTTTATTATAAACCGCTACCATACAAAGGTAATTTATTTTTTTATATTATAATACTTTCTTTGGGTATTTGGGGGGAATTTCTTCCATGTAGTATGTTTTTTCTGCTTTTTGGCAAATTTTTACTTGATAATCCATAGACTAACGCACATCTATATTGACCGAATATTCTTTTTGAAATATTCTCATATCTTTAATTTGTCAGCTAAATTCATCTCTGTATTTTAATGGGGTAATTTAATTGGCTTGACAGCTGATTAGGAGAGTTACTTACTCAACTGCGTACCAGAAATAAGCCAAAGATGCTATCACTAACAATAACCCGTCAATATGCAGTTTTTATTTCTTCCACTTACTTATATTATTTCTTCAATTGCCTAACGAGTTTTCGTTTGACTTAAGTTAAACGAACGCTTGACTATAGTTAAACTATCGTTCGACAGTTGTCAAACGAAAACTCATTAGGTAATGAAATACATATTAATAGGGAAGTGATTACTTAAAAGTAGCTAATAAGATCATTAGCTGGAGTTGGTTCATAACGGTACGGAAATGAGCAAAATAATGCGATTTTCTCTCTACTATAAAGTTGAAAAAGCGTGTCGGTATCTGCAACTGCAACAAAATGGCTTTAACCTGTTAATAAATAGCCGGTTACATCGTTGCAGATCCTGTGGCAGATGGTGGCAGATACCCTTTATCTGCCACACTGTGTAAACAACAAATATTGGGGGGCAGGACATTTAATTTAGTCCGATATATGAAAGGGCAGTTTGTAGTGTACTGAATAAGTTGACACTTCTCAAATTCGAAATTCACATGGAAGAATTAAAAAAGAAGTACACTCCT
>ENA-ORIC01000955-ORIC01000955.1-human-gut-metagenome-genome-assembly--contig:-NODE-955-length-31554-cov-4.613051_pt1 | contig 31554 bp, 31 predicted proteins | sample MGYA00243023_ERZ508732 | MGnify/ENA primary metagenome ERZ508732 (study PRJEB26277, sample SAMN04329767) | human gut metagenome | biome: human-associated habitat | host: Homo sapiens | place: USA... | reverse complement strand
AGCCCGGGACTTGCTGCGGGGGAAGACCGTTCGGCGCGCGCGGGGTAGAAGCTCCTGCGCCTGGGCGGCCCGCAGGGCAGCCCGCCCGCGGGCGGGCTCGGCGGCTTTGCCGCCGGTTCCGGCGCAGCCGGAACGCCCTGCGGGCCGGGCCGCTGCCGTTTGACCGGTCTTCCCCCCGGTTCAGGTGCCGGCCGGCTGCCGGGGGAGGGCAGCGGCGTGGAAAGCGGGTTGGTTCCTTGGGGCGGGGGAGAGCACAGTGGAAACGAAATACCGGATCTCATCCATGGCATGGTCGTTTTCCTTGCGGGGCCGGTCCTCGGGGGCGTTTTCCTCCCAGCGGTACTGGGCAAACTCCCGGATGGTATCCCGGCAGGCGACCGAAAACAGCAGCTTGCCGCTGCGCAGCAGCTCGCTGACCCGGCGGATGCCGTCGAGGACCTCATTTTTGGCGGGGAGGACGGTGTAGACGCCGTGACGACGGATACACTCCATAAAGCTGGCGGCTGACGGATCCACCGTCACACCCTGTATGGGATGATCCCCGGCCAATTGACAAAGGGCCATGTAGTACTCCTCGTCGGTTTTCTGTACTCCCTCTCGGCGGGAATCGTGGTAATACTCCGTTGCCCGGTACCAGATTCCATCGGCGGGGCAGTAGCCCCACAGCCCGATGGAGCAGGGGTTGACGGTGCCGTAATCACAGCTGAGGTACCACTGGGTAAGACCCGCCGGCAGGCGCTCCACAACATGGGTTTGCGGGGAGAACATGGGGTAGACCGCCCCGCTGGGGGCGCACCATTCTCCCAGCACGAACCGCCGGTAGAAGGAGCCGGAATACAGTCCCTCGTACCGCCGCCGGATCGCCGGGGTCAGGGAGGGGTTATCCCGCATGGTGAAGTGGAGATAGAGGCAGTTTTTTTCCCGTGCCTTCTCGATCCACTCCCGGTAGAACCAGTGAAAGGGATGCTCCGGATTGCAGCAGAACCAGTACCGCGAGCCCGGCACCGAACAGCGGGCCAGTGCCTGCTCCACAAAGGAGCGGGGCATCAGGGCGACCTCATCCAGCAGGACCCCGGCCAGGGTGACGCCCTGGATGAGGGAGGCGCTGCCCTCATCCCGCCTGCCGAAGAGGTAAAACCGGTTTTCGCGCCGGCCCAGCCCCACCGTAAGCACCCGCCGCCCGGCCACGAACCGGCACCGGTACCCCATCCCCCGCAAAATGGGGAGGAGGGGCTCCAGCAGGTTGCGCTGGAGGGAGAGGATGGTTTTGCCGCAGAGGGCAAAATCCTGGCCGGAAAAGCAGTGGGTCGCCCACATCACGAAGGAGAGGGAAAGACACAGCGTTTTGCCGCTGCGCACCGCCCCATCGCAGAGGATGGCGTCTTTTTGACGGTCCGGGGAGCCGGGGCGCCACCAGGTGAGCACCCGCAGCTGCTTTTTGCTGAAGGGGGCAAAGCGCATCACCTGTCCTCCTCATCCCCGGCCGCGGCCCCGGCGGCAACGGCATCCAGGAAGCCGAAGGCATCCTGCTGGACGGCGGTTTCCTTCTGCTGGGCGGCCAGCCGGTCTAGGGCCTCCAGCCGGTCGAAGAAGGTGATCTCCAGCCCGCCCTTGGCCTGGCTGATTTTGGAGATGTTGTAGAGATCCATCTCCTCCAGGGGCGGGGTTTCGTCCTCAGCGGGGAACATCAGCCGGACGGCATCGGTGACCGGGCCGAAGGCCAGCCGGCGGTAGCCTTCCTCCGCGGTGGCGGTGAGGCCTTCGCCGCCTAGGGCGGCTTCCACTTGCCGCAGGTAGTCCTGGGCCAGGGGCGTTTGCAAAAGACGGAGGGCTTCCTCCCGTTTTTCGGGCGCCCGGAAGCAGCGGTCGGCGGCTCCCTGGGCATCGCGCGTGAGGGCGAACCAGTGGCAGAAAAGCTTTTGCCGGGCGTTCAGATAATTTGGTATTTGCTGCATATTGAAACAACTCCTTTCACTAATACGGCAAAATCGACCCTTTTTTGCAGTTGAAAGGTTAATATTTCACTTTTTTTAACAAAAAGTTTACAAATGAGGGGCTTTTTGCGATAAAATATGGTAGAATAGGGTCGTTTGAGGGCGGCTGTGCGGGGTGGCGCAGCGGGGCGTGAACGAGGCAAAATTGGAAATATATGGGGATTTGCAGAGGCCCGAGGAGGGGCGGGCGGGGGCCGCAGGCCGCCCGCCGGAGGCGGGCATGCGGACGGCAGTCCGCATCGGCGGCGGAGCCGCCGGGACTGCGGCCCCGACCGGCCCCCTGCAGGGACCGGAACAGGAGCGAAAAGGAGAGAGGTAGAAATGGCGATTCTGAACATTGTATTGGTGGAGCCGCGGATTCCGCAGAATGTGGGGAATATAGCAAGGACCTGCGCGGCGACGGGGGCCCGGCTGCATCTGGTGGAGCCGATGGCCTTTACCATAGACGATACCAAGCTGAAGCGGGCGGGGCTGGACTACTGGAAGTACCTTGATGTGACGACCTACCCGAGTCTTGAAAATTTTATGGAGCGGCACAAAGACGAGCAGGAAAAGTTGTTTTTTTTTTATACGTAGTCGAAGGATATCTACACCGAGGTGCAATACCCGGACGGGTGCTGGCTGCTTTTTGGGCGGGAGGATGCCGGGCTGCCGGAGGAGCTGCTGGTGCAGCATCCTGCCCGATGCCTGCGGTTCCCGATGCGGCAGGGACTGCGCAGTCTGAATCTTTCCAATTCGGTGGCAATAGGGGTATACGAGGCGCTGCGGCAGTGGGATTTTCCCCAGCTGCAAAACGAGGGGCAGCTGCACCGCCTGAAATGGGAATAAAATAAGTTAATTTTTTAACAAATCTGCCGAAACTCTATTGCAAAGCGGCGGCGGATGGGGTAAAATAAAGGCGGAACCACAAAAAATACTATAAAGAAAGAGGGATACCGGATATGTCTTTTCTGAACAAAGTGACTGTGGAAGATCTGGATGTAAAGGGCCGCCGTGTACTGGTGCGGGTGGACTTTAATGTGCCGCTGAAGGACGGCAAGGTGACCAACGATAACCGCATCGTGGGCGCTATTCCCACCATCCGTTATCTGGCTGACCATGGCGCAAAGGTCATTCTTTGCTCCCACCTGGGCAAGCCCAAGGGCCCCGACGCGGCCTTTACCATGGCTCCCGTGGCCGCCCGCCTGGGCGAGCTGATGGGCCGCCCCGTCCTCTTTGCCGATGACGATACCGTAGTGGGTGAGAATGCCCGCCGGATGGTATCCGAGATGAAGGACGGCGATATTCTGGTGCTGCAGAACACCCGCTTCCGTCCCGAGGAGACCAAGAATCTGCCCGAATTCAGCAAGGAGCTGGCTTCGCTGGCGGATGTATATGTGGATGACGCCTTTGGCAGCGCCCACCGTGCCCACTGCTCCACCGTCGGTGTGACCGACTACATCAAGGAGACCGCTGTGGGCTACCTGATGGAGAAGGAGATCAACTACCTGGGCAATGCCGTGGAGCAGCCGGTGCGTCCTCTCGTGGCCATCCTGGGCGGCGCCAAGGTGGCCGATAAGCTGAAGGTCATCAACAACCTGCTGGACAAGGTGGATACCCTGATCATCGGCGGCGGCATGGCCTATACCTTCCTGGCGGCCAAGGGCTATGAGGTAGGCACCTCTCTGCTGGACGCCGAGAAGATCGACTACTGCAAGGAAATGATGGCGAAGGCCGAAAAGAACGGTGTGAAGCTGGTGCTGCCGGTGGATACCGTGACCACCGCTGAGTTCCCGAACCCCATCGACGCGCCCATTGAGACGCTGGTGGTGGACAGCGATAAGATCCCTGCTGACCGTATGGGGATGGATATTGGCCCCAAGACCCGCGAGCTGTACGCTGAGGCGGTGAAGGATGCCAAGACTGTTGTGTGGAACGGGCCGATGGGCGTCTTTGAGAACCCGGTGCTGGCGGCGGGCACCATTGCGGTGGCCAAGGCGCTGGCAGAGACTGACGCGACCACCATCATTGGCGGCGGCGACAGCGCAGCGGCGGTACAGCAGCTGGGCTTTGGCGACAAGATGAGCCACATCTCCACCGGCGGCGGCGCTTCGCTGGAGTATCTGGAGGGGACTCTGCTGCCGGGGATCGCCTGCATCCGGGATAAAGAATAAGAAAACCCTAGGCGGCCCCGTTTTATTGCAAAGCGGGGCCGTATGGCTTTGGCGGGAACGGCGGGGCGCAGCCCTGGGAAGATGCCGGAATGGCGGGGCGCAGCCCCGCGCGTCCGCAGGACGCGCGCAGCGGACGAAGTCCGCTGACCCGCCGCAGGCGGGGGGCTGCGCCCCGAGCCGGCACCCTGCAGGGGGCTTGGCCGAGGATAGGGCGCAGACTGGCGGAGCCGCCGCCGCGGACGAAGTCCGCGGAAGCCGCCCGGAGGGCGGCTGGGCCTGCGGCCCGGAATTTGCCCACTGCTGGGGCCTGCCGAGGAATAAAGGAAAAATAGACTATCCAAGGAGGAAAAGGATATGAATAAAGCAAAACGCCGGGCGGTCATCGCCGGGAACTGGAAAATGAATAAAAACCGTGCCGAGGCGAAGGCGCTCATTACCGAGCTGCTGCCGCTGGTAAAGGACGCGGATTGTGAGGTCGTGCTGTGCACGCCGTATACCAACCTGGAGACCGCGCTGGCCCTGACCGAGGGCAGCAATGTGAAGGTGGGCGCCGAGAACTGCCATTGGGCGGAAAGCGGAGCCTTCACCGGGGAGATCTCAGCGCCGATGCTGAAGGAGCTGGGGGTGCAGTATGTCATCATCGGACACAGCGAGCGCCGGCAGTACTTTGGCGAGACCGATGAGACGGTGGCCAAGCGGGTGCGCGCGGCGCTGGAAAGCGGCCTGGAGGTTATTCTGTGCGTAGGAGAGACGCTGGAGCAGCGGGAAGCGGATATCACCGGGGAGACCATTGCCATTCAGGTGAAGAAGGCGCTGGCCGGTGTGACCGTTGAGGAGCTGCGGCACATCATCATTGCGTATGAGCCGGTTTGGGCCATCGGCACCGGCAAGACGGCGACCGACGAGCAGGCCAATGAGGTCAACCATATGATCCGCGCGCTGCTGGGTAAGCTGTACGGAGAGGAAATGGCGGAGGCCACGACCATCCAGTACGGCGGCAGCATGAACGCCAAAAACTGCGACGGCCTGCTGGCGCAGCCGGATATCGATGGTGGGCTCATTGGCGGCGCTTCGCTGAAGGCGCCGGATTTTGCGGCGATAGTGGAAGCCGCGAGCAAATAAAAAGGGGGGAAGCTGCGATGAAAAAGCCACTGGCACTTATTATCATGGATGGCTTTGGCCTGCGGAAAGAGACCGAGGGCAACGCCATTGCCGCCGCGAAGCATCCCAACCTGGATCGCCTGTGGGCCACCTGCCCCCATACCCAAATCGGAGCTTCCGGGCTGGATGTGGGCCTGCCGGACGGCCAGATGGGCAATAGTGAGGTGGGACACACCAATATGGGCGCGGGGCGCATCGTTTACCAGGAGCTGACCCGCATTACCAAGTCCATTGAGGAGGGGGAGTACCTGACCAACCCTGCGCTGGTGCACGCCATGGAAAACGCCAAAAAGCCGGGGGCTGCGCTGCATCTGATGGGACTGCTTTCCGACGGCGGGGTGCACAGCCACAATCGGCACCTCTATGGCCTGATAGAGATGGCCAAGAAGAGCGGTGTGGAAAAGGTGTTTATCCACTGCTTCATGGATGGGCGTGATGTACCGCCGACCTCCGGGGCGGAGTACATTGATGAGCTGCAGCAGGAGCTGGATAAGATCGGCGTGGGCAAGATAGCCACCGTAAGCGGCCGCTACTATGCCATGGACCGGGACAACCGCTGGGAGCGGGTAGTGAAAGCCTATGACGCCATGGTGAACGGCGAGGGCGTAAAGGCACCCGACCCGGTGGCGATGATGCGGGAAAACTATAAAAACGGTGTGACCGATGAATTTACCGTGCCGGCGGTGGTGACGGAAAACGCGGCCATCCGAAGCGGGGACAGCGTGATCTTCTTCAACTTCCGCCCCGACCGGGCACGTGAGCTGACCCGCGCGCTGGTGGACCCCGATTTTGCCGGGTTCCGGCGCAAAAAGGGCTTCTTCCCGTTGGTGTATATCTGCATGACCCAGTACGATGCCACCATGCCCAATGTGGAGGTGGCCTATAAGCCTGAGGATCTGACCAATACCTTTGGCGAGTATATCAGCAAGCAGGGACTGACCCAGCTGCGCATTGCCGAGACCGAGAAGTATGCACATGTCACCTTCTTCTTTAATGGCGGCGTGGAGGCCCCCTATCCCGGTGAGGACCGGGTGTTGATCCCCAGCCCCAAGGTGGCGACTTACGACATGCAGCCTGAGATGAGCGCTTATCTGGTGACCGACGAGGTGGTAAAGCGCATCCGCAGCGGCAAGTACGATGTCATCATCCTGAACTATGCAAACTGCGATATGGTGGGCCATACCGGTGTCTTTGAGGCTGCGGTGAAGGCGGTGGAGACGGTGGATGCCTGCCTGGGTCGGATGCTGGCGGCCATTAAGGAGATGGGCGGCCGGGCCTTTGTGACGGCGGACCACGGCAACGCCGACAGGATGACCGACGAGGAAGGCAAGCCCTTTACGGCGCACACCACCAATCCGGTGCCGTTTATCGCGGTGGGCTTCCCCGAGGGGACAAAGCTGATGCCTGAGGGCGGCCGGCTGGCGGATATTGCCCCGACCATGCTGGCGGCGCTGGGCCTGCCCCAGCCCGCGGAGATGACCGGACGCTCGATGCTGGAATAAGCGACAGAAATAAAATGAGAAGCTCCCCCATTCTGCCTGGCGCAGGGTGGGGGAGCTTTTTGGGCGGGGGCGTAGGGATCCGGGAGGGAGGGGGAGGGCCGCAGGCCCGGCGGCGCGCAGCGCCGCCGAAACGGACCGGAGGTCCGTTTGCCCGCCCGGAAGGGCGGGCGGCCTGCGGCCTGATCCTGCCTTCCGCACGGACTGCGAATAGAAGCGGAAAATCCGTCCATACTCCGGATAACGAACTAACCCGGAAAGGACGGAAAACCAATGACAAAAAAGTGGGACAGAGTGCTGATTTTCGGATTGCTGCTGGCGGTGATCCTCAGCATGGCGGCGGGCTTTGATAATGAATGTGAGACGGTGCGGGAGAATGTACTGCGGCTGCACATCCTGGCCAACAGCGACAGCGAGGAGGACCAGGCGCTGAAGCTGCGGGTGCGGGATGCCATCCTGCGGGAAACGGCGGCGGATTTTGCGAAAAGTGAAAGCCAAATAGAAACGATGGCGCGGGCAGAGGAGCTGCTGCCCAAAATGAAAGCGGTGGCGGAGGAGGCTCTGGCGCGGGCCGGCAGCGCCGATGCTGTGCGGGTGGCGCTGGTGAATATGTACTTTGAAACCAGGGAGTATGATGGCGCCATTCTGCCGGCGGGGTACTATGACGCGGTGCGCATTGAGCTGGGAGCGGCAGAGGGCCATAACTGGTGGTGTGTGCTGTTCCCGCAGCTGTGCATTGGCACGGCGGCGGAAGGCCCGGAGCTGGAGCAGATAGAAAAGCTGGCGGAAGGTCCGGAATACCGGCTTTCCTTTGCGCTGGTGGAGTGGCTGGAACGCCTGCTGGCGGCAGGGAAGGAAACAGCAATATCATAATTTAACACACAATAGAGCGATGGAACATGAAAAAGGACCCGAAGCGGCAGAGATGTCGGCTTTGGGTCCTTTGCTTTGTATAATGGTTATGTTTTTCTTGCTGCGTGGTTAAAAAGCGCAGCTTTTTAGTTCAAAGTATCACATTAAGTGGCAGTATGATGGCAAGGAGAGGAGTGTGTGGAGGGGGAACCACAGCAGCGCCCTCCGCGCGTTTCATTAGGGCACAGACTAACCCTTTGCGCAGGCTTTCTGTTCCCCTTGGCACCAAATAAAAAAGACGCCCAAAGATTTTTGCGCAGGCTTATCCCCTACGGAGGGAAAGAAAGTGTGAAAGAAAACCGTCAGGGTTGTCTTTCGCGTTCGATTAGGGCAGGGGGTGTTTGATCTGCAATAAAGGAGACGCTCCCCGGCCGACCAACAAAAAAGGACGCCAAAAAGGCGTCCTTTTTTGTTGTCATGCTGTACCAGAATAGATTTATCAATTCTTGTACCAAGAATCATGCTGTCAGGTCAGTGATTCCTAAATGTAACTTTGAAACGCTTTTAATCCCTGCCGAACTATACTTTGCCATTGGAATCCCCAATACTGTTGAGCTTAACCGCATTATGTCAGTGTGTTGCTTTCCATTCTTCAAATATTCGCATATAAATCGACCGTTCGCAAAGATGTTTAACAGTGTCATTCATTCCCGAAATTGATACAATCTGATTGAAGTTCACGATACCCATTTCAATTATCATCTTTGCAATAAACTCATCTATAAAAGAGGAACTTACTGTCGCTATTTTTGAAAAGTCCAAACATATTTTACAATTTGCCCTTCTAACTGTATTTATAACATCATTCCTGAGTAAACACCCCGCTTCGCGGGTAGCTGTTCCTTCGCAGTTTTCAAAGACATCATACAAAAGGTTGTTATTCTCTTGAAGCATATTATCAATTCTAATATCGAATCCATCGAACCCCCCAATGCTTGAGAAAGCAGCTTTGATGTCAACGGCTCTATTTAGATCAAGCTGAAAGTCTACAGTAGTTCCTTGAAAACAACGGTCCACATACGGCAAATTATCATATTTTTGAAGGCATAAATCTTCTGTTAGCATTAATGAAGCTGGGCCAGATGTCAGTGTAAACCGGCCACCATTAGTTTGCACAATTTGATATAATCCAAATAATCCATTCCCTTGTCCTTGGCCATCACCAATTCCTTCCTGTATTGCCAGTGTTAGCGCATCCAGTGCTTTTGCAGGATGATGAACACTCGACTTCAAAGAATTATATATACCAATTCCAGTATCCGATACACAGATTGCGATATGATTATTTTGCGAATGAAATTGTGCCATCACATATCCAGCAGTACTTTGACTATGCAGAAGCACATTGTCCATCACTTCGTTGATACACCAAATTAAGCTTTCCAGTACTCCTTCTTTGCAAACGGTTTGTCGACTAATGCAATCAACGCATTTCTGTGTAAACATAGCAACCTGCGCAGAAGTATCATACCGAAAAACTTGATCAAATGGGTTACGAAGTGCACATATTTCCGAATCAGAAAGGTAGCTTGGCGATACAAAATTGCAGCCACTTAAATACTCGGATGTTGCGATATTAATGTGAAACTTTATTCCCTTTTGGCGATAGTATTCGATTATTCCCGCAATTGGAACACATGCATTAGGGTAAACAGGCGTTCCCTGCCCTACCCAGTGAATACAAAAGTCTTCATATCCTCTTAATAAGCCCTCATACATCATACGAATAAAATCGCTAACACACAAGGAGCGATTAAGTTTGTGAATGTATATATTATTGCCTTCCCGTGTAACAGAGCGTTTTCTATTTAATTCCTTATCCATAAACACCACATCCATGTTCTTTTTAGCTGTTGCTTACTTTCGGCCGCCGGATGCATCAAGATATAAAATCCTATGATCCTCCGTCAGCACCTTCATCTGGCCGATGGCGATGGCGTTGAGTTTTGCCAATCTCTCCGCCTGCGGGATTCCCTCGTTGATGAACACTGCGTTCAGATTTTCCAGATTGGACAGGCACACGAGCTGCGATACATTGGCATAGTCGCGGATGTTTCCTTTAAGATCCGGATGGGCATCGCGTCACTCTTTGGCCGTCATACCAAACAGCGCCATATTCAAAACATCGGCTTCGTTAGCATAGACCAGCGAAATCTGCCGCGCAGACAGCTCCGGTGGGATCAGATTCTCCTTGATGGCATCTGTGTGAATACGATAATTGATCTTGGCAAGGTTGCGCTTGATGTCCCAGCCGAGCTGTTTCATCTCCTCGGTCTTGAGACGTTCAAACTCCTTAACTAAATAGAGCTTAAACTCCACGGAGATCCATGAGGCAAACTCAAACGCAATTTCCTTATGTGCGTAGGTTCCGCCATAGCGTCCAGCCTTGGAAACAATGCCGATGGCGCCAGTCGCATCTACCCATTTCTGCGGGGTCATCACAAAGCTGTTCAAACCCGCTTGGCTTCTAAACGCATCGAATTCGACACGGTTAAAATTCGGATTATAGAGCGTTTCCCATACACCAAGGAACTCGATGGTGTTTCTGTTGCGAAGCCAGTTTTGGATGATGTACCGCGGATTATCACTATCCTTGATTTTTGCAATGTCTGTCAAGCTGAGGAAATCATCTCGCTTGAGGTCCCGCTGCACATTGATTTCTGTTCCACGAACGACCAACTTATCCACTTCTATCGCCCTCCCTTGCAGTCAGTTCATCCAGCAGCCCCTGACACCCCTCCAGCACATCCCGCCAAGTCGACTCGAAGTCCTCGGTATACCACGGGTCGGCAACATCGTGGGGGTGGTCGGTGTAGTCCATCAGGAGGTGCAGCTTGCCGGCAAAATCGCCGCCGCAGATGCGGTGCATATTCCGCAGGTTCGCGCTGTCCATGCCGATCAGCAGGTCGTACTTGTCGTAATCCTGATTGGTGAGCTGCCGCGCCGCGTGGCCGTCGCAGGAGATTCCATGCTCCGCCAGCTTGCGCCGCGCCGGAGGATAGACCGGGTTGCCGATTTCCTCTCAACTGGTGGCCGCCGACTCGATATGAAACTGTGAAGCAAGCCCAGCTTTCTTCACCAAGTCCTTCATCACGAACTCGGCCATGGGGCTGCGACAGATATTGCCGTGACACACAAAACGTATTTTCATCATCGCACTCGCTCTCCTGAGAGATTTCTTTTTCTCCAGTATAGCAGGAAACCGCCTGCGCGTCGAGAGAAGAATGCAGCCACGCCTGAGATTCTATGGCTTCCAGTAGTTTGCCTTTCTTCCATCCGAAACACAGGACGGCTCGGATGTACCAGGACCGTTCCTCGTTGCTGCCGCATCCCTCCAAAATCGCCACATTCCGCGTCCAGCCGAGGCTCATCGCCAGCCGTATGATTTCAGGGGATTCCTCGTAGGCTGCGTAAAACATGCGCATACGGCGCACATTGCGGGGAGAGAAGCCCTCGGCTGCGGGATAGGTCGCTTGTAGGTATTCAGAGGCTGCAACAGCGGCACCTTTTTCCGCTCTGCCGCTGACCACTCGGCCGATCTCGCGGTACAATTCCATCTGCGGAAGCTGTGCCGCTATGAGCTTGTCCAGTTCGGAAAACAGGACGCTGTAGTCTGCGGGTTTGCGGATGTTCATAGGGCTTCCCCTTTCTAATAATAGTTATTTTAGGACGCACATTCGAATATGTGTTCGATTTAGCTATTTACTTGCACGCTATCTTGTGATATAATTACTAAAAAGGCATTTATGCGTTATCCAAATTTGTTGAAATCCGCAATGCCATTGTCCTTTTCATCTAATTTCGAACGAGTATAGTCATTCCTTATTTCAAGATACTGATGATTCAGAAAGGAGAATTTCCATGAAGTTAAAGGCGTTAAGTAATTATGATGGAGATAAATCCACAAGATTTGGAGATTGTATTTTGATATATGATCTTACGTCGATGATTGTATATGACTGCGGACACGGAAAGCACGCTGAATATGTTGAGTCTTTCCTGCAAAAAAACGCTACTATTACTTCAGTCAGTATTGTGGTTTCTCATAATGATAGCGACCATACTAACGGAGTATGTTCATTGTTGGAATGGTTATCTGACCAAGGTAAATATAAAGTTACAGTCTATACTCATCAGTATCTGAAACATTCCAGTACAATTCTAAAAAAAGTTGATGATGGTCGTCGTAACAAGGATAGTATCAGCCAAGCAATATTGATTGAATTCGATAACATCAAAAAAATTATCGAAAAGGCCAAGGAACTCAACATTTCGGCCCAGGAAGCACTTGACGGAGTCTGTATTAGCACCTGTACAATTGTAGGCCCCACAGCTGATGAGTTTACTGATGTTGCAACCAAAGCGATTGATAATCGTGTAGATAACAAAATCGGTGAAGGTGATGCTGCGGAAACGGTGATGAATGCCGCAAGTGTTCAATTGAAATGTACTCTGGATGATGGAAAGACTTTGCTGCTCTGCGGAGATGCTTCACCCGATTACTTAAAAAATCTGATGACCTATGATATCATTCAGTTACCACATCACGGGCAGGAAGATGATGCTAAGACAATTTTTGGAGTTCTCGGAGGACACGCTTATTCTAAGGACTACCTTATATCGGATAATACTGGCTCTTCTCCTAATAGCGGTGGATCCGAAGATATTGTAAAATATATGAAGGACGAGCGGTATCGGCAAGCATACAATACTAAGGATAAAATCATTGATTTGCCTACTGATTCGTCTGTGTATCCTGCTTTGAAAAGGAGAACGAGCCTGGGTGATTTGGATAGTATCTAAAGCACTGGTCACACCGGAAGAACTGCCTCTCCGGCACCAATTTATACAAGAAATCACAGGAGCCAAGGTATCCAAGTGGGTCGAATGTAATTGCCCAAGTAATCGCAGATTTACAAAGGCAATTGGGTATTATCGCTGCTCCTCGGACAAAGGTGAATATGGAGTTTTTATTACTGCGCATATGAATTTGGAAATACAGCCAATTTTGCAGCAGGTATTGTTCCAGAAGAAAGCCTTAGTGGTAATCAATTCTTGTGCAATGGAGAAAAACTCAAAGCTTAACTGTATCAATATCGTCAAAGGCAAAAACCTTAATTCTGAGATATTTTATGCCAAACAAGAATTGTCGGCTTCCGGGCTCTTAATGAACTATATTGAGGATGCCGGTGAGTTTGGATTCCAATCTACCATGTCAGAACGAGAGCTATTTCAGCAAAGGCGTTTGGGGCTTGTAAAAGCAATTCGTACAGTCTATGAAAAGGTAGCATAAGAATGAATACGGAATATATCAAGGACTATAAATACAAAGAGCTAAAGCAATATATTTTAGCTTATTTACTAATTACAGTCGCTTCTGTTGGATTCTACATAAAAAATACAATTGATGCAGGAGAGCTACTTTCTGCGCTTTTCAGTATGATTGCAATCGATACCTTGGCAGGCGCAATTTGTGCATTGGTGTTCATCTTGAATGAGCTTTGGTCTGATAAATCTAAGAGACAAATAATTTATAAGACCTTTCCAAGCGATACTGTTTTCGCGGATATAGCCTCCGATAAAATAGATGCAACCGGATTTGATCTTGCAAAAGCAAAAGATATGTTTGCACATTTATCAAAAGCTTCTGCAAATCAGCAAACTGCAGAATGGAATGTTCTTCTGAGGAAGTGCAAAGATGCTCAGTGTGGAAATGTTAATGAAGCCGAACGGATGCAACTGATGACGAGAGATATTTGTATGTCAACGATTTCTCTGTTGGTTATGACACTTATCGCACTCTTGATTTTAGCAATTTCCTACACGAGCATAATGACAGCAATTAATATACTATATATCCCTCTCATTTATCTTATCGTAATGCTATTTGTAACAAAGAAAGCTGCTCAGAGTAGAGCCAATCGCGTTGTTGCATTAGTAATTAAAAATATTGTTCAGGGGTTATAAATCGAGCTTAATAACATTTCAATCAAGACCACAGAGGAAAAGCCGGCAGATTTGCCGTTTTTTCCTCTGTAGTCTTAATTTCACAGCACAAAAACCATCTTTCCACCTTCTTTCAGTTTGCAATGCTCTGGCGGATCTCGACGCCGCTCTTGAGCGTCACGCAGATCTCGTTCTTGGACAGCACCTTCACCTGCGCCACCAGCTGCCGGATGGCACTCTCATCCCATTCCGCGATGTGGGGCACAGCGTTTTCCAGCATCCCCGCAGCATCCCTGATACGCCGATCCGCTTCGGCGTGCTCCTTATTCTCGGCAAGGATGGAGGCCCGCAGCTCCTTTAGCGCGGTCTGCTCATCCAGTATCTCCTTGAACTGATCCCCATAGGCGACGGGATTATCTGCCGCCTTTTCCAGCAGCTTTTGGAACTGTACCTCCAGCTCCGCCAGCCTGCGGTCGATGTCACCAAGGCTCATGCCGCTGCCGGGGAACGGGATGACCTCCGCCTCCAACGCCTCCGTGATTTGGCGGATGCGGCCATCCAAGTCCGGCAGGACGGTGTTGAGGGCGGCTATGATCGCCTGCTGGAGCGGCGCCTCGTCCAGCGTGGGCGAGCTGTGGCAGTATTTCTTGCCGTAGTCCAGACGGCTCACACAGCGCCACACGACGCGCTTTCCATCGGGGCGCGTCCATGTGCAGCGGCGGTACAGCGTTCCGCACTCGCCGCACACCAGACGGTCCGAGAGGGCGTAGCGGCTGGTGTAGGCGGCAAGACCGGTGGAGGCTCTCTTGGAGGGGCTTTTTGCCGCCTTGCGCCGCGCCATCTCCGCCTGCACCGCGCTGTACTTCTCACGGCTGACGATGCCCTCGTGGTGGTTCTCTATGAGGTACATGGGGAGCTGCCCCGTGTTTTTGATGACCTTGCGGTTGATGACATCCTGCTGAAAGGTTTTCTGCATCAGCACATCGCCGCAGTATTTCTCATTCCGCAGGATGCTCTTGATATGAGGCAGCGTCCATTGCGGTGACTTTTCGGAGTATATCACGCCCTGCTCATGCAGCTCGTCCCGCAGCATCCGTGTGCTGGCTCCGGCGAGGTATCGCTCGTAGATCCAGCGGACGACCTCTGCCTCCTCCGGGATAATCTCCGGCTTATCGTCCGCACCCCTGCGGTAGCCGTAGAGGTATTTGTACTGGATGGTCGCCTTTCCGCTCTCCATGGCGCGGCGTTTGCCCCATGTGACATTGGCGGAGATGGATTCGCTCTCGGACTGCGCGAAGGCGCCGGAGAGCGTGATGCGCAGCTCGCTGTCCTCCTCCAGCGAATTGATGTTCTCCTTTTCAAAGATGACGGCGATGCCCAGCTCCTTGAGTGCCCGTGTGTAGTAGAGGCAGTCCACCGTGTTGCGGGCGAAGCGGGAGACTGACTTGGTGAGGACGATGTCTATCTTCCTCTGGCGGCAGTGGCGGATCATACGCATGAAGTCCTCGCGTTTTTTCACCGAGGTGCCGGTGATACCCTTGTCGGCGAAAACGCCCGCCATGGTCCACGCGGGGTTGGACATGATCTTGTCGGTGTAGTATTCCTTTTGCACCTCGTAGCTGTTTGCCTGATCCTCCTCCTTGGTGGAGACCCGGCAGTAGGCGGCGACCCGGAGCTGTCTTTTCAGCTCCGCCTGCCGGACCGACTCCGGCTTTGCGGGGATCTTAATGACTCTTGGGGCGGTTTCGTTCACGGCTGATCTCTCCTCTCTATGGTCTGTCCGTTCTTCAGCGTCACGGTCACGCATTTGTTCGTCACACGCACCTTTGACACCGTGCTTTGCAGCAGCTCCGCATCCGGCTCCGTCATGTGCTTTCGGCCGGTGAGCAGCCGCCGCAGCCGCACGGTTTCGTATTCCGTGTTCCCGATGGCGTCGTACTGCTCTGCCGCCAGTTGAAGGAGCAACGCTCTGGCGTTGTCCTCGTCGATGGGTTGCCGCTCCAGTGCGGAGGTCAGCTCCTCCCGCGTTTTCCCGCAGGCCGTGGCTACTTGGGATGCCGCTGGCTGGACACGGTCGGGGCAGCGTATGAGCTCATTGAGCAGGTCGGTGACGAGCTTCTCCACCCGCTCGGAGGGCGGTGCGCCGCAGAGCCGCCGCAGAGCCTTCTGCGCGGGTGTTTTCTGCGGCGGGCGGGCTCTTGCCGTCCTCTTTTCCGCTGCCGTGTGGAGCTGCTCCGGCTCGATGAGTGCCGGATATCCTTTCTCTCCGATATAGCGGCTATCCTCTAAAATACGGGAGACCATGTTTTTGTTCCATGTCCGCCCCTCATAGTAGGGGATCTCCTGTCGGCAGAGTGTCTTGGTCAGCTCCCCCAGCGTGGCTCCCGTGCTGTAGCTTTGGAAGATAAACCGCACCAGCTCTGCCTCCTCCGGCTGGATCGTGATCTCGCCCAGCGTCATACGGTAGCCGAAGGGCTGCTTTCGGTTTCCCACTATCGCACCGTCCTCTCAATGGATTCCCGCAGCTCCAGCCCGTTATGCAGGCGGAAGCGGAGGGTGTCATTGCTCTCCACGATGATTTCTGCAACGAGTGCGCCGCACAGCTCTGTGTCGGGGTAGTCGAGGAAGTCCGGCCCATCCTCCAGCAGGGCTATCAGCTCCCGCGTCCGCTGGGCGGTGGCATCCCCCTCGGCATCCATAAGCTTCTCTTTGTCCAGCTTGGCCTGCCGGAGCTGGCGGGTCAGCTCGTTGCTTTTGGATATAAAAATGTCAGGATCAACGAGGCCGTTTTGCTTGAGGAAGGCCAGCGTTTGATTCTGACTGGAGAGTTCGGATATTTTTTTGTTGAGGGAAACGATGTCCTCGCTCCAGAGCAGTCTACGATCACGGATCGTCTGGAGGGTTTCCAGCATTTGCTCCAGAATGGGGAGGCTCTGATGCTTGAGCTTATAGTAGAGGCGGCAGAAGGCTTCATCCGTCTGCGTTTCCGGCACGGGCTTGATGGCGCAGTCGCCTTTTTCGTCGTGTCGGCAGCAGCACCAGTACCATCTGCCATTGACTTGCTTTGCTCGGATGCGGGAGCCGCAGGAGCAGCGCATCTGGACGCAGAGCCGTTCATGGGTGACGGCCTGTCCGACGCTGCGCTTTTGCATCAGTGTCTGCACCTGATCGAATATCTCCCGTGTAATGATGGGCGGATGTGTTCCTACTGCGTAATACTGTTCATGCTCACCGGTGTTTTTGTGGCGGGTCGCAGGAAGTGTATCGCTGGTGTAGGTTTTCTGCCACAGGGAATCTCCCGTGTATTTTTCGTTGGTGAGGATGTATCGGACAGACGCACTGTGCCATTTTTTACGCTGACCGCTGGAGATGCCCTCCTCGTTCAACTTTTTTGCGATTGCAGTTCTATTAACACCGTTGAGGTACCATTGAAAGATGCGGCAGACCACCAGTGCGGCGTCAGCATCGATTTCTATTTTCCTGCCAACAAGTTTGTAGCCGTAAGCCATGGACGAGGGAAGGAAAGTCCCTGCTTCCATTCTGCGCTGATAGCTCCATCGCATATTGCCGGAGATGGATTCGCTCTCCTTTTGGGCGAAGGCGGCGTAGATAGCGGTGATGAGCTCGCTGCTCACATTGGCGGTGTCGATGCCCTCGCGCTCGAAGCGGACATTGACGCCCAACTCCTTCAGCTCCCGCACCGCCTCCAGGCAGTCCTTTGTGTTCCGGGCGAAGCGGGAGATGGATTTGACAAGGATCTGGTCGATGAGCCCTCTGCGGCAGTCCGCCATCATGCGCTGGAAGTCCTCCCGCTTTGCGGCGGAGGTGCCGGTGATGCCCTCGTCAGCGTAGATATCCACCATGCGCCACTCAGCCTTGCCGGAGATCAGCTCGGCGTAGTAGCGGTTTTGCGCCGCGAAGGAGTTGAGCTGGTCATCGGAGTCCGAACTGACACGGGTATAGGCCGCTACCCGCCGCCGCGCGTTTTCCGGCTTCTCCGCCGCCTCGATCTTGATGACGCGGGGCTGCGCTGCCAGCGCCGTTGTGCCGTCTGTCAGATGCTTTTCCGCCATGCCTGCTCACCTCCTTTTTTGCAACACAAACACTACCACAACCTTGGTCATAAAGCTACTGAAAGATGAAGGAAATCAGAGAGAAATCATGATGTCTGCGCCGCTGTCCGCGGCGATCCGCGCCGCCACCCTCCGCAGCTCCTTTTCGCTGAAGCTGCCGCTTTCCCGAAGCTGGCGCAGCAGAAGGATGATGCCGTAATAATTGATGTTCTGATCCATGTCAGCACCTCTTTTCCGAATTTTGCCTTGCGGCACAAATATGAGGATCGTCCGGGGGATAAGGAGGGGTGAATGTAGACCGTTCAGAGGATTGAAAGAGAGAAGAGAATGGATGGTGGGAAAGAGAAAGAGGAGGTGGACAATCCCCATACTTCTGCCGCAAAGCAGAAAAGGCCGCTCCGTATCGGGGCGGAACTGCTCCTTGCGGAGCGGCCTTCTTGCTCTTGCGTTGCTGCCTGTATTCGACACTACTTCCCCAGGCAAGGGCGGCGGCTGGAACCGCGCTGGCGCGCGTCACGGGAGTTTCACCCCTCCGAGGTTCTCTCGGAGCTGCGTACAGGAGTATCATTGTAAGCTGACGGGGTCATGGCGAAGCAGCCTGCCAAGGCTGCATTTGACCTGGGCGGGTATCGCTCTGCACCTTCCTTTGGCCGTCCTAATATGCGGAGAATGCTCCGCACAGGTGGTCCTCGCGCACCCGGTCTGACGCTCGCGCCGTCAGCAAAGGTATTCCAGTCACCGGATATGACCGCCTGGGCGGTGTTTTTCAAGGTTCAGAGGGATCATGAAAAAGATCCCCTCATGTGGTAGGCAGCGAGAACGCGATTTTTTCAATCACTTTTGAAAGATTTTTCGTATTTTTTTAAGACGCCCAAAAATGTTCTGCGGGGAGCACCCCAAAACGGCTGCAATTTCCGTTTGAGAAAACCCATCCACTACAATGAGGGTCAAGAGTTCAAGGTCTGCCTTTCTCAATGCTTGAAGCTGCTTGTAGATCGACGGATCATCGACTTCTTCGATCCAGCCGTACCTTGACGCCGTTGTGTAATCATCCCAGCGGCTGACTGATTCCAGGAACTTTTTCATCAATGCGGACTTGTCCTCCTGCTCGGCGGAAGGCTCGTCAAAGATGCCAATGCCCAAATCCTGCGTATGCAGGCGATAGATCCTCTCCTGTTTGAATACCTCCCAATCAAAGTCGTGCATCTTCTGGATGGCGGTATCGGACATCCCGGCCGCCCTATACTCACGCCGGAGTCTTGCCCACAGTGTTTCAAACTTCTTCTTTTCTGCCGCGTAATTAAAGCCCATATATGGTTCCTCCGTATTCTGAAATTTGGTTGGCTGCAAATCTCAGAAACGGGTGGCGGGCCGCGGCAGCGGGGTCGCGCACAGGGCGCAAAAAAGCCCACAGCGACACCGCTGTGGGCATAAGGATATTTGAGGGTAACGATGGCGGACGGAGGCGGGGTATCCTCAAAAGGACGCAAAAAGTCAGGGCATCCGATGCCCGGCCATAGGTGAATGAAGGAAGGCTGCCATTTGGCAGCGACGACAGTACCGCGGATGTGAGGATACCCCATGAAAACCGCCTGTCCTGGCATTGAGCCAATGTTTTTTCATTGCCGTGCAAGTGAGGCACCTGCGGATAAGCCGGGAGATCACGGCAGAAAAAAAGGAGAGATTGCGATACAGCAATCTCTCCCGCTTTCGACATGATGGTTGTTCCGTTAGCTTGGACAGGGGGGTGCGTCAGCCCTTATGACCACCACACCGCCTGCAGTCGAACGCCTGCCGGATCTTTTTCAGGGGGGTATCGTATTCCGTTCTGGTCTTTTTAAGGCATCTCCGGTTTTGGAGCAAGGCGCACGGTGAAATCCTGCGCTATGGCGCCCTGCGGCAGCAGCTTTGCCATGACGACCAGCCGCACTTCGCCGGTATTGGCCGTGTCATACCTGCGGCAGCAGGTAGAAAGGGTCAGGATGGTATCCTCCGGGCCGAAGGTGACGCCATCGAAGCTCAACCAGTTCTTTTTGGCGATCTGCTCGAAGAAGTCGGTCTGCTCCTCGCCGGTCGGGTTTGTTGCGATATAGTCGAAATCGGTGGTTGTGACAAAGCAGGCAGTGATCTGGAAGACCATATCGCTGCCCTTCACCGAGAGATAGATGTAGGGATTTTCCTTGACATAGTCGGCATCCAGATAGCGGTGCAGTGTGGTGAGCTTGGGGCCGTCGGGGTCGCAGTTATTGGCGGCGTGGCCGAAGATAGTGGTGTTTTTATCCAGCTTGCTCCGGCTCTTGAGGTTGTTATCGCAGTGGGCATAGTAGCAGCCCCATTCGCTGTAATTCTTGTTTTCATCCTTTTGCAGGTAATAGGCGTTGTCCTTCGCCTGCAGCACGGAGTCATCCACATCGGCGCCGGGCATATACAGCCACGCTACGGTGTCGGAATTGTTCTTTTTTGCGGCTTTCAGCTCCTGCTGGCGGTCCACGGCGGGGATGACCTCGCCGACAGATTGCGGCTCCGTCGCCTCGGAAACGGTGGGGTAGGCATTATTCCGGCCGCAGCCGGTCGCGCCGATGGCGGCGCAGAGCAGAACGGCAATAACAAGGGCGCACGAAATAAAACGGGTGTATTTTTTCATATTTCTCCTCCCGCATGATGCGGTTTGGCTAATTGGTTGGTGAGTGTGATTTTGACTGGAGAGAAGCCTAATAGTTTTTACCACTTACACGAAAGTACATTGTCATTCTTTAATCAATTTACCATCAAGTAAACTATATATTTTACCGAATGAATCTAGAAGCACATCTGTATGTCTGTTGTCAATAGCAATAATAAATACTTAATAGCGCTTTTTATGTTGCTTAAAAAACTTCCATTGCTCTTTCTTTTAGGAAAGCAGTTTTTCACCCTTTATATGCTCATAAAGGCGTTGTAGGTCTTGACCATTCACTGCACCATCCCCATTTACATCGCCGAGAGGGAGAGCTTCAACCGACAGAGGCTTTTCACCCTTTATATGCTCATAAAGACGTTGCAAGTCTTGACCATTTATTACCCCATCCCCATTCACATCCCCGAGAAGAGGAGTAGCTGCCCCGGAGGGTGTATAGGCGGTGGGGGAGAGCGTCAGCTCATTCTCTGTATAGTTGTTTTTTGTGCTTTCATCATATGTGTATGTTATGGAACTGCTGCCAACAGTTGCAATATAACTATCTTTTACGCTTCCACTAACACCACAAAGGAACAGCTTATTCGGCGCGCCTACTGTGCGGGTATCGCAGTTGGTTACGTCCACCAGGTAGTTGCTGCCGCCGATGGCAACGACATTCCACATGTGGTTGCCTTCACCGGTGCCGCCGGCCATTCTTCCAGTCACCAAGGAACAGGTAATATCATTGGTGAAAGCAGACAGATCGCACAGGTACTTGAAGGCCTTGGAGTAACCCTCGCAGACGACATTGGTGCTATCGTCGCCATCAAATACATAGATGAGCTGCCACGGGTCGCCGTAGGGAGTCGACGTATTGCTGGCGGCCGTAGAGTTATAGGATACCAATTCGCAGATTTTCTCACGGTAGGCCACCAGCTTATTGTAGTCGGTTAGGGAACTGTTGTCCGTTACTATTGTCCGCGCACTTTCGGCGGTGGTTTTGGCAGCAGAGGTATTTCTTGTATCTGCAAGGAAAGGACTGTATGTTCCTTCGCCTTCGTTAAACTTCGCATAGGCCTGGGAAACATGCATGAAAATGGTCAGGTTGCTTACGGTGACATTGTCGCCGGATTTGGAAACGCTATAGCTCATGCTAATGCCGTTGGTTTTGTCAAACCAGTACATTTCAAAGGGCATTTCCGAGAGCATTCTTTGCAATAAAGCGTCTATATTGAGCTTCTCTTTGATAGCCGTCGATGCTGGCTCGGTCAAAGCACCACCGCTGAAGACATCGCCGGTGATGCCCCAGTCATCCTTTGTTTTCGTCCATGACAGACCGGAAAGAGAAAACTCTGTGGAGCTGCGGCTTCCAGCTGCAACTTTTTCGACCAGCGTTTTTAGCGCATCATATATTGTTTGTGTTTCAACCGGCAGCGGCTTGCCGGGGACACGGAAGGCGGCGGCGCCATCGTACAGGCCGCTGATGGAATAGAGGTAGCCCTCCAGCAGCTCTGCTTCGGTGTAGTCGTCGTAGTCCGGCAGGGCGCAGTCGGTGATGACCACCTCATATTCGCCGGTCACCGGCGGGGGATTTTCCTGCGGGCTTTCCGCCAGTACGGTTGCGGGCAGCATGGCAAGCAGCAGCGCCAAAGCCAGCAACAGACTGACCAGTTTTGTGCGGTTTTTCATGGATCTTACTCCTCTCATCAAATTGAATTCAACCCAAGGGGGGAATTCCTTCTCAAAACGCTCCGCCGGGGTGGGGCGCTTTGAGAAGGAGGGGACGGGATTGCCGTCCCCCGCCTTCTATCGGGAATAGTACTGTAAGATTACGGCATTACGAATACGCCGGTTGCGGGGTTGCCGTTGGACTTCATGAAGATGACCTCGATGGTGTGATCCTTCGTGACATTCTTGAAGGTGTAGGACTTCACAGCGCCCACGCTCTTGCCATCCACCAGCACCTTGGCTACGGTGTAGCCCTTATCGGGGGTGAAGGTGAAGGTCTGGTTGCCGTTTTCAACGACAGAGCACCAGCCGGCGGGAGAGATGGAGCCGTTCGTGCCTGCAGACGCCTTGATGGTGTAGCAGGGGCTGTAAATGACGATACCGGTGGAAACGGGATACACCACGATCTTGCCGGTTACCGGAGCATAGTTGGTGGTATCATTGGGGGTGAATGTCCACCCGTAGGATTCGTTAGCCTTTACTTCCGTGTTTACGGGATCATCCCACTTAATGGTACCGGGTACAGAGGAACTACCAATGCCCAAATTTGCATTGTCCAATTTCTTACCCTTTTCGGTGATCTTGGTAAAGGTGGGAGTGACAGTGGGGGTAGCATGGGTGATCTCCAAGGTAGCGGTTGCTGTACCGTAGTTGGCGGAGTCCTCATAGGTGGCAGTTACGGTGTATTTACCCACAGTCAGGGGCAGGCCGCTGCTATCCAGCGTTGCAGTAGCAGTAGACGGGTCAACAGCATAGGTGTAAGTCCACTTGGGGGTGTCGCCGGCGATGATACCGCTGATGGAAGCCATTTCATACTTCTGACCATTGCCGTTATAAACCAGCGAGCCATTGGGGAAGGTGATCTAGGTGTTTACATCGTTCTTGGCAAGAACAGTGATTTGAACAGGAGAGCCGCTTATCTAAGGCGCATAGTTGCCGTTAAGATCCTCGTAATGAGCCCCAAACGGCTTGTCAACACCCGCTTCTTCCATCATTTGAGTGCCGTTTACCCATGTCCAGCCGGTGGGCAGTGCCACGGTGTTGAGCAGATTGCCCTTAATGCCGATCAAGCCGGTGGGAGCATCAGGAGTGGGGGCCTGACTAATCGTGGCTGCATGGTTATAGGTCGAAGATGCCAGCCTGTAGTTCTTTGCCAAGGTGGTATCCTTCAGCGTTACGGTAACGATGACCTTATTCGCTTCTTTTACATTGGCACTGTTAAACACACCGCTGACCGTATAATCGGTACCGACGGTCAAGGCATCGGAGCCCTTCGTGCCGGAGAAGGTTACAGCGCTAACGGTGGCATCGGTGGAGCCATCATAGGTCTTGGCAGCAACGGTAGCACCGGTAACAGTCAGCTTGGCGGGGGTAATAGAACAAGGAACGGAGATTTTAGAAGCGGCGAGCTTATAGTTCGCGCTGCCGGTACCGGAGAGAGCGAGGTTAACATCTACATTGGACTGGCCGCCCACATTGGCGCTGGTGTAGGCCACAGGGGTCGCCTTTACGCTCACACCACTATCTACAATACCGGTGACGCTCAAAGTGCCGTTGCCGGTGCCTGCGGTGGTGTTGGTGTCATACTCCTTGCTTACCTTGTAGGTGCCGGGTGCTACGGTTACTTCCTTCTGGGCGATGGATACGCTTACAGTGTTGGAGGTAGGAGTGAAGTCAGTGTGGTCACTATCGCCCTTGACCTTGTAGTACACGGTGTAATTACCGGCGTTCTTGCCCTTGGGGATTTCATTGCTCCAGGTGCTGTTATCCGAGCTGTACTGCATGGTGCCGCTGTTTGCAGTGCCCGCGCTAACCAGAGCCTGATCATTGCCGTTATACTTCAGATCGGTCTTGGCGGTGGGGGCAGCGGTGACAGAAGCAGCGGGGGTAGCTACAATATAGACGGTTATTCTTCCCTGAAGCGCAGCTTTATAGTTAGGAACCGCAGCGGAATCCACAGTGACTTCGAAGCTGCCTGTCTTGTTGCCGGCCGTCACAATTCCGGTTGTGGCATCAAAGGTCGTGCCGGCGGGCAGCGAAGAAGTGGAAGGCCGCGCAAAGGTAAGTGTTGCACCGTGTGCATTACTGGAACAAATGGTGTTAAGATTCAGGATCTTGTTAAAGGCAACATTGGCGCTGCCGGGGACGGTGAGCACCTGCTTTGCGGGGTCAATGGTGAAGTTCGCAGCCTTTGTCCCCTCATAGTTCCCCTTACCGGTGATGGTGAGGGTGGCAGTACCGGCATTGGTGTTGTTGGTGTAGGAAACGGTGTAATCCGTGCCTTTCTTCAAGGTCGTGGCGCCGTCCTTCACTACGGGGAGCGGCTTGAGCTCGTTGCCACCGTCATAAACCTGGTTTGGAATCGGGGCGATCTTGACGGTGCTGTCGGCGATGCTCTTCGGGCCGATGGTCACGCTGACGGTGTTGGAGGTAGGAATGAAGTCAGTGTGGTCGCTATTGCCCTTGACCTTGTAGTACACGGTGTAGGTCTTGGCGTCCTTACCCTTGGGGATTGCATCGCTCCAGGTGTTGTTATTCAGGCTGTACTGCATGGTGCCGCCGGTTGCGGTGCCCGCATTAACCAGTTCCTGATCGGTGCCTTTATAGGTCAGACCGGTCTTGGCGGTGGGGGCATCGGTGACAGTGGCAGCAGGGAGGCTGCCGGTTGCGTCAAACTTGGCCTTGAAGGTCAATTTAGTTCCATCAGCAGATACGCTGCTGATAGTTGCGCCCGCAACGGTGGGGTTCACATCGCTGGCAAACTGATAGCCGTCCTTGGCCGTCAGGGTTACATTGGCGGTATAGACGGTGCTGGCTGCAAATTTACCACCGGATGTGACTGCGGGATCCCAAGTGATAGTGCCGGAATACTGGGTATCATTAAGAGTGGTTACCGGCTCTTGATTCACAACAGGCTTGGCGATGGTGACAGTCAGGTCGCCGGAGATGGAAGAAACCACAGTGACCGGCGTGGTTTTAACGTCAACGGAATAGCTATCCGTACCATCCTTGTTGATTCCCACATTTTCGGCAGTCAAGGTAAAATCACCGACCTTGCCTGCCGCAATCGTGGCCTTGATAGTCATAATATCGGCTTCTTCGGTCATGTTACGGCTTGCACTCGTGCCGAATGCCTGAAAGTATTTTGAAGCAGGGGTATATTCAAAAGTTTCAAAAACGCCTTCTTCAGTAGTAGGGTTATACCAAAGATCATTCATGTTGACCCAGTAGCCATCGCCGCCCTTGTTTCCAGCTTGTGGCTTCAGCTTTACTTCACTCAAGGTCATGCCATCCGGTGCTTTGAGATTGAAGTGAAACTCGCCTACTGGCCCTCCTGCAGGAGGCGTCACTTTGATTGTGTAAATCACTTCAATGGGCGCAGAAGCGGAACCCGGTACCGACGTAACATTAGGCGTGATCGTTAGGGTTCCAGTACCTGCCACAAGGGCGGCATTGGTTGGTACGACCACAAGAGTCAGTAGCATGGCCACTGTCAATAGTAGCGAAATCAAGCGTTTTTTCATGTTTTTACCTCACTTTAGTTTTTTTATAGAGAAACTGCTGTTATTCCCTTTTAGGGAAGCAGTTTTTCACCCTTTATATGCTCATAAAGGCGTTGTAGGTCTTGACCATTCACTGCACCATCCCCATTTACATCGCCGAGAGGGAGAGCTTCAACCGACAGAAGCTTTTCACCCTTTATATGCTCATAAAGACGTTGCAAGTCTTGGCCATTTATTACCCCATCTTTGTTCACATCCCCGATGAGATAGATCGTCACATTCTCGGTAACATTACTGTTGCCTACCGTGATCCCCTTGGTGAAGGGTGCGTGCCCTGTCTTTTCCACCTTCAGGGTATAAGTCCCGGCGGGGACGGCGGGGAAGGCGTAGCTTTGGCTGTAGGGCACTGTGCCGGAGGCTCCGGTGAGGGTTTTAGTAGCTACTTCGTTCGTGCCTTGCAGCAGCGTCACGGTAACGGCCTCGCTTGCGCTGCCGTAGCTCTTGATGGTTCCGCTGACTGTTGCGCTTGCATTGGGATCTTTGACGGTGAACTCCATATTATAGCTCAGCGTGTTGACATTGGCGCCGCTGATTTTAAGGGTGGCGGTATACGTACCGGCAGTCAGCCCGGTTTTGGGCCGCACAGTGGACATAGCATTCCCGCCGGCTGGAATATTATTGATGACCTCTTTACTCACCGTGAAGGCATCGGGATTTTTGCCCTCCACCGTGATGGTCAGCTCGCCGGTGTCCGCCTCGCCCTTGTTGGTGATGGTAAGATTCAGTCCTGTAGCAGATACGTAGCCCACATCCACACTGGTAAAGACCATAGGATTGAACCACCAGTCTGTGTGGATCTCGGGGTGCGGCTTGACATAGTTCACCGTGAACTTCTCGCTCAGATACCTTTCACCGTTCAAAGTTACTGCCATACGGTAATCGCCGGCTTCCAAATTCTTAATGTCCCCGGCGTAATAGGTGGAGACACTGAGGCTGTACTCATAGGGGGACGCCGAAGAAGTGGTTGTCGGCTGGGAATAAGGCCTATTATACGCAGTTTCCCCATCCTTAACATACTCGAAGAATTCCGAATTGTCCGGATTTGCTACCGTTTTGAACTTAATCGTTCCGCTTGAGTCGCTCGTTCTTGTGAACACCGGCGCTCCGTCAAAGGGATTGTATGTCGCCGTTACGGTAACATCGTTAGTGGGAACATTAAACGATGTGTTCGGCGTGGTCGGGCTGGCAAGTGCCACACCCTCAGAAGTCCACTTCTTGAAGGGAATGGGCGTATTGTCATGACTCTTCTTTCCACTGGGCTTGATGCTCACCATGTCGCCCGCAAGGAACTTTCCACTCCCATTCGCATACTTGACGCCGGTGCCGGTGAGCGTGCCGTTCTGGACCGTCACCGTATAATAGGACGTACCGTAGCGGTAAGAGGCGTAGCAGTTGGTCGTATCCTCATTGATTGCATGGTCTGTGTCGCTGAAGGTCACTCCTCTGGTGAAGGCACCGCCGGAGTAGCGGGTATTGTTGCCTTCTTTTTTCCACTGGACCTCCATATTGCCAACCTTGGTCAAGGTCGCAGTTCTCATATGATAAACACCGTAGCTGTATCCATTATCCTTATCCTTACCGGCGTTTGTCACGTCAATCTTAATCGTGCCGTTGGTGTCGATGGTCACATCTTTGGCTGCATACAGACCGTTGCAGTTACCACCGCCTGTCGTATTGTTTGGCGTAGCACAGGTGATGTCCACAGAAGCATTTTCGGAGATGGTGATGTTTTCCTTTGCGAAAATGCCATATGCTTTCTCGTAGGTGCTCGTGCCATTGTGCGTCATGTTGATAGTCACTTTGGCATTGCCCTTGATCGTCACATTGCCGGTGGTATAGCTGGCAGATAAACCGGTCTCGATGCCGATTGCGGCATTGCTGCCGCTTAATGTGTTGGTAATTGAGAGCGTGCCGCCGCTGCTGGATGTAATGGTGATGTTTCCGCCCACAGCATTCTCAAGGCTACCATCCTTGATGATATTCGTGCCGATCAGTACGACGGTAATACCAGGATTACCGGTTCCGCCCACCGAGATGCTCCCGCCGCTGTAGCCGTTCAGCGTCAGCGTGCCGGTGGCGGGATCATAGTGGGCGATGTAGTCGTTTTCGTTGCCGGTGAATCTCTTGTCTTGATCGCCTTTTTTGTAATAAAGTCTGTTATTGTAAAAGCTTTTACCTCCGTCAACAAAAACGGCAGTTGGATCCGGAATGCCTGCCGCCGCCATTGCAGCATCCTGCCGGGCGGTCTGCTCCTCCTGTACCTCCTCCGGCTCGGGCTCGGGCTGTGGCTCGGGCTGTGGCTCGGGCTCGGGCTGGGGCTCCGGCTCGGGCTGGGGCTCGGGTTCCGGCTCCGGCTCGGGTTCCGGCTCCGGCTCGGGCTCGGTTACGGGTTCCGCTTCCGCCACGGGCGGGGCGTTTCCTTCGCCGCCGTCCTCCACCGCCAGCGCGGTCATGCCCATGCCGGGCAGCAGCGTCACCACCAGCGCAAGGGTCAGAAGCCACGCTACCAGCCGTTTGTGCGTTGATTTTTTCATCAAGATTCCTCCTTTCCAAGTTTAGAGCTGCGGCGTTTCGCCGCTTTCATGCTTTCCGCTGTTTCGTCGAGTCATGTACGCATCTGCTGCGGGTCAAGGTCGCCGATGCAGTAGCCGTCGATGAGATTCAGCTCCACTGCCTTATCCAATGCGGCTTGCTTTTTCGGGTAGCCGTCCTCGCAGATGAGGTATACCCGGCACTCCGGCCGCCGCCGCTTTATCTCGATGGCGACATCGCAGCAGGCGGAGATGTCTCGGGGCTCCTCCGCGCTATCGGTGAAGTCGGCCTTCATCAGCAGAAGATCCGCCTTCTCTGCCGTACACTGCCAAACCACATCGTCGCAGTCGTCGGAGAGGATGCCCAGTGGACGGCAGCCGCCCAGATTGCCCAGCCAGTCTGCCGCGCGGCGGGTCATAGCGCGGGAGAGAAAGCAGACCGCCGCGCGCGGCAGCTCCGCTCCGGGGCCGCTTGCCGGCGGCTCCCGCTTTCGGAAAAAGCTCAAACCGCCTCCCCCTTTCTCCGCGTCACGCCTGCCTTCGGTAAGCGCGTCCCGCACTCCGGGCAGTACACCGCGTAGTCGGTGACAGCCACACCGCAGCCGGGGCAGCAGCGGTGGCGGGAGAGGTAGAAGTCATAGAGGGTCTTTTCCGGCAGCACCGCGCCGCAGTCGGCGCAGTGCGTGTCCTGTGCGAGGTTTGCCCTGCCGCATTCCGGGCAGAGCTTACATCGCCGCATGGTTTCCGGTCCGAAGCCGAACTCCAGCAGCGTCACCTGCCGCAGGGCTTTCCGGGTTCTCAGGTCATAGTCTGTCATTTGGCTTCCTCCTTTCCGTCTGTGCCGCCCACCTGCAGCTTCGCCCCGCAAACGGGGCAGAAGCAGGCGTCCGATTCCCGGAGCCGCGCACCGCAGTGATGGCAGAACGAGGGGTACTCATCCTCCCACGGCGCGCAGTCCAAACACAGCCCCGCGTTGACATTGAACATAGCGGAGGATACATACTTCCCGCATTTGGGGCAATGGTTGAACTCCCACCTGCCCTCCGTCTCCCACGCGATCTCCAGCGCGGCTTCCTCCGTATCCGCCTGAATGGGGCGGGTCACGCAGCACAGCTCACCGGAGATGTCGCAGTAAAAACGGAAGACCCTGTTGCCTCCCGAGTCGGCAACGACCCGATAGGCTGCCGTTTTCTTCGCCTGCTCCATCCGCATTCCTCCTCCCTTTTTATTTCGTCTTGTAAAGCTGTCGTGGAATATGCTACAATGGAAAGGCTAAAGAGGCGGTCGGCTCGACAGGATATAGAGCGTCGAGCGGCCTTTAGGTTGGAGCTTCGCTCCAACCTAAAGGGGTACCCCTTTAGGTTGGAGCTTCGCTCCAACCTAAAGGGGTACCCCTTTCACGATTCTCTGTCCACCTGACGGTCGCCGGACGGTGCGTCCGGCTCCGTACACTATTTTTGTACCATATTTTCCTTCTTTTGTCTGTCCCCTAAATCCCTCATTTAGGGGACAAAGAGAAAAAATATTTTTGCAAAATCCGAAAATCAGCCCGATTTTTCAAACACCCGTTCTGTTTTGGAGGTCTGTTTCATGAAAAAGCGTATGCTGGCGGCTCTGCTGCTATCCGCCCTTCTTTTCACCCTCTCCGGCTGCGGAGAGAAGTCCCTGCTGAATAAAAAGGAGCCGGTCTCTTTGTCCTTTTGGCATGTCTACGGTGAACAGGCAGGCTCGCCCATGGACCTTCTGGTGCAGGAGTTCAACCGCACCGTGGGACAGGAGCGCGGCGTGCAGGTGAAGGTCACCGGCACCAGCAGCGCATCCAAGATCGGGGGCTACCTGAAGGAGGCGCAGAGCGGCGGACAGGAGGTACAGGAGATGCCCGACCTCTTTACCTGCCATATTTCCGATGCAACCGCCTTGGGCGAGGAGAACCTTGTCGATTGGCATGACTGGTTTACGGAGGAGGAACTCGCCGACTTCGTTCCCGGCTTTCTCTCTGACGGTATGGCGGAGGACGGCAGGCTGCTGATCTTCCCCGTTTCCAAGTCCACGCAGCTTCTGATGTGCAACGGCAGCGGCTTCGCCCGCTTTTCCGATGCCACCAGTGTCCGCTATGATGACCTCGCCACATGGGAGGGCTTTTACGACGCCGCCGGCAAGTTCTATGACTGGTCGGGCAAGCCCTTCTGTGCGCTGGATTATCCCATCCGCGCCGTGGAGCTCTGCGCCATGGAGCGCGGCAGTGGGGATTTCTACACGGAAAACGGCTGGTACGATACCGACAACGCCGTATTTAAGGAGAGCTGGATGCAGTTCGCCCGATCCCTCGCGCAGGGCCATGTGGTGGTCTCTGACCTCTACTCCAACACGCAGGTGATGACCGGCGATGTGGTGTGCGGCCTGGGCTCCTCCGCGGCGATTCTATATTATAATGATACCGTCACCTACCCGGACAACACGCAGGAGCCCATGGACCTCCATGTACTGCCCATGCCGAAAACGGAGGGGGCGGACGCTCTGATGACGCAGGCAGGCGTGGGGCTTTGCGCCTACAAGACCACCGAGCAGAAGGCGGAGGCCGCCGCGCTGTTCGTCCGCTGGCTGACGGAGGCGGAGCGCAACCTTGACTTCGTGGCGCAGACCGGCTATATGCCGGTGCGCAGCGGTGCCTTCGACGCCATCTCGGATTACGACAATTTCCCGACGCCCGCGGCGGCTTATGAGAGTCTCTATGCCGCGCTCAAGACCATGAGGGAGGACTATGTCCCCGTGTCCGAGCCGCGCTTCGAGGGCTACTACGGCAAGGTCAGCGTCCTCTATGACGGCTTGCGCCGGCTCCAGCAGGAGCTGCCCGCGCGCGCCGCAGCCGGTGAGGACATCGACGCGCTGGCGGAGGAGACTTGGGCGTTGTTCTGCTCCATTCGCTGAAAAAATCGACTACATCGGAAGGGGGGTGAAGGCCCATGCCCAGCTTTTTGCTCTCAAAACTGAAGCAAGCACAACCATCCATGCGCCGGCGGCTGTTTCTATACATGGGCGCATTGGCGGTTTTGCTGCTGGCGGTGCTGCTTGTCTCCCTGCTTCTGCTGGGGCAGCTCAAAAGCCCACGGGCTGAAACGGAAAAGGCTCTGACCTTCCAGATGGGGGCCTTTCGCTCGGATATGTCCTCCCTGTGGCGGAATGTCTCTGTCATGGGCGTCCATCTCTCGGAGGATATGACAGCCATCATTGAGGAGCAGACCTCGGACTTTTCCTCCCTCAACGGAGATGTAGACGCCGTGGAAGCCTTGCAGGAGGCCATGCTGGAGCCGCTGTGCCAGTATGTGCGGCAGACGGAT
>ENA-ORIC01000952-ORIC01000952.1-human-gut-metagenome-genome-assembly--contig:-NODE-952-length-31608-cov-4.921220_pt1 | contig 31608 bp, 23 predicted proteins | sample MGYA00243023_ERZ508732 | MGnify/ENA primary metagenome ERZ508732 (study PRJEB26277, sample SAMN04329767) | human gut metagenome | biome: human-associated habitat | host: Homo sapiens | place: USA... | reverse complement strand
AATTGCTATTGATAGCACCGTCATACACAAGAAATTCGGCAAGGGTACAGTGATGAAAATCAACAAGAACGAGAAATTTATCCATATCAAATTCACTCTCGGAGAAAAGAAATTCATCTTCCCCGATGCGTTCCTGATGGGATTTTTGGAGATAGAGTAATCAACTCTCGAGTCTTTATAACAGAATAGCCTGCAGATTCGCAGGCTATTCTGTTATCTCTTTCTTGACATTATCTCATATACTAATGCCTTAAATAGATCTGCATCATTAACAATCGCTACTAAAGATTTCAAATGATCTCCTGCAGATTCTACATTTCGTTTAATATTCTCTGCTTCTTGTGAGTTTCTTGCTCTCGGTAGAAATAATGCCTTCGAAACTTTCACAGCATCATCTATCTGTTGTTCTGGTGTTTTTTTATATTATTCATATCCATCTCATTATTTAAATAGGAGTTTCAGAATACAAAGATAATTATTCTTACTAGGATTCGGAATAAATTGGGAAAATATCACTATCTTTGCATATCATTATATATTAGGAGTATTGTATATGGATAGCAACATACATGAAGTTATTACTCTGCAACGAACGATAATGGGATTGCATAGGCCTTTTAACAAACCGTTGAAAAGTCTGTGTTGGGTTTGTATGTTTGCTAGGAAATGGAATAAAGGGACAAAGGACAACTTTTATTACAAGTTCTATATTAGCCATATTAAAAATATTGTAAAACGTGGTAATATGAACAACCCGTGGAGTGAGGGTTGTATTAGTCTAAGTGATGCGAACACAATTTTGAAGATTGCATCAAATTGTGATTTAGAATCTCGGATTAGCGAAGTTTTGCAGAAGAGGGAGACTGATGAAGAACGGTTGATATATAAAACTTATAAAAACACTAGTTATTATATCTCTTTAGCAAAAAAAATGGCATTGATTAATTCGGACTATAAGCCAACAAAAGATGGTCTTGAATTATCTTCTTCCAATAGGCATTTTTATACATTAAGTAAATGCGAGAAGAAACTTATATTTAGATTTCTTTTAGAGGTTAATGCCGATTTAATCATTGCTTTGATTTTAACAAAAAGAGAAGTGGAAAAAGGCGAATATCCAACTCATCTATCTCTAATATATCAAAAGAGCATGGGTAATGACTTCGATAGAAAATATGTGCGAAGTTTTAAGGATAACTATCTTTTGGTCATGATGTCTTGGATTTCTCAACTAGATATTACAAAGAAAATTGGAGGTTTGAAAATTGAATGGGAAATATTTCTAAAGAATTATCCAGAGTATTACCAAAAGTATTTATCTCAACAGTCTTCATATGGAATATTCAAGAAGAATATCTTAAAAAGGGAGTTAGCGAAAAGTAAACAATATGAAAGACTTTTAGAAAGTTACAAAAAATTGTATGCTACAGGCAAAACCGATTTAGGCTATGTAAATCTATATGACATTATGTCTGATCTCAGAATGGGTTATGATAGGTTTTCTAAGTTAATAAATGAATTTTATGTTGAGAATAAGAAAAATATTATAATTCTATTATCTAACACTGTGTCTTCAATAGACAAAAGGCGGAGGTTCCAAATTGGAGATAAGGTTATACTCAAAATAAGAATAATAATAAAAAAGAAAGAATATGAATTTGGTGGAACTTTGGGAGACATTAACTCCTAAAAAAGAGAATATAGAGATTATTAAGAAAGATCTAAGTGTGGGTATTGCTCCTCATTTGCCATTTTTTGTAATAGGTTTAGATGGAGTCAAATCCAAACTATCTGAATATTTGTCTAAGATTGACACTTCATTCCAATATTGTCTTATAAAGGGACAATATGGAAATGGAAAGACTAATTTATTGAAATATCTGGAGTACTTTTTTGAAGTGCACCATGAATATAATGTACATTGTGAAACATGGCGAGCGGATGTAGATAAATATGATTTAAACTTATTTCTATTGTATCTCATACAACAAAGTCATGCCACTTCTTTAAAGAGTTTTTTTAAACAGTCTTCTGAAGATATAATGAAGACTGCATGTAATGATTACAAGGATTCATTTGCAGTAATGCAAGGATATACCAAAGCCATTATTAACAATAAAGATGATGATGATAAATTATTGGAACTTATTCAACTTGGTACGGGAGCTAAATATGACAAGCGTTCATTCGATAAGTACCGCATTGATAAGTTTTCAGATTATAATAGACATGAGGTTTTAGTCTTTTTCTTAAACATTTTTGCTTTAAATAAATATTATATACTATTCTGCATTGATGAACTTGAGAAAATAGAAGAAAAATCACGTGCAAGATTTCAATCATATTTGACATCTTTTAGAGAATTGATTGATATGGCTGGGCTGATTCGTGGTCATATGTTAATTGCAGCCATTACGGATGCGGGGAAATGGTCCTCAATGCCGTTAGAAGCATATAATCCTGCATTTGGGCGTAGAATTATAACCTCTACTCATGAACTGAAAAGTATTTCTAACAAAGATGAAATAAAAAAACTAGCCGAATCACTTTGTTCTATATTGGGAGAGTCATGTCAAGATAAGAATATTGATTTAATTGTTAGTAAAATAGAGAAACAACATCTATCTCATACAAATGAGATTATTATAAGTTTGTATAATAATCTTACGTTTAGTGAATATAAATCCTGGAGAGAAAAATTCAAAGAATCTGATTTAAATTCAAAATTAGTAAGTAGGATTGAGACTCTAAAAGAGGAGGGTGTCGAGGTTAGAATTCACATGAAGTTCTTTGCGCCTTTAGAAAATTACCTTAATATAACAAGTAATAATATAGATGAATATACTATTAAAGCACAAATGTATCAAACGGTAAGAGCTGTAAAGGAACAAAAGTGCTATGTATTTTTATTTACGAATGACTATGACACTAATATAAGTAGGATTAAAAATGTTCAACAGTTGTTCCCTACAGATAAGTTATGCATTTTTAAACCAGAGGGTTTAGGTATTTCAAATTCGGATTTGCAGGACCTTGGTATTGATAATGTTGATGATGTTATTGTTTATGATCCAATTGAGTTGATGGCATTAATAACATTATTTGTAGATGACTATGATAATGATATGTTAAAGGAGGCTATTGTTGAATATACAAAGGGCTTATAATTATGTTTGAAAGAAACGAACTTTATAGAGTTTATAAAATCTCTATTCCAATAATTGACCTATTAGTCCCTTATTGGAATTTGTATATAAACATTAAGGGTTTAAGTCTAATTGATACTCTTGAATTTCCAGCAGGATATGAATCATACAAGAATAATTGTATAGACATTTATAACGACTATCAACAGAAAAAAGAATTTATAGAAGATAAAGAAGATGCAAAATTACTAGAAGAGACAACAATAAACCAAATTTTATGTGAACTCACAAAATATGTTTGTACAAATATATATGATCGTGAACATTTTCATAGAACCTTTAAAAAACATTTTTTTACAATTGTACACAAAGAGAATTCATTCATCTGCGTAACAAAAGACTGCAATGAAGAAAAAATGATCGAATTATTGGATAAGTTTTTAACATATTCAAATCCAATTAGATTGCTATTGCAAGCTATTGATACGAATAGAGAAAAGAACTTTGACGATATGATTAATTGCGGGCTTTATAGTGTCGCTGCGCAAAAAACGATTGACAATTCAGACATTAGATCTATATATGCGCCGATATACCATATTTCAGATTTTAAAACCACAGATGATGAACATATATCTTATGAACTAAATTCTAGTGAATTTTGGCTCAATTATGAATTAATAAAAGAATATTACAGTTTTGATGAAGAACTAGATGATAAAGTAATTGTTTTTCACAAACGCAATAATGATTCCACATCATATATAGATGGCTTGTATTCAAATGATATAATTATTCCATTTATAAGTGATTTTAAAAAACAATATCAAGTAAATTTAAATGCAATCTGGCGAGAATTTAAAAGTAACGTATATCATCATAAATTAAATAAAGATGATAGTGTTAGCCGTAAAAATAATAAAGTTCAAAAAGATTTTTTGGAATTGGCTAAAAAAGAAGATTTTACTAATAAATTATCATATTTAGTTAACAATCTTTTTATTCCTCAAGAGCATCTAACTAAAATTGAAGATATTGGATTTTGTTTTAATGATATCACAATAGTTGACGGGTTATCGGAATTGGAGAATTATGAATTTTTTTCTTCTCGTATTGAAGATAATAAACCATTCATTGGAATACATAAAAAAGACAAAGCAGGATCTTCCTCATATAAATTATTACACTACATAAATATAAATGCTGGAAAGTTAGAGAATATTCGTGGGCATAATAAAGTTGATAAATTTTCAGGAAAAATCGCAAAGATTTTAAAACCTGATTTGGCATTTTACTATTTGTTGAGATATTATGAGGACTTCTTCTGCTTAGTCCTTGATGAAATTAAACAAGAAACAGGTAGTGTTATAGACTTTATTGCAAATCAAAATCTAAAAAACAATAATAGTACTAATGAAGTAGATATATTAGCATTTAATGGCTCTGATATATTTATTATTGAATTAAAAACGACCCTAAATATAGATTATATTGTTTCATATCAGAAGAAGTGTAACAAATGGCTACAACATAATCCTGAAATTGCAAATAATTTAAAATTTATGATTGTTGGTAACTATGGTTCAGAAACATTAAATATCTGTATTGGGAATAATACGGAAGAAGAGGAATACAATGTTCCTAGGCCCAATATGAATGGATGTGCGTATAGTTTTTCTGTTCCATTGGATGGGAGACATGAATTATACTGCTTTACAGAATCTTCTTTTGAGAGATTAAAGTCAAAATTGACTAAAATATTGATAAAAGATGAAGCTTCCAGTAACTAGATATTATGGTTCAAAGCGTCGGCTACTAGATAAAATCTGGGAGGCTTTGGCTATACATCAAATAGAATTCGATTCAGTATTGGACTTATTTGGTGGAACAGGTATTGTCTCATATTATATGGCCCATAAAGGTAAGGATATAATATATAACGATATTTTATCTTTCAACTGCGAAATTGCAAAGGCGCTATTATGTTCTTCTCGTGGCTCTTTTACTGAAACAGATGCATTAGCACTACTACAACGAGTAGATGGTAGAGAATACCAAAATATTATAGTACAAAATTTCAATCAAGTGTATTATACGCCTGATGAAGATGAGATTATTGATATTGTCGTACAGAATATTCTGCATTTAGAAGATAAGAAAAAAGCAAGTGCATACTATATTCTGTTCCAAAGTTGCATGATAAAGAGGCCATTTAACTTGTTTCATCGTAAGAATTTGAATCTGAGGACAAACTTCGTGAAAGCAAATTTTGGTAATAAAGTTACATGGGAACAATCATTCAAAGATTTATTTCTAAAATTCACAAAAGAATTGAATGAATTTCAATTTGAAACTTTGCCTAATGTAGAGATTACAAATACTTCTGCATTAGAATGTGATAGACATGCTGATTTGGTATATATAGACACTCCATATTTCCCGAAAAAAGATGGCGGTGGAATTACTTATCATAACAGATATCACTTCTTGGAAGGCCTAATGAACTATACTGAAATACCAAATAACATAGATAGGGGAAAAGTAAATTTGGAAATTGGTGTTGGTAAGAATTGGGAGTTTGAAAAGAGAAGCAATTACATTAATGAATTAGATGAATTGATATATAAACATAGGGATTCTATTATTGCTTTATCTTATACTACAGAAGGATATCCGTCAATACAAGAGTTGGAAGAGGTTATACATAGATATAAGCAAACAACTCATGTTTGTTATCTTGGGAAACATGGATTTGCATTAAATAGAAATAATGCAGAACGCCAGGAAGTGTTAATAATAGGACTATAACAAAAAATATAGTCCTATTTATGATTTTAGGCATAAATTGCTTTCCTTTGCACTTAGAAAAAGCGTTCTTTTCAATAATGCAGAATAAGACGGATAAGGGAACTTCGCTTGTTTCTAAGTCGTTACCTGTTGCAAATTCAAATTGTGTAAATCGTTTGTTTTCAGCGAGAAAGAAGAAATGCTATGTCTCAAGCAGTGGAAGGTTATGTGTTTTTTGATTCCGGCTTCCGAAATCCATTGCTTGAGAGGCTGATTCGTCATAGCTCTGGTCAGTCCTTTGAATACGCGGCCTGAACCTGGGATACCACATAGTTCCAATGCTTCGTTACTAATGGGGAGAGTGGCTTCAGTTTCTGTCTTTTCCGTACAAATTCTGATGTAATAACCATTGTCAGGACCGACTTCAATATTATCCCATGTAAGCTGTAAAATATCGCTGATACGGAGACCGGTCATACAGGAGAATAATGAAGCTTGTTTCAGTACAGGAATCTTGCATGGTGTAGCGGCCAGTTTCTTAACTTCTGCTAATGTGAGATACTGCTTTTTGACTTCTTTCCATTCAATCTTGTCTATGAAGTCATTCAGATTTTCACGTAGCATCTTCTCTTGATAAGCTATTTTCAGTAATGCACGGAAAGTTGAAAAATAGCCAGCTGCCGAATTCCTCGAAACACTGATATTAGGGTGACGGATCTGTTTACAGTTCAGTAGATACTGCCTGAACTTCTGACAAAGCTCTACCGTTACATCACCGAAAGTGCAATAGCCGTTTACAAACTTTTCAAAATGCTGGTAAACGCAGTCCCATTTGTGATACTTCAGTTTTGCTTTCTCACGAAAATAGGCAAGGAAGTCAGCTTTCATTTTGTGCTTGTCAAGAAATCCAAATTCTTCATTGACGATTGCCTGTACTCTGATACAACGAATGGCTTCAGCCTTACTCAGCATCTCATTGTTGAAATCACGTTCAATCTCATTTTTAGGACGGGCATAGATATAAATGCCAAGATATTCCCTGCGACTCATTTTCATTGTGTACGGATTGCGAATAGCCGGATAATAGTCCAGGTAGAGAGAAATTCTGCCGTTACTGATAACTCTTTGTCTCAATGTTACGTTAGTACATGTAAGTGCCATAAGATTAATGTTTTTGGTTGATAAATTATTATTATCGGTACAAATTAAACTGGTGTTTTCTTGGTGAATACTCACACCGGAAAATAACTTATACCAGGATTATTCAATGATAGGATCTTCGAACAAACTATCGAGCTCAGCTTTGGATATAAGAGTATACTTTCCCTTCTTAATCTTGGGAATTTGATGATACTTGGTATAATGGTATAGCTGGTCTCTTGTTATTTTGAATTTTTCCATAGCCTCTTGAACTGTGTAGTATTTGGGCTCTTCAGCCTGACGTATTCCCTTAGCTATATCGAAGTGCTTTTTTGAATAATATACGGTAATACCAACTTTCTTTTTCGGAATGGCATTTTTATAAACAAAAGAGTATATAGCGTTAAGGCTCATTTGAAATTTGTCCTGAACTTCTTGCACACTGTACCATTCTGTAATGTCTGCATCTGGAGCCTTCGAGGAAAAATAAGCATCAACATGCTTTTTACTCCAGTAAGTCTTACCACGGTTGAATGTCTTTGGAATTTTATTCTTCTTAGACATAACAAAAATCCATGATTCACTTACATTGAATTTTTTCATTATTTCGGCTGTAGTATAAAATTCTTTGATAGGTAGAGTGTCCTTGGGCATTCTAAATTCATAAGGATGCCGTTTTAACATCTCATCTATATCAGAGCGTTTGACGAAAGATAATCTGCTGCTAATTTTTGAAGCTTGAAGGTATCCTTTATAGACCATCTTATAGACTGCTTGTCTGGTAATACCTAAAAGAATTCCAACCTCTGAGAAAGATAGAAACTCTTTATCCTTAATTGTGATGATAGGTAGTTCCTCAATCCTATTTTGAGTATTCTCTTCAGTAGCCTTAATGTTTTTCTCTCTTTCTCTTTTTTTGTAAGCTAAATTTGCACACCTGTGAGAGCAGTACTTTGTACTTATTTTTTGTGCTTCGAATCGTGTTCCACACCATTCGCAAATCTTTTTAATTTTAGTGTTACTTGCTGGCATATTATCTCAAATTTTAAATGTTTATTTCGCTTTATTTCTCCCGTTATGTGTCAACTATCGTAAATCTTAGTAAACCATAGTCAACTTTCTCCACAATCTGTCCAGCGTAAAATGCCGGAATTTTGCTTCGTGGTACAAAAACGGTACAAAAAGATGATGTACAAAGCTTATAAATGACTAATATTGACAGTAGAGCAACAAAAAAGGCGCCCTGTAAAGAGCGCCATATCAATCGATTATATCAGTTTAACTCATTGATAATCAGATGGTTACTTGCCGATGCAAAAATGTTCGAAAATATTCCCAAGTACCATATCGTTCGTAACTTCCCCTGCAATATCGCTTAGATGGAAAATGCATTCGCGGATATCTTGTGAAACAAAATCTCCGGATAGATTTTCTGCTAATCCTTGTTGGACCCGGTGGATGGCTTCCAAGGCATGGGTCAAAGCCTCGTAGTGGCGTATATTCGTGACAATGACATCGTTTTGGGTAACCGTGGGCAGGTTAGCGGCAGAGATTAGCATTTGCTGAAGCTTGTCGAGGTTGGTACGTCCTTTGGCAGAGATGGAGATGCATTGCACATTAGTAGCGGCCACGGTGAAACTGGAGTTGGGGATGGTTGAGGCATCTTGCACCAAATCGGTCTTGTTGAATACGAGAATGAGCCGTTTCCCTTCGCAACGGGGAAGTATCTGGGTAGTTAGTTGTGGTATCCGTGAGACGGCATTCGTGGCATCAACTATCCAGAGCACGATTTCCGCCTGCTCCAATTTCTGGAAGGTTCGCTCAATTCCTAGGTTCTCGATGGTGTCGTTCGTTTCGCGTATGCCTGCCGTATCAATAAATCGGAAAGTTATCCCACCAAGATTGACTGTGTCTTCTATCACATCGCGGGTTGTCCCGTGTATGTCGCTTACAATGGCTCGTTCCTCGTTTAGTAGTGCATTCAACAGGGTGGATTTACCAGCGTTCGTTTCGCCGATGATGGCTACGGGCACGCCGTTCTTGATGGCATTGCCTACACTGAAGGATTGTACTAAACGGGAAATTACCTGCTCTATGCCGTCTGCTAGGAGACATAGCTCGGAGCGGTCGGCAAATTCCAGTTCTTCGTGGTCGCTGAAGTCCAGCTCCAGTTCTATGAGTGATGTGAAGTGCAGCAATTGGTCGCGTAGTGAGGCCAGCTCTTTACTGAACCCACCGCGCATTTGGCTCATGGCGAGGCGGTGAGTGGCGGCAGAGGTGGAGGCGATGAGGTCGGCCACGGCTTCGGCCTGGCTTAGGTCCATTTTGCCACCCAAGAAGGCCCGTTGCGTGTACTCACCGGGAGCGGCCAGGCGGCAACCATTGCCGATGAGCAATTGCAACACCTTCTGAAGAATATAGCTCGAACCGTGGCACATGATTTCCGTGCTATCCTCGCCCGTGTACGAGTGGGGGGCACGGAATAAGCTTACAAGTACTTCGTCTATGATGTTTTCTTCTTCATGGATATGACCGAAGGTAAGTGTGTATGGCTTGGCATCCTTCAGCTTCTTCCCCTTCCGGGCAGGGGTAAATATGCGGGATGTTATCTCTATGGCATCCGGTCCGGAGACACGGATGCATCCTATGGCTCCCCCTTGGGCGGTGGCTATGGCACAAATGGTATCTTGGTTCATTTTATCCGGCTTATTTTTATTCAGCAAAGATAATGGTTTCTTTACAAAAAAGAGAGATGGTGATTCAACTTATGGGCTTTTATCGTAACTTTGTGCAAATCGATAATGGATAGATGCTTATAAAGCCTAATCCGCCTCTGTGCCCATTGTGGGTATAGCAGGACATTGCTACACTATACAGACCAGCAACGGGCACGTCAGGCAGGATGTGATGAAGTCATTACTAAACCCTACTCCTAGGATTGGCTGAAGGAAAGGGAGGAGCATTTCTTGAAGGATACTTAGATACGGTCGAGTACTGTTTTGATAAGAGTATCTATCGTATTCTTGTATCCCGTGTTAGCTTCTTTTATCAGGCGGTTGGCAATGACCATGCATACCGTCATGGCCTTGTGCCCCATCAGACGGCTCAAGCCTGCCAGGGCAGAACTTTCCATCTCGAAGTTGGTAATACGGTAGCCGTTGTATTCAAATTTTTCAATCTTCTCATTCTGATGTGGGTCGGCAAGCGGCACGCGTAACTCGCGTCCTTGAGGTCCGAAGAAGCCCCCGGCGGCAATCGTTACGCCACGTACCATGTCGTTTTGTGCGATGCGGTCTATCAGTTCAGTGCTTGCATCAATGACGTAGGGGGCAGGGGCACACATGTTGCCGGACCATCCCATATGGTTGAGGAAGGCACGCTCCATGGGCAGGTCGCACACGGAGTTGCGTCCGGCATAGAAGTTGAGCAGACCGTCGAAACCGATGGATTTTTCAGAACATACAAATGTACCCACCGGAGTGTAGGGTTGCAAGCCGCCGCAGGTGCCGATACGTACCAGCTCAAGGCTACGTAGGCGGGGCTTTTCTTCGCGCGTCTCGAAGTCGATGTTTGCCAGGGCATCCAGTTCGTTCATCACGATATCGATGTTGTCACATCCGATACCGGTGGAAACCACCGTAATACGTTTCCCCTGGTAAGTACCGGTGATAGTCTTGAACTCGCGGCTTTCCACTTCACATTCCTTGTTCTCGAAATGGGAGGCAACCAGTGCCACCCGTCCGGGGTCGCCTACCAAGATGACTTTGTCTGCCAGCCATTCGGGCTTTACGTGAAGATGAAATACAGAACCGTCTTCATTGATGATCAGTTCGGAAGAGGCGAAATATTTCTTCATATGCTTGAGGCTTTAATCTTTTGTTTATAAATAGAAACGCCGGGAACCGATTCTTGTTCACCGGTTCCGGCGTTTCGTCAGTTACTTTCCGGGTTATTTACTCAACGGCTGGCTGGTATTGCCCGTCGTCGGTTTGGCAATGTTTTCGCGCATGGAAGTGTCGGCTTCTATATTCTTCATCCGGTAATAGTCCATGATACCCAGATTGCCGTTGCGGAATGCTTCGGCCATGGCCTTGGGTACTTCCGCTTCTGCCTCGATAACTTTGGCACGGGCTTCCTGGGCTTTTGCCTTCATTTCCTGCTCTGTGGCTACGGCCATGGCGCGGCGTTCCTCTGCCTTGGCTTGAGCAATGTTCTTGTCGGCATTGGCTTGGTCTATCTGCAGGGCGGCACCGATATTCTTACCTATGTCAATATCAGCAATGTCAATGGACAGAATTTCGAATGCTGTTCCGGCATCCAACCCCTTGCGCAATACCAGTTTGGAGATAGAATCCGGATTCTCCAATACAGACTTATGATTCTCTGACGAACCGATGGAAGACACAATACCCTCGCCTACACGGGCCAGAATCGTGTCTTCTCCGGCACCTCCCACCAATTGGCGGATATTGGCGCGCACCGTTACACGGGCCTTGGCAATCAGCTGGATACCGTCTTTGGCAACAGCTGTCACGGGAGGAGTGTCAATTACTTTGGGGTTAACGGACATCTGTACGGCTTCGAATACGTCACGGCCGGCAAGGTCGATGGCGGTTGCCATCTGGAACGGCAGCTCGATATTGGCTTTAGAGGCGGATACCAGTGCGTGTACCACCCGCTCTACGTGACCTCCGGCAAGGTAGTGCGCTTCCAGTTCGTCGCGCGTGATGTTTTGCAATCCTGCTTTATGAGCTTCAATCATGCCGGGCACAATGATATAAGGAGGGACATTACGGATGCGCATCAGGAAAAGTTGTACCAGCGAGATGTTTACTCCCGATACTTTGGCAGACAGCCACAAGAAGAACGGTACATAATGGAAGAAAAGTACCAGGAAAATAATGCCTCCTATAATGAGGAAGGCGGTTAAATACATTGTGCTTGGATCCATGAGATTAAATATTAATTGTTAGTTATAAATAGGTTGATTTCTGAAATTTCACTGCTTGAGCCGCTCCACTAAGAGGACTCCGTCGGCAATACGGTCTACGATAATCGGAGTCTTTTCGTTCAGGAAGCCGTCTGATGACTTTACTTCCACGATGTCTCCGTTGATTTCGGCATAGCCGATAAGAGCCAGGCGGGTAGTGGTTACGCCTATATCACCTACCTTGACTTTTTCCTCGGCACTACGGTCTACTTTGGAGGTGATGTTTTTTTTCAATGCAATTTTGTCGAGTGTCTTGGAGCGCATGAACCATACCAACGAGCCGATACAAGCCAGGGCAGATATGATAAGCGTAATGACACCTGCCGTGGTGCCCATATAGGCAAAGGCATAGTAGTTGGCAAAGATGATGCAACCTCCTGCCAGAAAACCGGCAACGCTGATGCCCGGAATTACGAATAATTCCACTAAGAACAAGATTACTGCTCCTATAATCAATGAGGCGATAATGAGTATATCCATAGTTGTCTTTATTTGGTGGCTTGTTTTTCCAGGTTGCGCACTTGAATGGCAGTTTGCTCCATCTCAGTGGACAATTGCCGTACACGTTGCTCCAGGTCGAGGATGGCGGCGGACATCTTGTCCTTTTCCTGCTTGTCGGCTCGGGAGTATTCCGAACGCATATCTTCCAGTTTCTCCTGCAGTTGTTTGTGGCTCTGCTCCAGCTGATTGTATTTGCCATACAAGGCTTTGGCCTGCGGGGAACGGAAATCGTCCAGCTGGTAATAGGTGGAGTGGTCATCAATGACGAATTGGAAATCGTGCTTCTTGGTGGTCCGCGGCTTTGCGTTGGCAGCGGTCCGAAGCCTTTCTCGGGCGGCCTTTACCGCATCGGTGTCCGTCCATGTGTCCTTGATAGAGTGAAGTTGCGCCAATGATATCATCTTGTCCGGGTCCATCCCTTCGTAGTTGTACACTTGCTTGGATGAGTTGGGAATGAATACATAGATGCACACTTTGCCTTCCGGCTGGTAGCGGTCGGAGGCAAACCATCCCAAGTCGTTGAATTCGTCAATGACGTACATATAGTCGTTGTAGGGCGAATTGAACGGCATGCCCACATTTTCCGGCATCAGATAAGAGTCGGTATTCGTATTGTAACGGGTGACGAAAATGTCATATCCTCCCATCGAGCCAGGGCCATCCGAGGCATAGTAGATAGTGATACCGTCCGTAAGTACATAAGGGTAGTCTGCATTCATGGCCTCGTTGATGCTTCCGGGCAACAAGCTGCCATCACTCCATTTGTCCAGCAACTTGTTGCGCGAAAGGATACTGAGGGTGCTGTCCGGTTGCATTTCGCTATAATATAGCTTATTGCCCAGCTCCGTTTCGTATACCGTTCCGCCTTCCTTACCGGAATCATTGAAGTAGGTGTCGTACATGAACAGTTTGCCCGATTCGGGGCTGATTTTGTATGCATCCAGGAATTTTTCCTTGTCTACCACAAAGCTGTCGATGAAGCAGACCTCTTCCACGCCTTTCAGCATGCGCAAGTTGGATTTGCTTTTTCCCAATAATTGTTCGGCCTCTTCGGTGGAGCGTTTTCTCTTTCTCAGGTCGGAAATGTAGGTCTCATAAGTCTCGATGGCATCTTCGAACTGATATAAATCATTGTATGCCCGGGCCAAATAGAGTTGCCCGCTGGGGACGCGTCTCTTGACGGCGCTTTCCAGGTGTTTCAAGGCTTCTGCGGGTTCGCCGGTTTCCAGGCAACATACACCGTACCATAGGTTGTAATTTCCATTGCCAGGTTGTGTCTTGACGAGTTTTTTGAAGGCGGGCTTGGCTTCTTCGTATTCTCCCTTCTCGTACAAGGCTTTGGCTTCTGCCAGGCTTTGTGCGGAAATTGTTATGCTCAAAAGGCCGAATAGAAAGAAAAGGATATATTTTTTATTCATATTGATACATGCTGATTTGTTCAGAAGGTCAAAAATACAAATTTATCGTGAATAAAGCTGGTTTCCGTAATTCTATTTTGTTAATTCTTCTTTAAATCGTTCTTTTGCCTTACTTTTGCAGCCGGAAGAGCTATAACTTATAACTCATAACTCGTATCAATGGCACAATTTACTGAAGAAGAAAAGATGTTGCGCCGCATAGACAAGCGGTTTAGCAAAGGTGTGGTGGAATATGGACTGATAGAGGACGGCGATAAGATTCTTATCGGGCTTTCGGGAGGCAAGGACTCTTTGGCGCTGGTGGAGTTGTTGGCACGGCGTGTCCGTGTCTATAAACCCCGTTTTTCCGTTGTCGCCGTACATGTAGTGATGAAGAATATACCTTATCAAAGCGATGTGGACTATCTGAGGGAGTACGTAGAGTCGTGGGGAGTGCCTTTTGTTCTCTTTGAAACGGAGTTTGATGCCACGACAGATACCCGCAAGTCTCCTTGTTTTCTTTGCTCTTGGAATAGGCGGAAGGCATTGTTTACCGTAGCCAAGGAGCAGGGATGCAATAAAATCGCGTTAGGCCATCACATGGATGATATTCTAGAGACCTTGCTGATGAATATCACCTATCAGGGAGCGTTCAGCTCCATGCCTCCCCGATTGGTGATGAAGAAGTTTGATATGACGATTATCCGTCCGATGTGTCTGGTTCATGAGGCGGATTTGATGGAGTTGGCGCAAGTGAGGGGGTATCGTAAGCAGGTGAAGAATTGTCCGTATGAGTCACAATCCAGCCGTAGTGCAATGAAAGGCATTCTGAAACAGTTGGAGGAAATGAATCCTGAGGCACGCTATAGTCTATGGGGGAGTATGACGAATGTGCAAGAGGAATTGCTGCCTGCAATCATTAATCATTAATCACTAATCATTAATCACTATATGAAAGCATTTTATACCATTTTGCTATTGATTGTATCTAATATTTTCATGACGTTTGCCTGGTATGGGCATCTGAAGCTACAAGAGACAAAAGTCATCTCCAACTGGCCGTTGTATGCCGTGGTGCTGTTTTCTTGGGTAATAGCTCTGGCTGAGTATTCTTGTCAGGTTCCGGCCAATCGGATAGGCTTTTTAGGCAATGGAGGCCCGTTCTCATTGATGCAACTCAAAGTGATTCAGGAAGTAATCACTTTGATAATCTTTACGGTGTTCACAACAGTTCTTTTCAAGGGAGAAACGCTGCATTGGAATCATTTTGCCGCTTTTGTATGTCTGGTACTGGCGGTATATTTTGTATTTTATAAATGATGGGTTAATCGCATTTGCGCATTATTTCATATACTTCTCCATCCCTTTTGTTAAGAACGTTTGAAGCTTTCCTTCTTCATCCGTATAAATGAAGCAGGCGTCGATATCCGGATGTGCATCCGCCACGCGTTCTGCTTCTTCCAGCCCCATCACCATGAATGCCGTGGCATAGGCGTCTGCACTCATGCAATCTTTGGCAATGACGGTGGCTGACAAGATGCTGTGCTGTACCGGATAGCCGGTACGCGGGTCGATGGTATGCGCATATTTCTTTCCGTCTTTATAGTAGTAGTTGCGATAATTGCCCGATGTAGCCATGCCTAAATCCGTGACTAGCAGCACTGCTTGCAGTTCCTGGTTCACTGCCAGTGAGTCGTCTATCGGCTTGTTCAAACCGATGCGCCAAGGTCCATTTTGAGGGTTTTGCCCGTGAACAACCACTTCTCCGCCTATATCGACCATAAAGTTGCGGATACCCTTCTTCTTCAGAAGTTGGGCTATGACATCTACTGCATATCCTTTTGCCACAGCGCTGCACGAGAGCATTATACGCGAGTCTGTTTTCACCACTTTCCCTTCATCGGACAATTTTACTTTTTCGTATCCTGTCATCTCCAGCAGGCTGTCTATCATGGCAGAGTCGGGGAAGTTACCCTTCTTGAACCCAAATCCCCAGGCATTGGCAAGAGGGGCAACGGTGATATCGAAGGCACCATCGGTCTCCCGGGAGATTTCCATGCTACGTCGGAAGACGTTGGTAAAGAATGTGTCGGGCACAATGTCCTCGTTGCGGTTGATGCGCGTAATGGTCGCCGTGTCATTGAAAGGGGACAAGGAACCGTCGAAACGTTTGAGTTCCGCTTCTATCTCCGCCTTCAGATTTTGGTCACATTGATAAGTCACTTTATATACCGTACCGAATATCAGTCCGTTATCCGTCTGATAAGGAGTGACTTGGTTGTGGCGGGCAAGTATCCAGATGGTTCCCAGTACCAGTAGGGCAATCCATAAAAAATTCCGTTGTACTTTCTTTTCCATATCCTATCTGAGTTTTTACTTTTTAATTAAAAGAAGAGATGCTCTACCAATATCTTGGTACCGATGATGACGAGGATAATCCCTCCCCAAAGTTCGGCGCGCAGTCTGCGGGCTATGCCACATCCGAAACGGATGCCGAACATCAGGCCGACCATCGACAAGGCGAATGATACAAAACCGATAATCCCGATGGGGGAAAGAATAGCCGAGAATTGCTTGATACCGAGGAATGCAAACGAAACACCTACCGCCAATGCATCGATGCTGGTTGCCACGGCCAGAGCGAGCACCACCTTCAGGCTGGTAGGGTCATACTCGTGCTTGCAATCTTCGTCCTTGAAGGATTCCATTATCATGCGTCCGCCCAGGAAGGCAAGGATACCGAATGCAATCCAATGGTCGATACTTTCTATCAGGTGACTGAAAAAACTGGCACCTATCCATCCCAGCAAAGGCATCAAAGCCTGGAAAAAGCCGAAACTGATGGCCATCACCAGCATAGGGCGCAGCCGGGCGCGTTTCAATATAATTCCGCTGGCTATAGAAACGGCGAAACAATCCATCGCAAGTCCTACGGCCAGTAGCCAAATCTCTAACCCTGTCATAAGTCGCTTAAAGAGGTAGTTTATAAGTTATCGTATAGGTTACTCCCATCGTGTTGGAGCCATATTTCCCGAAACCGGGCACATACCACGGGTCACCGTATTCATCGGCCGAGGCGGACAATTTGAACTTGAAGCGTAGTGACCAGCCCATGTACAATGCCTTCCAGACGTGCGCCCGGATACCGACACAAAATTCCGCCCATTGCATGGAGCCTTTCATTCCTTTATGGTTATAGGGCAGGCTGCCTCCCCATATCTCGTCGTCCAGATTCGGATTGCCTACGATGCCACCGTATATCGGGTCGTCCAGTCCCAAGGCGTCTACATCGTACTTGAAGCTACTTACACCGTAACGCAAGCCTACGAGTAGCATGTGTCCGTGCTGCTTCTTGTATAGCGTGTTATAGTCCATTCCTATGCGGAAGTAGGGGGCGTTGCTTTTGTAGTGTATGCCTTTGTCACTCCAGGTGTCCGTGGAGCCATATCCCAGTTCGGCAATAGGGAAGAAGCGGTTCTTGAGGTTTACATCCACGGCCACTTCGGAACTCAGGAAATCTCCTCCAAATACGGAACTTCCGATTCCCCACAAGTCCAAGCCGACGGACATGCCGTTGTATAACGGATAGTGCACTTCTTCTTTCGCGTCCTTCTTCTCCTTCTTGGGAGGTGCTCCCTGGGGGGGGACGGTAGGATTCCCGTTCTGCGCCCGTAGGGGGAGGAACATCAGCAGGCAGAGTGCCAGACTAATAGAATAACTTAAGATTTTCCTTTCCATAGATGCCTGCTTCATTGTCTTTGATGTATATCGAGTCCAGAGAGATGCGGGTGCACGTTACGCTTGTGATGGCCTGCTTCATCTGATAGCCGCAATCCATCGATAGGAAATAGGGGGTGTTGGTGTGGCGTATCACCATCGTGTCACTCTTGGTCCGGCTATACTTGAATATCAGCTTGGTGGAATCCTCCGTATAGCGCAGTGGCAGGGAGATGTCGTGTACCTTCTTCTGGTTGTTGATGATGATGGAGTCGGTGCCGTATGCTGTGACGGTGAGCGAGTCGAGCGTGTCGTTCTCCACGTATTGGGTTTCGGGGTCTACTCTATAAAGAATGCAATTCACCATGGGGCGTGCCGTCATGGAGCAATCTGCCTCCTCCGAGCAGGAGATAGCTATGCTTATTATCGGGCAAAGGACAGCTCCGAGTATGACAAGTCTGACTAATTTTTTCATCGTTAAATGGTTTTCTCTATTTGATATTTGTTTCGTTCCGGGGCATTACGTGAAATCAGCTCTCCGAGGAATCCTGCCACGAATAGTTGTGTGCCGATAATCATGGAGGTCAACGAGAGGTAGAAGTAGGGAGAGTCCGTCACAAGGCGGTAGGGCATGCCATGGTGCATGTAGTACAACTTGCTGACACCCACTATGACCACGGCTATGAAGCCGAAGATGAACATCAGCGAACCCAGCAATCCGAAAAAGTGCATGGGCTTGATGCCGAACCGGGAAAGGAACCAAAGGGAAAGCAAGTCCAGATACCCGTTTACAAATCGGTTCAGCCCGAACTTGGTCTTTCCGTATTTGCGTGCCTGGTGGTGCACCACTTTCTCGCCGATTTTCTTGAAGCCGGCGCTCTTGGCCAGGTAGGGGATGTAGCGGTGCATTTCGCCGTATACCTCTATATTCTTGACCACCTCTTTGCGATACGCCTTCAGTCCGCAATTAAAGTCGTGCAGGTTTTTGATGCCCGATACTTTGCGGGCGGTGGCATTGAACAATTTGGTGGGGAGGGTCTTCGACAACGGGTCGTAACGTTTCTGCTTCCAGCCCGATACGAGGTCATAGCCTTCTTGGGTAATCATGCGGTAGAGTTCGGGTATTTCGTCGGGACTGTCCTGCAGGTCGGCGTCCATGGTTATCACGACGTCGCCTTGTGCTTGTTCGAAACCACAGAACAATGCCGGCGACTTCCCGTAGTTGCGGCGGAACTTAATGCCCCGTACCTTGTCCGGAGCTTGTGCCTGCAATTGCTCGATTACCTGCCAGGAACGGTCGGTACTTCCGTCGTTCACGAAAATCACTTCGTATGAAAAACCGTTGGCATTCATCACCCGCTCAATCCATGCGAACAGTTCGGGGAGTGATTCTTCTTCATTATATAGTGGTACGACAACTGAAATATCCATTGATGTATGATTTTTCTATTTACAATTGAAATAACATTTCTTTTTACTGTTCCGTCACTTTGCCGGAGCGTTGTCTTTCTTGCGTCTCATCACGAACAAGGCGGTGGGGAAAGCCAGTATCGAACCCCAAAACACATTGGACGATATCATCTGTAGTGTAATGTCGATAGGACTGAGCAGTCGGGCTGTCTCCAGAGCTTCCTGATAGGTGGCGATGTACGAATCCATTTCCGGCATGTTGCTTTGGGCAAGCGTGTCTACCATCGTTTCGCACGTGTTTATCACATATCCGTGGTCTATGAACCTGAAGTAGATGTAGTGTGCCACAGCGGCAAGCAGCGCGGCAAACATATACATGAAAACGGTGAATATCCATGCATGCAGGAAGCTGATGCCGCCTCCGCATACCTGATTACGATACATCCGTGCATAATAATATCCCATAAAAGGTACGCATAGCGTGAGTCCCATGAAAAGGAAAAGTAAAAAAGGAACCGACAGTCCCACCGGAAAGAGTATGAACTTCAATATCCAAAAACCTCCCATATAGGTACCGAACAGCATTGCGTATCGTTGCATGTAACCTCTATTTTCTGTCATCTTTCTTAGAAATAATGTGCAAAGGTACAAATATAGTTGGATTCAAGGGCAAGCCGATGTGCAGATTTTAATTTTTAATTCTTTAATTTTTCATTATTAATTAAAAAAGAAAAGGTGATACATTTCGTATCACCTTTTCTTTTTCTGAGCCTCTTGTCGGATTCGAACCAACGACCCCGAGATTACAAATCACGTGCTCTGGCCAACTGAGCTAAAGAGGCGGGTGGGTAAGCTATCTATATCGCGCCGCTACAACCAACTACCTTTGCTGCGATCAAGCCCTGGAGGATTCGAAGGGAGCTGGCCGTATAGGACTTACCCGTTTTCGTTTTGCGGTTGCAAAGGTAGACATTATTTTGGAATCTGCAATAGCTTGCGGCGGTTTTTTTATTTGTTTTTTTAGATTCTCTATTCTATCCCTCTTCATGGCCTTCTTATATAGACACTTTGGAGGGGAGGTACGGATTCTTTCCGGCATTACGATGGACAAATATTCCTTTTACTAGAAAGTATTCGTCCGACATATGTAACCTTATCGTCCGACAGTTGTTGAATTATCGTCCGACAGTTGTTGGACGATAATTCAACAACTGTCGGACGAATACTTCTTAGTATACCGGAATCTAAAGTATAGTTATGCAAAAGATTGCCATTTGAGAAGAAAATAATAATCGGGGACGAAAAAACAGATAGGCTATTGTGCGCTACCTTGAAAATAAGCATTATTTTTGTGCAACTAACTATATAGTCATTATACGCATGAACAAACACATATTGTCATTCTACCTTTTTTTCTGCCTTTTTCTTTTTCCCCCTTTGGTCGAAGCAATTGCCGGCTGGAATAGCTTTATCGTCAATTTTGATAAAAGTGTTTATGGTAAGGGGACCCAGACTTGGCAGATAGCACCCTATGATGACAAGTGGGTATATTTCGCCAACAAGAACGGTATGGTGCAATTTGATGGCAATGTCTGGAATGTGTTTCCATTGAACAATGCTTCCGATGTGCGTTCCGTTCTGGCTTCTGCCACCCAAAAAAGAATTTATGTGGGGGGCATCAATGAATTCGGCTATTATGAACCGGATACGGACGGTTCTTTGGCCTATCATTGCATGTCCGATACTTTGGAGAGTTCCGTTCGTTTTCTTGGAAACGTGTGGGGCATCCATGAGACTGACAATATTTTGTATTTCCAAGGGGACGGGTGTGTGGTGAAGTACCTGAACGGAAAATATACCGCCATTGAAATGAATGCCAAGATAGACTGTTCCAATATGGTCAATGGTATTCTTTACATCGGTACGGACAGAGGTGTATGGCTTTTGGTTGGAAACACTTTTTTCCCTCTTCAGGGTGCCGATGCGTTGGCTTCCAAGCGTATTCGTGGCATTATACCTTATAAGAAAGGTGTTCTGGTGGTGACTGCATACAACGGACTTTACTATTGTGACGGGCGTACGATGGAACCGTTTATCACCGGTGCCGAAGAGTTTATGCGTGAGAATGAAGTCTTTTGCGTGGCCAAAAAGGATGATAAGATTGCCTTGGGAACCATTCATAAAGGATTGGTACTGGTGGATTGCAGCACCATGCAACTGAAATATTTCAATGAGAACAACGGCTTGCGTAACAATACGGTGCTTTCTGTCTCCTTCGATACGACCGGAAACCTCTGGGCCGGTCTGGATAGCGGCATTGACTACGTCTGTCTGAGTTCTCCTTTTACGAATCTCTATTCCTATCCTTATTCCTACGGCACGGGATATACGGCGGCGGTAGAAGGCGGCTATCTTTATTTAGGTACCAATCGGGGTTTGTATTACACCTCTTATCCGGTACAGATGAACGGCGATTTGCCGGATATCCGTCCGATGCCCCAATCCAGCGGACAGGTCTGGAACCTTTGCCGTATAGGTGATGAACTCTTCTGTCTGCACGACCGTGGTATTTTCCTTATCAATGGCACTTCCGTAAAACGCGTGACGGATATTGCCGGCGCCTGGTGTTGCCAACTTGTGGCAGGATGTACGGAACTTATGTATGTCGGGGTATATAACGGTATTTATTTGGTTGGGAAAAAGAATGGAGAATGGCAGGTGGTTGGCAAGATTGAGGGTATGAACGATTCTTGCCGTCTTTTTGAGCAGGAAAGCGATAAGGTGATTTGGGTGTACAATACAGATCATGTTACCCGTGTGGATTTGGATAATGATTTGACAAAAGCTGTCCGTATAAAGGAATATAGCGCGAAGGATGGTTTTCCGGTAGGACGTGATATGTATATAGCGAAGATAGAAGACCGGGTGTATTTTGCCACTCCCCGGGGAATCTATAAGCATAATCCTCATAAAGATGTCATGGAGCCTTGTCCGGATATGAACAACCTTTTGAATGGCACCGCAGCCTATTCGCGTATCTTGGAGTATCACGATAAGTTGATTAGTTTGAGCCCTCACGAAATCTGTATTGCCAATCTGGGTACCTATAAGCGGGGGGCGAATACAAGCATTAATCCCATCCAGCAATCGCTGATTGAACTGGTACCCGGTTTTGAAACGATTATTCCTCTTTCAGATTCGCTGATGGTGGTTCCTAATGAAGGAGGTTTCGCTTTGTTCAGTATCCCGGCCGTAAGGGAGCATCAGGATCGTAGCCATTCCTTATATATAAGGAACATGTATCTGTCTTATCCCAAGGATTCATTGGTATATACCGCAAACTTTTTAGGAGAGAAGCCGGTTCCGGTGATAGCTTATTCCATGAATTCCGTTCGTTTTGACTATGCCCTTTCTTTTTTTTCGGTAGGGGATGATATTCGTTTTCAATATCGTTTGAATAAGGGAGGCTGGTCCGATTTCACAACGGTACGCACCAAGGAGTATAGCAGCTTGTCGGAAGGGGAATATACGTTTGAAGTTAAAGCGGTCTTTCCTGACGGTACGACATCATCGGATACAATCGCCTTCCGTATACTTCCACCGTGGTATCGCAGTGCTGCTGCATACGTTTGTTATATCATCTTGGCTTTGCTTGCCTTATGGTATGTCTATCGCTGGGATGATGTCCGTGTGAAGCGGAAGAAACAGCAGGCGGTGGTCGAGAAGGACAAAGAGTTGCACGATATGGAAAGGGAGTACGAAGAGGAGAAAGCTCGTCAGGAAAAGCAGATTATGCAGCTGGAGAAAGAAAAATTGGAATACGATTTGCAACATAAGAGTCAGGAAATGGCCAATCTGATGATAAACTTTGTCCGTAAGAATGAAATGCTGACTGAAATCAAGTCAGAGATACTTAAAGTATCCGCCTTGCTGAAGGGTGAGGGGGCTCGGGAAGGAAAACAGCAACTCATACTTATTAATAATAAAATAGACGGTAATATACAGAGTGATGAGGTTTTGAAGCGTATTGAAGACCAGTTCGATTTGATACATAACAATTTTATGAAACGTCTTCATGCCAAGCATCCTGAACTTTCCCATAACGAACGCATGATGTGCGCTTATCTAAAGATGAATCTTTCCACGAAAGAAATAGCACCTCTGCTGAACATTTCGGTTCGTGGAGTTGAAACAATCCGTTATCGTCTTCGTAAGAAGTTCGCTTTAGAGAGAGAGGATAGTTTGACGGATTATTTAAGCAATAAACTGTAGTCTTTAGATATTAACTTCCTTTAAAAGAAGGAAGTGCATGGAAGGGAGGAATTTAATATTCCTCCCTTTTGTGTTCTATAACATGTTGTGACGTAATACTTAAAAGTATATATTAAGTATTGATTATTAGTAAGTTATTTGTTGATGACGTATTGATAACGTATTTGAATTTTGTATTTGACGTATTTAAGAATGATTGTTTTTTGTTTGTTTTATTGCCTTTTACTCTATGTTTGCACTGTTCGATTGAGAACAAAACCGAGAAACGTTAATCTTAATTTAGTAAAACTTATGAAAAAGTTATTATCAGTTTTATTTCTGTTAAGCTTTACCTTGGCTTCTGTATATGCCCAAAATAACAGGTTAAAAGGTACAGTGGTAAGCGGTTCGGATAATGAACCGTTGCCTGGAGTAAATGTGGTAGTTAAAGGAACTACCAATGGTGGAATTACTGATTTGGACGGTAATTTTACATTGTCGGTTCCTGCCGACGCAACACTTTCTATTACCTATATTGGTTTTAAGTCACAAGAAGTAGCGGTAAATGGAAAAAATTCCTTGAAAATAGTTCTTCAGGAAGATTCAGAAACGCTGGACGAAGTAGTAGTGGTGGGGTATGGTGTTCAGAAAAAAAGTGTGGTAACAGCATCTATTGCCAAAGTTAGTAGTGAGGATTTGGAAAACAAATCTCCGGTGCGTATGGATAATGCATTGAAAGGTTTGGCTGCAGGTGTGGATGTAACTTCAGCTTCTGGTCAGCCGGGTGATTCTCCTCGTGTACGTGTACGTGGTATTGGTACTATCAACAATAGTGATCCGCTCTACATTGTAGACGGTATGCCTATTGGGGGTGGTCTTGATTTTGTAAATCCTAATGATATCGAGTCTATCGAAGTGTTGAAAGATGCTGCTTCTGGTGCTATCTATGGTGCGCGTGCTGCTAATGGCGTTATTCTAGTAACTACCAAAAAAGGTAAGATGGGTAAGGCACAAATTAATTACAATTTTTCTTATGGCTGGCAGAGTGCATGGAAGAGACGTGATGTGACTAGTGCGACAGACTATGCTATCCTTCAGAATGAAGCCAATGTGAATGGTGGTCAGGCTCCAATTTATGCAGATCCTTATAATTTGATTGATGCTAATGGAAATTCTATCAAAGGATTTGGCACTGATTGGCAAGATCTTGTTTTCTATGACAATGCTCCGGTAGTGAATCATGATGTGACAGTTAGTGGTGCATCGGAAAAAGTAAATTATTATTTGTCTTTGGGGTATTATTCACAAGATGGTATTGTTGGTGGTAATCACGGACATTCTAATTATGACCGTTTGACTATTCGTTCCAATACTCAATATAATCTAATTGATGCATCTAAAGAACGCGGTTTCCTTAATAAATTGGATTTAGGTGTAAATTTGGCTTATATGCGTACGCATTCAACAGGTGTTGGTACTAACTCTGAATTCGGTTCAATTTTGGGATCGGCTCTTTATCTGTCTCCTATTTTGACCCCTACATTGACTGGTGATGCAGCTGAAAAGATGATTGAAACTTATAAAGATTTTGATTTGCCTCGTGATGCAAATGGTGATCCTTATACAGTACCTGGCTATGGAGGAGCTTATCAGGAAATGAATAATCCGCTGGCTATGATGACATTGACTCCTACAAAGAATTGGTCGCATAAGTTTGTTCCAAAGTTTTCTATTGATCTTCAATTGTGGGATAATTTGAAGTATCACTTCAATTATAGTGCTGATATGGGATTTTGGGGTAATGAAGGGGCTACTAAGAGCAAGTATTATCTCTCAGCTAATAATAAGGCAACACATACTAATGCATCTTCATTCAAGGCACAGAATGTGACATGGCAGATTGAAAACACATTAACTTATGACAAAACTATCGGCAAACATACATTTGGTGTTGTATTAGGACAGTCTGCTCTTAAATATAAGGGAGATCAACTTGGTGGTAACCGTTGGAATCTGGTGAATCCTAATAAACCTTCTATTGATTATGCTACAGGGAATGTTGAATATACAAAGGATGCAGATGGTAATATTACTGGTGCTACAGTTCAGTATGGCGTTTATGGAGGTCCTTATACAGAACATAGAATGTCATCTATGTTTGCTCGTTTGAGTTATAACTATAATGAACGCTATATGATTCAGGCTACAATCCGTCGTGATGGTTCAAGTCGTTTTGGTATTAATAATAAATATGGTACGTTCCCTTCAGTATCTGTGGGATGGAATGTGACAAATGAAGAATTTATGGCTGATACGCGAGAATGGTTGTCTAACTTAAAGGTTCGTGCTAGTTGGGGTAAGAATGGTAATGATAACATAGCCGAATTTGGTTATACTTCATTGACAGCCATGGGTAATAATGTTCTTTTGGGTAAAGATGCCATCAAATGGAATGGTTCTAAAGCACAACGTTTGGCAAATCCTGATTTGAAATGGGAAGAGAGTGAGCAAACTGACTTAGGTATTGATTTGGGATTCTTTAATAATGCTTTAACGTTCAGTGCCGACTATTACATAAAGAAAACCAATGGCATGATTATTACGATGCCTATCCCGAGTTATGTAGGTGAAACTAAGCCTCTTGGTAACGTAGGTGATATGGAAAATAGTGGTTTTGAGTTTGAACTTGGCTATAAATGGAATATTGCTGATGCTAAATTTGCTGTAAAGGGAAATGCTACTTATCTTAAAAATGAATTGAAGAATTTGGGAAATGATACTGGCTATATGGATTTAGATGGTATTCAAGGATTCTCTGGCGGCGGTACACGCGGCTCTAACGGACAACCTTTCCCCTATTTCTATGGTTACAAGACTGACGGTGTTTTCCAGAATATGGATGAAGTTCGTGCTTATGTCAATAAAGATGGTAAAATGATTATGCCGGATGCGGTTCCTGGTGATACACGTTTTGTGGATGTAAATGGTGATGGTAGCATCTCGGCAGATGACCGTACTAACATTGGTAATGGTACTCCGGATTGGACTTATGGTTTGAATCTTAATGCTGATTGGAAAGGCTTTGATTTTAATATTTTCTTCCAAGGTGTAGCTGGTGCTGATGTGTTTGATGGCACTTATCGTACAGATGTTGCTTCTGGTAACTATCCTTCTTGGATGTTGGGACGTTGGACTGGTGAAGGTACTTCTAATAAGTATCCTCGTCTGGCTGTCGGTAATGCAACGAACTGGATGGTATCTGATCTTTATGTTTGTGATGGTTCATATCTTCGTCTTAAGAATATTACTTTGGGATATACATTGCCTAAGACTCTTACTCGCAAACTTACTATTGAACGTCTGCGTGTGTATGTGCAAGCTGAAAATCTTGTGACTTGGACCAAATATTGGGGATTTGATCCTGAAATTTCTTCAGGTGCAACTTCTCTTGGTGTTGACCGTGGTATTTATCCGCAGGCTCGCACATATACAGTAGGTGTAAATGTTTCTTTCTAATCTAAAAATAAGAACTATATGAAAACAAATAAAATATTAGCAATAGGCTTACTTGCTGCCGCTACAGTGTTGACTACCGGTTGCAGTGACAGTTTTCTTGAGGTGGAAAATCCGACAGGTGAACCATTGGAAGATTATTATACTACGGATGAGCATATTCAGGAAGCTCTGATTGCCGCCTATGACCCTCTCCATTGGCCAGATTGGGGATTGGGACAGTACAATGCCTTGAATATTGACGGTGAAATTATGGGCGATAATTTTTGGGTAGGTGGTGCAACCAAGACCGATATGCAGAATTGGCATATGTTGTTTAATTATGAGGCTAATGAAAATAATACACTTGGCTCTCTTTGGACAGTGGACTATTCTGGTATCAAACGTTGTAATGACTTACTGAAATATCTTGATTGGGGTACTGATGTTACTGAGGCCAATCGTAAACTCTATGAGATGCAAGCCCGTTTACTACGTGTTTTCTATTATAATATGTTGTGGCATTATTTTGGTAATGTACCTTTCTATTTGGAGAATCTTTCCGAACCTCCTTATACGGCTCCGCAATATACTGCCGATCAGGTTTATGCTGAGTTGATCGCAGAACTTGAAGCTGTAATTGACTCTAAGGTGTTACCTTTGAAATATTATAAAACAATCAAAGAAGGTAAAGAAGTTGACGACGAAGGTCAGTTGGGACGTGTCACTCAAGCTATGGCTTATATGGTATATGCTGAAATGGTAATGTATCAGAATGATGAAAGTCGTTTCTCAAAAGCTTTAGGTTATATGAAGGAGCTTATTGATAGTCCTAGCTTTAGATTGAATCCTAGTTTTGCCAACATCTGGGAAACGGAAGGTGAATGGTGTGACGAATCTATCTGGGAAATTAATTATGAGCAAACTAATAACGAACGTGGCTGGGGAAGTCCGTTAGCTGTTGGTGGTACAGTGCTTCCTACTCTGATTTCTCCTAACTCTTTCCCAGGTGATGATGGTTGGTCAAAGGGTAATGATGGCTGGGGATTTATGCCCATGCGTCTTGAAACTTATCAAATGTTTAGTGAACAAGACAAACGTCGTGATGCAACTTGCTGGGTGATTGCCGAAGATGTAGAATATACGAAACGTTATCAAGATACTCATATTTGGTTACAAAAATATCGTCCGTATGATAAGAACTTCAAGCAGTCTTCCGGTGACCAGAATTTGAACTATAATAACAATTATCGTTATTATCGTTATGCTGAGACATTACTAAATGCTGCAGAACTTTCTCTTCGTACAGGTGGAAGTGGTACAGGTGAGGCTAAGACATGGTTGAACGAAGTTCGCACCCGTGCCGGTTTGGCTGGACTTGCAAACGTTACGGTTGACGATGTACTTACAGAACGTCGTTTGGAATTTGTAGGTGAAGGCAAGCGTTATTTTGATTTGGTACGTGCTGAAGGAATCAGTGGAGCATCAGCCAGCAATAAGGCTACTACTGCACTGGTCCCCGATGAATATGGTTACCGTACTAATTCTTGGACTGCCAAGAAGAAATACATTCCTATTGCACAAGGAGAGTTGGATTCCGATCCGGCTTTGGTTCAGAATGCTTATAAATAGTTTACCATAACTCCATTAATAAATAATTGATATGAAAAATATATTTAAATATATGGCAGGCGTGTTGGTTGCTGGTTTTGCAATGACTTCATGTTCGCCTGAAGATTTTACGGGAGCCAATGGCAATATCCCACAAGCATCGGATTATACTGATAACTTTAAAGTTACTGTAGATCAGACAACCAATTATGCAAACTTTGAATTTACTTCTGCTCCTGGAGTGTCTCCAATTTGGATAATTGACGGCGCTTATCAAGCCTCATATGGTTTTTCCAAATATTATCGTAAAAAAGGTTCATATACAGTAGAATGTAAAGTAAAGAACGCAAATGGCATTAGTGATGGTTCGATAACCAAAACCTTTGAAATAGAGAAGACTATTATGAACGGTTTTGGTGGTTTTGTGGAAGATAGTGAATTTAACATGTTTAAGGGAGTAACTTTCAATGTGGCATCTTTCTACTATGCTCCAGGATGGGGGCAGATTGCAGATCCAAAATATACTTATCAGAATGGTGCATTTGTTGTTTCCTTACCGGAAGCTACTACCGATCAGTGGCAAGCTCAGATGCATGTGGAATTGGATAAGGTAATTGCTTTGTCAGTGGATAAAACCTATGATTTTTCGGTGATAATCACTTCTACTACCAAACATCCGGGCGTGACGGTTAAAGTACAGCAGAAAGGTGATGACAATACGTTTATCAATATGCAGCGTGTGGCTTTAGATGCTAATGAGCCTAAGTGTATATGGTTCAGTAACGTACCCGGTGTGAATATTACCGATTTGAAGTTTGCACTTGATTTTGGTGGTAATGAAGCTAATACGGATATTACTTTGGAAAGCTTTGTCTTGAAAGACCATGCTAATGATGACGGTACGGAAATTCCTGAAGTACAAGAGCCTGAACCTTCTTGGGTGAAGGTGGATAGTGAAGACAATCTTTGGAACGGGGCAACCTTTACCAATACTTTCTTCTATGCAAACCCGGATTGGAGTGCTAGACCTAATCCAGATTTAGTGGTGGATGGAAATGCTTATACACTCACTTTCCCTGATGCTACTGAAGCACAATGGCAGAACCAGTTCTCGTTTGTTACAGATTTGTCAGCCGATACAGAAACTGCCTATGATTTCTGTGTCACTCTAAATCCTAGTACTGATTTGAAGGGGGTAACAGTAAAACTGGTTCAGACTGATGAACCTGATGTCAAACATGATGATAACTTCTTCTTTGCAGAACAGACGGATTTGTTGGGTAATGAAGATAATAAATTTTGGGTTGCAAATAAAAAGGCGCCTAAAGATATGCATGCTATATCTTTAGTCTTGGATTTTGGTGGAAATCCTGCTGACACAAAAGTGACTATTAAAGATATTATTTTCCAGACTCATAGAGATTGATGACTAGTATTAGATAGAATATTGGTCTGCTAAAAGCAGTGAATAATAAAAAGGGGGAAGGATGTGGGTTATCTTGGCAATTGCTGGAGTTTCATCCTTTCCCTTTTTCTCTACTTATGTTGTAAAATATATATATATATGAAATACTATTGTCTATTATCTATTCTTTTGTTTTCGTTGATTGCTTGTGGCAGTAGCGATGACAAGGAACCGCAATCCGAGGATGTTACCATTAAATGTTCTCCTGAAAAGATAGAGGCTGTTGCACAAGCTAGCCAATATGTGGTGAATGTGGTTTGTTCTGGTAAAGAGTGGACAGCTTTTGCCTCTGATGATTGCAGTTCATGGGTCAAAGTAAATGTAATGGGTTCTTCTTCTAGCCAAGGCACAGCGACAGTTATAGTCAGTGCTCATACGGGTACTACTTCTCGTACTGGTACGGTGGTAGTTAAATCTGGTGCTACTCGTGTATCTATTCCTCTTACGCAAGCGGCTCCTTTATCAGTGTCACAGACTGAGTTGTATTCTAATTCTATAGGAGAATCTTTTGTCTTATCTGTTATTGCTTCTGGCGAATGGAATGTGAAATCCAATGATAGTTGGATTAGCGCAGAAAAAAATAGTGGGGAAATTGTTGTGACCACTTTAGCTAATGATGCAAAGATTTCCCGTACGGGTACAGTTGAGGTTGTGGCTGGTGCAGAGAAAGTAACGGTAACAGTTATTCAAGAATCGGCTGAAGATCTGGATATCAATACTCCTGAGGGGTATCGGTTGGTTTGGCATGATGAATTTAATGAGGGCACATCTCTTGGCAATGATTGGACACACGAGGTTCAAGGAGCAGGGTGGGTAAATAATGAACTTCAAAATTACGTCAATGGTTCTGCTGACGGAAAGCGTGTGACAGAACTTGTGGACGGTAAGTTGAATATTAATTGTTTCAAAGGCTCCGATGGTAAAATTTACTCTGGTCGTGTGTATGCTAAAGTGAATACTGGTTGGGAATATGGCTATTTTGAAGCACGTATCATGTTGCCTGAAGGCAAGGGGACGTGGCCGGCTTTTTGGATGATGCCAGTTGGTAATGACTGGAATACTAACCCATGGCCCATGTGTGGTGAAATAGACATTATGGAGGAAGTGGGAGTCGTACCCAACGAAGTCTCTTCGTCTATCCATACGCAAGATTATAATCATACTATAGGTACGCAGAAAACACATGCCATGACTATAGAACAGGCAGAAGGAGAATTTCATCTCTATGCTTTAGAGTGGACAGAAGATGCCATCACTACATACGTGGATGGCAAGGTACAGTTGGCTGTTACCAAGCAACAATTGGGAGCTGGTCATAATCAATGGCCTTTCCATTATGCTTTCTATCCCATTCTGAATCTGGCTTGGGGCGGTGATTGGGGTGGAATGAACGGTGTGGATGAGTCTGCTCTTCCTGTAACGATGAAGGTGGACTATGTACGCGTGTTTCAGAAAAAATAGAGCCTTCATATTTAAATTTTATTTAAATATGAAGGCTGAATGTTTTTTATTTATAACATAAATACCTTATGCTTTAGGACAATTGATAATGAAAAAAGAAAAAATATTTATTTTTATCTGTTTAGTTTTGTTGTCTGCCTGTTCTCCTTCTTCTCTAGACGGTATTGTAATAGAGAAAGCGGCAGACGGTTATAAACTTTCCATTGACGGAAGAGAAACCTATATTAAAGGCGTAGGCGG
>ENA-ORIC01000943-ORIC01000943.1-human-gut-metagenome-genome-assembly--contig:-NODE-943-length-31688-cov-3.373541_pt1 | contig 31688 bp, 31 predicted proteins | sample MGYA00243023_ERZ508732 | MGnify/ENA primary metagenome ERZ508732 (study PRJEB26277, sample SAMN04329767) | human gut metagenome | biome: human-associated habitat | host: Homo sapiens | place: USA... | reverse complement strand
TTTGTAAGTAACTGCTTGGCAATTGCCGAATGGCTTTCCTCATAAATACGGTCCATATGGACAAGCTGTTTTTCAAGCTCTTCCTTCTGAGCCTTGAGTTCTTCATCAATCTGCTTTTCTAGCAGCGCTTGCTGCTCGCTGATCTTTTTCTCAGTCTCCTCATGAACCTGCTTTTCAAAGGCTGCAATTCTGGCATCCTGGTCTTTGGCCATCTGCTTCTTTCTTGCCCCCGCCTCCTCAATAATTGAAGATGCCGCAGTTTCTACTTCACTTAATCTTTGAATAATCTGATTCATCTGCATGCCTCCTTTTTCGCACATTCATTATAGTATGATGATACAAAATTGTCATTGGCGAATTGTTTTAAAAAACTCAAATAAATTTCATATTTTTTTTGTTAATTTTTTGTCATATTATGACGTTTTTCTCTCGTTTACGATCGTTTTTGGCGCGTTGACTTTTTAGTAACTATCATATATACTTCTTATATAAAAAGCTTTGTGGTTTGCAATTCCATTGTTTTTTGATTTGCAGACCGCTGCAATTAAGTTTGAGGGAGGTTGGAATATGAAACATTTTGCTGTTACCATTACCAGAACCTGCGGTGCCGGTGGTACTTCCATCGCAAAGATTCTTTCCGCTCATTATGGAATTGAATACTATGACCGTATGCTGCTTCGCTTGGCTGCCGGAAACAGCGGCATCAATGAAGCAGTCTTTGCTGCAGCCGATGAGGATACAAAGAAAAGCCCACTATTTAACGCCTTTAAGAAGGTCTATAACGGCGAGCATATCCTTCCGGAAAAAAGCGAATATGCGACAAGTGATGACCTGTTTGCCTATCAGGCAAAGGTTATGAAAGAATTAATCAAGGAGAACTCTTTTATTGTAATCGGAAGAGGCGGAGATTATGTATTAAAAGATTATCCGTATCTGGTTCGTGTTTTTGTTCACTCCCACTATAAGGATTGTCTCTCTCACGAGATGGAGATCATGCAGTGCAGCGAGAAGGATGCTGCTGAGCGCATCGCAAAGACAAACAAGTACAGAAGTGACTACTACAAGCACTTCACCGGAAAAGAGTGGATGGATGCCAGAAATTATGACCTTGTTCTGGATACCAGCCGTTACACCTACCAGCAGTGCGCTGAGATGATCGAGGCACTTGTCGATCTGCGCATGAAGGGTTGAGAGGATAACCATGAGACTACGCAATGTCAAGGGGGCCCGCGAGGAAATGCTCGTAAATCCATTCGTGATTCAAAATCCAGAGCAGTATAAGGGGCATGTTACCTCTGAAATTTTTGGAAACGATCATCCAATTTTTATCGAAGTCGGCATGGGCAAAGGTCAATTTATCACATCCCTCGCCGCTCTTCATCCAGAGATCAACTACATCGGAATTGATATTCAAAAATCGGTCTTGAGTTATGCCTTAGATAAGGTCTTAGAGGCTGATGTTCCTAACATTAAATTACTTTGGGTAGACGGGGATAGCTTGACCAACTATTTTGAAGATGGTGAAGTGGACATGATGTATCTCAACTTCTCAGATCCATGGCCCAAGAGCCGTCACGAGAAACGTCGTTTGACATACAAGACTTTCCTAGATACTTATAAGCAAATTTTGCCTGAAAATGGAGAGATTCACTTTAAGACAGACAATCGTGGACTTTTTGAATACAGTTTGGCGAGCTTTTCACAGTATGGAATGGTTATCAACAAAGTTTGGTTGGACCTTCATGCAAGTGATTATGAGGGCAACGTCATGACTGAGTACGAGCGTAAGTTCTCAGAAAAAGGTCAGGTCATCTACCGAGTAGAGGCTCAGTTTAAAGATTAAATCTTGAAAACTTGATTAAAAATAACGATTAGCCTATTGATGGCTAATCGTTTGATGTGGAGAGGTCGCATAGAGGCCGAGTGCGCACGCTTGGAAAGCGTGTAGTCCTTAACGGGGCTCGGGGGTTCGAATCCCCTCCTCTCCTTTGAGAAATAGACAAAGTGTCCCTTCCGTTTTAGAAGGGACACTTTTTAGGTATAGTAGTCAAAAGTGTAGCGACTATATTTTTTTAAATGTTCTTCGATGACATCTAAATTTTCGATTAGTATGTGATCTCTAATAAAGTTGAAGTCTTTTTCAGTAAGAAATATTTTTTTGTGATAAGATTTCAATTCATTTTTAGCATTTTCAAAGGCGATATTATACTCGTCTAAATCACAGTTTTCTGCGCAATTTCGTAATTTAGTTACCATGTAACTGTTTGTCATCGGTGATTGGTAGATAGGTTTTGACAAATAATTATAGTGATTACCCAACCCCGAGCAATCAATAAGAGTTACTTGTATAAAAAATCTTAGAGCAGTATTGAAATTTTTTTGGTCTAAGTAAAGCTCTCCAAGAGCGTGGAAATCTCCCCTGATAGTTCCAAAATTGTTTTGATTTAAGTTATCTGCAATTCTTTTTTCTAATATTGATAATTTAATTTCGTTATAATTTAGGTATGGGAATTTTTGATCATAATCAACATATTCTAATGGCGATATATAGCGATCTTGATGTGCTTTTATTACATTGGTATTCTTATTTAAAAGTTCCACACCTTTATTAATTAGACAAAGTGAGATTGGTATCTTGTCTTCGAGTTGTTTAAAATTATCTAGGATACGTTGAACAAGAATAGTCTTTTTCCCACTAACTGGTAGATTTGCCTCTCTAAGCAATGTTTTAAGCTCGGTAACCTTCAGTTTTGCCAAGCTCCGACTTGATTTCTGATAACTTAAAAATCCTAATTCAATTAGCTTATTACGATGTTTTTGGGGGTTAATATGATAATCGTATTCAAAGTAAGCTGGGAATTCGTCTAATGAGCTAGTATCTTGCCAATAGAGTAGTATTAAGTCCCCTACGCTTAGATTACTTTCTTGAACTTTGGAGGTAGTCACTTTGCTTATCTTGGAATGAGATGGATTGAATAGATTTCTAAATAGTCCCATAATATAGCTCCTTTAACATAGCTCTCTTTAATACAACAACTTAATCCTTAGTCCCAAGGGCTCTGAATCCCTGCTACCCAACCGGTACAGAGGGCGCTAGTAATGTTAAAGCCACCAGTATGGGCATTGATGTCAAGGACCTCTCCTGCAAAGTGTAGGTGAGGGACTTTTTTACTTTCTAGGGTCTTGGGATTAATTTCCTTAAGGTCAACGCCACCTTTAGTCACAAAGGATTTGGCAAGTGACATTTTACCTGTGATTGGAATTTCCATGCCCTTAAGCTGACTGATAATGTTTTCCAAGTCTTTGGGATGCAGTTGTTTAACCTTGCTATCAGCCTTGTCTTCTGCTAGGAATTCAGCGACACGCTCAGGTACAAGAGCTTTGAGGGTGTTTTTGACAGATTTCTCGCGATTTTCCTCAAAGTAAGCCTTGAGATTTTCTTGGCTTTGGTTGGGAAGAAAGTCCAGATGAGCTATCTCACCACCCTTGACAAAACTGGAAAGACGTAGGGCAGCTGGGCCAGATAGGCCAAAATGGGTGAAGAGAAGGTCATGGGTAATCTTGTGCTTGCCATAGGACAGAGTGACATCATCAAGAGAAATTCCTTGTAAGGCCTTGTGGGGGAAGTCGGTTAGGAGTGGACTTTCCGCAGCTTCAAGATCAGTGACTTGGAGCTTAAAATGACGGGCAATATCATGTCCAAAACCAGTTGAACCAGTCGATGGGTAAGATTTTCCTCCAGTTGTAACGATGAGTTTATCACTGGTAAAAGTCTGGTCTGAAGACTTAACTTGGAATTGCTCATCAACCTTTTTGACGGAGACAACTTCTGTATTGGTGAGGATGCTAGCACCAAGTTCCTGAATTTTATTTTCTAGAGCTTGGATGATGGTCCGTGATTTATCTGTCTTAGGGAAGACACGTCCGTGATCCTCAACCTTAAGTTTGACACCATTGTCCTCGAAAAAAGCAATGATATCGTGGTTATCAAACTGTGAAAAGACGCTATAGAGGAAACGGCCATTACCTGGAATACCTGCTAGAAGATCGTCTAAAGTCCCGTTGTTAGTAACATTACAACGTCCACCACCAGTACCAGCCAGCTTCTTTCCGAGACGTTTGTTTTTTTCAATTAGGAGGGTTTGTTGGCCATAGAAGGCTGAGGCGATGGTCGCCATCATGCCAGCAGGTCCCCCACCAATAACGATAGTATCAAAATGTTTCATGCCTTTATTTTAGCATAATTTAAAAAGGGAGAATAGTTTGTAAATGGTCAGTTTTTTTAGACAATTTATGTTAGAATAGGAGTAGAAGTTTAAATTAGAATAGTTATTAACTATGGAGGAAAATATCGTGTCTGAAAATAACATGAAACACCGTTCATCTGTCTACGATAGCATGGTTAAATCACCTAACCGTGCCATGCTTCGTGCGACTGGGATGACGGATGATAGTTTTGAAAAGCCTATTGTTGGGGTTATCTCAACTTGGGCTGAGAACACACCATGTAATATCCACTTGCACGGTTTTGGTCAAATTGCCAAAGAAGGTGTTAAAGACGCGGGTGCTTGGCCAGTTCAATTTGGTACAATTACTGTTGCAGATGGTATTGCCATGGGGACACCAGGGATGCGTTTCTCATTGACATCTCGTGATATCATTGCTGACTCAATCGAAGCAGCTATGGGTGGTCACAACGTCGATGCCTTTGTTGCAATCGGTGGTTGTGATAAGAACATGCCTGGTTCTATGATTGCCATTGCTAACATGGATATTCCAGCGATTTTTGCCTATGGTGGTACCATTGCACCAGGTAATCTTAACGGTAAGGATATCGACTTGGTTTCTGTTTTCGAAGGTATCGGTAAATGGAACCACGGAGATATGACTGCCGAAGAGGTTAAAAATCTTGAATGTAATGCCTGCCCTGGCCCTGGTGGTTGTGGTGGTATGTATACTGCCAACACAATGGCGACAGCAATCGAAGTAATGGGGATGAGCCTTCCAGGATCATCATCTCACCCTGCAGAATCAGCTGAGAAGAAAGCAGATATCGAAGAAGCAGGTCGTGCAGTTGTTAAGATGCTTGAACTAGGTCTTAAGCCATCAGATATCTTGACACGTGAAGCCTTTGAAGATGCCATCACTGTCACAATGGCACTTGGTGGTTCAACCAATGCGACACTTCACTTGCTCGCTATTGCTCACGCCGCTAATGTTGATTTGACACTTGAAGATTTCAACGATTTCCAAGAGCGTGTGCCTCACTTGGCTGACTTGAAACCATCAGGTCAATATGTCTTCCAAGACCTTTACAATGTTGGTGGTGTGCCAGCCGTTATGAAATACCTTCTTAAGAATGGTTTCCTTCACGGTGATCGTATCACATGTACTGGTAAGACTGTTGCAGAAAACTTGGAGGCCTTCGATGATTTGACACCAGGTCAAAAAGTCATCATGCCGCTTGAAAATCCTAAACGTGCTGATGGTCCATTGATTATCTTGAAAGGTAACTTGGCTCCAGAAGGTGCGGTTGCCAAAGTATCAGGGGTTAAAGTTCGTAACATCACTGGTCCTGCTAAAGTATTTGACTCAGAAGAAGATGCCATCGAAGCAGTTCTTTCTGATGAAATCGTTGATGGCGATGTAGTTGTTGTACGTTTTGTAGGTCCTAAGGGTGGTCCTGGTATGCCAGAAATGTTGTCATTGTCTTCAATGATCGTTGGTAAAGGTCAAGGGGACAAGGTTGCCCTCTTGACAGATGGACGTTTCTCAGGTGGTACTTACGGACTCGTTGTTGGTCACATTGCTCCTGAAGCTCAGGTTGGTGGACCTATTGCCTACCTCCGTACAGGTGATATGGTTACAGTTGACCAAGATACCAAAGAAATTACGATGCACGTTTCAGACGGAGAGTTGGCGAAACGTAAAGCCGAAACTGAGTTACCACCACTTTATAGCCGTGGTGTCCTCGGTAAATACGCTCACATCGTTTCTTCAGCGTCACGTGGTGCCGTTACCGACTTCTGGAACATGGATAAATCAGGTAAAGCCTAATGAAATGATATAAAACAAAATCACACCGGACATTTCTTCGATGTGATTTTTTGATATTAAATCCTGAGACAGTTGTTGGCAGTATGATGACAAGTAATGGTTTGTCTGTTGTTACTCTAGTAAAAAACCGGTTGGAAATGTCCAATCGGTTTTCCTTTTATTTTCCGCCTCGAGGTGAGATACCAAGAGCAATACGTCCATAACGACTGATACGTGTCATCTTCCAGACTGGTGAATAAGTGGTTTCCACCTTGACAGAGTTAATACCGTCAATGGATTTTAGCTTTTCAGCGATTTCATAAGGCATAGTCTCTTCACAGCCACAACCAGTATCAGTAAAGGTCATAAGGAAGTAGCAGTGGCCATTTTCATCGACAGTGATTTCATAAATCAAACCAAGGTTGTAAATGTCTAGCTCAATCTCAGGATCGAATACAGTGGTCATTTGTTCGACGATTGGCTCTAAGAAGGGCTGGGCCAAATCATTGACCTTAATATCATCACGGAAGTTTTTCATAGGACTCATTCTTTCTATTTTGCTTTTGTTTATTATGGCATAATTTAGGGCTTTTTTCAATCTCGGATGGCAATATGAGGCTTTAGTGAGCGAGTGGATTGACAATAAAAAAACTCCAACAGTCAAACCGTTGAAGATAATGTGATTTATGCTTCAATATCAAGTAGTTTTGCAACCAAGGTTGCTCGAATACCATCAAAAATTGGAGCAAGAATGAAAATCCCAAACCTTGTGGAATTGTTCCCACCATTCCTAGATACAACAGATCTGATACCGACCAAACCCAATTTGGAAGTACCGATTGTTTAAGTCAAAGACTTTCCTTCTATATACATTTATACCCACACATAGTTTACCAAAAGCTTAGCTTCCTATCAAGTAAATTGTTTGAAGAGTGAAAGGAAAAAAGTCCTTCAGATATCCAGAATAACTAGTCAAATTGACAGAAAGGAGTGATTGTGATATTCTCATAGTAAGACATTTCAAGAGAAAATGAGGCTATTATGAGTATTGAAAAGACAGTCAGCGAGATTGCTGAAATCCTTGGTGTTAGTCGTCAAGCAGTCAATAATCGTGTCAAACAACTTCCAGAAGAAGATTTAGAAAAAAATGCTAAAGGGGTTACTGTCGTTAAACGCAGTGGCTTGATTAAGTTGGAGGAAATCTACAAGAAAACCATCTTTGACGATGAGCCAATCGATGAAGAAACAAAGCAACGTGAGTTGTTGGAAATTCTTGTAGACGAGAAAAACTCTGAGATTGCCCGTCTTTATGCTCAGTTGAAGGCTAAGGATGAGCAGTTGTCTAACATGGATGATCAATTGCGTGTCAAAGACGTTCAAATCGCTGAAAAGGACAAGCAAATCGATCAACAGCAGCAATTGACCTTGACTGCTATGAAGGACAAGGAAGAGCTTAAACTGGAACTTGATGAGGCTAAGGTTGAGGTTGACGAAGCCAAGGCCCAAGTGGAAGAAATCCAAATCAAACGAGAAGAAGCTTCTAAAAAAGGTTTCTTTGGACGTCTATTTGGAAAATAAAAAAGAAGCTGGGACTCAGTCTCAGCTTTAACTATTGTAGGAGATTAAAATGGAAAATTTAGAAACTTATATTGCCTTTGATTTGGAGTTTAACACGGTGGATGGGGTTAGTCATATTATCCAAGTATCGGCTGTTAAGCTGAATCAGCATGAGGAAGTGGACCAGTTTGATTCTTTCGTCTATTCGGATGTTCCTTTGCAATCCTTTATCAATGGTTTGACTGGAATTACAGCGGATAAGATTGCCAGGGCACCAAAGCTAGAGTCTGTTTTAGCGGATTTTAAATCATTTGTTGGTGACACTCCACTTATTGGCTACAATGCTCTTAAATCAGATTTGCCTATTCTAGCTGAAAATGGTTTAGACTTGGAAGAGCAATATGCTTTAGATGTTTTCGATGAGGCCTTTGACCGTCGTGCTTCTGATTTGAACGGTATTGTTAACCTCAAGTTGACTAGTGTGGCAGATTTCTTTGGAATCAAGGGACACGGTCATAACAGCTTGGAGGATGCTCGTATGACCGCACAGATTTATGAGAAGTTTCTCGAATTAGATGAGAATGCCAAACTTTTGGAGCAACAGGAAGAAGTCAGTAACAATCCTTTTGCTGCCTTAGGTTTGGGTGGCCTTTTCGACTAAGGCTTTACAGAAGCTGTAAAGGTTGTAAAGAGTGATAGCTAACTTTTTCTGTAAGAAAAGAAAATCCTCTAGGGTTAGGGCTTGCATATTACCTTGCGTTATAAGGTAGAATCTAGGTATCAAGGGTGGCCAAGGTCCTCCTTTGATAGAAAATCTTAAAAGGAGGTGACTGAGATGTCGCAGTTTTCAACAGGAGAGTTGGCTAAGGCAGCAGAAGTGTCTGTTAGGACTGTCCAGTACTATGATCAACGAGGTATCTTGACGCCGTCTGAAGTCACAGAAGGTGGTCGGAGAATCTATCACGAATCAGACTTGGAACGCCTGCAAGTCATTTGTTTCTTAAGAGATTTGGACTTCTCAATCAAACAAATCAAGAAACTCTTGCAAGAGGAGAATAGGGAACAGGTTTTAGAGCTTTTGTTGACAGACCAAATCGAGAGCTTGGAAAAGTCTTCGAAGGAAATAGAGGTCAAACTAAAACGTGCCCGTCACTTGCAAAAAGCTACTGCTAAACGGCGTCAACTTTCGCTGGAAGATTTGTCAGACATTTCACGTCTTATGGAAAATCAAAAATCATGGCGTCATTTGCAGTTGAGAATATTTGGGAGCATCAGTCTAGCGAGTCTTCTTTATATCATAGCCCTACTGATAGTCATTTATTATTTTAAGGATCCTAGAGGTTTGTTTGTTGTCTGTCCTGCTTATATTATAGTAGTGAATTTAGTGATGTTTCACTATAGAAAGCAGTTTGAATACCTCTGTCCTAATTGTCATAGGACCTTTGATCCAAGTTTTAAAGAATTTGCCATTGCCGGACATACACCAAGGACTCGTAAGTTGACTTGTCCTCATTGTCATGTAAAGACCTACTGTTTGGAGTTGGCTAAGACTAAAACGAAATAAATTTATCGAATATAAAAACGCTTGAGAATTGCTTCTCAGGCGTTTTTAGCTTATTCAACTGAACTTAGAGCTTCGAGCATATTTAGTTTGGCAAGGCGTTTGTTAACGACGAAGCCAAGGATAATAAGAATGAAGCCGATAAGAACAGCTGGTAAAAGGTAGGTAGCCAAACCGAGAGATGGATCGAACATGATACGATCTGGCGGAATGATGCTTACCATATATTGGTGGAGTGCTTGTCCAAGACCAAACCCTACGAAGATACCGATGATAGAAAGGTAAATGGTTTCACGATAGATGTAGAGGGATACTTCATTATTGTAGAAACCAAGAACCTTAACGGTTGAAAGTTCGTGGATACGTTCTGAAACGTTGATGTTAGTTAGGTTATAGAGAACAACCACAGCAAGGAGAATGGAAACCGTAATCAAAATACCAATAACCTGTGTCAATGAATTGACCATAGTGCTGATTTGCAGTTTAAGGTTGTTGTTTTGAACAACACCGTAAACATTTGGCAAGTTGATAAATTTGGCTGCCATATTTTCAACATTTTGCTTAGTTGGTTCAGCGAGAGTAACAAGGTTGGCATTATTCACTGAAGGTGTACCAAAAGCTTTTTGGTAGTAGCTAGCATTCATAAAGAGGAAATGCCCCATGTACATTTCAGTGATACCAGCTATCTTAATCTTGACAGATTCATCCTGACTGTTTTGCACAGTAATGGTATCTCCGACCTTGAGGTTTAGAAGTTTTGCCATTTTTTCAGAGATAATTGCTCCCTCATTAGATAGCTTGAGAGTCTTATTGCGGTCTCGGTCATGTAAGCTAACGTAACTGTCAATGAGTTTTTCGTCACGGTCGTTAAAGACAAGGGTTGAGATTTCTTGAGTGTCCTTATTGGTACCGGCAATTTTTTGCAAGGTTTCAAAATGGACATTCAAGTATTCTTTGACGTCTTTGCTATCGAGGAGTTTAGTGAGTTCCTCATCCAAAGCACTTGACGTATTTGGTTGCTTGGCAACAATCATATCATAGTGAATGATGTCTTCAAACTGTTGCTGGTTAAGGTTAGATACAGAAGATCGAATTCCTAAACCTGCGAAGAGAAGTGCAATAGAACCTGCGACACCAAAGAGGGTCATAAACATCCGTTGCTTATAGCGGAAAATATTACGCATGGTAACTTTTTCCGTAAAGCTGAGACGTTTCCAAAGCGGTGTGATGCGCTCTAGGACAATCTTAGCTCCTGCTCGAGGTGGTTTTGGAAGGAGGAGTTGGGAAGGTTTTTCCCAGAGCTCTTTCTTGGCAACCACAAAGGCAGGTAGCACAGCAGATAAGAGACCTAAAAGGAAGGCCACAAGGGTAAGTCCTAAGTAGAAGTGCAATTCAAAAGCAGGAAGCTGCAAATCGCTCTTATAAGTGTTGTGAATTAGAATCGGAAGTAGTGTATGACCGGTAATAACACCTGCGGTTGTACCAGTAATACTCGTTATCAAACCATAAATGACGAATTTATGGATAATTCGCGAATTACTGTAGCCTAGGGCGTTGAAAATACCAGCCTTACCACGCTCTTCTTCAACAAAGCGTCCCATGGTTACAAAGGTAACCAAAGCTGCCATAAAGTAGAGAGCGACAGGGAAGATGTTACTCACATCGTGAATGATGTTAATATTACTTTCATAAGCAACATATCCCTCAGAACCCGGAATCTCTCGACGAGAGTAGAATTGATAGCTAGGCGCTGGTAAATTATCAACCATTGCTTGACTTTCTTCGAGTTCTTTTTGCTTGGCTTCAATCTTGGTAGTAGCTTCTTTGACACTAGCAGCTTCAGCAGCGTTGCTTGTAGCCATTTGCTGGGTCTGTGCGAGAACTGTTTCAAGTTCTTGTTTAGCTTGAGTAATTTGAGCTTGAGACTGAGACTTGATCTCAGTTAGGCGTTTCTCAGGTTCATCTTTAAAGAGTTTCTTAAGTTCAGCCTTTCGTTCAGAAATCTTATTTGCGTATTCCTCACTAAAAGGACTAACATTTTCCAAATCCTTATAGCGGATGCGGGCAATCATGTAATCGTTAGAGGTGAAGTTCGTCTCTGGAACAATGGCGTAGCCATCTAGTTTCCCCGTACCAGCGCTGGCATTACCAAGACGGTTCCTAGAGAGAAGTTCAGAGGAATTAACAAAACCAGTAATGGTATATGTTTGTTCCTTTAATTGTTTTTGCCCTGAGCTATCTACTGGCTCAGAAAAGTTAATCTTATCTCCGACGCTATATTCTTCTTTATAAGTTGAGGAAAGAGCGATTTCCCCGTCCTTAGTAGGAAGTTTCCCCTCGATAAGGTCGTAAGTGGAGATTTTCTTAGGTTTAGAGAAGATACGAAATGCCGTATTCGTCCCCTTGACGACAGCATCTTTGAAATAACCATACTCGATGTCTATATTCTTCTTTTTTATTGTATTGAGAAGGTCCTGATCGGTTTGGTTGATACTGTAAGTACTGATTAAGCTCAAGTCAGCTGTTTGATGCGTCTTGAAGAAGTGTTCCCCAGTTTTCTTCATATTAGGAGAAGTTACTTTAAGACCAATCAAGGCAAAGGATCCCAGTGCCATAAGTAAGGCAATAGAGAGCATACGCCCTTTAGAAGCTACAAAGGTTCGCCAAACATCTTTCCAATAAGTTGTTTTTTTCATGACGGTGCTCCTTTCTAGTATTCCAAGTCCTCGATTTTTTGTGGATTAGGATTAAGTTCCACACTCTTAATCTTGGCATCGTGCATTCGGATGACACGATCGGCAATTGGAGCTAGAGAAGCATTATGGGTAACGATAATAACAGTTGTTCCCTGTTTGCGAGCCATTTCTTGAAGGAGGGTCAGGATTTGTTTCCCTGTTTGATAATCCAGAGCCCCTGTTGGTTCATCACAAAGAAGGATCTTTGGATTTTTGGCAACGGCGCGTGCAATGGCAACACGCTGTTGCTCTCCACCAGATAGTTGTGATGGGAAGTTGTCTAAGCGGTCTCCCAAACCGACTTCGACGAGTGTTTGAGTAGCATCTTTAGCGTTTGGAACGATTTCAGATGCTAGTTCGACGTTTTCTCTGGCCGTAAGGTTAGAAACTAAGTTGTAAAATTGGAACACAAAGCCAACGTCCTCACGACGATAGGTTGTAAGTTCTTTGGCTGTGTATTCAGAGATATCCTTACCATCAATAATGACGCGGCCTTCGTCATTGGTGTCCATACCACCCAAGATGTTAAGAACGGTTGATTTCCCAGCGCCAGAGGCACCAAGAATAACGACAAGCTCCCCTTTTTCGATATCAAAGCTTACGTCGTTGTTTGCGATAATTTCCAGATCACCGGTTTTATAGCGTTTATAGCTATGCTTCATTTGAATATAAGCCATGAATTTCCCTTTCATACGAAAATAATGATGCTGATAATTACCTATCTTTCCGTACTCTATTGTAACGGATTTTCCTTGGAATATCTAGGTTTTGAGGCAAAAAAAGGGTTAAAAGTGGAGAAGTTCTTCTTACATGTGACAGAAATGTGGACGAAGCGCTTACATATGAGAAAATACTATTTCAAATGAGTTTTGAGTGAGGTGAAGATTTGGTGAAATAGTTATAAAGTTAGGTTATTTTCAGTCTTTTACGGAGTGGATGTACTATTTTTTTCAATTTCCATAATTATCGGAGAGTTTAGGTCGGTAAATACTTCATCATAGGGGTGCCAAAGGGGATCTAGTTTTCCGTCAAAGTTGATGATAGATAAAGAGTTTTTTCATAGTTTCTAGCAATGACGTATCCAGAATACGGACATTTTTTTTGAATTTGGAGGATACATTTTCTATATGGGGAAAGTTATTTATGGGGAAATAGAGGGCTTTTCGTAATGATTTTTTTTGTGTTCGAGGTATTTTTAAAGAAGTTGTAAAAACCTTAAAAATATATATCTAAATGAGAGATGTGCATCTTTAGAATTAGTTATTTATTATGGGGTATTCCATAAAGTTACTCTTAAATCCTTTTGTTGTGGCATTCTTTTGACTAATAGAGGAATTATAGTTCCTAATCTTATTTTAGGATGTTGAGAATTCGACTTCCTGTCTCAAGAATTCTTTTTTATAGTTACATTTAAAGTGTTTTGACAAAATTTTCTTATCCGATAAAATTTTTTTGGAGATAAGTCAGCAAAAGTGCTTTCTGAAGAATCTGTCTAAAAAACAACTATTATTTCCCTAAGTACTACTTAAAGAAATTACCATTTGCATAGCGTAAAAAAGCTAATCTGATAATAGATTGTCATCAATTTTAAGACATGAAGTTGTCATTTATTTAAAATGCTTAAAAATTAAAGAAATGCTTGAAATCAAGGGTTTTGCATGCTAAGATTGTTATCTGGGTGAAGGGTTGGTCAAACAGCTCAACCAACCTTTTACCTCCTACAGCAGCAAATTGGACTCGTTGTTAGCCAGTTAGAGCTAACCAAACAAATAGTGAGGGATTTATGATTAAGAAAAAAAATAATGGTTTTATCGGCAAAGCAATAATCAGCTTGATTGCTACTTTGGGGACTCTAGCTCTATTCATGGGTACCAGTGGAGCTTCAGCTGACGTTAAAGAAGCGCCAAAACTTGATTTAGATGCCAATCAGACTAAGGTTCAAACCGTTAGTGATGAGGAATTGAAGACTCATGATGGGCAAGCTCAAGATACGAAGAAACAAGATACACCTGGACAAAAACAGGAAACTGAAGAATCTAAGACTTCAGATGAGGAAACTCCTGATTACATCGTTATCACTGAAGTAGTGGATTCGTCGGAGCATAAGCAGGACTCTAATCAAGTGGTTGATGGCGTCGCTCAAACGCTCGACCCAGACTTGTTGAATGAGATTTTAGCTCAAACTAGCGAAGTTGGGGAATACCAGATTTATGTCAAGAATGATGATGAGCTATTAATTTCAGGACCTGTACCTACCCAAACAGCGAACGAAGATGTGAATTACCCTACTTTAGAAAGTTCATTAAATTCAGCGAGCATCTACTTAGGTCAAAAGAATCGCTATAAATTGGCCAACGAAGAAGACGCACAGTCAGGTCTTGCTTTGGTTGAAGAATAAAATTTTTAAATGACTATCACAAAAAGACTTGGATTTCTTGTCCAAGTCTTTTGTATGTTATGACTGAGTTGCTAGATGAGTATATAGAAAAAGGAACCGCGAGATTCCTTTTTATTTTTTAGAATGGCAATTTACCTGCAAAGGCACCCATTGATTTTTTAGTCGCTTCGTCAATTTGTCCAAGAGCATCGTTAAGTGCTTGAACAGTCATATCTTGAAGTGTTTCCACATCATCAGGATCCACAACAGCATCAGCAAAAGTGATGTTAACCACTTTTTTGTCACCAGTTAATTCAGCAACGACCAAGTCTTGGGCTGATTTTCCAGTGAAGGTTGTAGCAGCCAATTCAGCTTGGCTTTTTTCCATTTGTTTCTGAAGCTTTTGAGCTTGCTTCATCATGTTTTGCATATTCATCATAATATTTTCTAGATTCCTTTCATATCAAGGGTTTAGCCCTTGTTTGTTAAAATTTGATGCCTTAATTTGCCTTATTCTTAAAAATTATCAAAGGCAGAAGCTACCTCTTTTTGTTGAGTTGGGAATAAATGTGAGTATACATTTATTGTTGTGTTGATAGAGCTGTGTCCAAGACGTTTCATAAGTGTGAAGAAAATATAGTCTTTCCCCTCTCCATTTCTAAGACCTTGTGAGACGAGAAAGGCTGCATGAGAATGTCTAAAATCATGATTACGAATCAGTTTTAAATTTTTAGGCATGCGTTTTTTCAGTTTTGTCCTGAAATTAGAAATATCTGGACTGGTTAGAACCTCTGGTGAGTTTTGGAAAATCTGTAAAGAGTCAGTGTTGTCTGTAAAAGCTTTGAGTAGTTCAAATTGCTTTGCTTTCCAACTTTTTAGCTCTTCTACAAAAGCATTGTGAATGTATATGCGTCTGTTAGATTGAGTAGTCTTAACAGTTCCAATATGGACCTCACTATTTCGGTAGTATGCTGAAAATTTTACATCAACGTATTTTTCATCAAGGTTGATCTGCTTCCAAGTAAGTGCTAGTGCCTCACCAATTCGAACACCAGTATACATCAATAACCGATATAAAAGCTGGTATTGATATTCTGACTCCTCAAAAAGTGAATCAAATCGTTTAAATTGTTCAGGTGTATAGTAGGCCATTTCTTTGTGTTGTTGTGGCAAACGACGCAGACCATCACAAGGATTGTTCATTCTAATGCCATTGGTTACAGCAATATCAAATAGTTTATGAACAAAGATCATTTGTTGATTAATGTGTGAATTAGTTAGTGTGCCACCTTTTACGCTAGGTTGTTTTCTTAACCAGTCACGATATTGCTTGATATCTTGAAGCGAGACCTCTCTCATATTAGCATTTTTAAAATACTTAGAGACGTACATCCGATAATAAGATTTTTGACTGTCGATAGTCCCTCTTTTATTACCTCGGATTTCATCTTCTTCTTTGACAAGAGAGTAGAGGTAAGCTACAGAGACTTTGTCTTTGTGTCCCACTTGATGAAGTTTATTGATACGGTAATCAGCTTCATAACGTTCAGCTTCTTTACATGATTTGAAATTTGTTTTTCTGTGACGCTTTTGACCGCCTGTTATAGCGTCATAACCGTCACTAAGATCCACCTTCCATTTTTTATTTTTTTGTCTAGTTACTGCCATGTGTAATCTCCTTACTCATTAACAGTATCTTCCAGTACGGGATTAATTATATCATGTTTAGCGGATAACTCAACACCTAGAATGTCTTCAATGGTTTTTAAAGGGACACGTCCCACCTTTTTATTTCCATACCACTCAAAGCCATCTTGTAGGAGCTTTTGTTTGGCTTTTCTGATCAACTTGCTAGCCTGTGCATCGGTATATCCTGTAAGGATCATTAGTTCAATTTTATCTACAATTTGAATCATTTACTTATCCTCTTTTTTATCTTTCTGATGTCGTCTAGAGTCCAAATACTTAGCAAAAAAATAGGTTTTGTTCATTAACAGTTCCAAAAGATGAGGGTTATCTGTTCGTGCATACCTCACGAGTGTATTAAACTCTGTAAAGTTGTGTTCTTCTATAATATCAATAACTAAGGATAAAAAATTATCTGTATTACTGTTGACTAAAAATTTATCAAGCTCAAAACCACAACCTGATTCAATATCATTGATGTTATAGGGGGTCTTCTCTGGATTTTCAGCATGAGTAAAATAGTCATACATGCCTTTGGGTGACATTATAGGTTCAACATGGGATGGACCATTTAATTTTTCTTTGATTAGTTCTGATACTTGAGAATAGCTCTTTAAGGACTCAAAGTATAGGGCGCCATGCTTGTGTGCTTTTTTGAACTCACCAGTTTCCTTATTGATATCTTTATCATGCCATGGACTGAGTACAAAAGGTATATGTAACTCTTCAAGGATTTCTAGGTAATTATGGGGTGTACTTTCTTTATAAATCAGGAAAGCCCATTTGTTTGACCGTTTTTCTTTTGGCAATAGTATTATCCTTCCTGTGATTATTGATTATTGGTGTAATGGGGGTCGTAGTAGCCCCATTACACAGTAAAAATGTTATTTGAAAAGGCAGTACACTTGGCTTTCACTACGTGAGCCAGGCACTGCCCTATTATTAACGTTTAGTTCCTTTGAACCAGAGCTTATTTCCCACCCTTAGAGGTGTGGAAAAATAGTAGTTGGGGTTATAATTGGAGATTTCTTCTTTGATATGTTCTTCCATATCTTTCAAAAGTTTTTGAGCTTGTTGAGTTCTAGGCAACTTTAAGAAAATAGAAACCTCTTCTTGACGGATATCGACAGTGCATTTCCTAACGGATTGGTTAAATTCACTCAAAACAGGATTGAATCGTGTAATGGTTTGGTTTTCGATTGTTACGATAGGTTCAGAGTATTCGACTTGTTTAAGAAATTGACGCATTCGGATGGTTTGATAGACTGACTTGAAGTAATTCCAAATGGAATCTTTAGCAATCCGATAAAGTAGTTGACCGATTACCAAAATTGAGGAGATAGCTAGGATAGAGATTGAAAAAACTAAGATGACTTGTTTGATATTATCTAGACTTTCATTGATTAGGATAAAAGAGTTATTATATTGAGATAGGCCACTCAGTTCGATAGCTTGATAAAATAAGCCTAAACAGAACTGTGCTAAGAAACAAATCAAACTTATGATGGTGAGATTTATGATAAGGTTGTAAGTTTTTTGGAAGAATGATTTTTTCATATTTATAAGATACCTTTCTTAGTGTAATAGGTTGGACAGAGCAAAGGTAGGACTTGATAAGGGTGTTCGTTATCGATGATTTGAATCAACCCAGTTCCTTTTCCTATTGGGATGACTATACCCTCAGGGTCAAGATCTGGAAATAGGAATTGCGTAGTTTTCTTATTGATATTTCCAATTTGAATGAGTACATTTAACTGTTCACGAACGGATACAGGGATGGTATTATGGTCAAAACGCTGACTTACCAGCAGTAAGTGAACTTTTGTCGCTCTACCTAAAAGGGCAATTTGGGACATGAGAGAAAAGAAGGAATCTTTGATTGTCTTATTAACACCCTCTGACAAAGCTAGGACCTCATCAATCACGATAGTTAGATGGTCAAAGTGCTGATTTGGATTGTCATATAGAATCTCTTGCCTTTGTTGGATAAGGTTAAGGCAATCACTAAGATTTTCATTGATTTCAGACACAAAATATGATTTAGAGCGGTTTCGTTTAGGATGGATAACGGCAATGCCATTTTCTCTTGCCCATCGTGATGGGGTATCAAACTTTGGGTCTATTATAATAAGGTCAGAGATCTGTTTGAGGTGACTAAGGAGGTAGGTCAGGGTATATGACTTTCCTGAGCCACTATTGCCGGCAATGGCTAGAGAAGTGACGTTATTATAATCTAGGACAAGATTTTTCATGATTGGAATAATGTCTTCCTCGTGACTCTTAGTGAAGCTGTCTAAATCAGAGATGATAAGTCGTTCGGAGACCCCTTCTTTCCATGGAAAGAAGAGACCACGTTGAACATGAATATCATTAGTGTCAAGAGCCATAAAATAAGCAGAGTTTTGCTTTAGCAAAGTATATCGTGGGTACAATGATGCGTTAGCAATTAAGAAAATTTTTTGGTAGAGGTCGTCATCGATAATGTAACCAGCTGGTAAACGTGGTAGAAAAAGGAAGCCATCATCCATAATCTTGCAGTCAAAACTATTAGTATAGCTTGTTTCACCTTGCATGAGAGATCCTAGTCCCATGTTAAGGCTTTGAAGGAGGTACTGTTCCAATTCTCGTTTGGTCATCATTTAACCTCCTGGAGCCCATCAGCCTTAAAATAAACATTGTAACTAACCTCACAAGCTTGAAGGTTATCAAATGTAACCATGGCCATATAAGGTGGAAGAGTTACCTTAGAGTTAAATTTCACAGTGAATGGAGGAAGTCCTTTTTGTGAAAACCAAGCTTTATAAGCGATTATCTCCCCAGTAGGCTGGTTGTCCTCAAACCGAATCTGTGGTTCTAATTCAGTGCTTAAGCAGTAAATAGCTTGCTTGTTGTCGATATATTCAGCTGCAGTATTGGCTGAGTAGCCAGTTTTTCTGTTACGTGTTTTCATTTGTGTTACCTCTATATAGTTATTTTTGTCTTAGCTAAGAACAAGTTTAGTTTACGCTATTTCACTAAAGCAGACTGTCAGATTTTTTGACAGTCTGAAGAAAATTATTGTGTTATGATGCACACCAATTCCGTAAGCCATTCAGTCAATCGTTCTGTAATCTGAAAAGAAGTCTCTTCAGTAAGAAATGTTGGAAAGAATTGAGCTAATGAGTTTAAAAATATCTCTTGATGTGCATTTACAAAATCTGATATATTTTGTGGGTCTATTTTTTCATCAAGTTTTTTATAGATAGCTTCTCTAAAAAAAGTTTTTTTAAAGCATGATGCAGTCAAAATAGTAGAAATAATAGTTTCAATGAGTTGGAGTTCAAATTCAGAGCTTGGGAAAAATAACTCTCTAGGTGTCTTGTAATTAAGTGTTGCTTGAAAAGCTAATGAGCTTTCAAAGGTTAGATTTCTTCTACCTTTGATGATTTGACCGACAGACGACTCTGCAATGAAAACAAGTTTGTTATCTGAGTTGTAGTAAGCGATTTGATTGTTATAGATCCCCATCTCGTTCATTCTTGTCTTTAGAGATTTGCCCAAAAGTTGGCTGTAAAGTCTTTTAATTTCTTTTGAATAAGTCATTTATTCCTTCTTTCTCGTCTGAGACGGAAAGAAACATGGAAAGTTTGACCGATGAAGGCATGAAAAAGTGCACACCAAAGAAAACGGTGAAACTTTTACATAAACAAAAACATAATGCTTGTCTATGTGTTTATAGTTTCAATCCGTCTACTTAGTGCGCACTATTAGACATGTTTGTTTGAGCTGTTGAATACAGATCTCTAAGATTCTATCTTATTCGAACCTAGTTTTATAACCCAGTGACATAGTTTTATTTTTGTAGAATAATTATTTGTATTTTTGGGTTAATCCGTAGGCCTAGAAAACTATGTCAGAATCTCATGTAAATAGTTTACAGCATCTCAAAGCCTTATTTTTAAAACTAAATCAGGTTTGAATCCTCCATCCATGGAAATCCAAGTACTATAGTTATATAGTTAATTGAATAAGGAGATTGTTGATAGGAGATGTTTAAAGAGTAATGCAAAAAAGCGTTTAGAATTATTGTTTCTAAACGCTTCTAGGTATTAGTAATTAGAATGTATTGTTTTATTGCCTATTTATTATTTTCCCTAATTGTCAAGTCAAGTGCAACAAAGATGTTCCTCTGATTAAGTGAGTATCTTTCAAGCTGTTTGAGTTAGCTCAAACAGCTTTTTTGCGGACTGATAGCCATGAATTCGTCTAGGTCTTTCATTGATAGCCTTTGTATAGTCCTCTAAAAGATTCTGATTTAGAGTATTTTTTAAGTTCAAGTAACGGCGTAATGAACTAACACTATCCATAGTAATCTCCTTTGTAGCATTTCTTAAATTATATTGTACAAACTCTAAAATTGAAAAGCAAAACGTAATGCATTATTCGGGTACATAATGCTATATCCTAAAGATAAAAATGATAGGAGAATTAGCATGGCATTCCAATTAAAATCAAATCGAAAAGAAACTGAAAATAAAACAATCCTCTTCCCACTCCCACTGATTGAAGAAATTGAGAAGGCGATACAAAATAAGGATGTAACTTTTTCAAGTTTTATCATTCAAGCATGTGAGTATGCGCTGAGAGATATGGATGAGTAGAATTTTAATGTCTAAAATACTCTGTTGGTTGACTTTTTCTACAAAAAATCCTAAAATAGGATTATAAAATTTTAGAGAGGTACATTATGGATAATTTGCCACAACAAATCTATAAATTTGCTCAAGTATTTTCAGCAAGCCGAAAGAGAGATATTGAAAAAATATTTTCTGATAATGAGTTCGAAACTAAAAATAGTCGTCATATTTTAAATTGGGATTTTATTTATCGTGATATTGCGAATACTGCAAAATCAAATAAATTAATATCGCCTGCTATGGATATGGGAGCTCTTTGGACTGCGAGAGGAGTAATTCTTGAAGGGATTCTATATATTTTTATGATGAAGCAAAGGTTCGAAGATGTCATTAATAAATACGAAAAACATCACTATCTTACTTGTATAGCACGTTCGAAAAATTCTCAGTTAAACGGGAAAGAAGAAGGAAAATTATCAATTGAATTATTTAACGACCTAGATGATGACGAGTTAAGTGCATCACAAATAGAGCAAGCGAAGAAATTATTGGGGGACTATTATAATTTTATTGATGAGATTAGGGTCGTTACATTTGATAAGAAAACTAAAGAAGTGAGTGTTAATCAGGTAAATGCTTTTTGTGAATTTGTTGATGTAGTAAATATCACCGAATTTGATTTTACAAAACTTGAAGAAGATGGTCGTGAAAATGCTCCAGAAAAACTACTTGTAACACTAAAATCTGCCATACAAAAACCATCGGACTCACAAAAACAGGTTAGTCTTTCCGAACAAAACGAAGAAGAGAATAGTAACTTATGATATTTCTATGTAAAACAGGAGTAAATGATGCTTCAAATTAGTTTTAACGGGGAACGTTTAAAGGAAGCAAGACTTTTTAATAAAAAAAGTATTACTCAAATTGCAGAGTTTTTAAATGTTTCAAAACAAATGGTTTCTAAATATGAGAAAGGACGTGCAACACCTAGTGAGGAATCATTAGAGATTTTGGCAAGGGAACTAAAATTTCCGAGAGATTTCTTTTTTGGAAATGATAATTTTAGTTTAACCTCTACAGGAACTTTTTTTAGAAGTCGTTACACAGCAACTCAAACAGAAAAGTTACCAGCAGAAATAAATAAAAATTATGTAGCTTTGATAAGAGATTATCTTGGAAAATTTATTGATTTTCCCCATCTAGACTGGGAACTTTCTGGTTTAGACTTGACTCCACGAGAGTACGCAAACTATATTAGAAAACAGTGGCAACTGGGTGATAAGCCAATTGACAACTTATCTTTGTTGATGGAAGAAAAAGGTTTTGTTATTTCTAGAATAGATACCCAAAGTGATAAAGTTGACGCCTTTGGTTCAGCTGTTAAAGTAAATAATAATGAGTACTATGTTGTTATGTTAGAAGGAACAGATTATTCATTCTATCGCCAGCAATTTAGTCTAGCTCACGAATTGGGACATTGGTTAATGCATGAAAATTCTAAGACACCCCAAGATATGGGAGCAATAGAATATAAGCAAATGGAAGATGAGGCAAACGAGTTTGCAGCTGAGTTTCTATTACCAATGAATTCGTTTAAGCAGTCGATTATTGGCCATGAAAATGAAATTGAGTATTATAGGTATCTAAAGAGAATTTGGCAAGTTTCGATTAGCATGATGGTAATGCGTTCTAAGTCGTTGAATATCATAGACTCTAACGAGTATACAAGTTTATATAAAAAGCTTAGTTATAGAGGTTGGAGAAAACATGAGCCTCTAGATTCAACAAAATTGATTAGCAACCCCCTCACCTTAAAACAATCTGTAGAACTGTTAGTTGAAAATAGAATTGTAATGGATATCTCAGCAGACATCTATAGAATATATAACAAACTGTTACCAAATTTTTTAATCGAGAAATTATGCAACCTAGAAGAAGGCTATCTTGACGAACTGGATGACAAGTATCCAAATATTATTAGTTTAAACAAAGAACGATTTTTTAGAGGGAAAAAATAATGTGGAGAATGTAAGATGAACGGCTATAATAAGGAAGTACGGAGAAATGTCTTATATAATTTAGAATTTCAAAGGTTGAAAGAAAATCTCAAAAATGACAAATGTTTTTATAAAAATTGTGAACACAAACCAATTGACTCTCATGTTATCCAACGGGGGTTATTAGAAAACAGTTTAGCAGAAAGTAATTTTGTATATGCTTGGACACCACAGAATGTTGCTAGAGGGATAAGTCAAGGAGAAGAAACCTTTTTCGAAAAAATGTCTATAGGGAAATCGGGAATCTTCGAGGGATTTTGTGGAGATAAAGGTCAATCTCATGATGCAAAGTTATTTAGAAGCATAGAAGTGGATGTTGAAGCAACCTCTATAAATCATTATGTATTTTTGTATTCGTATAGAAGTTTAATTTATCACTTGTGGCTCAATACAGGACTCATACTTTCTAAAGACGATAAAATCTCAAAAATGTTAGATAACCCTGTAATTTCTGACTTAGTTCCTCAAGTTAAAGCTATTCCTTCAGAAATTAGTTCGTTCCTACAAATTGATGATGAGTTACCTAAATTTAAAGCATCTAAAGATATTTATGAGCAGTATATTTGCGATGAGGGAGAAATAGGTGAATACTGTAACGATTTTTTTATTAAAGTTCTCCCTTTGGATGGAATATCTATTGATTTTGTAACACTAGGAACAAGGAATTATTGTGGTTCTAATTATCCAATAACACTGGGAGTTTTACCACAATATAAAGACAAGCCTAATTTGTTTTTTATTGTGGCTCATAAGGCTGATGAAGCAAATATATTAATTGAAAGACTAAAAGGCATTACGATAGAGAATCTATCTGAATATTGCTGGCTGATTCAAAATTTACCAATAAAATGGTCGACAAATACCATGTTATCACCGAAACTTTATAAACATTTAGAATCAACGGGAGAACTTTCTCAACTGCAAAATTTTATATCTAGCACAGAAGAATTAGATTTTAACGATTATCAAAATTTTAACCTAATTAATATCTTTAATGAATATTCAAGATGATAGATACATAGTTAGAGTTGTAATAACTTATAGTAGAAAACGCCTCACTGGGTAGTGGGACGTTTTTTAGATTACATAGAAGATACTGCAATTGTCTATTTTTTGTCTTATTGATATAAATTTAAGTGTTTTTAGTTCAATTTAGTTAGTCTAGAAAGGCTTTAAATCAACATTTCTGACGATTACAAGACTTAAAAAATTATAGAGCAAGTCTTGCATGTTCATCATAATATTTTCTAGATTCCTTTCATACCAAGGGTTTAGCCCCTGTTTCTTAAATTTTACTGCCCACTTCTGCCCAGAAATAAGTAGTATAAAAATCTTAACTATTATACCATGTTTAGCTTGATTAACAAAGTAAGGAGAAGTATTGGAGGAATTTGTTAAGACTTGATTTTTCTTGTTCATAAAAATGTTAGTTCAGTTACAAAGCCACCAATCCTTAAATTATGAGACTTGTTAAAAATAGTGTACAATGGTTTATTGTTAATCCGGTCAAAAATTCGATTGGAGATAGAAAAAGAAAGAGAAGATGACGATGAAAAAAAGCAATATTTTAGGGATTTTTGTAGGACTATTTATAGGGTTGGTTACAGTCTTAGGAATGAGCTTATTTACCTTTATTAATTTAAAATTTAACTCTGTTTATTATGCTCAGCATATCCCTCATAAGGAGGGGACAGATCCGGATCTCGTTATGTTGGTAGAGAATATGGGATGGATTTATACACCGGAGATTGATGGTATTCGATATGACGATGATGGAACAAATGCTATTATAAATACTAAAAGTAAATCTTTTCTAACAAAATCCTTAGGAAGCTTTTTATATGATAAGGATAATATGACTGTCGGTTTTGACAGTACGTTTAGATTTGAGGACGTCAGTTATTTTTCAGAAGAAGCAAAAAGAATTCAAGTTAATGAATCGAAAATTAAACGAGAGATTAGGGAAGATTTTTCCCCAATTATGAAGGTTCAAACAAAACCCTTTATCAATCTTCAATGGTTGTTTAATTTAATTTATCAAAGTAGGTTTAATTAGAGAAAAAGAAAGAGAAGACAGGAATGCAAAAAAGAAATATTTTGGGGCTCGTTGTAGGACTAATTATAGGGCTGGTTACAGTCTTAGGAATGAGCCTATTTATCTTTATTAATTTAAAATTTAACTCTGTTTATTATGCTCAGCATATCCCTCATAAGGAGGGGACAGATCCGGACGTCATTATGTTGATGGAGAATATGGGTTGGGCCTATACACCGGAAATAGAAGGTATTAGCTACGATGATGATGGGTCGTATTCTATAACTAGAGAAAAAGGAACTAAAACGTCTGTATTAGATCTTACAGGTGATACTCTATTTTTTCATTCCGAATCAAATGATAGGTATCTTCTTAATCGTAATTTTTCTGTCCAACATGCTTTTGACAAACGTTATCACAATATTAAATATAATCAACGAAAAGTCCTAAAAGAAATTAGAGAGACCGTTCAACCTGTGATTGATGCTCAACCAAAACCATTAATCAATCTTCAGTGGTTGTTTAATTTAATTTATCAAAGTAGGTTTAATTAGAGAATAAGATAGCATAGAAGCATTTTGTAAGATTGATTATGCTTGTGAGCATATATAGTTACGCTAGTTAAAAGTATAAAAGAAAACGCTTTGCAGTTTGCAAAGTGTTTTTTACGGTTAGAGGATAGGTGCTAGTTCTTCCGAAATAAAAAAGTAGTAGAATTGAAAATTCTAAGGATGTGGGACTAGGATGTTTTACTTAAATCTCACTTTTGATAGTCAGTCCCTATTAATCTGGAGAAATTTTCATTTGAAGAAGATGAGTGAAAAATGTTTGTATATAGTATAATGATTTTAGAAGAGTTAGAGTTATGGAATTGGGGACCTTGAAAAATAAATTAATGCAGAGGGAGGCAACAGTGACATGAAGTCGAAAAGATATACAATTATTGGAATAGTTGCCATTGTGAGTTTAATTTTCTTTGTAGTAGTGACTTTTTGTGGAAAAGGGCATCAGTGGAGTAATAATGTCGTACAAGGATTTAAAACGCTTGGTCTTAAAGGTAATGTAAAAGTAATTGGGACATATAAAGAAATTGAAGCATTTCACGGTACTGTTGTTGAAGTGAATTATACTGAGAGATTTTCTGATGGATATTTTTTAGATGAGAATCTGAGAGCAGATATACGAGAATATAATGGGGAGCATATTTCAGATTTTTATCCTCCGTTATCTACAAAGATCGAAGCATTGCTCAATGACAAAGAAAAAGACTTGTTTGATACTGTTAAATTCAACGAGTTTAGTTTCTTGTTAGATGTTTATAAAATGAGACCAGGTTTTCAACGAGAAGAAGATGAAATCAAAAAAGATGTTGCCAATAAAATTAATAAACTATTTGACAGACAAGTGACGTTTGATTATAGTTATAAATTTGAGCCAGTATCTAGAGAAAAAATCTACGCTACTATTCTTTCACAGGCAGTCAGGAATCGTGATAATGGAGACTTTGAAGCGGCTGGCTTTTATAATATTAGACCTAAAAATTTAATGAAGAGTAAAGCAGTGAGTCTTCATTTGGATTGTATTTTTGCTTCTCTTGATCCTAACGCTAGCAAGTCATTTTCGAGAGAGCATATTGATTATTTTAAAACAAAACTCTTATCTTTGCCCAAAGGCTCATTTTCTGATGGAATATATGAAATACGTGGTAATTATTATAGTGAAGAAGGGGAAAGTAATCATGTAACTTGTATATTTGTTGTTGAAGGTGGAGTAGGTCACTTTGAAGAAGATAAAATTAATTAAAAACAAGAAATACTCCTGAATAAAATTAGGTAAATTTACGTTCGGGATGTTCTTTGAGAAATGTACGCATCTCTCTTAAATGTTTCATAAACAGATCCTCTAACCAATAAAGAACCGAGATTTATTTGGTATGAAAAAATATCTATACTAGTATTGTCACTTAAAAGATATTTACTATCGTGACAGTAATCAAGGGGTTAATATAATAAATAAAACAATAGAGATGGGGGATTGACTTTGATAAAAAAACTACTAAGGGTATCCTTAATATCTGTATTACTAATACTTTTGTTAATATCTATATTTAAATCAATCGATAACAGGAATAAGACTTATGATAGTGAATTCATAACTTCATTGGCAAAAGGATTGGATGAACGTTGGAAAGTTACTGACCTAAAGAATTATGATGAAAGAGAAGTTGAAGACTATAAATCTTATATAGATTATGAACTAATTGAAATTGAACAGTATAAAAATAGGAAATTTAAAAATCCTAAGTTAAAGAGATTAGCTAACACATATATTAACGTCCAAAAGAATGAAAGAAAATCTATAGAAAATCAAAATTTTGTGGATAGTACTTTTGTAAGTGAATGGAATCAATACCAAAATAAACGTTTTGAATTGCTTCTAGATATTAACTCAATAGTTGAAATTCCTGTTCAAGATAAAAACAATCTAGATAGTATATTGAGATCTGGTAAAGCTGTGAAAGAATTTAATAGAGTTTACGGAATATTAGTAGATACTTTTGATCCCAAAAACTTCGTAGTTGAAGAGGTCACAGGTGTATCGGAAAAAGAGAAGCGCTATATAGGGAATTTTGAAAATACTACAGGTCATGAAATCACGTACATAGATGTTGCAATTAATTTTTATGATGAAAATGATAAAGTTTATTCTGGTTTTCGCTTTAACACAAGATATGGATGGGAAAATGGAACTAAAGAAAGCTTTGAATTCTCGATTCCAGATTCAGATACGAGGTTCAAATATTTTAAGGTTAAGTTGGGTGAAAAAAGTTTTAGCTTTGAGTAGATTTTCTATTTTATGGAAGGGTAGACAATATTGTTTCAACTAAGTTCTAAAAATAGAAAGTTATGCAAAAAGAGGTATTTTTATACCTCTTTTTGTTCACTCTTCAATTATGCTGTCACTGTCCATTTACTGTCCTATATAGTGTAAAATATATAGAAGTTGTTAAGTTTACTAGTAGTTAAATCCCTTAAAATCAGTATTTATGATGATAACAAGCCTAAAAAATTCTTGGAACAAGTTTTGCATGTGGACAATTGTCCACTTTTTTTATAAAACAAACTCAACCAAAAAGATTTAGTTATCTGTGAGTCATATTTAAAGGAGGTATTGTTCTTTGGATAAGTTATATGCAAGAATAAGTAAGTCTACAAAACATATGTTATACCAGTATATGAAGAACAATGATATTTCGTTACTAAACTATAATTTCAATTACTTTTTTCAACATTGTATTCAGAAAAACCAAATCCAAGTGATAAGCCACCACTTTTCTAATCATAAGATAGAAGGTTTGACAGTAGTTGATAAGTTAGGAACCAGTTTCTCTTATGAGATAGATAATCCAAAAGTAAAGCAGAATTTTACACTTTGTCACGAATTGGGTCACTTTATACTTAAACATGATGGAAATTATTTTGCAGAATCAATTGATAATAAAGAGAACTTGTTAGAGCGAGAGGCGAATATCTTTTCTGCTGTGGTCTTGATACCAGATATTGTCCTTTTATCAAAAATCTACTATAATCGTGATACTTTTCATCAAGTGCAAAATATTGCTTTTGTGGATATGAGATCTTTCTATACTAGTGTTGAGTGTGTGGAACGTGGATTGCATCCTTTAAGGACCTCGCTTTGTGTGATGAGTAGAGCAGATAATTCAAACGGACTTATCTTAGCTTCCTCTCCAATGTTCAAGAAAGTCTTTTGAGCACCACAAGAGGCGAAGTCACAAACTCCGCCTCCTTCTACATATTTTTTGTTATAATAGAATATTTTATTTGAAATATCAAGACTTATGCTTGATAAAGCTAGAAAACTTACCCTTTTCCAGCAAGAATATCTGATACTTTATACAATCCTGGGGAATATGTCCGACCAAATAGTTTTTTCGTCAAGGCATTAAACGTATAATGGTCATCTAAAATCAAGACTTCGTCATACGTTTTTAAGAGTGCAATAAAGTCATCGTCTGTTAAATTGGAACCATCTCTAGTATCGATATTTTCATTGCTGAGGTAATAACTTGTTGCGCTGTCGCTGTATGATGCCATTAAATCTAAAAATTCTTGGTCAACCGACACAAAATTTTCTCTGGCATCAACATTGACATCCCACAGATAATAACGACTAGCATATTGGACAAAATAATTATCTACATTCTCCTTATCTGCTGTTACAACCAAAATTCTATCCGTTGACGAATTACTCTGACTTCCAGTAAACTGATGAATTTCTTTTACGACCTTGTTTGTTTCCTGATTGTTATTGTAAACAATGCTATTATTTTCTGACAAGAACATTCCAATGGCATAAACTGTCAAAACAAGGCTCGCGTATTGGTACAAGTGTTTATTAAATAAGCTCTTGTAAGACCTAGCATTACGTTTACTAATGATTTTTTCATACAGACCCTTGTCCATTACCCATGCTAAAGCCATGGTCAAACAACCAAAAGCAAAGATAACGATGCTCGAAGCATAGCGCTCAAATCCTGCTAATTCTAACGCTTCATCAGTCGGCATTGCTGTCAGATACATGAGTAAAATGCCAATATAGTAAGTCACAATCGAAATATCAACAAATCCCCAAGTCAACAAGACAAATTTCTTATATTTCAAACGAATGCCAATCACAATAAAGGCAATCAGCATAATCAGATTGATTATCAAAATTCCATTGCTTGCCAAACTGTCAAACGTAAACACCGATTTGACAAAAAGAGTGATAATTTTTTGTGGGTCGCCTGACAGATTTCCAGTCAATACCTGATCAAGTTCTGACATGGACACCGCATGCTTGGCACTTGAGGCATTTGGGAAATTATCCGTCACATGCTTTTGCCAAATAACAAAAGGAAGACAGCTGACTAGCAAGGTCATTATGAGCAGCACTAGTGCTTTTAAACGTGCTCTTTTACGAACAAGTAAACGCACAATACAAACCACATAAACTACTAAAACGAGAGCGACAAAGAAAAGTCCACTTACTTTGACGATACTTAATAATCCAAGAATTACCGCCGTATTTAGCGACAAAAACCAGAAACGATTACGATAGACAAAACAACCTGCTATGGCTGCCAAGGCCAAGGCCGGAAGCAGAAAATCAACCAGCAAATTATTTAATCGAATAGCAACGTTGAACGTATTAAAAACAGCAAACGAAGCAAAAATCATGCTAACCATTAAGACACGTCGATCATCACGAAGTGCCGCAAACATGGCATAAAGACTGGAAGCAATCAAGAAGAATTGCCCGACCAACATACTACCTTCTGAAAAGCCTACGATAGTCGTGAAAAAATAAATGAAAAGTGAACTTCCAACAGGATAGGTATAATAACTAATAATCGTATCCTGCTGTGTTGGCAAAGCATTATTGATATGGAAAAATTTTACAATCGTTGCCCAATGCGTAAAATTATCATAATGTAAAAGCGGTGAATGCCAGAGCGTTATTCCAAACAAAAGCAAATAAGCCATCATTCCAAGCGCAATATAATCAAGTCTCCTAAAGCGATATTTCTTTTTCCATACCGCCCAAAGATAATAAAGACTCAAAAGACAGCCCAAAACAGAAATGGCATACACGGTCTGCAACATAAAGCCTAACAAACTACCAAGGTACAATACCAATGTAATGACTGAAAATGTAAACACCCATGTCAGACTGCGATTCATCTTCACAGTATTACGGAAAAAGGCATTGTACCCCATGGTAATCACAAAGAACAACAGTAATCTAGCAATACTAATCATACTCTCCCTCTCCATTCATTTGCTAAGGCTTTAAAAGCAGGTAAGCTATCCAAATCCGCTAAATTGGTAACTCGATAAAGCGATTCGTCTCTATCAATATCATAGGACACAAAAGTCAACTGAATTGGCAAATCTTTGTAGGTAAATGCGACATTCGGTTCTTTTTTAGGATTTGTCAATTTTCCAGAAAATGTCATGTAATAATAATCTGTCTTTCTAAGCTGGCATTTTTTTCCAGCAACCTGAACCTCTTCATTAACACGAACTTTCGGTAAAGCTACTTGGTCATAGGCTGAAACAGGACGTTCATTATTTTGGAAACGTTGACTAAAGTTCTCAAATAAATCATCCCATGTTGTCATCCAAGGGTCTTTTTCCTTCGGAAGATTGTGATTAATGCGGTCATAAATGTACTGATAAAATTCGCGCTTATCAGCTTCAGGAATTTCTGAAAATTGAACGCCGTAGCGCCAACCATTATCAATCGCAAAAACACGAACAACATGACCTTTTACCCTCGCATGGTAATCACGTGATTGCAAATTAAGCGTCAGTTCTTTTTCTTTCGGCAAATACAATGGTAAATCCGTATAGAATGAAATCCCCGTTTCTGAAATATCACAGACTCTCACTTGGTAAGAATCATCATCAACCTCAATAACCATAGCTTCATCAACAGTAAAACGCTCACTTGAGCGATAAATCGGACGACCAAGCGCACAGAAAATCGCAAAGGTCAAATTGATGATATGATAAATCAACCAAAAACTGATAATACTTCCATAAAAAAGCTCTGAACCAAATTTTCCATAGTTAAAAGTCACCAAACCATAAACGGCTAATCCCCATAAAACAAGATAAGGAAGCGCATAAAGGTACAACGTCCATGACGTATCATTTCCCTTACGTGTCACCTTAAATTTTTTATCGCTAATGCCAAAGGACTCCAACATCATGGGAATAAACAAATACGGAGCAAAAATCGTTTCCACAATTTCTCCCCAAACCTGTGTTCGGTATTGTTTTGAGACTTCTCGCATTGACAAGTGTGTCAATGCGTAACTTGGCAACCAGAATAGGAACAGTAGCCAGATATTTGACACCACCACACGCACATGGAAAACCGTATATAAAATCGGTGCCAAGATATACAATAACCGTCTAAAGAAAGACCACCAATAAAGATAGCCATTAATATAAATAATT
>ENA-ORIC01000942-ORIC01000942.1-human-gut-metagenome-genome-assembly--contig:-NODE-942-length-31730-cov-4.983983_pt1 | contig 31730 bp, 31 predicted proteins | sample MGYA00243023_ERZ508732 | MGnify/ENA primary metagenome ERZ508732 (study PRJEB26277, sample SAMN04329767) | human gut metagenome | biome: human-associated habitat | host: Homo sapiens | place: USA... | reverse complement strand
AGAAGTTAAGCTTTCTTACGCCGAAAGTACTCTGCGGGACACCGCTTGGGAGGATAGGTCATCGCCGCTTCTCAGTTTTTATTCGATCGTTGTAATACAAAAAGGCGATCGATTTATTGCTCCTTAGCTCAGTCGGTAGAGCATCGGACTGTTAATCCGAGTGTCGTCAGTTCGAGCCTGACAGGAGCAGCCATCTACGTTGACCGAAATTACTGATTCGGTCAAAAAAGAGTCAAAAACGCTTGTTTTTGACTCTTTTTGTATGGTTTTTGCCCATTTTTGAGGGTAATATCAAGGTCAACATAGGTTAGTTGACCATGTCGATTTCATTGCTGATTTTTGGCGTTTTTTTGAAAAATCAAGGTTTGAACTTACAACGTACCGTTTTTAGTCTTTTTTAAAGGAGGTTTGCCCTACATTTTAGCACCATCCTAAAAAATATTTTTTAGAAGTTTTTTGTTGTATAGGTGTCTGATTTAGCGGACACCGTTTTATTTACTTTATGTGATTTTTATAGTATAATAATTACACTAAAAAATTTATTGGAGGTTTTAAGATGGCAACGAAGATAATTACTGTTAAGGGAGTAGGAAATGTTTCGGTTAAACCCGATTTGATTGTTGTTTCCATGAAATTAGCAACAGAAGACAGGGAGTACGAAAAAACAATGGAACTTGCCGCAGAACGGATAAGCCTTATAAATGGCTCGCTCGAAAAGATTGGATTTAAAAAAAATTCCGTAAAAACTACGGATTTTAACGTTCGCACGAATTATGAAAGCGTAAAGGATAAGAGCGGTAATTACAAAAGCGTATTCAAAGGATACGTTTGCAATCATAACTTAAAGGTGGAGTTCGATTTCAATACAAAGATGCTCGCAAGTGTGTTGTCTGCGATTTCCGAATCTCTTGCAAAGCCGGAGTTTTCCATCTCGTTTACCGTGAAAGACTCGTCGGCGGTGTGTGGCGAACTTCTGAAGTCGGCTGTGAAAAACGCGAAAGAGAAAGCCGAAATACTGTGTTCGGCTTCCGGTGTAAAACTCGGCGAACTCGTATCTATCGATTACAATTGGGGCGAAATAGATCTGTATTCCGATACGAATTACGAAGTCGGCGACCGATTTATGGCAAAGGCGGCTTGTTTATCGAATATCGATATTCAGCCGGACGATATAAAAACAAGCGATACGGCGACACTCGTGTGGGAAATTTTATAAGAATGGCATTTTAAGCGTAACTGTTTGGTTGCGCTTATTTTATACATAATGGTGTCTGTTTTTTTGCACACCTTGTTCTTTACAAAAATAGTCGGATATGGTATAATGTTATTATAAAATGCGATAGGTATAGGTAAAAGCCGATGAAGCAAGAAAACGCTTATAAAATCAAACTCTTGAAGTTACTAGAAATCTTACGGCAGGACTCTGACGAGGATCATTATATAGGGACGACGGAGCTTATAGATAAACTTGCCGGTATGGGCATTGTTTGTGACCGCCGCACTTTATATAAGGATATAGAGGTGCTGAATAATTTCGGCTACGAGGTTCTTTGTGAAAAGTCCCTGGGAAAGCCGAATTGCTACTGTGTTGCCGATAGAAGTTTCGATGTTCCCGAACTGCGTATTCTTATGGATGCGGTGCAAGCGGCGAGCTTTGTTACGCCGAGTAAAACGGAAGTTTTGCTTGATAAGATTGCCGATCTCGGCGGAAGCCATCGCGCCGAACTTCTGCAAAGTAATATCGTGCGGTTTAATACGACTAAAAGCACGAACGAGAATATCTTTTATGCTATAAGCGAAATCAATTCGGCGATAGAGAACAATAAAAAGGTTTCGTTCGAGTATTTTGATTTCAATGAAAAGCACGAGCGCGTATATCGTAAAGACCATAAGCGGTATTTCGTAAATCCGCTTGCGACCATATTCGATGACGATAATTATTATCTGATTGCTTATTACGGGAAGCATCCCGGCGTCGTTCATTACCGAATCGACCGCATGGACAGGGTGGAAATGGTGGAAGAGCAAAGCAAAGATCTTTATAACGGCGAGCCGATTGATCTGAAACATCATAAAAAGACTATTTTTGGAATGTTTCAGGGCGAAACGCAGGAAGTCGAATTCCAAGCCGATAAATGTCTTTTGGACGTGATATTCGACGTATTCGGCGATAACATTGCGTTGGAATCGCTTGATAACAATACGGTTACGTTTAAAGCCGAGGTGCAGGTTAGCCCTACATTTTTAGGTTGGTGCTGTTCTTTCGGGGATAAACTTAAAATTATTGAACCTGAATATGCTGTAGAAAAATTACAAAAACACATTGCCAATTTGAGTGAAATATATAAAAAGTAGAAGGAAGCTCATTCAACATCTTGAGAGTTGTCCGTTTTGGTAAACCCGCAGATTTACAAATATCTAATAAAAAAAGGAGTTGTACGATGGTCAATGAAATTGTAAGAGAGGTCAATGCATGTCTTGATAATGGGTGCTGTATAGCAGGGTTTTCTCTTGCATTGACTTTACCCGATATTTGTGGTAAAGCATATTACCCACAACTTGGAAATAAACGGAGATATATCAAGTGGTTTAACGAATATATAGGTCAATTCGAATGCGATGAAGAAGGGGCAGAAGTCGGAATACCGTATTTAAGTGGAGAACTTGTCTATTCTTTGCGCTGCTCGCTTCTTCATCAAGGCAATCCTAATATTAAAGAAAATGAGTTTGGCATTGTTTATTTTGAATTGATTTATCGTCAGCAAGAAGGGTCACATGTTTTTTGTGGTTCGTCGCAGGCTCAAATTATAAAAGATGAAAACGGAAACGATAAAGCAATTAACAAGGAACTCAGTATAAATGTTCGTAATTTATGTTGGAAAATCTGTAGGCTTGCTGAAATGTGTTATAAAAAGGATAAAGATAAATTTGATTTCTTTAACTACAATTTAGTAGATACAGACTATCACACGAGGAATTTATTTGGTATGAAGGATAGTGGTATTATAAGATGAAAAAGACATTTGGATCTATTTTAGGGCTTGCTGTTCTGATATTCATTTGTACAAGCGGGTTGGTCGAGCCTGTTACAAAGGTTTTTATTTGGCTCATAACTTTACAGTATAACTCTCCGGATATTTCCTTGTTTGGACAACTGGTTGCAAAGTACGGAACGTGGATTATTACATATTCTTTGGTTGGCGTGCTGTTTAATGCATTGGGTTGGTTTAACGGCGGTGCAATGAAAATTGTGTATTTTATTATATCTACGATACTTTCATTTTTGTTGTCGTGGATTATAATGGTATTTGAAAAATATTTATGGATTATTGCTATCGTTGTTGTTGGTTTGCTTTTGTTAATGGTTGGAGCATTGATAACAATGTTCATTGTTAATAGGGGAAAGGCACAGAATGTCAATGGTAATGACTAAAATTGAGTTGTGCAAGAAAAATTTTACACTGACAAGCGGTGGTTCATTTATTTGTCAATAGAATACTGTCAAGTTTTTTACGGGGGTGTCTGTAAGTGCGGACACCCCTATTTTTATGCCTAAAATACTCTTGACAATATTCCCCGAATAGATTATAATAATTTTGCTATCGGGGACAAGTGTCCCGAATAGATAAAAGTGAGGGCCATCACAAAATGAGAACGAAAGACAATGAGTTAGTGAACAGAATCAAGTTGTACACCGAGGAGCAAATCGATAAAAGGGGGAGAATGCCTACCATCCGCGATATTGCCGAGGCGTTGGACGTTGGAAAAAGTTCAGTGCAAAGATACTTGGAGTATATGGTGGAGCAAGGAATTTTAGCGAGGGGAGAATACGGATACGAATCTATCGAGCAATCGAGAACGGAAAGAACTGTATCGGTAGCAAAACTTGGATATGTTCCTTGCGGTCCGCTTTCCGAAGAGTATGAGTGCATAGACGGATACGTTCGGCTTCCGGCATCATTTGTAGGAAATGCTAAAAAGTGTTTTTTACTTACGGCGAGCGGTAATTCTATGATTGACGTTGGGATAAATGACGGAGATTTGGTGCTTGTTCGACAACAGGAAGAGGCTAACTATAACGACATTGTAGTAGCGTTGGTACTGAACGCAATAAAAGAAGAAACAGAGAACGTCCCCGGTCTTGTAAGCGAAAATTTTTTGAACGAGTATGTTTCAAAGTTACAAATAGAGCAAAACGGAAGTATAACCGTTACATTTATGAACGGAAGCGTTGTTTCAAGCGATATGGGAGGTGAAAAGTTCAGTGAATGCGGCAAAAAAGATTATAACGCGAATAGAAGCGGATCCGAAAAAGAAAGCGGCGAACGCAGAACTTTCGATACTCCGTACAGCGGCATATTGTCGTGTGTCAACGGATAGTTCCGACCAGCTTGAAAGTTATAAAGCACAGGTCGCCTATTATACGGACGCTATCGCAAAAAATCCGAAGTGGCGTTTTGCAGGAATTTATGCCGATGAAGGTTTAAGCGGAACCCAAGCGGCGAAAAGGGACGATTTTCTTCGCATGATTAAAGATTGCGAAAAGGGTAAAATCGACTACGCCGAGCCGTGAATCCATCGTAAGTATTTGCGAAGCAATGGGAATAACCGTAGCCGAGTTTTATGGCGGTATCGAAGAACACGATCTGACAAACGAACAGCTTGTTCTGTTGGAAAAATTCGAGAAAGTTCCGAAGGACAGGCGTAAAATGGTGTTTGATTTGATGGAAGTTTTATCGAAAGAGCCGTAACTGTAAACTTTTTCGTATTCAATAAATAAAGAGACCCTGATTTTTCTAACCAAGATCTTTTTTCGCAGATATCAGATTGGAACAAAGAAATAATGACAATATTTTGGCTTAATAAAGGCAAAAGATAGGCAGTAAAAAGCGGATGCATTGCAAATGAGATTATGCTATAATGATATCATCCAAAAGTGAAGGCCGACTGGTGAGCCGTTTTCGAAATTAGAGTTTCGAAGACGGCTTTTTCTTTTGGGAAATTTGTTATAGGAGGGCTGTATTATGTTGAATAAGAAAAGAAAGAGCGAAGGGATATTCATCGGCTATTGGAGCATTATTGCAATAGTGGCTGCGTTAATGATTGTCGTACAACCGACGTTTGCCGCCTCGGAGACGATTTGGGATCGCTTCAGTGCTATAATGCGGGATTTTTACGGACAGATTGTTACGATCAGTACGATTGTCGCTGTCACGATGGCCGCAGTCGCATTGATTGTGCGGTTGGCATCCCGGAATCAAAAGGCGGTGGACGAAGCAACGAGTTGGCTCAAGCGTATTGTAATCACATGGATTATTTTGAATTCGCTTGGTTTTATTGTTGCTTACATACAACCGTTGATCGCAGGAGGAAATTACGGGGGCTAATGGTAGATATTTATGTAACGCAGAAAAAGTATAATATTATTTATGCGGATCCGCCTTGGGAGTACAATAAGCGAAAGAATAAAAACACAAGATTTGGCGGCGGTGCGGGTGGGCATTATGAATCTTCAAGAGATAAGGAATTTACCAGTGCAAAAGATCTCGGAAAATGATTGTGCGCTTTTTTTGTGGGTGACGTTTCCTAAACTCAAAGAACAGCTTGATGTGTTTGAAAGTTGGGGATTTAAATATGTTACTTTAGGGTTTAGTTGGATTAAGACTTATAAAAAAAGCGGAACTCCTTGTTTTGGCATTGGATATTATACAAAGAGCAATTGTGAAGTTTGTTTGTTGGGAATAAAAGGCAAATTAAAGCCAATTACAAATACAATTTCGAGATGTATAATTTCAGAAAGAAGAGAACACAGTCGAAAACCTGATGAGGTGCGTGAGCGAATTGTTCAATTGTTCGGGAATTTACCAAGGATAGAATTGTTTGCTCGTCAGAAACAGGAGGGGTGGGATTGTTGGGGAAATGATACAAATATAATCAGGGGGTGATTAAATTGCTTGATTGGATATTTGATGGAATCATTAGTTGGGTCAGTAAAACGGTAACAAAACTTATGGATGCCGTTTCAGGATTATTTTTAGATGCCCTTGGAACAGATATGACGGCGATGGAGGAATATTTTCCGTTTGTTACACAGGCATTCACTATTATGCAGTATACGGCGTGGGCGCTATTGTTTATTATAACAATATGGAAATTATTCCGCTCATTTGGCGGACCGATTACGGAGGCCGAAAATCCGTGGTCATTATTAGGATGTGCTGTTTTGTTTGCATTGCTTATTTGGTTCGCAAAGCCGATTTTTCTTGTTCGTATTGGAAATAGCGAAAGCGCCTTATACGGCATTAATGGATTTGACGGGAGGAAAAAATGAATTTACATTTGCGGGAATAGAAGCAGTTCTTCGCAGCGGGCTTATTTCTTTTGTATCATTATCAACCGTTGTCGGCTCTTTGCTTCTCATCATTCTTATGATTGCGCTCGGCTGGAATTATTTCAAACTGCTGTTGGAGGTTGTTGAGCGCTATGTCGTCGTAGGTGTGTTGTGTTACACTTCACCGTTGGCATATTCGATGGGGGCATCAAAGGATACAAATCAGGTATTCAAATCTTGGTGCCGCATGGTCGGTTCGCAGTTGCTGTTGCTTGTGATGAACGTATGGTTTCTTCGCGCTTTTAATAGTTCGGTCGGATATTATATCGGTTCAGGCGGTGCACTCAGCAACGGACACGGAAGTGTATTTCTATGGTTATTCTGCGCGTTGGCATTTTTAAAAGTTGCTCAGCGATTTGATTCTTATTTGGGTTCTATCGGATTAAACGTTGCACAGACGGGATCAGGTTTGTGTGCGGAATTATTATTTGCCTCCCGCGCACTGACAGGAATGGGCGGAGGTTTTCGCAGTGCAGGCAGTATGTTTCGCGGCGGCGGAGGTAGTCCGCCCGGTGGAGGGATACCCGGCTTTACCGGAAGCTTTAGCGATAGATTTAAAGGGAATTCATATGTACGGGATGCGGTAGTTCAAGGCGGTATGCGGATGGGCGCAGGCGGACCTATCGGATTTATAGGTAGAGCGTTCGGCGGGCTTGCTGCAAAAAGGGGTGTGACGCTTAACGGCGAATCAATTGCTTCGGTTGCCAACCGATTGCCGAATCAGTCGGGAGGAATCGCCGGAAACATTGCTGACCAAAGTCTTGGTAACTATATGCCGCATCTGAAAGGACAGACGCTGCGTAATACGCAAATCGCAGGTGGGCAGATCAGTACGACGGCAGTTGGTGCGGATGGTAAGGAAACATCCCTGAACTTATATAACGCCGCGCAATTTGAAAAACCGAGTACGCCGTATTCAACGGTTACCGCATCGGACGGAAGTCAGTGGTATCAGTTGGCGAGCGGAAACGGTGCAAGCGCTTTTTATCAAACGCCGAATTTTACAGGCTCATCGAGCGAGTCCGAACAAATTGCGGCTGTTTTTCCCGGAATTGAAACAGGGACAAGTCTTCGGACGGTAGATAATGGAGTTATTGAAGCAAATTCGCCTGCAGGTAATTCGCTATGGTACAGCGGTATGCATTACGAAGAACCGAACGCTCCGCATACCGTGATACAGGCTTCGGACGGCGTAAATTGGTATGCGATGCAGCCGAATGCGGAACCTCCAGCCTTTGAACACGGCGCTGAAGCGGCGGAATATAATTGCGCTCAGTTTAGGGAATTTATTCCGGGATACGAACGGGAAATTACGACGGTGGACGGAACGTATAGTTCGGAAGGCCATTTTGAAGTACGGCATAACGACGGTTCCGGAACAATGTTTTACGATACGGCCAGATATAGCGTTCCGCGCGGCGATTATCAGACTTATGAAGATACGGGCGGAAACCGCTGGTATGCAGTTTACGGCGAAGCCTCGGTAGAACGCAAACCCGTTTATGAGGCAGGGAAACCTGTTTATGACGGGGACAGCGTAAGGACTGTTTCGGTTGAGACGGTGAGGTATCATACTACGCCATCTCGGTTCGGCGAACCGAAACCTCGGGAAAATATCGAATCTCATCCGCCTAAAAGGAGGTGATATGATGGCGGAACCGACAAAACAACAGATCGGAGACGGACAAGACAACTTTGGTGAAGCGGCTAAGCAAATGACCAATGCAGTCAAACAAGTATCGGCAGAAAGAGGGGCGGAAGCCGTCTTGAACGCCACAACGAATACGGTAAAAGCAGGGATAAAGACGGGAAAAGCTGTTTCGGAAATTGCGGTGGGTACTGCCGCCGGCGGTCCGTGGGGCGCGATAATCTCTGCTGCGTGGTCTATGAGGCATACTTTATTTAAGGTTTTAGTCTGCATTTGTCTTATCATCGTTTTTTTCGTAGTGCTGATTGTCTCATTACCCTCTATTATATTTGATAGCATATTCGGGCTTCCGGAAGATTATTCCGGAAGCTCGTTTTATGCGGCATATGAGCAGCTTGAATTGAGCGTACACAATACAGTAGAGGAAGGGCATCGGTACGCATTAGATAAAGTAGACGGAATTATTGCCGAGGGCGGATATGATTATGAGCTTTCGAATAAGGCGACGGTGGATCAGTCGGGTGGTAAAGCCGATTACGATGTCTGTTATGTCCTGGCGGCGTATTCCGCATCGATGCAACAAACAGATGCGAACGCCGATAATATGATATCTAAAATGCGGAACATAATTGATGACATGTTCCATGTGACTTACGAAGTTTTACAAACAGAAGTTCCGATATTGTCGGATTTTATGGAAATTATCGGGACTGAAATAGTCAGTTATGTAAAATGCGTCATCCATCCGTTTGATAATCAGTTTTTCATCAAGGCATTTGATATCAATTTAGAAGCAAAGTACGGGGAATTTGATATATCTTACGGTGAGGTAATTGATTATATGGCGGAGGCGTTACGGATGACGCTTGCCTCCGACTGAAGAGGAGAAGCGGATGGAAAATAAAGAGTATGATAATAGCTATGTAATACCGGCAAATTATACCGATTCAGGCAAGATTTTAGGCGGGATACTTTCCTTACGTAATTTAATCGAAGCAGTCGTATTAATTGGCGGTTTTGGTTTTATTGAGTTGAAACTCATTCCGATGCAGGAAACGGTTCGGATTATCGTGATGATTGTAACGCTTTTGCCGTTGGGGTTGTTTGCTCTGACGGGAATAGACGGGGATTCTCTGTTACAATATTTAGGGCATGTCGTTAAATTTCTAAGGAATCGCCGTCGGCTGCATTTCAAAAAGATAGGGGGGATAAAATGACGTAGCAACAGAATAAGAAACAATTTAATGTTTATGGAAGAATTGAAGCTGCAGACATGCTTTTTCGTGAATATAATTGCAGAAATAGCTTGAACAAAATCAAAAAAATAGAAAGAAAAGGAGATTTTTTATGAAGAAGTTAACAATAAGTGGGGTAATAGCAGTGATCGTCGCGATTGCTATGGTGATCGTATGCGGCATAGGATCGAATTGGTTTAAAAACGGAGACATAAAAACGTGGTTTGATAACTGGGGACAAGGAACATCGGAAACGGAGTCACCGAATGACGATCAAGAAGATAACGGAAAACCCGTTACAGACGAAAACGGAACTCAGTTGCCAAATGATGAAATTATAAATTTGCCGAGAGCCATGACGTTTAGGAGTGCGACATCGCTGGACGGAAAAGATGCGGATTATGACAGCGTTACAGTCCGAATAAAAGTGACGCCGGTAGAAACAGACGTAAAGTCGATTACCTATACGGCAATTTGGGTAAATGCGGCTTCCGTATGGGCAAAAGGAAAAAATGTATCGGATTTTTTAAGTGTAAAACAGACGACGGAAAACAGTACGGATGCAGTTATTCAGTGTCTGAAACCGTTAGGGGAACAGGTCAAAATAACGGTAACGGTAACGAGTCAGGATGACGCCTCTGCAAGCGCCGAATGCATTGTGGATTTTGCAAAGCGTATCGAAAAAATTGAGATGACCTTGACTCCTTTGCAGGGGGAGGCAGAAACAGTTTCTACCAACTCTTCGAATTATACGATGGGTATGAAATTAAATTCTTCTTCTATGGTCAAAACGGTATGCAGTTACCAGGTGCTTACACTCTCAAGGTTTCGGATGTGCTCGGCAATACCCGGGAAATGTCTTTTATCGTTGTCAAACCGTTGGTACAGGTTTTTGAACATAATTTTGATGGAGTCCCCGGGGTTGAAAAGGTAACGGTAGACGGGGAAGACAAGCGTTTGAACTACGGTACGCTGGAACTGAATGAAGACGGCATCTACGAAGTCGGCGTCGTTGTGAACGGCGTTTCATACAATTTTACCGTAACGGTGGATGCGACGGCTCCCTCGCTTGTGATTGACGGGGTAGAAAACGGCGGAACTACCAAAAATAAAGTGGTTCTCGATAATCTTTCCGAAACGGCAAATGTGAGGGTTTACTGTAACGACGAAGCGATTGAGTATGAACTTGACAGCGAACTGAGGGAGGTCGGTATATATAGGGTAGTTGTAACCGACGAGGCCGGGAACACGAGCGAATATTCTTTTGAAATCGAAAAATCAATAAGCGGAGGAATCATCGCTTTCATCGTCATCGCTGTACTTGCCGCTGTAGGAGGCGGGGTGTTCTTGATTCTTAAAAAACGCAAAAAAGTATGACTGAAATCAGTTATACGATACAATCTCAGTCTAGGGAAAAAACGAAACATTTAAGGAAAAATTTTTGCAAAAAATGTCAAAAAATCCTCAAAAAAGCCTTGACAATCTTATTTTTGTCTGATATACTAATGCCAAACATAAAGATTGCGCCCAGGCTCTCGATACATCGAAAGGGTGTTAGACTTATCTGAAGGCAGGTAGGGAATCGTTACGGACTTAGCGCACAGAGCGGTCCACAATGGCGTGGCTTTATGTTTTAAAGAAGCCGAAAGGTTATTGAATAGTACAGAGTCAGTGATGGGAGTGGCTAATCTCCAGCGTCTGGCTCTGTATTTATTTTTTAGTCCTTTCGGTTTCTTTTTTATTTTAGCAGAGGGAGCAAAGACATGAAAAAGAAGAAAAAGACGAATCACAGTAAAGCAATGCGTTGTCCGTATTGCGGGGCTCCGGTTGTATTGCGCAGTGCAGACGGGATCTATTATGATAACAGTCGGGGGACAATGTTATATGTATGTTCCAGATATCCTGAATGCGATGCGTATGTCCGCGTGCATCAGGGGACGAATGTTCCTGTAGGGACTATGGCAAATCGCAGGCTTCGCGAGCTTCGGAAGCAAGCTCACCACGAATTCGATAAGCTGTATAAAAGCGGCGTCATGTCCAAGCAGGAGGCATATTATTGGCTTGCATATATGATATCGGCCCCTTTGTCGCAGGCGCATATCGGATATTTGGGGGAGTATTACTGCGAGGTCGTGATTAAAGAGAGCCGGAAATTGCTGGAACGCAAGAGTTTGGCAATAAAACGGAAAAAGGAGGCGAAGATTTGAAAAAACGAATGATTTTTATTATCCCGATGATTGTATTCGTCGGGATTTTAATTTTATTCCAAACGGTGTTTTTTATAGGGTATGTTCCGACTGCGTCGATGGAACCGACACTCAAAGAGAATAGCATCGTTTTCGGGAGTCGTATATTTGGAGATTTGTCCGTAGGGGATATCATTGTATTTAAGCATGACGGCAGGACAATGGTCAAACGTATTGCCGCAGTAGGCGGTGAAATGTTTGAGTCAGACGAAAAAATATATGTCGTGCCGAATTCTTGTTTTTTTGTGTTAGGCGATAATGCGGAAAATTCTTGGGATTCGAGATATTGGGAAGATCCGTTTGTCAAATGTGAAGAGATCATCGCAAAACTGTAAATTTTTTGGACATTTGAATATAAATTAGCAAATAAAATAGAAAATATAAAAATTTTATGGTAAAATTAAAAAGAATAAGTAGAGGTAAAAAATGGAAAGAAACGATAATTCTAAAGCAAAGAAGAAAAAGGGCACAGAAAATATTATTAGGTTTGTTAAAGTTCAGTTTACGGAAACGAATCGTTTTCACGGTTATTTTGTGAGCTCGGCAAAATGCGAGACATTTGGGCTGCAAGTCAACGATAAGATTTATCTTGTTGACGGACGTTATAAATGCAGTAGCGGTAAACAACTCAAGATAGTTGAGGAATATCCTCCGTATCCGGAGTGGGTAACGGAAGAACTGCGAGAAAAATACGATAAAGCGACTGGCAAGGGGACTTTGTTCGATTGGTTGAACGTATAAGCTCAAAATTGCGAAGCTGTTTGTTTGGTATACATAGGAAACGCTTGCAATTATATTGAGATTATGCTATACTGTAACAGAATTATTCGGCAGCGTAAAGTGGCGCGGGTTGGACAGGTCGCGCACGAAAGGATGATTCCTGCGGTTGCCGGATGCGTCCTTTTAGAGTCGTATTTGAAACGGACGCCCTAACAGGAGGTCCGTTTTTTTTATGGACAGAGATTATATAGCATTGATTAAAAGTTACGAGGTAAAAGGCAGTAAGTACGGCTTGAATCGGGTGCGTGCATTGCTTGCAATGCTGAAACATCCGGACGAATCCTTGAAGATTATCCATGTCGCGGGCACGAACGGCAAAGGCTCGACGTGTATGTATCTGACCGAGATTCTTCTGCAAGCCGGCAAGCGTGTGGGGACGTTCACTTCGCCCGAAGTCTATACGTACGAAGATAAGTTTTTATTGGACGGGAAACCCGCGCCGACAGAAACGCTGAACGCTTATCTCGGGAAAACATATGGTATAGCGATGGCGATGGACGATAAACCGACGGCGTTCGAAATCGAGACGGCGGCAGCTTTGGATATGTTTCGTTCGGAGGGGAGCGAGTACGTCGTGTTTGAATGCGGATTGGGCGGATTGACGGACAGCACCAATGCAATTATGAAAAAGGAGCTTGCCGTCATTACTTCCGTTTCACTCGAACATACTGCATTGCTCGGTAATACCGTGTTGGAGATCTGTAAGCAGAAAGCGGGGATTATCAAGGACTGTCCCGCAATCGTTTCTGCGTTGCAGCAAGAGGACGCGCTCGAATATTTTCGGTCGCTCGGCTGTAAGATTACGGATACACCGCAATGCTTGTTTCGCGGACAGACATACCGAATGTTCGGATACGGTTCTTTGAAGTATCGTATCCATATGCAGGGCGATGCACAGATGTATAACGCGGCTCTGGCAATCGAATGCGCCGCGGCTCTCGGTATCGGGTACAAGGCGATTTCCGACGGGCTGGAGAACATGAAACTCCCCGGTCGGGTGGAAATCGTGTCTGCCGACAGAACGTATGTACTGGATGGAAGCCATAACCCGGCGAGCTTCGGTCCCCTAATGGATACCCTGCAGGAAATGCAGGGCAGAAAGTCGCTGGTGTTCGGCTGTCTGGCGGATAAAGATGTTTCGGCTGCTGCCGATGTGTTGAAAGGCAAATTTGAAGAAGTAGTTCTCGTGTCTCCGCACAGCTATCGCGCAATGGATATGTCGGAAATGAAGAATGCGTTTGAAAAGAGATTCCCGATAGTGTGCATAGCGGACAATATCGGCGCGGCGTTGCAAAAGGTACAAAACACCACTGTCGTGGTGTGCGGCACGTTTACCATACTCAAGGAGGCGAAAGAGTGGATAAACAAAAGATAATCAAAGCGATAGAGGATTTGCTCGATGCGCTCGGCGAGGACAGAACCAGAGTCGGGCTTCAAGAAACGTCGCGTCGCGTAGCGGAGGCGTATGCGGAACTGCTTTCCGGCGAAGATAAAACCGCGGAAATCGCGCTGAGCAAGACGTTCGATGTTTCCGGCGACGATATTGTTATTGAAAAGGATATTACGTTTTCTTCAACCTGCGAACATCATCTGATGCCGTTCTTCGGCAGGATCGCCGTTGCGTATATTCCGGACGGAAGAGTGGTCGGACTGTCCAAGCTGGCACGGGCGGTCGAGGTATATTCGCATCGGCTGCAATTGCAGGAACAGCTTACCGCGCAGATTGCGGACGCGGTGATGGAGTATCTCAAGCCCAAGGGCGTACTTGTGTGGTGTGAAGCGGAACATACTTGCATGACCTGCCGCGGGGTGAGAAAACCCGGAACGAAGACAACGACTTATTGCACGCGCGGAGAATTCACTTCCGAAAAAGTTATGCAGGTATTGGCGGTGGTAAAATGAAAATAGGAAATCGTGTTTTTGAAAACTATACTTATGTTATGGCAATCGTCAATCTCACGCCGGACAGTTTCTGGCAGGGAAGTCGGAATACCTCCGACAGCGTGCTGTACGCGGTAGAACGCGCTGTGCGTGACGGAGCGTCCGTAATCGACCTGGGGCCGCAATCCACGCGACCGGGCTATACGGAGATTTCCGCCGAAGATGAGATAGAACGGTTTGCCAAGCCGCTTGAACTTGTCAAAAGGAATTTCGAAGTGCCTGTTTCCGTGGATACGTATTTTGAAAAGAGCGCGAAAGTCGCGCTGGAACTGGGAGCGGATATGATCAACGATATCTGGGGCTTAACGCATGATGCTGGAATGGCAAAAACCGTTGCCGCATATGATGCGTCGATCTGTATCATGCACAACGCGAAACATCCGCTTTCGGGGGATATTTGGCAGCCGATACAAAGCTTTCTGGCGAGCAGTGTAAAACTTGCGCTTGACGCGGGAATCGATCGGGATAAGATTTGTCTGGACGGCGGCGTGGGATTCGCAAAGGACAGAGAACAGAACTGGGAGCTCGTCAACGGCTACGATAAACTTGCGGGACTTGGTTTCCCGTTGCTGCTCGGTACCAGCCGCAAGCGGATGTTCGAGGGCGACGTCGCGGATAGGCTCGCTCCGACTGTGGAGACGACGCGGCAGGCGGCAAAAAAAGGCATCCTGTTCGTTCGGGTGCATGACGTGAAGGAGAATGCTCAGGCAATCGAGGAGATATACAATGGACAGAATCGGAATTAAGGGACTGTATGTGGTGGCGACGCACGGCGTCAATCCGGAGGAAAAAGTCAAACCTCAGCCGTTTGTGCTTGACGTCGAGCTTCGTAAGGATTTTACGGACGCGGCGATTGCGGATGATTTGAGTAAGACGGTGAACTACGCCAAAGTATGCTCGCTTATTATGGAAATAGTCACGAAAAACAGCTATAATCTTATCGAGAAACTCGCTTACGAGTGCGCGTTCGCCATTGCGGAAAAATACCCAGTCAAATCAGTTGCCGTCGTGGTGCATAAACCAGAAGCGCCTGTCGCGGCTAAATTCAGGGATATCAGCGTCACGGCCGAAGTGGTGCGGGAAAAGGTCTATCTCTCGCTTGGCTCGTCCGAAGGCGAGAAGAAAGCGACGCTCGACGCAGCCATTGAAAAACTGAAAGTCGTGCGCGGTGTTTCCGTAACGAAAGTTTCGTCTTTTATGGAAACCGAGCCCTATGGCGGCGTTGCGCAGAACGGTTTTTTAAATTGTGCGGTGGAACTGGATTGTCTGCTTTCGCCCGATAAACTTTTGGGAAAGATTCACGAGATTGAGGACGCGGCGGGACGGGTGCGTGAGAAACGCTGGGCGGATCGGACGCTGGATATCGACATCGTCTTTTTCGGAAACAGAGTCATTGCGCAGGAAGGACTGATCGTGCCGCATCCCGATTATATGAACCGCGATTTTGTATTGAAACCGCTTGCCGAGATCGCGCCCGAATGGGTGTGCCCGCTGGAAAGAAAGCGTATCGCGGATATGGCTGCTAAATTTTAAGCGGCAGGAATTGAATATACAAAGCAAGCAGAGCCTTGGTTCTTTCCGAGATCTTTAATTGCTTTGGTATTTATGGATTTTATTTGTTTGAAGTATAGACGCGTTTATTGACAGTGTTGAGGACTGACTGTCTTGCAAAAATCTTTTTACAAGAAGCATTTGAAAGGGCGCTATGAAAAAATTCTTGTGCCATCTTATAATACGGCACTGCAAGAGATATAACGCATGGCATGAAAGTACGAAGCAAGTTTAATATGAAGAAAGGGTTTGCATAATTTTGCAAACCCTTATATTTTATAAATACGGTTTTATCTATGATTAAGCAAAAGTTCACTTTAGACGAAGAAACGGGATATTGGGTAGTATTGCAGTTTCCGGCAAAGGAAAAAGAGAAAGCAGAGGAGGATGTTCGTATGGTAATCAGTTCTTTGACATCAGTAAGTGTATCAGATCGAGAAACAATGATACAGATACTGCAAAGCCTTTAGTACAAACTGCATTAAAAAGAGAAAAAATAATGCAATGAAAACAGTTGATTTATTTGCTGAAAACTGATATACTTTTACTATAAGTTTCGTAGTTGTCTTCGTGCAATTTCCGTATCCGATTTTTTAAAGTGTCTGGGTGTGTATACAGGCGCTTTTTCTATTTTTTAGAAAGTGTCTGCAAGGATGCAACAAACACGGTTTCGGTTTGACCGATATTCCGTCATAGAGCCGCAAGGGCAACAAAGCACTCTGGGAGCAAAACTTCCGGAGTGCTTTTTTTATATAGATTCGGAGTGTTCAGGCTCCGTTTAACCTTATTCTCGGGGAGTCTAACCGGACTCCTCGTTTATATATATGATGCTTTACACACAACGGGTGCAAGGTATATCGTCGAAGATATAGACGAATACATTAATGCCCGTAAAAAAACTGCGTAATAATCTTGTGGTTTGAATAATGGAGAAGATTATCAGAAATGCAATACATTGTAAGCATTGCGGAGATATAATTGAATCGACTCACGTTCACGATTTTATATTTTTGCTTCTGCAAGAGTTGTGCTGTGGGCGGCGGACATGAATAATATAGAATGCGGGCATAAGCCGACGTTTTATGAGAGGGATATTATGTAATAGGAGTGAACGATAAAAAATTGAAACCGCGAAAACTTAATGGTTAAAATAAAATTCTGGAAATGGCATATTATATTATTGACAAGGTTGCAAAATTAAGTTATAATATGACTACCAATATAAGGAGACGATATATGATGAACGGTGAAATATCAATAAGGCCATCAAAAGATATTAGAACAAACTATGCGGAAGTATCGGCTCTTGCGCATCAGCATCCTGTGGCGATTACAGTAAACGGTAGGGAAGATACCGTTCTTTTAAGTCATGCGGATTTTTTGGAGCAACAACGAACTATTATCGAGTTACAGGAACGGTTGGCGATCTATGCGGAACTGGCCCAGTCGCAAGACGATATAAAACTCGGCCGAGTCCAGTCTTTGCGTACAGCTGTAAAAGATATCTATAAGGATATTGATAATTTGAAATTATGAAATATGCGATAGACATAACCGATACTGCCAAAGGACATTTGTGGGATATCGCCATATATATTGCTGAGCAATCGGGGGAAAAGGAAACAGCCAAGAGATTCGTTAGAGAATTGGAAACAGAATGCTATACGCTTGGAGAATTTCCGAATAGCGGTGCGAATCCTGATGACAGATTACTGGTAAGTATGGGGTATAAGTTTCTTATTCATAAAGACTATTTGATATTTTATACGGTAGATGAAACCAACAATATTGTTTATATTCAGGCAATATTTAATGCAAAAAAAGACTATACAAAATATATGCGAAAACTTATACGAAAATCTATTCAATAAGCTATATTTGACAGAAAAAGTAAAAAGAGGGGGGATGTATTCTATTTAGATACGTCCCCTTATCGCTGAAATATTCTGAAATATGTCCTTTTTGTTTCCATCGTAGGCTGACATATATTCGGCAAATGAAATAGGAAATAATATGCAGGCTAGGTTCTATAAAACACTTGTTGATCGGGCTGGTTGTAATTTTGATTCTCGTTAAAAAGAACAAAGGCGAATAGGTCGCAATTGAAGAAAGAGGGGGAACATTGGTTCTCCCTCTTCTTAAAATTATAAAAATTTTGAAAAGAAGATTACTTACAAGGGGAAAGTCTGCCTTAATAACGGCAGGTGGCACCTTTCACCATGGCAGGAGAAGGTGAACTTTCCCAAGGGAAAAATTACAACAGAAAAGAAGGTCTGTTTAACTTTTGGTGGTGTTTCCTTAAAGTTGAAATATATCTTTTATGGGCAAGTGGTAACATATTTATGAAATTAAAGAAATGGGAAGTTTTTATAAAAGTCAATAATACAAAATGATAAGGAAATTTTTTTATAGAAATCATTTGGAAATTATGTTATTATCAAGCCAAAATTTTTATGGAGAGAAAAAATGCAGATTGGGTTAATGCTTGATTGCTCACGAAATGCCGTAATGACGATTTCGATGATAAAAAAGTTTATTGACATAATGAAAAAAATGGGCTATACATCGTTACAGCTTTATACGGAAGATACGTATGAGGTGGAAAAAGAGCCTATGTTTGGCTATTTGCGCGGGAAATATACAAAAGACGAGCTGAAAGAAATTGATGCTTATGCAAAGAGTCGGTCTGTTGAGTTGATACCTTGTGTACAAGTATTGGCGCACATAAAAGGAATTTTTCGACACTGGGAATATAAAGAAATAAATGATATTGACGATATTCTTCTCGTCGGAGACGAACGGACGTATCGTTTGATAGAACATATATTTCAGACCCTCGCGGAATGTTTTTCTTCGCGAAGAGTAAATATAGGAATGGACGAGGCGTATTTGCTCGGACGTGGAAAATTCAGTGACGAACATGGTTTTCCGAAAAAATTTGATATTTTGCTTTCTCATTTGAAAAAAGTTTCAGAAATAGCAAATAAATACGGCTTTCATCCGATGATGTGGTCAGACATGTTTTTTCGTCCTGTAAATGACGGCGACTATTATGGCAAAAATTACGGAATGAACAGTGTTCCCGAAAATATTAGAAAAAAAGTTCCTGAAAACATCGAGTTGGTTTATTGGGAATACTTTCAGACGGAATCGAAATATTATGACCGCATGATTGAACGGCATAAAGAATTTGATAAACCGTTTTATTATGCCGGCGGGGTAAGCTGTTGGACGGGATTTGTGCCGAACAATCGATATGCGATTGAAACATTGCGCGCGGCAGTTCATAGTTGTCAGAAATACGGGGAGGTACGAAAACGGAGGAAATCGACGCTCTGGGACATGATTTTTCAAAAGAATGGACGAGCGACGGAGAAAATCATTGGCATAAATGTTCGCGTTGCGACGCGATAGACGGCAAAGCGGCGCATAGCGGAGGCGAGGCGACCTGTTCCGCGAAGGCAAAATGCGAAGTCTGCGGTGCGGAATACGGAGAAATCGACGCGAAAAATCATACTCTTAAAGCGGAGAAGCAAAAGACGCTACGGCGGAAACCGCGGGAAATAAGGCGTATTGGATTTGCGAAGATTGCGGCAAACTGTTCTTAGATGCGGAGGGAAAGACCGAAACGACGCTTGAAGCCGTTACGCTTCCCGCTCTCGGTTATAAGGTAACGGTCAGCGGAGGAACGATTAAAGACCACACAGGGTCGAGCGGAAATTTCGCCAAAGACGCGAGCGTTACGGTAATCGCGAATACCCCGGAAGAAGGAAAAGAATTTAAGGGGTGGTATATCGGCGATGAACTCGTCAGCGAGGAAACGACTTATACGTTCAAAGTCACGGGAGAAGTAACTCTTACCGCAAAATATGAGGATGCGCAGAAAACTGAGGCTCAGAGCGGATGCGGTTCCGTCGTGTTCGGGTCGTCTGTTTTCGCGGGAATTGCATTGGCCGCGGCAGGACTTGTTATCGCCAAAAAGAAAAAAGATTAAAAATTTGAAAGACAGTTGAAATTCGGGGGCGGATAAATTATCCGTCTCCGTTTTTTCATGATATATTCTTCAAAAAAGGAAAATAGTCAATAATGCGGCTTTTCAGGTCAATATTATTGTGGAAACAGCTGTCCTCGATAGTGTAAAATAAAATTACTAAAACGGGAAAAGATTTTTCACTCTTTTCCGTCGGACAAAAATTAAGGAGGTCTTTTATGAAAAAGGGCACCGCAGTCGTTTTTTCGGCCAAGAGAGGTTTTGCGACGATTTTTGCGTGCGTCATGGCGGTTTGTTTTGTTATTCCCGTCGGAAGGACTGTTCCCTCATTCGCGCGGGCGGAAGAAATACAGACGCAGGAACTCGTTTCCGTAACGGGGGCGAGTATGCGCCGCGGGGATAAGGAAGCGGATAAACTCGATAAGTCCGGATTGTTATTGGAATCAGACGGCGCATATAACGGGTCGGTCAACGGAGTATTCGACGGAGATACGACCATAGAATTCGGGTTTCAGAACGACGAACCTTTTAGAACGGGAGTAGATTTTCTGTTTCACATTACCGACGCGACAGATTCCAATAATACGTTTACCGTGAAATATAGAACTTTGGACAGCTGGGGAACTTCGGGTGATTCGGGAGCATTCGTATTATATGAAAATCAAGTGCGTTCGTCGCAGTATTGGGGATACGAAGATACTTGGTATAACACGGAGCTTGCGACGGAAGGTCCGATGTGTTCGCCGATGTTTTCGGGGTATAATTGGAATCATTACGGTGCATTGAAATTGGTTTGGGAAGGCGACGTACTGAAAATACAGGTAACCCAGCATAACAGCGCTTCGGATTTTAGGACGATAGCGGCATTCGACGGAACGCAAGAATTCGTCGCGGGTACGAGCTGGGGACTTCCGAAATTATCTTTTCCGAACGGATATCTTATTTCCTTTGAAGCGTGGGACGCGGGTCCCGATATGTGTATTTCATCGATTGCTTCGTACGGGGAAATTTATGATTTTTCCTTAGAAACGCAAAATTCGCTCCCGCGTTTTTATGAGGAATGGACAAAAATACCTTTAATCGATGTGGATACGACTCCGATAACGGGCGTTGTCGGGCGGGAGACTCAACTCCCCGAAGCTACGGTGACCTTAGGCGGCGGAACGCCCGAAAGCGTTTATAAAGTGACGGTGGACGGGCCTGAGGGTTCCGCCGTGAAAAATAAAGACGTCACAGAGGAACTGAAATTTATTCCCGACGTCAAGGGGGAATATACGATTACATACCAAGGGGTGGAATCGTTCGAGACGGAAGGAGAGAAGAATCCGAATTTGGTAAAAGTCTCATGTACGGCGTATGAATTTTCAGACCCGGGGGCTTTGATTACGAAAAATGAAAACGTAAAAGTAGAGGCGGGGAAAACGAGCATATCCGTTGCGAGCGACGGAAGCGCATCGGGGCTCAGAACGACTTTCAGAGCCGGCGAATCTTCGTTTGCCTTTGACACGATTTTTGCGGGAGATTTCAGTCTGTCCTTGCAGGCCGATCTGATGGAAGTCGGAGGCGGTTTCGGGGAAGTGCGCGTGCGCTTTTCGGAATACGGAAATACAGGGAATTACGTAGATGTCGTCATGCTTCCCGGAATCGCGAGCTGGCGGGACTGGTTTACTCATATGGTCGTCGAATATAAAGGGGAAAGATTTACGACCAATTACGATGATTCCGATACCGTATGGAATACCGAACAGATAAAAGAATATTCGGGTACAGAGACGGCGGGCTGGTATGAAAAAGCAGGAATTACGGATTTTTTGGCGAGATTTTATCATAAACACGATGAGGGCGAGCGGAACGGCGTAAGCGGAGTAGGCTATATCGGGTTTGATTCCGAAACGCTTTCATTCACGACGAAATATCAGGGTAACGAATATACGGTAGCTTCCTTTACGGACGAGAAATACGGCTGGTCAAACGCTTTTGACGGTTTCAAACGAGGATATACCGTAGAAATCATCGTCAAGGACGCGGCGGAAGGCGCTTCTCTGACGATGACGGAGATGACGGGGCTGGATATTTCTCGGGAAACGCTGACCGCCGAAGAGAGCGAAACGTATTCCGCAATTTTCGACGGGGTAGAGAAAGAAGAATTGGAGGCTACGCAGGAAGACTATTACGACGAAGAACATGTAATGCTCTATAAACGGCTGGGTACGGGCGATGTCGGTTTCCTTTCCTCCGTGAAAAAAGATGTTTTCAAAAAAGTGACTTTGGACGGCAAGGAGACGGAAAAAGTCGATCTCACACAGGTCGGTAAAACTTTCGTGCTGTATTATTCCGACGGAATTACGCGTGAAATTACGGTCTTGCCCGATGTCACTGCACCCGGGTTGGAATGGAATATCGCTGCGGGAAACGAAATCATAAATCCGGGTGATTTTGTTTTGATTTCCAAAGAAGACGTATCCGCTTCCGATAAACTGGACGGAAATATTCCTTCGGAAAAAGTCGTCATTACTGTAAAAACGCCCGATTCGGAAGGATTCACAGACTATTTTGACGGTTTTTCTTTCGATAAAGAAGGAGAATATATCATTCGATATACCGTACGGGACAATGCGGGAAATGCTACTTTCATCGACAGGACGATTTTTATTAACTCTCGTGTGGCGCCGACTTTGAAAATTGACGGAACGATAGCGCAAAGCGGATTTACGGGCGGAAAAATTTCTTTGCCTTCCGCCTCGGCGACAATCGGCGATAAACAGTACAAGGTGACGGTTGTCGTTTCCTTTGACGGAAAAGTGATTTCCCAAAAAGACGCATCTTCTTCATCGGAATTTACGCCCGAAACGGAAGGGACTTACTATGTCAGCTATTATTCGAACGACGGGACGGAAACTCCTAACGAAACCGTCCGTACATTTGAAATCGAAATTTCAGACGATACTATCGCTCCGCAGATCGACGTAGAGTTCGAACGGACTTCGGCGAATATCGGAGACACGATTTCTCTTCCCGCGGCGACCGCGACGGATAACGCCGACGGAAGCGTGTCCGTTTCCGTAAGAGTAATTTTTGGAAATACTGAGGTTGCCGTGACCGAAAATCAATTTACGGCAGAAAAGTACGGAACTTATACGGTCATTTACACGGCAACGGATAAAGCGGGAAATTCTCAGGATATTCGTTTTAACGTCGTTGTAATGAAAGATGGCGAGACACAAGGCGGCGGAGGAAACGAATCGGGCGGATGCGGCAGTTTCATCGCCCCGTGGGGAATTTCGGGGGCTGTTTTGGTAACAGCTGCAGCCGTTGTATTTATAAAAAAGAAGAATGTTTGAAAGACGCTTACAGGAGGATAATTTATGAAAATTTTCAAAAAGATAATGGTTGTTTTATTTGCGGCGGCTTTTTCGTTGTCGTCTTTCGCGGCGTGCGCAGAGCAGGGCCAGACCGGAGGCGGCGGTGGTGATCCGACAAAGACGCAGTTGAAAATCGGCGTATATAACGGCGGACTTGGCTGGACCTGGGCGAGTACGCTTGCCAAAAAATTTGAAGAAAAATATGCGGACGTACATTTTGAGGAAGGAAAAACCGGCGTCGAAGTGCAAATCAGTCCCGGTGAAAAAACCAGTTATGAACCTGACCCGTTGATTACCAATATTCAAAGCGGAAATTATACGCAAGATATTTTTTATACCGCCGCGACCAATCATTGGGATTTTTACGAGAAAGGCGTCGCAGCGGATATCACCGACGTACTGACCGAGAAAGTCTATGACGAAAGCGGGAATCTCGCTTCTGACGGGAATGGAACAATGAGTATCTATGACAAAATGGATCCTTATTTCCAAAAGGGTTTCAAGGAAAGCGACGGAAAATATCATGGATTTCCGTATATGGACAGCATTGTAGGAATTGTTTACGACCATGACCTCTTAACGAGCAGAGGAATTTTACATGAAGATGCGGACGGCAACGTGACGGACTATCCCAAGACGTATGCGGAATTTCAGGAAATGCTCGACGAAATACAGCAATCTGGAATGATAGGACTCACTTATTCGGCTCAGGACGCGAGTTTCTATACTACTTGTGTTTATTCTGCGCTTGTGGCTCAAAACGAAGGTATAGATGCGGCTCAGCTGAATTTGACCTACGGCGGGGAGGAAGGAACTGATTATACGTTCCCCAAAGGGGCATTCTCGGCTTCGGAACTTGAAGAAATCGGAGGAACGGAAACTGCGGAAGGACAAACGGTAAAAATTACCGCTGCCAATGCCTATCTTTTATCGCATCAACCGGGAAAGTTGGACGCAATGGAATTCGTAGAAATGCTGTTCAGCGGGGGAATGCAATATTTGGATCCCAAAGTCAGTTTTGCTACTCAATCCTATTCGGAAACGCAAAAGAGTTTTATTAATAGCGAAAAACTTTCGCAGGAACAACCGGATAAAGCGCAGCCGATAGCAATGATTGTAGAAGGTGAATGGTGGGAGAACGAAGCGAGACAGCACTTTATCGATATGGGAACCGCTTTCGGAGAAAATAAATACGGATACGGAAAGCGCGATTTTCGGTTTATGCCTCTGCCTTTCTCGGACGACGCGAAATCGGATAAAGAAGTATATCACAGCCTGAGCAGCGGCTCGATTGCGTTCGTGAATGCCAATTCGGAACATAAAGACCTTGCGGCGCTTTGGATACAGTTCTCTTTGCAGGAAAGTTCGCTCGAAGCCTTTACGCTGGAAACAGGCGCTGTCCTCGGTTATGATTACGATCTTTCGGCGGAGCAGAAAGCAGAGCTTACGCCTTTTGCTCGGAACGTTTACGAAATTCGCAAAGAACGTGATAACGTCGTTATCAGCCGTCACTCGAATGCCTGCGATTTCAAAAGATACGGGGACGCGGCGATTGTATTCCAGTGCGGAATCGGCACGGCCAAATTCAAGGCTTACAGATTCGCAGGGACAACGTCGAAAAACGGAAATTTCGTTGGGTGTCAAGTACCGACCGAAAGGACGGTTGCAAGACGGAGGCGTGGGTTCATATTGCCGGCGCTGTTTCGAAAGAAATGATTTTGACCGAGGGACCGATGAAAGCGGATGTTATACATACGCTGACTGGGCTGTCGGTTCTTGCGATTCCCGGTGTCAATTCACTCACGCAGTTAAAATCGGCGTTGGAGGATTTGAAGAAGGAAGGTTTGCGGAAAATCAACACAGCGTTCGATATGGATTTTTCGACGAATTGCTACGTACAGAATGGGTTCAATAATTTATTGTCGCTTTTGGACGAGATGGGATTCCGTTTCGGAAGTTACGTATGGGATCCGAGATACAAGGGATTGGATGATTATATCTGGGCTCAAAAACAAATTGGGCAAGGCGGCGGAACAGTGTCTAGCTAGCCTCACTGGCAAGCAGTATTCAGTTGGGATAAGTTATAAAATCGTCAGGAGGAATTTATGAACGTTGACGGAACCGCAGAGCAGAAGAAGACTTATTATGCTGTTTTCATCGACAATAGGTATAGTGTCGATTATCCGTACAATGAAGCTATTTTTGAAGCAAAGAATGTTGAGGCGGCGAAGCATAAAGCCGTAGAATACATTCATGTATGGAAACTTCATGATGAAAGAATCCTCAATATCCGCAAGATGAGCAATGAAGAATATCGCGAAAGAACGGAAAATCATGCGATATACATGCAAGAAGGATACATACGCTTTCGTGGTCACGAGAGTAAAAATGAAAGATGAAGAAACTATATATTAAGGAGTAAACGTTTATGAAATAAAGGATAATAAACTTGCAGTTCCTACGGGATATTATGGTAAAAGCGGATATTGTTGTTACCCGGAATATAAGTTTGATTTACCTAAACTTTACGGATAAAATCAGCAGTATATTTCAAGTAATGAATTTGAATCAGAGTATGGGAACATCGAAACATAGTAAAATTAAAAGAGAGATGCGACGGTAATGTTGCGTCTCTCTTTTAATTTAAAAAAGGTCTAACGAATTGATAGCTGGCAATGGCGTTTTTTAATTTCCTGATTTTTAAAAAAAATGGCATAAAATTGCTGATATACTTTTTATAGGTGAACAAAATGACGGCAAAAGAAAAAGTTTGTATTCTTAAAAATATTACCGATAACGAACTCCTCGTAAAAAGAATAAATGACTATGCGATGCGCTTTATGAGGGAAGAGAAGATTTATGATTATTTTTTCAGTTGTCCGATATACGGGATGGACGGAGAATTGATAGATTTGGAGTTTCGGAGGAAAGAAAGCGGGGATTTAGTTTACTGCGGCTATAATCTAAAAATTTATCTTCAGACGAATGGAGAATTAATATTTGAACAGGAATGCGGTATCTTCAAAGTTAAGTTAATAGACCGAAAATTTTTAACTTTATCTGATGGGAAACTGATTTTTGAAAATTGTATTATTGAGCCGACCTATAACGGAGTGATGATTAAACACAAAGGAGAAGAATGCCGCTTCAAAATAGAAACAGACAACGAAAAAAGGATTGAGGATAAAGAAGGAACTGTGCTTCTAAGCGGCGACCATATGGATACTTTTGCAATGATAACCGGATTAGTCGGTTTTGTCGGAGGAAAGGTTATTGAGTGCAGACCAAGGGTTCAACGCTATTCGAAAATAGAATTTTATATAAATGTTTGCAGCCCGAATGCTACTGATATCAGTTTTGAAATATCTGCATATTGCCCTAAATTTATTTCTGACACGGTAATAAAGCAAGAAGATTGTAACTTTTCGGGACCGTTTTCGGGAATTTGCTGTTCTTACAAAGATAAAGAAAAGCGCTTGTTATTTAGACCGACCAATACTTTGACGCGTTACTTGAAAAATGAACAGAACAAAAGTATTGTGTTGTATCTTCCTAAATTATATGGTGAAAAATTTGTTATTAACAAGCTATTGAATTCGTGGTGCAGTTTTCGGACAACATGGCAGGATTGTCCGATGTATGAAGATCGAGCGCTTCGCTATACGAGCGACGGCAATAATATTACAATAGACCTTACGCAAGAATACGGAAAAAATGCTGTGGCCGGTTATGGATTTATGTTGCGAAGGCAAAGCGAAGGTGAGCATATTGCGGTTTCAACGGGGGATAGTCTTTATTTCCCGTATATTATAGAAATAAAATAAAAAGAGGTGTAACATGGAAAAAATCAAAATTACAAAGAGTCAGCAAGCAGAAGTATCGACGGATAACGTTCGTTCCGTTAATCGTGAAGAAAAAGTTTTGTCCGAAATTCCTCGGCGTAAGCCAAAGAGTCAATTGGAGGAAGTTTGTCGAGGGAGCAACTACAGGACATACAAAAAGAATGACGGCGGTTATCGGACAAAAATTTATAATCAGCCGATCAATTATTTTGACGAACGCACAAAGAGTTATCGCCGATATGAAAATCAGCTTATAAAAACAAAGCGCTGCGAGGGAGAAATAGATTTTAACGGTTATGAAAATACTTCCGGGGATTTTTGCGTACGGTTTGCGGAACAGATTTCGGACGGGGTTATTTTTACCGTTAAAAAGGGGAAGTATTCTGTATCTCTTCTGCCGTATCATCAGGTAATGAGTCAATCCGAAATCATCAATGACGAAAGCGGACAAAAGCTGATATTTAAAGAATATATCAGGGGTGTTGATTTGGAGTATACGCTTTCAGAGGGGAGAATTAAAGAAAATATTCTTGTTCATGACAGAACTTCGGAAAGTGCAATTAAGTTTATTTTAAAGATTCACAATTTAACAATGGGACTTGACGCAGGAGGGCAGACTCTGAATTTTAAGTCGGAAGACGATAACGGGGTGATTTTCAGAATTCCCGCGCCGAGCATGAGTGATGCGAAGGGGATTGTTTCGGAGGAAGTCTATTACGATATTGCGGAAAAATCGAAGGATGAATATGAGTTACAGGTAATTGCAGACTCGGCTTGGCTGAATGAGCCTGCAAGAACCTATCCTGTTTCTATCGATCCTACGATTATGAATTACGCAGAAGATTATATAGATACTTATGAACTGCGTAAGGAACCGAGAGCTCTTACAAAAAATACCTATAATATAACCACTCAATATTATGGAAATAATAGTTATTTTTCGAAGGTATGGATCCAATTTTTTTTGGACGATGTAATACCGAAGAATGCTATTATTCGTTCTGCCGTATTGCATATGCGTAAAACCGACAGATATGAAACCGGAACGCATTTATCGGATCTCGTAGTGAGACAGGTAAAAAACGATTTGTCTGAAGAAGGTTCGTTTGTTGGTAAATTGTGCGATAATTCAATATATACAGATATTATCGGAACAGAAATTAAAGAAAGCTACGAAGCTTATACCATAGACGTAACGGATACGATTCGTAATGCGGATTATAGAACGAAAGGTTTATTGTTTGAAGTGGCGGACCGTGATGCTGATGAATTCACTTTTATAATTTTTTCAGCTTATGTAGATCCGATCAAATACCGTCCGTATCTCGATGTCGATTATTATATTCCCGAAGAATTCAGCGGCGGCGAAAAATATACGGCGGCTATCAACGATAAGTGTAATTACGCATTGAATCTGTATACGGGTACGGAACTTCTTGAATATCAGGACATAAGTATGAGCGGCAACCGCCTTCCGCTGCAAATTTCTCATATCTATAACAGCCTTTATAAATCAAAAAATTATTTTTCGGTCGGAAGCAGTAAGATAGAAACGGGCTTGCCGAATGGCTGGAAATTGAATGTCCAGCAGTATCTGTATAGTGAAGGCGAAGGAAGTGAACAGAAATATGTCTATATCGACCAGGCAGGGTTCCGCCACAATCTTTATCGGTATTTAAAGGTCGACGCAACGCCTTCGGGCTCGTCCTACACATTCGATACGGATAATTACGAATTCCGTGATGATACTATCGGAATGAAATATATCGGTTTGGACAAACTGATGGACAACGGCGGAACGGTTTACCAGTTCAGCGGCGGTATTTTGACTAAAATCACCGATAAGAACGGAAATACAATGCAATTTACATATGGAACCGACAACGAATGCAATTATGTCTTGAAAAGCATCACGGACGGTTGCGGACGTAAAGCTAATTTACAATACGAAGGCGGCTGTTTGACGCGGCTCTCTCTGCCGGACGGCACCGAAATTGAGTATCATAATATCGGCTCATCGGTAAAATCTTTGGATAAAATAACGCATTCGGACGGGACTTCTTTGCGGTTTTTATATAGTTTTGACGACATATCGACGATTTCCGACGTCACCGGATATCGGTTGAATATCGTCAGAAACGAAAATCATTATACCTTCCAGGACGGTACTTCGGTCAATACAATCAGCGGGACCGATATAGAAGAACTGTGCGAGATAAGCGCGGAAAATGAAATCAATACGACAAACGAAGTTTGGCTCAACGACGGCTATTCCGTCGTCGAATACGAAAACGGCACGAAAACTTATTATAAATTCGATTCGGACGGCGTATGCGTCAATAAATTTACTTTGTCGGCAGACAGTACGCCGCGTGCCCTTACGTTTGAAGGTACAAGAAACGACGACAATCAGTCGTATCGTTTCAGCAGTTTGTCCGGCGTTGAGAGTAAACTCGCGGACGGTATGGGGAATTGGGTTTGCCCCGAGAACGGCACTCAGGTCGGGACGGGCTATGAACTCATCGGAAAAACAGGCGCGCAGGCCTATATGCAGCAGGATGTGTTTGCATATAATCTGAGCGCGCTTCGCGGCGACGAAGGTCTGGCTGTTGCCGCGCTTGTCAGGACGGATGAATACTGTTTGAATCCGTCGGAGGAAAGCGAGGCAAAATTCGAGCTGAACGTCTCTTTGACGTATTCGGATACATCGAAAAATAAAGAACGCGTATATCGGTTTGACGGAAGGATAAAAAACGAATACCAAATGGGTATCGTTCCCGTGTCGAATGAGGAACTCGACGGTTTGGTGAAGATATGCGTCAAAATCGATTACAGCAAGTGCTATAACGGCGGGAAAGACAATATGTCGTTGCAGTATGGCTTGCCGCAAAGCGCGTTGAAAATAGAATCCGTCGAACTTGTCCGCTGTAAACTGAATAAAACGGTATCCGCTCCCGCGTTTTTCAACGGCAGCGAGTGTTTCGGCCCCAAAGATATCAGCCGCGTATATTACGGCTCCGAATCGTATGTCGTCAATGCGGATACTCCCGAGGAAATGCAGTCGTTTGCAAACGACGTGGCAAATATGCTGGCCAATCCGGGAAAGATCTATAAAGACGGTGAAGAAATCAAGTCGGGCGTCGATTTGGCGACGATCAAATTGAGCGGTTCGATTGCGACCTCGTACAATTATTGGTCGTTTAACAATAATTTGTTCAGCCTCGATTATGCGCCCCGCGGGTATTCGGAGGCAAAGAGCGCAAACGGAACGGCGCGCACGTGGAGCGATGCGCAGGGCCTGATCCGCCGCAGCGTTTTCATAAACACGAAAGGGGAAGAGTTCCACGTTTTCTATTATTACGATATACACGGCAATCTTGTGAAAGTGGAAGACGAAAAACTGCGCGACAGAAAAGAGTATGAATATAATTCGCATGGCACGGTCACAAAAGAGATAATCGGGAATACTCCGTCGAGCGGCGAAATTATTTATGAAAGCCAGACCGATACGAGCGGGTATTATACAGTAAAGGAGTATGACGAACGGTATTCTATCTTGGACGGATCGGACAATTGCGTGTCCGTATATACGCAGAGCGCGTACGACAGTTATAAGGGCAGGCTGAATAAAGTGACGCTCCCGAACGGGCAGGCCTATAATTACGGGTATGGCGACGACGGTATGCTGAAATCCGTCTCGGCAGGGTTTGCTACGCGCGACGGGAACAGCGTGAATCATATCCAGAACGAGAATACGCAGTACGAGTACAATGCCGGACTCTTGACAAAAATTAATCGTACGGGCGCCGTTTATGAATTTGAATACGACGGCTATTCGCGGATCAAAAAAGTAAAATTCAACGGCGTTACCGTATATACGGCGGCATATAATAAAACGAGCGACGGAAAGAGCTATACGAACATAGGCTACGGCAACGGCTGGAGCGGCGAAGAAGTGAGCGACGAGTACGGCAGATTCATCGAAAAGAGCGTAACGAAAGACGGCGTGAAGCAGGTACTCGCCTCGGCGGAGTACGACGAAGACAGCATGCTTTTGAAGAGACTGACGGACAGTGCGTGCGGCAGCGGCAAAACGACGGAATTGACGTATCAGTACGATGACCACGGCGAAGTCGATGCAGTCGAATATACGGGGTACAGGACAGGCAGATACATACAGGAAACAGACAATGAAGGCTATGTCATAAGGACGGCGTATGAAAAAGGCATCGGCGAAAAGCAGGAATACCGCTACCTGTATAAAAAATTCGGCAGTACGTCGGGTAACCGAGTACCGAACGCGCCGCTGACGAAGATATACCTGCCGACGGGAAAGAAAGTGAAGTACGTGTACGATGCGCTGAACCGATTGGGAGAAAAGGGGATCGTAACGGACGAAGACGAATATTTCAGCGAACTTTACAGCTACGAAGAGGGCGGATATCGGGAATATACGGTCTATAACAGCTTGTTGAAGAACAACATTTCTCCGTTCTGTATGAGCGGCGGTTGCAGCGGCGGCTCGACGGGCGGAGGAGGCGGAGAAACGAAACCGCCGGTAACGGTGATCCGCCCCGACCGAAAAACGACGTTCGTCTCGGAAGTGGAATTCCGCGGTCTGAACCTTACGGATAAATACGAGTACGATAAGAACGGGAATATCAGCAAGAGGACGATCGGCGGAAAAAGTATCCGCTATACCTATGACGACGTCGACCGCCTGATCCGCGAGGACAACGCGGC
>ENA-ORIC01000937-ORIC01000937.1-human-gut-metagenome-genome-assembly--contig:-NODE-937-length-31812-cov-3.956956_pt1 | contig 31812 bp, 30 predicted proteins | sample MGYA00243023_ERZ508732 | MGnify/ENA primary metagenome ERZ508732 (study PRJEB26277, sample SAMN04329767) | human gut metagenome | biome: human-associated habitat | host: Homo sapiens | place: USA... | reverse complement strand
GAAGTTATTAGATTTATCAAGGCCCGTGTGGATAAGATGATGGGTAGCACACCAAAAGATATCAAAGAAGCTGTTCTTTCTGGTTCAAACTTTGTAGTAGCAGATATGCTTGAAGCAGCTGAAGCTCTTTCAGAAGCTGCTAAGACGGATGGTTATAAGGCAGCTGTTGAATCCCTCTCACGTGCTTTCAACTTGGCAGAAAAAGCAGATGCTTCAGTAGCAGTCGACGCTAGTCTCTTTGAAAACGATCAAGAAAAAGCCCTTGCTAAAGCGATTGAAGAGCTTGAATTGACAGGTTCAGCAAGTGACAAATTGGCACAGCTCTTCGCTCTTAGCCCAGTCATCGATGCCTTCTTTGACAATACTATGGTTATGGCAGAAGATGAGGCTGTTAAAAACAACCGTTTGGCCCTTCTTGCAGGTCTTGTGTCTAAAGCTAATGCTGTTGCAGCCTTCAACCAATTGAACACAAAATAGAGGTGAAAGGGAATGGATCCTAAAAAAATTGCTCGTATCAATGAGCTTGCTAAAAAGAAGAAAACAGAAGGTTTGACTCCAGAAGAAGCAGTGGAACAAGCAAAACTTCGTGAAGAATACATTGAAGGTTATCGTCGTTCGGTTCGACATCATATCGAAGGAATTAAAGTCGTTGACGAAGAGGGTAACGATGTGACACCTGAAAAACTACGTCAAATACAACGTGAAAAAGGTTTGCATGGCCGTAGCCTTGATGATCCTGAATCATAATAACGATGAACAAGGGTTTGGAATTTTTCCAAGCCCTTGTTTTGAAGTATAAAATTCTGAATATTCTGTATAAAATTGACCAATTATTTCAAAAATGGTAAAATATAAGTTATGTTAAAAAATGGCATGATTCAATGAGTCGTGCTCAATAGAATTGGAGTGAAAAAAATGTCGCAAAAGCAACATCATAAAGACGACGACAACCAGACTGAGAATGGGATGGTACGTGGTCTTCAAAACCGTCACGTCCAGCTGATTGCCATCGCTGGTACAATCGGTACAGGTCTCTTCCTTGGGGCAGGGCGTTCCCTTTCCCTAACAGGACCTTCAATCATACTTGTTTATATGCTGACAGGTGTCTTCATGTACCTCATGATGCGAGCTATCGGTGAGATGCTCTACATGGACCCGAACCAACATACCTTTATTAATTTTATTACGAAATACCTTGGTAAAGGCTGGGGATTCTTCTCAGGTTGGTCTTACTGGGTATCACTGGTATTTCTTGGTATGGCAGAAATTACGGCTGTATCGAACTATGTGCAGTTTTGGTTTCCAAGTTGGCCTGCCTGGCAGATTCAGATTGTCTTCTTGATTATCCTGAGTTCGGTTAACCTGATTGCGGTTAAGATTTTCGGGGAAGTTGAGTTTTGGTTTGGGATGATCAAGATTGTCACTATTCTAGCTCTTATCGCAACAGGTATCTTCATGGTAGCAACCAACTTTGAAACGCCTGCTGGACATGCTAGCCTTGCCAATATTACACACGGCTTCCAGATGTTCCCTAAAGGTTGGGTAAGCTTTGTTATGACCTTCCAAATGGTCTTCTTTGCTTACCAAGCCATCGAATTTGTAGGGATTACAACATCTGAGACAGCAAATCCACGTAAGGTTTTACCAAAGGCAATCAAGGAGATTCCGATTCGTATTGTCATTTTCTATGTGGGTGCCCTTATTGCCATCATGGCTATCTTCCCGTGGCAAAAACTTCCAGTTAATGAATCACCCTTCGTAACGGTCTTCCAAATGGCTGGTATCAAGTGGGCAGCAGCCTTCATTAACTTTGTTGTCTTGACAGCAGCGGCTTCATCATTGAACTCAACACTTTACTCTACAGGTCGTCACCTCTTCCAAATTGCTAAGGAAACACCAAATAGTAAAGTCATGAAAGCTTTGAAACTTGATACCTTGGCCCGTAATGGTATTCCTTCACGTGCTATCATTGTTTCAGCCATTGTAGTTTGTGTTTCAGCCTTCATCAACGTCTTACCTGGTGTATCTGACGCCTTCGCTTTGATTACCGCATCTTCATCAGGTGTCTACATTGCCATCTATATTTTGACCATGCTTGCTCATCTCAAGTACCGTAAGTCTCAAGAGTTTATGGCAGATGGCTTCCTTATGCCAGCCTATAAGATTCTTAATCCATTGACTATCCTTTTCTTCATCTTCGTCTTTGTTTGTCTCTTCTTGCAAAAGTCAACAGTTGTCGGAGCTATTGGGGCAGCCATCTGGATTGTCGTATTTAGTATCTATAGTAACTGGAAACACAGTAAATAAATCGATTTAGCTCACCTTTATGGTGGGTTTTTTAGTTGCCAAAAAAGGACACAAGGTGTCCCAATTAGTATCTATGCAATACTTTCTTGGCTTCCATGGTGAAAGAAACCACTTAAGAGGCCCTTACTACGATGGAAAATAGCAGGCTTGTGATCGTTGTGCGAACGACCATTAACATCAAGTTTAGCCCATTCAAGAGCCTGGTGGGCATTTCGGTCTGAGACTGTAGATGTCCCAATATAGCTATAGATGCCTGCCTGAGCGAGAATAAAACCTTGCAGTTGGCGAATATGTTCATCATTGAGTGCTTCGGAAAAATGAATCTTTACTGTCTTATAAGTTAAAGATTGGACAGACTCAACGATAGGTGAATCTGCTAAGAGGTGCAAAAGTTCTTGATGCTTAGTAAAGGACTTATCATAGTCCATTGGAAGAATTATAGTATGGGTAATCCAATCTTCCAAGTTGGCTTTAGCCTTTTTACTAAGACCTCTTGCTGTGATACTGAGGTTATCTATATTGAAAGGAAGTTGGTCGATGTGAGCAGTATTTGAACCATATACCTTTCTGAAAAGCGGTGTGCTTGATAGAATATGTCCAGTAGGAGAAATAATAGCTAAGGCAGTTTCCTTGGTTTGGTAACCAAGCTCGTGGCATTCCATGCTAGCGTATGTATCTTTAAATTCAATAATTGCACTTGTTTTCATCGTGTAACTCTCTTTCTGTTAGTTTATAAACTAACAATAGTTTATCATGACTTATTATCTTGGTCAAGATTTTACCTCAAAACACAAAAAATATTTTTGTAAGGGCTTGCAAAAATATTTGAACTCTGATATTATATAACCATAGCAAAAGGATTGTTACTGGTCAGCAGGCAAAACCTAGATAAATACGAAAAACTAATGGGAGTAGTGTATGCTCATTCCAATTGGTTCTTGGTATTTATTTAGGTTTTTTTCGTTGAAAAAGCCTCGAAAGAACTAAAATCCTAGAAAAGAAAGGAGCCCTTATGGCAAAATATACTGAATTAGCTGAAGACATTCTCAAACACGTCGGTGGTAAGGAAAATGTCAATAGCTTGAAACACTGTGTGACACGCTTACGCTTTGATTTGAAAGATGAGTCTAAAGCAGATGATGACTACCTTAAGAACCGTGATGGTGTTGTTACTGTTGTTAAGGCAGGTGGTCAATATCAGGTCGTTATCGGTAACCATGTCCCTGATGTTTATGCGGAGGTTCTCCAAGTTGGCGGTCTTCCAGCAGGTGGTAGTCTTGATATTGATGAAGGTGATGCGCCTAAAGGGAATCTTTTTGACCGCTTTGTATCTTTGGTTTCAAGTATTTTCCAACCTTTCCTTGGACCTTTGGCTGCGGCGGGGATTATCAAAGGGATAGTTGCTATCATGGCAGCTTGTGGCTTGTCAGCTGCAACGAGTCCTATGTATGTCATCTTGAATGCAGCAGGAGATGGTTTCTTCCAGTTCTTGCCAATCTTAATTGCTTTGACATCTGCTCGTCGTTTCAAGGTTAATGAGTTTACAGCTATTGCGATTGCAGCGGCACTTGTTTATCCTGATATTGCTACGCTGGTGACTGCTCTTCAGAAAGCTGGTCAGGGTCATGTTCTAGGAGTTATTCCGTTTGCGCTTCCTGCAGGGGGCTACCTCTCAACTGTAATGCCTTCTATTTTGGCCGTTTGGGTGGCTTCATACATTCAAAAATTCTTTACCAAGATTACTCCAGATGTCATTAAAGTCTTCGTAGTACCCTTCTTTACATTACTCATTACTGTCCCATTAACATTCTTGGTGGTGGGGCCAGTTGCCAATACTTTCTCTGATGGATTGACAAGCCTTTTCCAAGCAATCATGAATTTTAGTCCGATTGTCTTTGGTCTTATACTTGGTATTTTGTGGCAAGTCTTGGTTATGTTCGGAATGCACTGGGCACTTGTTCCCCTTGCTATCTTAGATGTGGCAACAAACGGAAGTTCTACTATTCTTTCAGCGGCTATCCTTCCATGTTTCACGCAAACAGGTGTGTTGGGAGCTATCATGCTTAAAACGAAAGAAGAAAAAGTCCGTACCATCTCTATGCCAGCCTTCATTTCATCTATTTTTGGGGTTACAGAACCTGCTATCTATGGGGTAACCCTTCCAATGAAAACGCCATTCTACATTTCATGTGGTGTTTCAGGACTTATGGGGGCTGTCATGATGGCCCTAGATATTAAGACGTATTCAATAGGTGGTCTGGGTGTCTTTGTCTTCCCAAGCCTTATTGGGCCTGACGGTAATCTTTCTAAAGTTATCATTGCCATTGTCATTGCCATTGTGGGTGGTGTTCTTGCCTTCCTCATCCAACTCTTTGTACGAGTACCAAATCTATATGGTGGTGGAGTAGCTAAGGTTGAAGAAAAAGCTGAGGAAGCTGCACCTGCTCCTAAAGAAATTCAACAAGAAATCATTGCTAGCCCACTCATCGGGAATGTTGTACCACTTGACCAAGTACCTGACCAAGTCTTTGCTTCAGGGGCTATGGGTAAAGGAATCGCTATTGACCCAACTGATGGGGTGATTGTAGCACCGGCTAAGGCAACCGTTAATTTAGTCTTCCCTACTGGTCATGCTATTGGTTTGACAACTGAAAATGGTGCAGAGCTTCTCATCCATATTGGTATGGACACTGTTTCTCTTGCTGGAAAAGGGTTCAAGACCTATGTGGAAGCAGGGGATGTCGTAGAAGCGGGTCAAAAACTTATAGAATTTGACCTAGCAACTATCCGAGATGCTAAATTACCAGTTATCACACCAGTCATTGTAACCAATACAGCTGACTTTGATGATGTCTTAACAACTAAAGAAGCTCGTGTTAACACTGGTGATTATCTCCTCACCGCTGTTAAATAAAAAAGAAATCCGAGAATCAGCTTCTCGGATTTTTGTTTATTTAAATTTGTAGTCTTTAACGACTTCAACGGAATTGACCGTTACATTTTCTTTTGGTTTGCTGTTGTCATCGACTCCAAGATTGCCAATGGTATCAACGACATCCATGCCTTTGATGACTTGTCCAAAGACAGTATATTTGGTATCACCAGCTGGGTAACCACCTTTTTTGTAGGCGTCAATGATAGGTTTTGGATAGCCAGCATTTCCTAGCTGTTTGCTTTGATCATCCTTGTTTTGAACAATGTAGAATTGGCTGCCGTTTGAATTCTTAGCACCAGTATTGGCCATAGCAAGTGCGCCACGGATGTTGTAGAGGAATGGTGTAGGCTCAACAGCGAAACCTTTCTTCCAGATAGATTCTCCACCAGTACCGTCACCCTTAGGGTCACCACTTTGAATCATGAAGTCCTTGATTACACGGTGGAAGGTAAGCCCATCATAGTATTTGTCCTTGGCATGCTTCAAGAAGTTTTCAGAAGCCTTAGGAGCAAGAGTAGGGAAGAGTTTGACTGTGATATCACCCTTTGAAGTGTGGAGGATAACTTCAGCTTCGTCCTTAGCGACCTTGTCAGACAACTGTGGGAAGGCATCTTTTCCAGATTTTTGGGCTTTTTCTAATTGTTTAGTGAATATCTTATTATCAACATAAGCATCTCCACGAACGGCGCGTGCGATGTTCTCACGAAAGGCAAAACCTAGTCCTGCGATAACAAGTACAATAATTAATGGAATGTACTTTTTAATGTTTTTCATATATAACTCCTTTGGTGCATTATACCTACTATTGTAGCAGAAAAAAACCTTTTGGGAAACGGTTAACAGAGGTCTTTAAATATGGTAGAATGGAACTATCAACAAGAAAATGAACATGGGACTAGATATAGGGAAAGGTTGCCTCAGGCTAAAAAGTGAGGGCTGACTTTTGGAAGGACGCATGCTACTTGCTCTTATCAGAGATAGGTGTCTAAATTCTAACTATAGAAAACTTCGCTAAGGCGAAGGGACCTCTTGTTTGGATTTCTTGAAAAAAGGAGATTTTTATGTCAACTAAAGCAGAATGGGCTGAACTCTTTGAGTCGGTACACGGGCGTAAGCCTAGCCCCCAAGAATTTTTGGATGCTAAAGCAGCTGACTTTGATACAAGTGCTTTGGCTGCTCAAGCAGCATCTGTAGAAGCACCAGCTAATGAACCTGTCGCTGAAGAAGTAGCTGCAGCACCAGTTGCTACTGAAGAAGTCACAGAACAAGATGACATCGCAGATGTGGCTGAAACAGCTGAAGATGCTGTCGCAGAACAAGCAAGCAGTGAATCACCAGTTGGTGCAGAAGCTTTCTCAGAAGCACCTGTGCAACAGCCAACCCCACAATTTGATTCAAGCATGTTTGAAAAGTCACCTATCTCTTCAGCTCAAGGATTTGGAACAGTTCCTAATCCAGCAGCAGCTGGCTCAGCAAATAAACCTCTCTTCAATCTTATCTTGCCAATCTTTGCGATTGCACTTTCAGTGATCTTTGCAATCTTGGCGTGGTTCATAAGTCCTGCTTGGTTCTTCATCATCTTGACAGTCCTCGCAGTTGCAATGGCAGTTGTTTCACTTGTCTTTAGTCTTAAATCAAGCAAGAAATTGCTCTCAATTATTGCAACAGGTGTTGCTGGTTTCATGCTCTTTGTTTCTATTGGCGGTTTGATTTTCCAAATCTCTCAAAACGCTAGTGACAACACAAGCCCAAGCAAGACATCAAAAGTTGCTGATAAAGACGATGATGACGCTGACAAGAAAGATGATGACAGCGATTCAAAATCTGACTCTAAATCTGATTCTAAATCTGATTCAAAAGGTGATAGCACTGACGTCAACGATTACATTGACAAAAATGCTAAATTTGACTGGAATGAATCTAAGTTCAAGAAGTTGAAAGCAGGTAAGGATACCGTTAAGTCTATCATCAAGACTTATGGTAAGGCTTCTGATGCACAAATCTCTGGCGATGAGATGAAGTTGAATTACTCTGGTAAAGACTATGGTGAAAGTGTTTACCTAAACTTTAAGAAACAATATGACGGTACATTTATCTTGTCATATGCTTCAGGTAGATTCCCTCAAGATAAGGTTGAAGTTGATCGCTCTTACAAAGCTGACTGGACAAAAGAACAGTTCGATGCTCTCAAGAAGGGTGATTACACTGATCCATCAAACGGTACGAAACTTGAAGATATTGTTAAGGATCACCCTAAAGCTTCAAGTGCAGAATACACAATCTCAACATCTCGTCAAGGTGAATTCAAAAAAGAAATGAGTATTTCTTATAGTGACTATGAGGCTGGAGATGGTAAACTCAAGAGTGTTTACTTGTCATTTGATACTAAAGAAGATGACGATACGTTCTACCTTACTTATAAATCAGGTCCAGATGGCGAGGATTAATTAAGGAACAGGAGGGGAAACCTTCCTGTTTTTTCTTGATAAAAGGAGAAAACTATTGAAATTCTTAAATTATACATTCGAGCAAAGTCAGTCTCTTGTCACTAAGGAGACCGTAGAAAAGCTCAATCAAAAAGGAAGCTGGAAACGATTTATTGGCTTGTTTGTTACTTCAATTGTGATTTATTTCTTCTCTATTATCACACCCATGTTTATAAAAGGATTGACGCTTGATCAAAATCCAACATTTTCTTGGATTCAGTGGCCAATCATTCTTTTCTATGTAGTCATGTATTTGGTCTATCTTTTCTTTTCGATTAAGCACAGAAGAAGCCCGATGAAACTAAAATTTTGCACCTACTTTTACATGGTGGTCTTACTCGCTACCTTTACGGTATGTGCTGGTATAATGATGATGACACGACGAAATATTGTCAGTATACTATCGGGAGCTATGTTTCTTCTTTCCATTTATTATTTGATTCGAACGGTTCCCCGTAAACTGAAAGAAGCTCTTCAAAATCAGACAGAGTTTAGCCCTATGGTAGCTCTTGTGACTGAAAAGATTTCAGATGGCTTGGTCTTTTTAGGTGGAACGGGGATTACAGCTGGGCTTGTACTCTTTGACCGCTCCACAGGAAGTGACACTAGAGGGAGCATTGATGCGGTGTTGATGCCTATTATGCCAGCAATATTTGTCTTTGCGACTTATGTCTTTTCCATTGATTTGCTACGAGGTTATTACCTTTTTAAATATTCTGAGCAATATCGAGAGCAATTTGGCTACTCAGTTAAGGACTGGTATGGCGAGAAGTCGAAGGAGTATAGGAGGATGCAGGGTTAGGGTACTTCGAGAAGACCAATAAGTTTTGAAGTGAATTATAAGATTGATGGAAAGAAATATAATGAAATAATTCCAAATATAAATGGGAGATAAAGTAATGAAACAATTTGAAGATAAATTTATGGAAGTTCAGGCTAGTATGATATCTCTTGGTTTAGAGTATACTAAGGAACAGGTAGATAGGGTATACATTTATGCTATTGCAGATGGTTTTTACAGGTTTGATATCTTTTTTAAGGTTGGGAAATATTATCTTGACAGAGATGATGTTGCCAAGTATGTAAGGAATAAAATAGATACCTCAGATCAAATGCAGTTTAGTTTACTTAAATATGGTGCTCAGGATATTCAAACACTGGTTTCCTTATGTAAAGAGTATAATCGTGAACATCCCACAGAAATGTGGCTCGTCTACGATGCTAAAACGAATAGTTTGAAATCGAAGTATAGTTATGAGGGACGATACGATAAGGATGAAGAGTTGTTGCCTCGAAAAGAATTTGAAAAATGGTTTGAGGAAGTTAAAGAGAGTCAAGAATAGGTAGTAGCATTAGAATTTAACCACCCTCGAGGTGGTTTTCTTGTAATCTCAAGATGGTATAATTGAGTTGTTGGCTATTGTCTAAAAGCTAGACGACTTTGCTCGTGGTTTGGCTCGTGTTGGGACTCGAGGTGCTGGTCTTAGCAAGGATATCGCTCTGAGTGTCAGAAATAAGTTGACTCACCTCGGTGCGAATGTTTCTGATGACCTTGCCCGTCTGTCAGGTAAGGTTGAGGATGCCTTTGCCTATGCGGATGGTGCTGTCTCAAAGAATATCGGTAAGCACAATGCTCGTGTCTATCAGTCAAATGGTGGCAACTGGGATGAAGTAGCGTCTGGAATCCTTGGTGGTTCAGGTGCAGGACGTAAAGCAGCCGCAGAATTTAGCGACGATGCTAGCCAAGCCCTTGCCAAACATGGGGATGAAGTCAGCCAAGCTCTCAAAGAAACTGGCGAACAAGCTGGTAAGCATGCAAGTGCTGAGTTTGGTGGCGAAGCAAGTCAAGAGATATGCGATCATGTCAATAATATTGACGGAGAAAAATTTGATTCAATTTATGGTTATCCAGTTGAAACCCTTGAAGCAGACCATATTATCTCTATGAAAGAAATTACCGAAATGGATGGATTTTCTTCTCTATCTGATGTTGATAAAATAGAGGTTTTGAATCTTGAGGATAATTTTATGGGATTAGGTAAACCTACCAATAGTTCCAAAGGGGCTAAAACTTGGAGTGAGTGGCAGGGGCATTCTAGATTAGGAGATATTCCGGCTGAGATAAGAGAAAAAATGATAGCTTTGGAGCGTGAAGCTAGAATGAAGCTACAAAATGAAATTTTTAGGAGATTGAAAAATGACTGAAATGCTTGATACAAAAGTAGAGAAGAATGGTTTGGCTTTTTATGGGAAATTCTCTGAAGGTCTTTTTGAGGAATGGCTCAAAGTTGTGAATGCACTGCCCTCAAAAGAACGAATACAAGATGACATGTTATTACAAATCGGTTTTAACATATATAAACTTGTTCAATTGAATATGGGCCAATTTAGGATATTGTCAGTCAACTATGAAACAAATCCTTTTAAAGAGTTTACTGATGATTTGACATTGGCTCTTTGGATTCAGTCTGAACAAAGTAGGCTAGCTAAAGAGCTTAAGATTGAAACTTCTGAAATCAGATTTGATGGGAAAATAGTGTTGGCCAAAGGAGTCTTTGAGAGTGAACATTATTATTTGCAGAGACAAGTCACCGATCAAAAAGGTGATTCGAGCTGGTTTGTTGGCTATCAAAATCAAGATACAGATGATTTTGTTGCCATATATGCTTTTGAAATATTAAAAAAGAATCCAAAGCTAATAAGAGCTTTGATTCTACCTGCGGACTACCTAGTAGTAGTTAATGGTGGAGATATCCAGGCGATTCTGAATGAACAAGATGAGGAAGTTTTTTCTGCTTCGTAGAGTTAATCGATTTGTTAGGGGATGATCAAGAGCCTGATTTATCTAATTTTCTAGGTAGCGAATGCGGAAAATAGTACCTAATGTTCTTGTCTATAAACTGAAGAAAGAGGAAAACATGTTAGAAAACTTTGTAAAAGTGGCAGATATGCCCCAAGAAGTGATTGAAAAATACAAGGATCAAGTTCCAGCTGAGTTAGTTCAAATTTGGCAGGAGGATGGTCTAGGAACCTTCTTAGATGGTTATCTAAAAGTCATTAATCCAGATGACTATCTTGAACTTCTCCGAGATAGCTATTTCAGAGGAGATATCGCTTTTCCGATGTTTGTAACAGCGTTTGGAGATATTGTTACTTGGGAAAAGAACGCCTATGTGGGAATTGTCCAATATAATATTCAGGATTTGGATATTATTTGTAAGGGGATGGATTTATTCGTTCAATTTTTAGATAACGAATATATTACAAAAAAATTTGAACTTGATTTATATAGACAAGCTGTTGCTAAACATGGCCAATTAGCTTATGATGAGTGTTTCGGTTTTGTCCCGCTCCTGGCATTAGGAGGCTTTAAAGATGTGGATCACATGGATAAAGTTAAAGTCCTGGAGCACATTTATCTCATGTACCAACTCACAGGCGGAGTGATGGACGATTGATAAAAAGTAACCACCCTCGAGGTGGTTTTCTTGTAATCTCAAGATGGTATAATGTGAAGGTGAAAGGGATATCTTTGGAAGAGTGGAAGAATACTTTCTTGACTATACGATTAAGATATTAGATTGGAAATGAGAAAAAATGATTAAAGATTTTGTAAAAGTAGCAGATATGCCCAAAGAGGTGATTGCAAAATATAAAAGTAAAGTCCCTGTAGAATTAATTGAAATTTGGGAAAATAAGGGTTTGGGTACCTTTTTGAATGGCTACCTAAAAGTAATAAACCCTGACAACTATAGTGAGTTAGTGAAAGATTCGTATTTTAGAGGGGATATTTCCATTCCAATTTTTGTGACCGCTTTTGGCGACATCATAACTTGGGAAGAAAACAAATATGTGGGAATTATTAAATACAAAAATGGCAGTTTTAATATCATGATAAAAAACTTTACTCATTTTTTGAAATTTATAAATAGTAATCATATTACAAAACATTTTGACCTACCGCTTTACTATGAAGCGATAGAGAAGTATGGACCTCTTGATTATTCCCAGTGTTTTGCTTTTGTACCCTTGTTAGCATTAGGTGGATTCAAAGATGTGGATCATCTAGATAAGGTCAAGATGTATGAGCATATTTTATTAATAACCACATTGGTGGGCAAAATTGAATAGTAGACAATCAAGAAATAAATACTGGTAAATCTATAACATGAAGTAGATTCTAATGTACTGCCATTTCGCACTTTTAAGAGGTAATATTCTCCTCGTTGCATAATGAAATGGGGCGTTGCACCCTAGTTTTTAAGGGAGTTGCGCATATTTTACTATTCGTTGCGTGCTTTTACTCATGGGTCTTGATAAATTTAAAGTAACAAATTTGAGGAGGTATTCTTAATGTTACAATTTATTAAGAAAAACAAAACTAATTTTATATGGGTACTTACTTTTGGATTAATGGGGCTGATACTGAAACCTTTAGTTAATTTATCAGTCAGTTTATCAAACAAATATCCGTGGGTTACGAGAATTTTACTGTTTCTATTACTTATTGCCGTTTACTTTATTCATAAACATCCTCTCTATATACTATTAATAGTAATTTTGCTAGCAGAACCTTTTATAAAAGAATAAAAATAAGCCAGGGGTATTAAAATGGACATTGCTACGTTGATTAAAGAATATAGAACTAAAACAGGTATGACTCAGCAAGAACTTGCAGATAAAGTATTTGTTACTCGTCAGACCATTTCTAAATGGGAATTAGGAAAAAGTGAACCTGATAATGTTTCACTGGATTTATTATTTAAAGAGATGAATATTGAAAAAGAATCTCAAAAAGGCATTAAAGCTAATTTAATTAGCAGAAAAAATATTTTACTTACAATAATTGCCGTTTTATTCTCTCCATCGATACTTATTATTAGACTATTGGTAGTTAAAATAGGCAAGATAGAAAATAAAAGATTAGTCATTTTGATTAATACCTTTCTCTTTGTAATAATTGGTATTTATATGAAGAGTTTAAAGGATAATGTATACTTTGGTTTCTTGGGAATTATTGCAATATCTTATAGCCTTTATAGTTTTTATAAGCTTAGTTTGGAGATTAAAAAAGACTAGATACATAGCTATACATTTAAATATAAAAAACTAGTCTTACTAATATTGAACTGCCCTCAAAAGTGTGACAGAAAAAATCTAACTTTTGGGGCCAGTTTCTTTTCTTCTTTCGTCTCTTTTCATGAGATATCTTGTCACTTAAGCACCTCAGGCAGTCTCAAAAAATTCTCTCTTATATCCGACCTTATTTTCATAAGACGAGATTAAAGTATGATAAAATAAAGAAAAAGAGATAAAGGAGTCAGCTATGGCAACTAGAGAAGAATGGGTGCGTCACTTTGAGGACGTCAATGGACGTAAACCAAGTCCTGAGGAGTTTATGGAAGCTAAGAAAGAGAGCTTTGTCATTGCTTCGGAGGAACCAAGTGCCCAAGTGTCTGAGCAGGTTGAGGCTCAGCAGGTGGATAGTTCTGAAGCTACTGAAGAGGTGACAGCTGACTCAGTAGCAGATACGCAACCAGACGAGGCTCAGGTGGCATTAGAGGAGGAAGCTCCTAAGCAAATGCCTGAGTTGAATATGGAGAAAGAGCAAGAAAAAGAAGCACCAAAGACAAGTCAGATACCTTTGGAAAATCCTTATTACAAACCAAAGGTAACCAAGAACAATGCTTTTGTTAATATTGCTTTGCCGATTATTATCCTAGTTTTGGGGATTCTATTCGTCATTTTGTCTTGGACGCTTCCTTTCGGTTTTATCTTTACTTTCCTTGCTTTCTTCCTTATCATTCTAGCTATTGTGACTTTGGTTTTGAGTCTGAAGTCGACACGCAAGGCACTTTCTATTATTGCCCTAGTCATGTCAATCATCTTCTTCATGACTTCGCTTGCTGGAGCAGGCTATCAAGCAGTGAAATTTGTCATGAACCATGCTGAGCAGTTCCAAAGTGATGGTCACGATAGAGCTTATCTGTACATCGATGAGAATTATAAGTTTGACTGGACTGAGGATCAGTTTAAGGAGTTGAAGGTTGGTACTTTGACATTGGATGAGGTCTTGGATGCTCACGGTAAGGCGACTGATGCCGAGTATAGTGATGCTTACGAGGAAGATAAACCAGATTTGTTAGATCTTACCTATAGAAAAGAAAACACAGATGGAAACAACTATGTTCGTTTGACTTTCGAGCAAAAAGACGGTGTCTATGTTTTGAAATCTGCCTCAGCAACCTTCGACTATGATAAGGTCAAAGAAGTCGATGACTATCATAGCAACTGGACAAAAGATGACTATGAAAAGTTGTCTGTAGGTACACAAGCTGATTTGCTCAAGGGGACACGACTTTCTGAGGTTGTTGAAAAACACCCAGAGGCTAGTTTCACTTATCATGAAATGACACAAACTGAACAAGGCGATCTCACTCAGTCAGTCAGTCTTAGCTACCGTGATTATAATCCAGAAAGTGGAAAGGTAGATGCTGTTCGTTTGACCTTCGACTATGACAAACGTGAAAACGAGTACTTCTTGACAGACAAATCAGACGAATAAGACTACTTTTTAATTAATTCAAGCTCAGGGTTGCCTGGGCTTTTTAGTATCAACAAAAGAGGATAAAATCTGGTATAATAGAAGTGATTGATTTTTCAAGAAAGAAGTGTCACACATGAACATACAACAACTACGTTATGTCGTAGCCATTGCCAACAGCGGAACCTTCCGTGAGGCAGCCAGCAAGCTCTTTGTGAGTCAGCCTAGCCTTTCGGTGGCTATCAAGGATTTGGAGCAGGAGCTGAATTTTCAAATTTTCACCCGTACAACGACGGGGGCTGTCTTGACCAGTCAGGGTATGACCTTTTATGAGCGTGCGCTTGAGGTGGTACGCAGTTTTGATAGTTTTGAAAATCGCTATCTCAATGCTTCTGAAAAGGGTAACCAGTATTCGATTGCCAGCCAGCACTATGACTTTTTGCCACCTTTGATTACGACTTTTTCAGAGCGTTACCCTGATTACAAGGATTTCCGTATCTTTGAGTCTACGACCATTCAGATTTTGGATGAGGTAGCCAAGGGACACAGTGAGATTGGGATTATCTATTTGAATCGTCAAAATAGCAAGGGAATCCAGCAAAATATGGACAAGCTTGGGCTTGAGGCTATTGATTTGATTCCGTTTAAGACGCACATTTATCTCCGTAAGGGGCATCCTCTGGCTAAAAAAGAAAGTCTGGTCATGGAGGACTTGGCGGCCTTGCCTACGGTGCGTTTCACTCAGGAGAAGGACGAGTACCTTTACTATTCTGAAAACTTTGTGGATACGTCAGATTCGTCTCTTATGTTTAACGTGACAGACCGTGCGACTTTGAACGGTATCTTGGAACGTACGGATGCTTATGCGACGGGGTCTGGCTTCTTGGATGCACAAAGTGTGAATGGGATTACGGTGATTCCGCTTGAGGATAATTTGGATAACAAGATGGTTTATGTCCGTCGTAAGGGGATTAACTTGTCGTCTTGTGCTCTCAAGTTTGTCAATGTTATGTTTGACTACTTTGATACATACAAACCATAGGAGGATTTATGCGTAAGGTTGCGATTCCTTTGGCTATTCTAGCTCTGATTGGTTTGGATCAGTGGGTCAAGCATTGGGTTGTGGCAAATATTGCCCTTAACCAAGTTATCAAGGCTATTCCCGGACTTTTCAGCTTAACCTATCTACAGAACCGTGGTGCTGCCTTTTCGATTTTACAGGATCAGAAATATTTCTTTGTGATTTTGACGGTTCTAGTGATTGGTGCGGCTCTGTTCTATATGGTTAAGAATTACCAGAAGAGTCTTTGGCTGGTGCTATCTTTGGTTTTGATTATCTCAGGTGGTATTGGTAACTTTATTGACCGTCTGCACTTGGGTTACGTGGTTGATATGGTTCAGCTTGATTTTATTGATTTTGCGATATTTAACGTGGCAGACTCCTATCTAACAGTGGGCGTGTTGCTCTTGATTTTAATCTTATGGAAAGAGGAAAATGGAAGTCATCATTAAAGAGGCGGGAAACCGTCTGGACAAGGCTTTGGCAGATTTGACAGAATTGTCACGTAGTCAGGCCAATGAAGCAATCAAGGCTGGGACAGTCTTGGTTAATGGTAAGTCGGCAAAGGCCAAGTATGCGGTTAAAGAGGGTGATGTCATCACCTATGAATTACCGGAAGAAGAGGTCTTGGAGTACAAGGCCGAGGATATTCCTTTGGATATTATCTACGAAGATGCGGATGTGGCAGTGGTCAACAAACCTCAAGGCATGGTGGTCCATCCTTCAGCTGGTCACACGTCTGGTACCTTGGTCAATGCCCTTATGTATCATGTCAAGGACCTCTCGTCTATCAATGGTGTGGTTCGTCCAGGGATTGTCCACCGTATCGATAAGGACACGTCAGGCCTTCTAATGATTGCTAAGAATGATAAGGCCCACAATGCTTTGGCGGCGGAGCTTAAGGATAAGAAGTCCCTTCGTAAGTATGTGGCTATCGTGCATGGCAATCTACCTAACGATCGAGGCGTGATTGAGGCTCCGATTGGGCGCTCAGACAAGGACCGCAAGAAGCAGGCGGTTACAGCTAAAGGAAAACCTGCAGTTACACGATTTACCGTTCTTGAACGTTTTGGCAACTATACGTTGGTAGAGTTGCAGCTGGAAACAGGTCGTACCCACCAGATTCGTGTGCACATGGCTTATATCGGTCACCCGGTGGCGGGAGATCCTCTTTATGGGCCACGCAAGACCCTCAAGGGCCATGGCCAATTTCTACATGCCAAGACCCTTGGTTTCACGCATCCTACGACTGGAGAATTGGTCGAATTTACAGCGGAAGAACCTGCTATTTTCAAGGAAACCTTGGAGAAGCTGAGAGAAGTTTAACAGTTATTAAACGGATAGTCTTTCTTGGGAGAGGCGTCCGTTTTTTTCTTGTAAAAGAGTCTGAAATTTGCTATAATTTACCTAATTAAATAAGTCCTTTAATCACTGTCCAGAGAGGCAGGCAAGGAGCCATGAGAAGTGTACGGGTGAACTGTACTCATATTTTTGTGTATCTCCTTGTTTTCGAGGGGATTTTTTTGTATTTAGAAAGGTTCTTTTTATGAAGAAAAAAGAGATCGTCGATGACGTAACCATGAAACGTGCCATTACACGTATCACTTATGAGATTATTGAGCGTAACAAAAATCTCGACAAGATTGTCTTGGCTGGTATTAAGACACGTGGTGTTTATATTGCTCAGCGTATTCAAGAGCGCTTGAAACAGTTGGAAAACCTTGATGTGCCATTGATTGAGCTTGATACTAAGGCTTTCCGTGATGATGTTAAGGCTGAACAAGACACATCTGTTTTCCCTATTGAAATTGATGGAACGGATGTTATCCTTGTGGATGATGTGCTTTACACAGGTCGTACGATTCGTGCAGCTATTGATAATATCGTTAGCCATGGGCGTCCGGCGCGTGTTGGTTTGGCTGTCTTGGTTGACCGTGGTCACCGTGAATTGCCAATCCGTGCGGACTATGTTGGTAAAAATATCCCAACAAGTGAGTCGGAAGAAATCGAAGTTTTGGTGACAGAAGTTGATGGTAAGGATAGTGTCAACATTATCGATCCAAGCTAAGTTGGCTGACAGATAGTATGAAACGCCCTTCGTATCTTGTTAATTGAACGCGCCCTAAGCCTTGTGCAAAAAAGATAAATATTCTTAGGAGCTGGCGCTCCGTCATCATATTTCCTATTTTTGCTTTAGGCTTTATACGGGCTTTGTATCTTGTTAATTGAACACGGGACTCATTTCTTAGGAAAAAAGATAAGTCTCCTAGCACTCTTTGGAGTGCCTTGTCGACTTCCTATTTTTCTACAGAAATGTTTAGCTACGCTAAAACGTCCCTTTGTATCTTGTTTTAAGGAGTCCTTTGATATCGTGAATAACGTAAAATATGATGTGAATGATATGCCAAAACCTGGTTTATTGGTTGGTTTGTCATTCCAGCACTTGTTTGCCATGTTTGGTGCGACGGTGCTTGTGCCGATTTTGGTTGGGATTGATCCCGCTATTGCTCTTTTCTCATCTGGTTTGGGAACTTTGGCTCACTTGACGGTGACCAAGTACAAAATTCCAGCTTACATGGGTTCTAGCTTTGCCTATATTGCGGCTATGCAGACACTTATGAAGACTGATGGGATTGCAGCGGTCGCTCAAGGTGCCATGGCTGGTGGTTTGGTTTACTTGCTTGTGGCTCTGATTGTTAGGTATGCGGGTAAAGACTGGATTGATAAGGTCCTTCCACCAATTGTGGTTGGCCCTATTATCATGGTGATTGGTTTGAACCTTGCAGCTAATGCAGTCAATGATGCAACAACTTTAAATAAAAGCTACAGTATCTATGCTCTCTTGATTTCGATGGTGACCCTCTTTGCAGTTATCCTCTTTAACATGTATGGCAAGAAGATTATCGGTGTTATCCCAATTTTACTTGGTTTAATTGTGGGCTATATTTTCTCAGCGGTTCTTGGTTTGCTGACAGGACATAGCTTTATCAATTTCTCAGAGGTAGCAGCGGCACATTGGATCCAGGTTCCAAACTTTGACATTCCATTTGTGGATTATAGCTTTAAGCTCTATCCAAGTGCGATTTTGACCATGGCTCCGATTGCCTTTGTGACGATGACTGAACACTTTGGTCACGTCATGGTTCTAAACAGTTTGACTGAGCGTGATTACTTTAAAGATCCAGGTCTTGACCGTACCCTTACTGGTGATGGTTTGGCACAGATTATCGCTGGATTCTTTGGAGCTCCTCCGGTAACTTCTTATGGTGAAAATATTGGGGTTATGGCCCTCAGTAAGGTCTACTCAGTTTACGTTATTGCGGGCGCAGCAGTGATTGCGGTCTTGATGAGCTTTATTGGTAAGCTATCAGCACTCTTGCATTCTATTCCAACTCCTGTATTGGGCGGATTATCTATTGCCCTCTTTGGGGTTATCGCTGCTAGCGGTTTGAAAATTTTAGTTGAACATAAGATTGATTTTGATAATAAAAAGAATCTCTTGATTGCTAGTGTTATCTTGGTATCTGGTATCGGTGGTTTGATGATTGACCTTGGTGGTCTTCAAATCACGGGTGTGGCAAGTTCAACCATTCTTGGTATCTTGCTTTACCAAATCTTGCCAGATCCTAAAAAAGGTAGCAAAGATTAGTCAATCAATTTAAAAGGAAAAACTATGGCGATTGCAGATGGAAAAGTGTCACTGAAACATTTGGTGACAATGGAAACCCTCACGAATGAAGAGGTCTTAGGCCTGATTCGTCGAGGTGGAGATTTTAAAAATGGCAGAGCTGATTTCCAGCTGGATCGACAGTATTTCGCTGCCAATCTCTTTTTTGAAAATTCAACACGAACACACAAGTCCTTCGAAGTGGCCGAGAAAAAACTTGGCTTGGATGTGATTGAGTTCGATGCTGGAACTAGCTCGGTGAATAAGGGTGAGACTCTCTATGATACGATTTTGACCATGTCTGCCTTGGGCGTTGACATCTGTGTGGTTCGCCACTCGGAAGTCGATTACTACAAGCAGTTGATTGATAGTAGGACTATCCAGACCTCTATTGTTAATGGTGGTGATGGTTCAGGGCAACACCCAAGTCAGTGTTTGCTTGACTTGATGACCATTTACGAAGAGTTCGGAACCTTTGAAAATCTTAAGATTTGTATTGCAGGTGACATTACGCATTCGCGTGTCGCTAAGTCCAATATGCAGATTCTCAAGCGTTTGGGTGCTCAGCTTTATTTTGCTGGTCCTGCAGAGTGGTACTCGAATGAGTTCGATGTCTATGGTCAGCATGTGGCTATTGACGACGTCATTGAGGACTTGGATGTGCTCATGTTGCTTCGTGTTCAGCACGAACGTCATGGGGACGATAAAGGATTTTCAAAAGAAGACTACCATGCTCTCTATGGTTTGACTGAAGAACGTTATGCCAAGTTAGCTGATCAGGCGATTATCATGCACCCTGCTCCGGTTAATCGTGATGTGGAGATTGCTGATAGCCTGGTTGAGGCGCCTAAGGCTCGTATCGTTGCTCAGATGCAAAACGGAGTCTTTGTCCGTATGGCAATTATTGAAGCTATTTTAAATGGCAAAGCGTAAACAACGTTAACCGATTCCTGAGAGAATCAGACGAAAAAGAACATGGGCTAAATCTTTGGAAAATAGACAAATCTTTCTAGAGGCTAGAGCTTCTCTGTCAGATTTGCTTTTCATTCAGATTTTAACGCCCTTTGTATCTTAGTGAAAGGAACAATTTACTATAATGGCAAAACGTTTACTTATTTTGGAAGACGGCACTATTTTTGAAGGTCAGGCCTTCGGTGCTGATGTGGATGTGACGGGTGAAATCGTCTTTAATACTGGTATGACAGGTTATCAAGAATCTATCACAGACCAGTCTTACAATGGTCAAATTTTGACTTTTACTTATCCACTTGTTGGTAACTATGGTGTTAACCGTGACGACTATGAGTCAATTAAGCCAACGACTAAGGGTGTCGTTGTGTCAGAGGCCAGCCGTCGTGCCAGCAACTGGCGTAACCAAATGACCTTGGATGAGTTTTTGAAAGCAAAAAACATCCCCGGTATCTCTGGTATTGATACACGTGCCTTGACTAAGATTATCCGTCAACACGGTACCATGAAAGCGACTTTGGCTAATCCTGGTGACAGTATAGAGCACTTGCAAGATCAATTGCGTGCGACTGTTTTGCCAACCAACAATATTGAGCAGGTATCAACTAAGACAGCCTACCCAGCACCAGGTGTTGGTAAAAATATCGTTTTGGTTGACTTTGGTCTCAAGCACTCTATCTTGCGTGAGTTTTCAAAACGTGATTGTAACGTGACTGTTGTGCCACATGATATCACTGCTGAAGAAATTCTCCACCTTAATCCAGATGGTGTGATGTTGTCAAATGGTCCAGGTAACCCTGAAGATGTACCGTATGCACTTGATATGATTCGTGGCATCCAAGGTAAAATTCCAATCTTTGGTATTTGTATGGGTCACCAGTTGTTTAGTTTGGCTAATGGTGCCAAGGCCTACAAGATGAAGTTTGGTCACCGTGGATTTAACCATGCGGTTCGTGAAATTGCGACTGGTCGTGTTGATTTCACCAGCCAAAACCATGGTTATGCCATTGACCGTGAGTCACTTCCAGATTGCCTCATGGTAACACATGAAGAAATTAACGATAAGTCAGTTGAAGGTGTTCGTCACCGTGACTTCCCTGCATTCTCAGTGCAATTCCACCCAGATGCAGCACCTGGTCCACACGATGCTAGCTATCTCTTTGATGAGTTCTTGGAATTGATTGATGCTTTCCAAGCTGAAAAAGCACGTCGTTAATTGCAACTGTCTAGTGACTATAGTGGGGTGTGACTCTTGTTCGCCCCAGTCTACTACCTTATTTAATGACAACCAGAGAGTTGTCAAATAGAAAGGAGAAGATACAGGTTCACGGAAGTGAACATGCCCTAAGGACTGTGTGAAAAAGATAAACGGTGACTAGACGCTTGGGCGTCGTCGTCACGTTTCCTATTTTCACTGGGTCCTTAACGGGCTTTGTATCATAAATTATGCCTAAACGTTCTGATATTAAAAAAATTATGGTTATCGGGTCTGGTCCTATCATCATTGGTCAGGCTGCTGAGTTCGACTACGCTGGTACGCAAGCCTGCTTGGCCTTGAAAGAAGAAGGTTACAGTGTTGTCCTTGTCAACTCTAACCCTGCGACAATCATGACTGATAAAGAAATCGCAGATAAGGTTTACATTGAACCAATTACGCTTGAATTTGTCACACGTATTCTTCGTAAAGAGCGTCCTGATGCCCTCTTGCCAACACTTGGTGGACAAACTGGTTTGAACATGGCAATGGAATTGTCAAAAGCTGGCATTCTTGATGAGCTTGGAGTAGAGCTTTTGGGAACAAAATTGTCTGCCATTGACCAAGCCGAAGACCGTGACCTCTTCAAACAATTGATGGAAGATTTGGAACAGCCAATTCCAGAATCAGAGATTGTAAATACGGTTGAAGAAGCAGTTGCCTTTGCGACAGAGATTGGCTATCCAGTTATCGTGCGTCCTGCCTTTACCCTTGGTGGTACTGGTGGTGGTATGTGTGCCAACGAAGAAGAACTTCGTGAAATCGCTGAAAATGGATTGAAATTGTCACCAGTAACCCAATGTTTGATTGAGCGTTCTATCGCTGGTTTCAAAGAAATCGAATACGAAGTTATGCGTGATGCCGCAGACAATGCTCTTGTGGTATGTAACATGGAAAACTTTGACCCAGTTGGTATCCACACAGGGGACTCAATTGTATTTGCTCCAACGCAAACCTTGTCAGATATTGAAAACCAAATGCTTCGTGATGCCAGCTTGAAGATTATTCGTGCCCTTAAAATTGAGGGTGGTTGTAACGTACAGTTGGCTCTTGACCCTAATAGTTTCAAGTACTATGTTATCGAAGTAAACCCACGTGTGTCTCGTTCATCAGCCCTTGCCTCAAAAGCAACTGGTTACCCAATCGCCAAATTGGCAGCCAAGATTGCTGTTGGTTTGACACTTGATGAAATGATTAACCCAGTCACTGGTACAACTTATGCCATGTTTGAACCAGCTCTTGACTATGTGGTTGCTAAGATTCCACGTTTCCCATTTGATAAATTTGAACACGGTGAACGTCGTCTTGGTACTCAGATGAAAGCCACAGGTGAAGTTATGGCTATCGGTCGTAACATCGAAGAGTCACTTCTTAAAGCCTGCCGTTCACTTGAAATCGGTGTTTACCACAATGAAATGCCTGAACTTGCGGACGTCACAGACGACGCCTTGGTTGAAAAGATTGTCAAAGCTCAAGACGACCGTCTCTTCTACCTTTCTGAAGCCATCCGTCGTGGATATACTATTGAAGAATTGTCAGAGTTGACTAAGATTGATATCTTCTTCCTTGATAAATTGCTCCACATCTTCGAATTGGAACAAGAATTGGCTACTCACGTAGGCGATGTTGAAGTTTTGAAAGAAGCTAAACGTAACGGTTTCTCTGATCGTAAGATTGCTGATCTTTGGAATCAAACAGCTGACCAAGTTCGTGCGACACGTTTGGAAAATAACATTGTTCCTGTCTACAAGATGGTTGATACCTGTGCGGCTGAGTTCGAGTCATCAACACCGTATTTCTACTCAACTTACGAGTGGGAAAATGAATCAATCAAGTCTGATAAAGAATCTGTCATCGTTCTTGGTTCTGGTCCTATCCGTATCGGACAAGGGGTTGAGTTCGACTATGCGACAGTTCACTCTGTAAAGGCTATCCAGGCTGCAGGTTACGAAGCTATCATCATGAACTCTAACCCTGAGACAGTTTCAACAGACTTCTCAGTTTCAGATAAACTTTACTTCGAACCATTGACTTTCGAAGACGTGATGAACGTTATTGAATTGGAACAACCTAAGGGTGTGGTGGTTCAGTTTGGTGGACAAACAGCCATCAACTTGGCAGAGCCATTGTCTAAAGCTGGTGTGAAAATCTTGGGTACACAGGTTGCTGACCTTGACCGTGCCGAAGACCGTGACCTCTTCGAACAGGCTCTTAAAGATCTTGACATTCCACAACCACCAGGACAAACAGCGACAAATGAAGAAGAAGCGGTTGAAGCAGCTCGTAAGATTGGTTTCCCAGTTCTTGTTCGTCCGTCATACGTTTTGGGTGGACGTGCCATGGAAATCGTTGAAAATGAAGATGACCTTCGTTCTTACATGCGTACAGCCGTTAAGGCAAGTCCAGATCACCCAGTCCTTGTTGATAGCTATATCATCGGACGTGAGTGTGAAGTGGATGCCATCTCTGATGGTAAGGATGTCTTGATTCCAGGTATTATGGAACACATCGAACGTGCAGGGGTTCACTCAGGGGACTCAATGGCAGTTTACCCACCACAAACCCTTTCTAAGAAAATCCAAGAGACTATCGCTGACTATACTAAACGCTTGGCTATTGGTCTTAACTGTATCGGTATGATGAACATTCAGTTTGTTATTAAGGATGAAACAGTCTATGTTATCGAGGTTAACCCACGTGCTAGTCGTACCGTACCATTCTTGTCTAAGGTGACTGATATCCCAATGGCTCAAGTTGCTACAAACTTGATTCTTGGTAAATCATTGGCTGAGCAAGGTTACAAAGATGGTCTTTACTCAGAAAGTAACCATGTCCATGTCAAAGCACCAGTCTTCTCATTCACAAAATTGGCTAAGGTAGATAGCCTCCTTGGACCTGAAATGAAATCAACTGGTGAAGTTATGGGTACAGATGCGACTCTTGAAAAAGCGCTCTATAAAGCCTTTGAAGCATCTTACCTCCACTTGCCAACCTTTGGTAACGTCATCTTTACTATTCATGATGATACTAAAGAAGAAGCCCTTGACTTGGCCCGTCGTTTCGATGCTATCGGTTATGGTATCTATGCGACTGAAGGAACAGCTAAGTTCTTGAATGAACACGGGGTTCACGCAACGCTTGTTAACAAATTGGGTGAAAATGATGATAATGACATTCCAGCCCTCGTTCGTACAGGTAAAGCGCAAGCTATTATCAATACGGTTGGTAACAAACGTACTTATGACGAAGACGGAGCAGCTATCCGTAGCTCAGCTATTGAAGCTGGAATTCCACTCTTCACAGCGCTTGACACAGCAGATGCTATGGTGCGTGTGCTTGAAAGCCGTAGCTTTACAACAGAAGCTATCTAATCACGAAATAGAGTCTCAGCCTTGCTGGGGCTTTTTTATTGATGACAAAGTTTTCTTTTGAGACTTTTCTTAAGTGATGACGGACGTCAGCGACCTTCTGCGAAGTTCCATGACTAAGTTTTGAGCCGAAAGTCTCAAAACTTCCGAACGCCTGAAACTAATCGTTTCAGACGTTTTTATCACTGCGAAAAGTCTCGGTATAAGCTTACTAGGTTCGCAAAATCTATTTCATATTTAAAAATAGTTTAATTATGTTCTGAGTCTCAGCCTTGCTGGGGCTTTTTTCTTACACAAATGTAAGCTAACAAATTAAAATGAAAGTTAAGACTATGGTTTTGTTTATTAAGATTCTGCTATACTAGAAACATGATTATTACCACATCTTTACGTGAAAATGAGGCCTTGATTGCACGTGCCCAAGAACTAGCCCACGAACTCGGGGCTGCCTACCAGCCTCGTCGCAAGTTATCCTTGGCAAAATGTTTAGAGCGATTTGGAGCTTTTTATCTTCTATATAAAGACAGATTGTCTTTTGTCAATGCGGATGGCAGTGAGCTGTCCTTTCATCCAGATACAGCAGTTCTTCGGATTAAGGCGCCACATGATGCTCTAGTCAATCTTTTGGGTTCGTCTAGCAAGTCTATTCTGGATACTACTATGGGTCTGGCTTCCGATAGTCTAGTTATGGCGGCAGCGGGAAATAAGGTGACTGCCCTTGAGAGTCAAGAAGTGATTTTTCAGGTGGTTTCTCGTGGTCTGGCCACATATCAGACAGATGACAAGCAGCTTGAAAAAGCCATGCGTTCTATTAAGGCTATTAAGAGCGATAGCTTATCCTTTTTGAAATACCAGGCTGATCACTCTTTTGATATCATCTATGCCGATCCTATGTTTTCAGAGACTATCAAGGAATCGGAAAATCTACAAGCTATCAAACCTTTGGCCAATGGCAGCCGTCTGACAGAAGAATGGTTAAATGAGGCTAAGCGTGTCGCACGAGAAAAAATTATCATCAAGGCGCATTTTCGAGATACCGTTTTTGAGGAACTAGGGTTCGAACGCCAGGTTCGTCCCAATCAAAAGCTGCACTATGGTGTTATGGATTTAAGCGAAGGCCATTGACACTGAAAGTTAAAAGTATTACAATTGTTTTATTTATATGATACAAAAGAAAAGAGAGACTTATGCGAAAGAAAATCAGTCCAAAGTTATTTAAAAATAAAAAAAGAGTTTGGATCATTGGAGGAATTGGCTTCCTTGTCCTTTTGGTCCTAGGCTTTAACCTTTTTGCGGGTGGTGGCAAAGATGATAAGGCTTCCGAGTCCCCTACAGCAAGTAAGGTAACCAAGGGGCAGTTGGCCTCGTCCACCCTTCTGACTGGCATGGTGAAGGCTCAGTCGGAACAGTACGTTTATTTTGACAATACCATTGGACGCAATGCCACTGTGACAGTCTCTGTTGGTGAGGAAGTTAGCGTTGGTCAGCAACTGGTCCAATACGACAGTACCTCTGCCCAAGCAGCCTATGATACGGCTAGTCGTGCCTATAATAAGGCAGTTCGTGACCGTAATTATTTCCAACAGTATGGGACGGCTCCTGCGGCTTCAGCACAAACAAGTAGTGATTCGGATGAAGATGATTCGACAACTACCGTTAGTCCTCAACAGCGTCAGCAAACCGAGGCAAGTAATTACCAAACCTTGCAAGATTATAATGATGCCATTGCCAATGCAGCATCAGAGCTAGAAAAGGCACAAGATGTTCTCAACCAAACAGTCATTGTTTCAGATGCTAATGGAACAGTCGTAGAAGTTGCGGACTCTGTGGACCCTGCTTCAAAAGAGAGTCAAACCCTAGTTCATGTGACAAGTGAAGGCCAATTTGAGATTCAAGGGACCTTAACAGAATATGACATTCCAAATATTTCAGTGGGGCAAAAGGTCAAGATTACTTCCAAAGTATACCCAGACCAAACTTGGACAGGGAAGGTCAGCTATGTTTCCAATTATCCTAAGCAAAATGCTAACCAGTCAACGGGGACATCTGGCAACTCAGGTCAATCAGGTTCTCAGTATGAATACAAGGTTCAATTGACCAGTCCAATCGGAAAACTGAAGCAAGGTTTTAATGTATCTCTTGAAGTGACAAAAGATGATGATGCCTTGTTGGTTCCTGTAACTGCTGTGACCAAGAAAGGCTCTGACAACTATGTCTGGGTTTACGATGATGAAACTCAGAAAATCAAGCAAGTCAAGGTCAAACTTGGCAATGCGGATGCCAAGCAACAGGAAATTGCTTCAGGACTTAAAGAAGGTCAAAAAGTTATCACCAAGGCAGATAAATCCTTTAAGGATGGCGAAACTCTAAAAGATGTGACGGATGCTGATAGCAAACAATCAAAAGACACTAGTGGAGGAGAGGTGAAGTCTAGTGACTAAGCCAGCTCTTATGGTTTTAAAGGGGATCACCAAGTCTTTCAAAAATGGTCAAGAGTCCTTGCAGGTCCTTAAGGGGATTGACTTATCGGTAGAAGAAGGGGACTTTGTGGCAATCATGGGCCCATCTGGTTCAGGGAAGTCAACCCTTATGAATATTATTGGTCTTCTTGATCAACCGACTACAGGTTCCTATCAACTCGAGGGCGAGGATGTGGCTGATCTCTCTGAAAATCGCTTGGCCAAGGTAAGAAATGACCAAATTGGCTTTATCTTTCAACAGTTTTTTCTCTTGCCAAAGTTAAGTGCCCAAAAGAACGTAGAGCTTCCTTTGATTTATGCAGGAAAATCTCCACGTGAACGTAAGCAAAGGGCTCAACAATTCTTGGAAAAAGTTGGCTTGTCAGACCGTAGCCATCACCTACCATCGGAGCTGTCTGGTGGACAGAAGCAGAGGGTTGCCATTGCGCGTGCACTGTCTAACGATCCGGCAATCATTTTAGCGGATGAACCTACAGGTGCTCTTGATACCAAGACAGGGATGCAGATTATGGAACTCTTAACCCAGCTGAACCGTGAGGGAAAGACTATCATCATGGTTACTCATGAGCCAGAGATTGCAGACTATGCCCGACGTAAGATTGTCATCCGCGATGGGGAAATTACCCAGGACACGACGGACAGCGTTCGGATTGACTAGGAGGTAAGAATGGAAAATTGGAAATTTGCTCTTAGTTCTATTCGTTCACACAAGATGCGCTCCTTCCTGACCATGTTGGGAATCATCATTGGTGTTGCTGCGGTAGTACTTATCATGGGGCTAGGAAATGGAATGCGTCAGAGTGTTACCGATAGTGTGACTGGTGACAAGGATACAGTTCAAGTCTACTATGAAGCCAAGGGTGAGGAGCTAGATCCTGCCTATGCGGACCTGTCACATCCGACCAAACCGGTTAAAGAAGTTTGGTTGGAGCAAGTGGCTAGGCAGACGCCTGGTATCGATAGTTATTTTGTGACCAACAGCCTAACTTCCTCTATCTCCCTCCAAAAAAAGACTGTGAAGAATGTTAATATTACAGGTGCCAGTCAGGGCTACTTTAAAGCTAAAAAGTTAGAAATGTTGACTGGACGTTCCTTGCAAGACAATGATTATAAAAACTTTTCACGAGTTATTGTCATTGATCAGATGGTGGCTAAAAAACTCTTTGAGACGAATGGGGATGCCCTTAACCAAGTGGTTACTATTGGGAACAATGATTATCGTGTGATTGGTGTTTATAAGAATAAAGACACAGCAATCGGTGCCTATGGTGAAATTGGAACAGCTCTTGTGGCCAATACCCAGTTAGCAGCTGAAAATAACACTGATGCTATTGGCCAGATTTTTTTCCATGTGACCGATGTGAAAAATAGTAGTAGTGTCGCTAAGGATGCTGCCAAACGCTTGACCCAGTTGGCCCAAGATGATAACGGGGAGTACAAGGCAGCAGATATGAGCTCGGCCTTAGATCAGGTGAACACAATCTTTGGAACGATTACCACCGTTGTCGGTGCTATTGCTGGGATTTCACTCTTAGTTGGTGGAATCGGTGTTATGAACATCATGTTGGTTTCAGTAACTGAGCGGACACGAGAGATTGGTCTTCGTAAGGCTTTAGGTGCTACACGTCGTAAAATCTTGACCCAGTTTTTGATTGAGTCGATGGTTCTGACCATTCTGGGAGGTTTGATTGGGCTAGGCTTTGCAGCCCTAGTCGTTGGACCAATTGGGAATGCCATGAACCTTAAAGCGACGGTTTCTCTTGGTGTAGCCATGGGAAGCATAGCCTTCTCAGCAGCTGTAGGGATTATCTTTGGTCTCCTACCGGCTAATAAAGCTTCGAAACTCGATCCTATCGAAGCCCTTAGGTATGATTAGAAATAACCTCTTGAAATCTTTAGATTTTGAGAGGTTTTATGGTCTTCAAAAAAAGATAGAGAAAAAAATAAAAAAAATTGCATTTTTTTCTTGACGTCTGATTTAGGTCATGATATTATAAATAAGGTTTGAAAAAACTGACCTAAGACAGTTGGGGAGCAAGACTCGTAAACATCCAACCGAGGCACAAAACGTAACTATTTTTTTGTAACGTATTGTACTTTCGTGTCTAGGTTTAGGTACGATTTTTTTGTGCCTAGCCCAAAAATAAAAACGGAGGTAAAACTACTAATGAGTGAAGCTATTATTGCTAAGAAAGCTGAACAGGTTGCTATCGTCGCTGAAAAAATGAAAGCAGCAGCATCTATCGTTGTTGTTGACTCTCGTGGACTTACAGTTGACCAAGATACAGTTCTTCGTCGTAATCTTCGTGAATCAGGCGTTGAATTTAAAGTTATCAAAAACTCTATCTTGAGCCGTGCAGCTGAAGAAGCAGGTCTTGAAGACCTTAAAGAACTTTTTGTTGGTCCATCTGCAGTAGCATTCTCAAACGAAGATGTTATCGCACCAGCAAAAGTTATTAGCGAATTTGCTAAAGACGCAGAAGCTCTTGAAATCAAAGGTGGTGTTGTTGACGGTGCGTTCACTTCAGTCGAAGAAATCAACGCTCTTGCATCACTTCCAAACAAAGAAGGTATGCTTTCTATGCTCCTTTCTGTACTTCAAGCGCCAGTGCGCAACGTTGCATACGCTGTCAAAGCGGTTGCAGAAAGCAAAGAAGACGGTGCTGCATAAGCCCATCTTCACAACTCGTAGCCTAAGCTACGTTTAAAACACTATATTAAAAAACACATTTGGAGGAAATCACAATGGCATTGAACATTGAAAACATTATTGCTGAAATTAAAGAAGCTTCAATCCTTGAATTGAACGACCTTGTAAAAGCTATCGAAGAAGAGTTTGGCGTAACTGCTGCTGCTCCTGTAGCTGCTGCTGCAGCTGGTGCTGCTGACGCTGGTGCTGCTAAAGATTCATTCGACGTTGAATTGACATCTGCAGGCGACAAAAAAGTTGGCGTTATCAAAGTTGTACGTGAAATCACAGGCGAAGGTCTTAAAGAAGCTAAAGCTATCGTTGACGGTGCACCATCAGTTATTAAAGAAGGTGTTGCTGCAGCTGAAGCTGAAGAAATCAAAGCTAAACTTGAAGAAGCTGGAGCTTCAGTTACTCTTAAATAATAGTCATATAGCTATTTAATTGCGGAATCCTACTATACCGGTTTTTTATTGCGATAAGCGATTATGAGAAACTGTTTGAATTAATAGGTTCCCTACCAAAAAAACTGCCAAAAATAAATTTGGCAGTTTTTTTGTTTTTCTATTTTAGATTGGTTTTGTTTATCATATCCTCTACTATGAGATTGAAATATGAACGCTTTTTTTGATTTATTGTCTTTTCGCTTGAAATAATTAAAGCATATATGAATAGATTGTCTCCTACATCATAATTTATATCTGATACTCGCATTTTTTTACTATATTGGAGTTTGACTGTGAAGTCAAAATTGTCCTTAACAATAAGTTCAATCCAATTAGAATTATTTTTTTCGAATTTATGAATGACTTTTCCGTATACATAACATTTTGCGTATGATTTGGGATGTGAGAATCCTAATTTCTTTTGATTATCAAAAAAGTGTTCAGATAGTTCACTTTGCGATTCAGAAATTGAATCAATTATGATAAATTGATCAACACCTCCAAAACTATTTTGTTTATTTTCAATATGTGCTGTAATTATTACATATTGATTTTTACTAATATAAAATATTTTTGGATCATATCTAAATGTTAAGTAAGTATGTCTTAGTCCAGCGCCATTTCGAATAAATAATTTTAAGTAAGAGCAATCCTCATTATGTTCGATATTTATGATTTTTCCTCTTGCAATAACTGTATTTCTTCTCCTATTTTTTATTTGGGAATTGACATGATTCCTCATTTATTATCTCCTTATTTTCAATTTTTCTAAATATATTATGTTTGATATTAGTCGTAGAAAAAAATACGAGAACTAACCTTTTTATAAATTTTCATTTTCAATAGTCAATTCTTCACAATGAAAATCTGATTCATTATCAGTTTTAGCATCATATCCAAATAGTTGTGTAGGAGGTGGATCACGTCTTTCACCCTCTAAGTAATCTCGTTCGTGTTGTGCAAGTTTTTCATTTAATTCTGTATCATGACGAATAATATTATAACGTTCGTATTTTTTAGAACCAAATGTTTGAGATAGTTTTTGTTTAAATATATTCCAGAGGTTATCTTTATTTTTTAAGAAATATGTTTTGAAGAAGCTCTCGGCTAGATCGATACTCTCTTGCAGAATATTAACTGATTTCTTTAAAAAAGTATTTTCCTCTCTTAATTCTTTATTTATCTTTTTGATTCTAGTAATCTCTTCAAGGTTTGCTTTTTTCATATGAACTTCAATGTCTAACTCTTGTTTGGTTCTCAATATCTCTGACAGCTCCTTTTTATTTTTCTCTGCTTCAGAGTTAGCATTTTCAGCCCACATCTTTTTCTCTTCAATCTCTTGATCCAACTCTTTAAGTTTTGTAGTTCGTTTGTAAATCTCAGTGTCTAGATGGTTAGCTATTGTTTTAGATTTGCCACTTTCTTGAACTTGTAATCCATGATTTCTAGCTGTTGTTCGAAGTAGTTCGCGTTGAGCTGCTTGCCATCTCGTCTGTGCTGTTACTAAATCCTTATTTTTTTTAGATCCTGATGTGTAGTAGCCCATTTCTTTGAGAGCACCTTCTTGGCTGACTTGAATGCTTAAGCCTCTTTTATTTTGTCGTTT